>Ga0209159_1002027_pt1 | contig 14585 bp, 11 predicted proteins | sample GraSoiAngelo_144_FD_185901 | JGI IMG/M metagenome (GOLD analysis project Ga0209159, IMG submission 185901) | Grasslands soil microbial communities from the Angelo Coastal Reserve, California, USA - 14_1009_02_40cm (SPAdes) (version 2) | ecosystem: Environmental > Terrestrial > Soil > Grasslands ...
GTCGGAGGCGCCCTGCGGGTCGAGCATGCGCGCGCCATGGCAGGGCGAGCAGTTGCGCGCATAGATTTCGGCGCCGGTCTTCAATTGCTCCGGCGCGAAGTTCCGCGCTTGCGGGCTTTGGGCCGTGGCGGGCGCGCCCGCAAGCGCAAGAGCCGCTGCGAGCGAGGCTGCAACGCGCCTGCGCATTTAGTTCGGCATCAGCGCGAAGGTCCAGACCGAGCCCCCCGGCGGCACCTTGTCCTTCAGCTGCTCGCGCGCGATGTTCCAGTACAGCCCGCCGACGCCTGAGAGCACGGTCACGTACTGGCGGCCCTTCTGGGTAAAGGTCACCGGCATGGCGTTGATGCCGGAGCCCGTCTGGAACTGCCACAGCTGCTTGCCGGTGTCGGCGTCGAGGGCGATGAATTCGCCGGTCTCCTTGCCGGTGAACAGCAATCCGCCGCCGGTCGCGAGCATCGCCGACCAGATCTGGAAATCCGCGAGCGGAACGCGCCATTTCTTCTCCGCGGTGAGCGGGTCGATGGCCTCGATGTGACCGACCGGCTCGCCGGCCGCGCGCGGCAGCGGCAGGTTCTCGATGTACATGTAGCGCTGGCCGAGGACGTGCGGCTTGACCTCGAGGTGCTTGTACATGCGGCCCTCGTGCAGCGTATTGGCGTAGATGAGTCCGGTCTGCGGACTGAACGCGGCGTGCTCCCAGTTCTTCGCGCCGCGCGTCGACGGCCAGTGCTCGGTGGCCTTGGCGTCGCGGATGCTCTTGGCGATCTCGGTCTCGACCGGGCGCCCGGTCTTCATGTCGACATGGCTCGCCCAGTTCACCTTCCCGTACGGTTTCGCCGAGATCAGCGCTCCGCTGCTGCGGTCGAGCACGTACAGGAAGCCGTTGCGGTTGAGCTGCATCGCCACCTTGCGCGGCCGGCCCTGCACGCTGAGGTCGGCAAGGATCAGCTCCCAGCAGGCGTCGTAGTCGTACGCGTCGTTCGGCGTGAACTGGTAGTACCAGACGACTTCGCCGGTCTTCGGCCGCATCGCCAGCACCGACGATGTGTACAGGTTGTCGCCCGCGCGGCTCTGCGAGGCCCACGGCGCCGGGTTGCCGGTGCCCCAGTACATGAGATCGAGCCCGGGATCGTACGAGCCCGTGATCCAGGCCGAGCCGCCGCCGGTCTCCCAGGCGTTGTTGTCCTGCGGCCAGGTCTCGTTGCCCTTCTCGCCGCGTGCGGGGATGGTGTAATGGCGCCACAGATGGTTGCCCGTGTCCGGGTCCCAGCCGTCGATGAAGCCGCGCACTCCGAACTCGGCGCCCGAAATTCCGGTGACCAGCACGCCGTTCGCGACCAGGGGCGCGACGGTGAGCGAGAAACCGTCCTTCCACTCCGCGGCCTTCGATTTCCACACCTCTTTGCCGTTCTTGGCGTCGTACGCCACCACGTGCGCGTCGAGCGTGGTGCGATAGACGCGGCCGTTGTAGATCGCCGCGCCCTTGTTGGATACGCCGCAGCACACGACGCGCGGCGTCTCGGGCGGCCAATCGAGCGTCTGCTTCCAGATCTGCTTGCCGGAGGCGGCGTCGATCGCGACCGTCGCCCTCGCGCTGGTGACGTACATCACGCCGTCGTAGACGATCGGCTGCGACTGCTCGCCCCAGTTGTTGTCGAGGCTCAGGTTCCACACCGGCACCAGGCGCCTCACGGTGTTCTTGTCGATCTGCTTGAGCGGGCTGTAGCGCTGCTGGTGATAGCCCATGCCGTAGGTGAGGACGTTGTCCGTGTTCTTCCCGTCGTTCTTGAGGTCGTCGAGCGTCTGCGCGCTCGCGGAAACGGCAAACAAGTACAGAGCGGCTGCAACCGATGCGATGAATTTCATGAGCTCCTCCTACTTGATCCCCAGCAGCCGCGACGCCGTCTCGCCCAATATCGCCGCCCGCTCGGCGTCGGAGAGGCCCGGCGTGTTGAGGATGTGGTCGACCGCGGTCTTCATCCACGGAAACGGATAGTCCGTCCCCATGACGATCTGGCCGGAGCCGACCTCCGCGGCGAGATGGCGCAGTGCTTCGGGCGTGAATACGATCGAGTCGTAATAGAGCTGGCGCAGATATTCGGTCGGTCGTTTCTTCAGCGGTTTCGGACAACGATCCGGGAAGGTCACGCAGCCGGCGTCCGAGCGCGCGGCGTAGGAGGGCAGGTAGCCTCCGCCGTGGGCCGCGCAGATCTTGAGCCCGGGGAAGCGGTCGAGCGTTCCTTCGAAGATCAGGTGCGAGAGCGCGATCGTCGTGTCGAGCGGATTGCCGATGACGTTGGCGAGGCCGCCGCTGCCTCGCAGCCTCTGCTCGAATCCCGCGGTTCCCCCTTGGGGATGGATGAAAATCAGGCAGCCGAGCTGCTCCGCCTTCGCCCAGAACGGATGAAACTTGGGGTCGGAGAGCTCTTCGCCCGCGACGTTGGCGCCGATCGAGCCGCCGCGCAGGCCGAGCTTCCTCACGCCTTCCTCGAGCTGCTCGGCGGCGAGGTCCGGGTGCTGCAGCGCCACGGTTGCAAAGGCGACGAAGCGCTCCGGCTGGGATGCGCACAGCTCGGCGAGCTTCTCGTTCTGCATCCTGATGAGCGCCCGCGCGAGATCGCGCTCGGCCTTGTACCAGTAGGGATTGATGCTTAGCGCCTCGACGTCTATGCCTTGTTCGTCCATCGCGCGGATGCGCTCCTGCCCCATGACGAGGGTCTGGGGCTCGACCTTCAGGCCCATCAGCGCCATCGCTTCCGGCACGGCGCAGTGCGCGTGCACGTCGACTGTCTTCACGCGGCGGCCGCTCACCACGACTTCGCGGCGCCTCTTCGCCGGCTGCGCCTGCGCGTCGCGTGCGGCGAGGAGATCGCAGCCGACAAAGGCGATTCCGGCCATGGCGCCGGCCGAATTCAGGATGAAATCTCTGCGAGTGGGCAAGCTTCCTCCTCTCGGTATGGGTCGGCGCGAATTCCGGCTTCCCGGATCATAATGCGCCTATGGGCTCGCCCGCAATTCGAGCGAAGGGCCGCCGGAGCGATCAGGACGCCGTTGCCCTGACCCGGTCGCTGCTGGGATTCGACACGGTCAATCCGCCCGGACGCGAGCGCGACTGCGCGCGGCATCTGGGCGCGATGCTCGAGGGCTGGGGCTTTGGCGTCGCCTACCACGAGTTCGCCGAAGGGCGCACCAGCGTCATCGCGCGCGCCGGGGGCGCTGATTCGCGGCCGCCCTTGTGCCTCACCGGGCATATCGACACGGTGCCGCTCGGCGCCAGGGCCTGGTCGCGCGACCCGTTCGCGGGGGAAACCGACGGCGACCGTCTCTACGGGCGCGGCTCCTCCGACATGAAGGCGGGCGTCGCGGCGATCCTGCTCGCGGCGCGCAAGCTCGCGAAGAAACTTCCCGGCACGCCGGGCGTGGTCATCGTGCTCACCGCCGCGGAGGAGGGCGGATGCATAGGATCGGAGCATCTCGCCCGCACGCGGCTGCTCGGAAGCGCCGGGGCGATGATCGTGGGCGAGCCGACTTCGAACTACCCCTACCTGGGGCACAAGGGCTCGCTCAAGTTCTACGCGCGCTTCCGCGGCGTTTCGGCGCACGGGTCCATGCCCGAGCTCGGCGTGAACGCGATCTACAAGGCGGTGCGCGCGGTGTCCAGGCTCGAGTCGTTCGACTTCGGCGAGCCCGCCCATCCGGTGATGGGCAGGCCGACGATGAACGTCGGCACCTTCGAGGGCGGCAACACGGTCAACTCCGTTCCGGACGCGGCGAGCTTCGGGGTCGACATCCGGACGGTGCCGGGGATGGACCACGCGGCCCTGCGCGCGAAGCTGCAGGCGACGCTTGGGAAGGAGGCCGAGCTCGAGGTGTTCTCGGACATGAACGCGGTGTGGACCGGGCCGCAAGAGGACTGGGTGCAGCGCGTGTTCGAGATCGCCGGCCGCACGCTCGGCGTGAAGCCGGAGCCGCGCGCCCAGACCTACAACACCGACGCGGGGAATCTCCTGAAGGTATACAAGGGCGCGCCGACGGTGGTGCTGGGACCGGGCGAGCCGCAGCAGGCGCACCAGACCGACGAGTACTGCAGCATGGAGCGCATCCGGCAGTCGGTGGAGATCTACGAAGGGTTGATTCGAGACTGGTGCGGAATCTGATGGTTCGTCGGTTGATCCCGTTTGTATTCGCGCTCGCCGCCGCGGCGGCTGCGGCGCGGGACAGAACTTGCCTTGCTGCGGGGGTTGGAATAAATTGCCCAGAAATTTACCACTGACCCGCTCCCAATCGCGCATCACTTATCGCTTCCAGGAGGCACACCATGAACCGATCGTCGATCTCTCCGATCCTTCTTCTCGCCTTGCTCGCGTCGTCCCGGGCAGCGGCTGCCGACGCCGCGCCGTTCCGCCACGCCGAGGCGACCGTGGCGCAGCTCCAGGCGGAGATGGCCGCGGGCCGGCTCACCTCGGAGCAGCTCACCCGAGACTACATCCAGCGCATCCTCGACCTCGACCAGGGTGGACCGGGAGTGAACTCGGTGATCGAGATCAACCCGGATGCCATCTCCATGGCCCTCGACGCCGACGCGAAGCGCCGGCGCGGCATCGTCCTCGGTCCCCTGCACGGCATCCCGGTCCTCCTCAAGGACAACATCGACACCGGCGACAAGATGCAGACGACCGCCGGCTCCTTCGCGCTCGTGGGGACGCCGGCCCGGCGCGACTCCACCGTCGCGGCCAACCTGCGCGCCGGCGGAGCGGTGATCCTCGGCAAGACGAACCTGTCCGAGTGGGCGAACTTCCGCTCCTTCGAGTCGGTGAGCGGGTGGTCGGGCCGCGGCGGGCAGACGCACAATCCGTATGGCATCGATCGCAACCCGTGCGGCTCGAGCTCCGGCTCGGGCGCCGCCGCCTCGGCCAACTTCTCCACGGTGTCCCTCGGGACCGAGACCGACGGCAGCGTCGTCTGCCCCGCGAACGCCAACGGCGTCGTCGGGTTGAAGCCGACCGTGGGGCTCACGAGCCGCGCGGGCGTCGTGCCCATCTCGCACACGCAGGACACGGTGGGGGTCCACGCGCGGACCGTCGCGGACGCGGCGGCGACGCTCAGCGTCATTCAGAGCCGCACCTCGGACGGCCGCGATGCGGCGACCGGCGGCGTCCCGCTCGGGTGGCAAGGCACGGGGAAGACGCGCCCGACCGGCATTCCCATCGACTACACGCAGTTCGTGGACCCGAACGGCCTCAGGGGCGCCCGGATCGGCCTCACGCGGGTGGGCCTCAACGGCTTCGACCCGTTCGTGCCGACGCCGCAGCCGGTGACCGACGCCATCGAGGCCGCCTTCGCGAAGCTGACCGACGCCGGCGCCATCGTCATCGACCTCGACGCCGCGGGGTTCACCTTCGCCTCGGCGGACGGCGAGTTCCTCGTCCTGCTCTTCGAGTTCCGGAACGACCTCGCCGCGTACTTATCCACCCGCGTCGGCGTGCCGGTGGCCGGAGGGACGCTCCAGACCGCCATCGACTTCAACAACGCCAACGAGGACCGGGAGATGCCGTTCTTCAACCAGGACATCTTCGACCTGGCGGCCGCGCTGGAGCCGGGGCCGGACGACCCGCAGCCCATCTTCGGAGGCCTCGCCTACAACCAGGCGCTCGCCATCGATCACAACGCCGGCGTGAACGGCATCGACGCCGCGATCAAGCAGTTCCGCCTCGACGCGGTCGTCAGCGCGACGGACAACCCTGCCTGGGCGACCGACCTGGTCTACGGGGATCACTTCCTCTTCGGCACCTCGGGCCTGGCGGCGGGACCCGGCTATCCCATCGTCCAGGTGCCTGCGGGCATGGTGTTCGGCGTGCCCCTCGGGATCAGCTTCTTCGGCAGCGCCTTCAGCGAGCCGACCCTCATCAAGCTCGCCTCCGGATACGAGGCGTTCACGCAGGTGCGCGCGAACAACCTCCCCACGTTCGCGGCGACGGCTCCGTCGACCAACATCGGCGGGACGACGCCCACGCGGGCGCGCAGGGCGACGCCGTCCTCGGCCCCGGCGCGCGTCCTGAGAAAGCCGCGCAACCTGTGACGGTCGGCGCCCGCCGTCACTCGTTCGAGGGCGCGCGGCCGCGGTGGAAAGGCTTGCCATGCTGCATATAGGAAAGCCGGCAAGAGTCTGCCTAGTGCTGGTTCTGGCGGCGTCCGGCTTGCCGCAGGCGGCGCACGCGCAAGCCTACCCGACGCGGCCCATCCGCATCATCGTTCCGTTTCCCGCCGGCGGCACCACCGACATCATCGCGCGCCTGGTCGCGCAGCGCATGTCCGAGACCCTGGGCCAGCCTGCGGTGGTCGAGAACCGCGGCGGGGCGGGCGGCTCGATCGGCGCCGACGCGGTCGCCAAGGCGGCGCCCGACGGCTACACCATCCTGATGCACAACATCACCTTTCCGCTCGCCTCGGTCGCGCTCGCCCAGGCGAACCGCGCACCGTACAACATCGACACCGATTTCGCCGGCATCTCGATCGCCGCCAACGTGCCGCTCGTGATCACCGCGCACCCTAGCGTGCCGGCGGGCAACCTGCGCGAGTTCGTCACGCTCCTGCAGAAGGACAGGACCCTCAAGTACAACTACGGCTCGACCGGCCCGGGCTCGTACATGAACATCGTCGGCGAGGTGATGAAGCGCGACGAGAAAATCGACATGGCCCACATCCCGCTGAAGGGCGCGGCGCCTCTCAAGCAGGAACTCCTCGCGGGGCGGCTGCAGCTCGGCGGCGACCAGCTTTCGTCCTCGCTCGCCGACATCAGGAAGGGGTCCTTGAAGGCGCTCGCGACGAACGCGCCGCAGCGCCTCGCGGCGCTTCCCGAGGTGCCCACGGTGCGCGAGCTCGGTTTTCCCAAGCTCGAGGCGGACGGATGGAACGGCCTGTTCGCGCCGGCGAAGACGCCGCGCGAGATCATCGAGCGGCTGCAGCGCGAGACCGCGGCGGCCGTGCGCCATCCCGATTCGGCGAAGCGCCTCACCGATCTCGCGGCCGAGCCGGTGGGCTCGACCTCCGCGGAGCAGGACGCAATGCTGCGCCGGCAAGTCGCGCAGTTCAGGCCGATCATCCGGGAACTGGGCGTGACGATAGACTAAAGCTCATGAAAGCCGATCGAACACCCGCATTGCTCACTGCGGCGTTCTTCGCGCTCGCCCCGCCTTTCGCCGCAGCACAGGAGTACCCGGCCCGGGAAATCCGCTCGCTGTGCAACTACGCACCGGGCTCGGGCGCCGATCTCATCGTGCGCTTCTACAGCGACCGGCTCTCCAAGCTCGCCGGGCGGCCGGTGATCGTCGAGAACAAAGTCGGCGCGAACGGCATGATCGCGAGCGACGCCCTGGCGAAGTCCAGGCCCGACGGCTACACGATCATGATCACGCCGGCGAGCTCCACCATCGCCGCTGCGCCGTACTTGTTCAAGAGCCTGCCCTTCGACACCGCGAAGGATTTTTCCGCGGTGGCGACGATCGCTTCGCTGTCTTTCGTCATCCTGGTGGACGCCGCGGGCCCGATCAAATCCATCGCCGAGCTGGTCGCGCATCTCAAGGCGAAACCGGGCGCGAGCTTCTACGGGGCGACCAGCAACACCGGCGTGATCGCCGCAGAGCTCTTCAAGACCGCGGCGGGCGTGAAGGCGACCTACGTTCCTTACAAGCAGAACGTCCAGGCCCTGACCGATCTGCTCTCGGGGCAGCTCGACTTCATCTCCTTCGATGCGACCTGGGGGGTGGGACAGGCGAAAGGGGGAAAGCTGCGCATTCTCGCGGCCACCGCCGCGAAGCGCTCGGCGGCGCTCCCCGACGTGCCGACGCTCGCCGAGCTCGGCTACGGCGGAACCGACGTCTCGCCCTGGTGGGGCGTCGTGGTCGCCGCGGGGACGCCCAAGCCCATCGTCGACAAGCTCGCCGGCTGGTTCAACCAGATCACGGCCGCCGGGGACACGAAGCAGTTCCTCGCGAACTCGGCGTTCGACCCGTTCCCGGGCGCGCCCGAACAGATGCAGTCGCTCTTGAAGAGCGACGCGGAACGCTGGAAGCGCTACGTGGAGCTGGCGAAGATCGAGCCGCAGTAGTTCTCATTGACTCCCGCTCCGGCCCGGCATACCTTGGCACGATATGAGAGGAGGTCCGATGGAAGCCGACCGCAGGGGCTTGTCCTCCGAGGAGCGCGCCGATGCCCTCGAGGAAAGCATGATGAGGCGGCTCGACCAGACGGCGCCGGCGCAGACGCGAGGGGTACGGCGCGGCACTGGGGTCCTTTTCGGCGGCCTGACGCCGGGCGGCCTGCCGCTTACCTTGGGCGCGCTCGCTCCCATGCCGCCCAAACCCACGATCGTCGATTTCTTCAAGTTGCGCCTCATGCCGCACACGGTGACCCATATGCTGCAGAGCGCGAACGATGCGCAGAAGAAGGGCGAGCCCGAGGAGACGGTGCTCGCTTGCCTGCTGCACGACATCGCGGTGAACCTCATCAAAGTGGACCACGGCTGGTGGGCGGCGCAGATGGTCGAGCCCTATGTGCCCGAAAAGGTGAGCTGGGCGATTCGCTATCACCAGGCGCTGCGCTTCTTCCCGGACCCCGCGGTGGGATACGGGTATCCGGAACGCTACGTCCAGATTTTCGGCGACGGCTACGTGCCGGAGCCCTACATCAAGGCGGCGTACGAAAAGGCGCGCAAGCACAAATGGTACATGGAGGCGCGCATGATCACCGTGCACGACCTCTACGCGTTCGAACCCGGGGTGAATCCGACGCTGGAGCCCTTTATCGACGTGATCGGCCGCCACTTCAGGCAGCCCAAAGAGGGGCTGGGGTTCGACGCGAGCCCCGTCGCCCACATGTGGCGCTCGCTGATCTATCCCGACAACCCGCTGTGAAAAAACCCGCCAAGGAAGAAACGAAGCGCTATTGCAGCGCCGGAAGCCACTGGACGACGAGCGAGTTCCTCAAGATCGGACCCGTCAGGTTTATCTGCGTCGCCTGCAACAAGAGGCGAAAGGCCGAGCTGCGCAATCTACCCGGCAACAAGCTCCTCGCCGCGGGCGGAAGTTCGAAGCGGTAGGCCTATTCGGGCTCGAGCCCGATCGCCTTGGCGAGGCTGCCGACCGCGTCGATTTCGCGCTTCAAGTGCGCCGCGAGCTCTTCGGGCGTGCTCCCGATGGTGGTGAGTCCCAGATCGCCCAGTCTGGCGACGACCTCGGGCTGCTTGAGCGAGGCGCGCACTTCGCCGCTCAAGCGCTCGGCGATGGTCGCGGGCAGGCCCGCGGGGCCGAAGAAAGCCCACCAGGCGGGGAAACCGCGGAAGTTGGGAAGCGTTTCGGCCACGGTCGGGATATCGGGCATGCGGGCGCTGCGCTGGTTGTCCACGATCGCGAGCGGCTTGACCTTCGGCATGTTAGGAACGAGGAAGGCATAGGTCGGGAACCACAGCGCCACCCGGCCGGCGGCCCAGTCGTTGACCATCTGGGGAAAATTCGCCTGCGCGTAGGGCACGTGGAGCAGGTCGATTCCGGCGTAGAGCTTCAGGGATTCACCCGCCAGGTGAAACACCGACCCGACACCGCTCGAGGAGTACTCGAGCTTGCCGGGATTGCGCTTCGCGTAATCGATCAGCTCCCGCAGCGAATTCACGGGCACCGACACATGGACCGCGACGTAGCTCGGTGAGCTGACGGCGAGGCTGATCGGCGCGAAATCCTTGAGAACGTCGAACGCGAGGTTCTTGAACAGGAAACGCGCGTTGACGTAAGTTCCGGAGGTGCCGTAGGTGATGGTGTAGCCGTCTGCGCCGGCCCGCGCGAGAGCCTGCGCGGCCTGCGCTCCGCGCGCGGCGGTCTTGAGCTCGACCACCACCGGCTGGGCGAGGCTCGCGCTCATCTTCGCCGCCATCAGGCGCAGCGCGGCGTCGCCGCTCGAGCCCGGCGAGGCGGTGCTGACTACGAGGATCGGCTTGGCGGGGTAAGCCTGCGGCCAGACCGGGTTGGCGGCGAGCAGCGACGCGGTCGCGCAGAGCGCAAGGCGGCAGACGCCCATCAGCCCTTCTTGTCGCCTGCGCCCGGCAGCAGACTGTCTTTCAGGTGATAGCGGAACATCGTCTTGCCGCGCAGCTTGTAGAGGTAGTCGATGATGTCCTCGTTCGACATGAACTTGGACATGTCGTAGGTCTCGCGGTGCACGAGCTCCTTCAAATCGCGCCTCACGCCGGGCTTTCTCTCGATGTCGGCGAAGCCGACCGAGATGATGAGGTAGACATCGATCAGATCGGGCACGCCGAGAACGCGCTTGAGGGGCTCCTGCACGTGCACGGTTCCCCAGTGCGAGCCGAGGCCGAGCGACGCGATCGCGAGCTGCATGTGCGTGCAGGTGTTCGCCAGGCCGTCGGTGAAGTGGCTCGCGTGCCGCCCGAAGGTAAAGGCGGCGTTCACCGTCGCCCACTGCCTGCGGCCGTCGCCGAGCACGACGATCACCACCGGGGCCTCGTGCCACGGACGGCGCTGCTGCCCGCCGGTGCTGTTGCGAATCTTCTGCCATTCATCCTTCAGATCGTCCCCCTTCACCTGGAAGGCGGGGTGGCGCAGCTCGAAGGGCCGCATCTGCTCCATCCAGAAGCAGAACTCCGTGCTGGTGTCCTGGAAGGCGTCGTAGAGATCTCTCTTCCTCTTCGGGTCCTTGATGACGAGATATTCCCAGGGCTGGCCGTTCGCGCCGGACATCGCCCAGCGGCCCGCTTCGAGGATCTTCTCCACGTACTCCTCGGGGATGGGATCGGGCCTGATGCGGCGCACGCTCATGCGCGTGGTCATGATGCGGTACAAGACGTCGTAATCCGATTCGGACTTGCCCTTCGAACCGTCTGGCATGATCGGCGCTCCTTCGAGTCTCGCGTGCGACATGGTAGCGCGAGGCTGCGAGCCGGCGCAAAAAAAAGGCATTGGGTGCCCAATGCCTTTTTTCGTCCGGAAAGACGGTGCCCGGGCTCGCCGGGCCCGGCGATCACCAGGGGTAGAAAACGGCGTTGAACTGCAGCGAATCCACGTTGTCGCGCGCGACGAACTCGAGGCGCAGCTTCAGGTTCTTATTGACGATGTATCCGGCCCCTATGCCGAACAGCAAGCCATCGTCGTCGCCGAAATCCAGGCCGGCGCGGCCGATCAGCTCCACGTTGGGCGCCACCAGGTAGCGCACGACGCCGCTCGTCCACAAGCCGCTGGCGCTGGCATTGCAAAAGGTGCCGCTGCATCCGGTCCTCTTGAATTTTCCGGTATCCATGTACCCGGCTTCCGCGTCGACGTAGAAGTTTCGCGCTATTGCGGGGAAATTGTAGCCGCCGAAAATTTGGAAGCCCGTAGCGTTGTCGAAGTTCGAAACGCTGTTCTGGCTCAAACCGCCGCCGAAGAACAGTCTCCTGTTGTCGAACCCCTGGGCCGCGGCGACGGAAGAGAGTCCCGTCGCGACGAGTGCAACCGCTATGAATCGAGATACTTTTAACATGTCACTCCTCCTTTCTCACCTTTGCGTGTAACCGCGGGCGAATGGTAGTACTAGATCGGGTTTCCTGCCATTTGTTTTGGCGGCATAATTGTCCAATTTCGCACGGATGGACGCCCGCAACAACCTCGCGAGGAGCAAAAACATGCGGATGAAAGAATCGTTGCACCTGGTGATCAGCGGCATTTCCCTCCTCTTAGCGGCGTGCCAGGTTCCGCCGGGCGCCTCGCGCGCCGGCATTGGCGAAAGCGATCTTGCCGGGATGGTGACGAGCGCAAACGGCCCCGAGGCCGGGGTCTGGGTGATCGCGGAGACGACCGATCTTCCCACCAAGTTCACCAAGATCGTGGTCACGGACGACCGTGGGCGCTACCTCATCCCCGAGCTTCCGAAAGCCAATTACAGCGTATGGGTACGCGGCTACGGGCTGATCGATTCGCCCAAGGTGCAGGCCGCGCCCGGAAAAATCCTCGACCTGAACGCAGTGGTCGCGACTAGCGCGACCGCCGCTGCGGACTACTATCCGGCGATCTACTGGTATTCGATGCTGAAGGTTCCGGAGAGAAACGAGTTTCCCCTTGGGAAGGCGGCCAATCAGGGTCAATGGCTCGACCTTACGAAGACCGACGGCTGCTACACCTGCCACCAGCTCGGCAACAAGGCGACGCGTACCATTCCGAAGGAGCTCGGCCATTTCAATTCCTCGGTCGAAGCCTGGGCGCGGCGCATCGCTTCCGGTCAGGCCATGACCAACATGACGAATAACATCGGCAGGCTAGACGCTCCGCGGATGCTGGGCCAGTTTGCCGACTGGACCGACCGCATCGCCGCGGGCGAGCTGCCCGCATCGAAGCCCGAGCGGCCGCAAGGCCTGGAGCGCAACATCGTCATCACGCTGTGGGACTGGAGCCGCCCCACGGCCTACCTGCACGACGAGATCTCGAGCGACAAGCGCAATCCCACGGTCAATGCTTACGGACTGATTTACGGGGCGACCGAGGAGAGCACGGATTTCATTCCGGTCCTGGACCCGGTGCGGCATGCGGCGAGCGAAATAAAAGTGCCGGTCCGCGATCCGAAAACGCCTTCGACAAGGAGCAACCCGATGGCGCCGTCTCCGTATTGGGGAGCGGAGCCGATCTGGGACAGCCAGACGAGCCCGCACAACCCGATGTTCGACGAGAAGGGCAGGGTCTGGTTCACCTCGCGCGTGCGCGGGCCGGCGAACCCGGCCTTCTGCGGAAAAGGGTCGGATCATCCTTCGGCGAAGATCTTTCCCGTCGAACGCTCCAACCGCCAGCTCTCCATGTACGATCCGAAAACCGGGAAGTTCACGCTCATCGACACCTGTTTCGGCACGCATCATCTGTACTTCGCCGAGGATGCCAACAACACTCTGTGGGCGAGCTCCGGCGGCGCAGCGAACGAGGTCCTCGGATGGCTCAACAGAAAGGTGTTCGAGGAAACCGGCGATGAGCAGAAGGCGCAAGGCTGGACCCCGTTCATTCTGGACACCAACGGCAACGGCAGGCGCGACGATTACGTGGGGCCTAACGATCCGATCGACCCGAAGAAGGACAAGCGCATCGTGGCCGGCTTCTACGGGCTCGCCCCGAGCCCGGTCGACGGCTCGATCTGGGGCTCGGTGCTGGGATACCCGGGCTACATCATCCGCTTGAATCTGGGATCGAATCCGCCGGAGACCGCCCTCACCGAAGTGTTCGAGCCGCCGTTCCCCGGCTATTCGCCGCGCGGCATGGACATCGATCGCAAGGGCGTCGTGTGGGCGCCGCTCGCGAGCGGACATTTCGCGAGTTTCGACCGGCGCAAGTGCAAGGGGCCGCTCAACGGCCCGAAGGCCACGGGCAAGCACTGCCCCGAAGGCTGGACGCTCTACCCATTCCCCGGACCGCAGTTGAAGGGCGTGAGCGACTCAGGAAGCGCCGAGGCAAGCTACTACTCGTGGGTGGATCAGCACGACAGCTTCGGATTGGGCAGCGATACGCCGATTGCGACCGGCAACGCCAACGACGCGCTGCTTGCGCTCAAGGATGGGAAGTTCGTGATCCTTCGCGTGCCGTACCCCATGGGTTTTTACGCGAAGGGGCTGGACGGGCGCATCGACGACCCGAGAGCCGGCTGGAAGGGGAGGGCCCTGTGGTCGACCTATGCCACGCGGGCACCCTTCCACGTCGAGGGCGGCAAAGGCACCCGGTCGAAGGTCCTGAAGTTCCAGCTTCGCCCCGATCCGCTCGCGAACTGACGGCGGCTCGAACTCATTGCGAACCGTATATCGAGCCGCGGTCGACACGCTCGTCCTCGCGGGAGCGTTGCTGCTCTGCTTCGCCTCGGCAAGCGCCGAGCCGCGCTTCTCTTTCGCGAAGACACCGGGGAAGTTGCCCAAAGACGTAGTGCCGAAGCACTACGCGCTGCGCATCGTTCCTGCGACGACTTATGACCGCTTCGACGCCGAGGCGGTCATAGACATCGAGGTCGCCCGGCCCGTGCGGGCGATCGTCGTCAATGCGGCCGAGCTGACTTTCAAGTCGGTGAGGCTGCGTGCGAGCACGGGGGACGAAGCGAGCCTCACGCCCAGCCTCGATCCGCAGCGCGAAACGGTGACGCTTGCGCCTGCGACCGCGCCGATCGCGCCGGGCAGCTACCGGCTCGGCATCGACTACTCGGGGAAAATCGGCAAGCATCCCCAGGGCCTGTACCAGATAACGTACAAGGAGCGCGACCAGGGGCGGCTCGTGGAGAAACTCATGCTCGCCACCCAGATGGAGCCGGTGCAGGCGCGCCGGCTCTTTCCGGGATGGGACGAGCCGGTGTTTCGCGCGAGCTTCGATATCGTCGCGGTAATCGACGCGTCCCTGACCGCAGTGTCGAACATGCCGCAGTCCAAGGTCGAGGTCCGGCCCGACGGCAGGAAGGAAGTGAGCTTCGCCAGGTCGGTGCCCATGTCGACGTACCTGGTGGCGCTCTTCGTCGGAGAGATGGATCTCCTGGAAGACAGCGTCGATGGAATCCGGCTCGGCATCCACACCGTGAAAGGCAAGCGC
>Ga0209159_1002028_pt1 | contig 14577 bp, 14 predicted proteins | sample GraSoiAngelo_144_FD_185901 | JGI IMG/M metagenome (GOLD analysis project Ga0209159, IMG submission 185901) | Grasslands soil microbial communities from the Angelo Coastal Reserve, California, USA - 14_1009_02_40cm (SPAdes) (version 2) | ecosystem: Environmental > Terrestrial > Soil > Grasslands ...
ACTGTGCCAATGTTGCGAAAAGTTCGTCTCGGTGCAGGTGGCGCGCCACCGTCCGGTTGATTTCGAGGAGCGCCGCCTGCTCGTCCCGCAGCCTGCCGAGTTCCTCGTAGGCCGCGCAGTGGTCAACGGCCACCGCGATCGAGGCCGCGATTTCCTCGAGCAGAATCGGCGGGACTCCGGACCAGGCATCCGCCTGCTCAGCCATAAGGCTGAGCGCGCCCACGCAGCGCGTCTCGGTCAGGAGTGGGACGACGGCGACCGACTCCATGCCCCACCGCTGCAACCTCTCATAGCTGACCGGGAAGCGCTCACGAACGTGCTCTGCGCGGTCCAAAACGAACGGGCGCCCGTGCTCGACCACCCAGCCCGGGATCGAGCCAGCGCGAGCAATCGTCTGGCCCTGGTAGAACTCGACGCCCAACTTGCCGTAGGCGGCGTAGACCGTCAATGTCGACGGGTCCGTATCCGACAGCAGGAGGATCACGCGGCTCACCGGGACGACTCGCTGGAGCACTTGCGCGATCGCCGTGAACAGCGCCTTGCGGTCGAGATGACCCGAGACGGCGCGATGAATCTCGACGAGCGCCGCGAGCTGATCGGGGGCGAGCCTCAGGTCCAGCGTCCGCTGGAGTCGCGGCGGAAACTCGTCCGCGGCCTGCTGGACAGCGCCTCCGTCAGGAGGGACAGGCTGAGGCGGGCCAACACTCGAGTGCGTCGAGAAATCACCAAGCATGCCGCCTGTACCTATCGACGAGCCCCTTGGGTACCGTCGCGGGCGTCGGGTTAGCTGAAACGAGGCCGTTGGCACGGCACCTATACCGCATGGACATGCCATAGTCAATTCGCCACCGCCGAATCACTCACCGCAACCCAAAGACCAAAGCGTGCGTTACGGCGGTCCGTACTCATCGACGCCCTGGGACCGCCCGCGCCGCGTGATCGCCAAGGTCGAGCATCACCTCGGTGAACTGTTTCCCCGAGTAGGCTTCATCGTCACCACGCTGGGGACGAACCGAGCAGTCGTCCGCTTCTACAACCAACGCGGGACGGCCGAGCAGTGGATCAAGGAGGGCAAGACCGCCACCCACTGGACCCGCCTCTCCTGTCACCGGTTCCGGGCCAATGAGGTGCGGTTGCTCCTCGGGGTGATCGCCTACAACCTCGGCAATCTCCTGCGCCGGCTCGTTCTCCCCGTGGCCATCCAGAACTGGTCCCTGACGAGTCTCCAGCAGCGGCTCTTCAAAACCGGCGGGCGCCTCATCCGACATGCCCGGTACTTCATCCTCCAGCTAGCCGAGAGCCACTTGACGCCGACGCTCTTTCGGCAGATTCTCGGGCGCATCGAGCGGCTCGCGTGGCATCCGACGTGATCGAGAAGGCCGGACACGGACGGAGAGAGAAACGGAGCGCTCGTGGCGGGAGTATCTCTCGGCCGGATGGTCGCCGAGGGCAAAGCTGCGTGCGATGGGCCATCACCCGCGCGGGCGCCGCGACGACAGCCTATGTGATGCCTTCTGAACGGCGGAGAGCGCCCGTGGCGCGTCACATGGTCTGTTCAGCAACGCCAGGGAGCGAGGACGTGGGTCCAAATCGCAAATCCCGGTTTGAGTCATTTATACTTCCGGCCTCGAAGCGGGAGATCATCCTGGCAGAGTCAACGCGCACTGCCGACACCGAAGGAGAGGAAGATGGCGAGCATAAAGAACGTCGTTCTCGTCCATGGTGGCTTTGTGGACGGCGCCGGCTGGGGGAGCGTCTACAAGATCCTGAAGAACGGCGGTTACCGCGTCAGCATCGTCCAGAACCCGACCATCTCGCTGCAGGACGACGCCGCAGCAACCCAGCGCATTCTGGCCACGCAGGACGGGCCGGCGATTCTCGTCGGCCACTCCTATGGCGGAACCGTGATCACCGAAGCCGGCACCCATCCGAAGGTTGCGGCGTTGGTGTACATCACAGCCTTTGCCCCCGACAAGGGCGAGTCCGTGGCCACGCTTATCAAAGATCCGCCGTCGGGCGCGCCCGTGCCGCCGATTCTGCCGCCGCAGGACGGGTATCTGTTCCTCGACAAGGCGAAGTTCCGTGCCTCGTTCGCGGCTGACGTGGACCCGGAGACCGCCGCGTTCATGGCCGATTCCCAGGTCCCATGGGGCCTGGGCGCCCTCAGCGGTGCGATCAGCGAACCGGCGTGGGGGATCCAAGCCGAGTTGGTACTTGGTGGTCACAGAGGATCAGATGATCCCAGCGGTCGCACAACGCGCCATGGCCAAACGAGCGAATTCCACGATTGTTGAAGTCAAGGGCAGCCACGCCATCTATGTCTCGCAGCCCGGAGCGGTCGCCGCGCTGGTCGAACAGGCTGCCAAGAGCGTGAAGGTCGCAGGCGCCTAGCCAAGATCCGCACTAAGCGTGTTTGATATCGGTGATTGCGGGCCGACGCAACGCCCTAAATTTGGAGGAACCTCCGATGACCGATCAGAGCAAGCCCTACACCCCCCTGACCACGGACAATTCCGCGCTCGTTCTGGTCGACCATCAGGTCGGCCTGATGACCGGCGTCCGAGATTACGAGACCGGGGAACTCAAACATAACGTTGTCGCCCTGGCCAAGGCCGCCAAGGTGCTACGGATCCCAACCGTTGTCACCACCACGGCCCGCGACAGCATGTGGGGGCCGACCTTCCCCGAACTCGTGGAAGTGGTGGGAGGAGAGCACATCATCGATCGCTCCTCGGTCAACGCGTGGGACGATCCGAAAGTCGCGGCCGCCATCGAGGCGACCGGACGCAAGAAGCTGATCTTTGCCGGCATTTCGCTCGAGGTTTGCGCCGCCTTCCCGGCGATCACCGCGCTCGGCAAGGGCTATGACGCCTACGTTGCTGTCGATGCCTCGGGCACGTTCAGCGAGACTAAGCGTCAAGCGGGCCTGCTCCGCATGCAGCAGGCCGGCGTGATTCTCTCCGACTACGCTACGCTGATGGTCGAGATCCTCAAGGACAACGCCAGTCCGCTGGCCGGCCCCGTTTACGGCGCTCTCGACATGCCGTGGGCTACGCTCGTCGGCCAGATCGCGGAGGCCTACGTCAAGTAAGCGCGATCGTCGCCGATCGGCGCGTGCCGACCGGCGAGCCTCTCCGGCGACCTAGCTCTTGACGGTGACGCTGATCTTCGCGCTCTCGTCGCTTGTATCGACTAAATCAGATCCACCTCAAACTTGAGCGCGTTTGATATCGGTGATTGCAGTTAAGCTGTGAGGGAGGAGCACCAGTGGCACGCAGACCAGGGACTCAGCGCCTTCGAGGGCGTGGTGCCAGCCGGAAGAACCAGGCGCTCCGGCGGTGGCTCGCGAGGTTCGCGGCCCAGCCCGATGATCGCGGCCAGCAGTGGTGGGAGGACTTCGACGCCATGCTGCGTGGCACGCGCATGCGCCTGCGTCCCATCGACGCCTGAGTGGCGCGCTTCGTCCTCGACACGAATATCATCAGTCAGATTCTCCGCCGGCCCCGGCGCTTGCGCGTCTTCGCGAGGCGGCTGACCACGCCACACGTTCGTGAGCTTGCTGCTCCAGCAGGGCGAGTCTCCGGCCTATGTGCAGCGACAGCTCGGCCACGCCTCGATCCAGCTGACCGTCGACACGTACGGGAAGTGGCTGCCGATGGGCAACAAAGCCGCGGTGAACCGCCTCGACGACGAAAGTGGTAGCAAAGTGGTAGCAAAAACGGCGACGGGCACTTCCGGTGTTAAGGAAGTGCCCGTCACGATTGGTGGGCCGTCACGGACTCGAACCGTGGACCCGCTGATTAAGAGTCAGCTGCTCTACCAACTGAGCTAACGGCCCGCGACCTCTCCTCGCGCAAATGACGCCAAGTGGTGCGCCCGGCAGGAGTCGAACCTGCGGCCTTTGGCTTCGGAGGCCAACGCTCTATCCAACTGAGCTACGGGCGCATCGTGCCGCACATATTCTCGTGTGGGGTGACCGATGGGAATCGAACCCACAACCCCTGGAGCCACAGTCCAGTGCTCTAACCAATTGAGCTACGGTCACCGCAGCAGTCGGGTCACCGCGACAAGACGCAAGCGATAATCCTACAGGACCGCCTGCGGAGAGTCTAGCCTTCCATCTCCCGTGGCGCGGGCCCGCCGTCCACGACGATCGTCTCTCCGGTCATCCACGAGGACGCGTCGGAGGCGAGGAAGATGCACGGGTATGCGATCTCCTCGACGCGGCCCCAGCGGCCCATGCCGACGCGCGCGGCGACCGCTTTATAGGTCTTCTCCGCCTCGGGGTCGGTCTTCGTCAGCACCTCGAGGTAGCCCTCGGTCTCGACGGGCCCCGGCGCGATGCAGTTCACCCGGACGCCCTTGCGCGCCCACGCCGTGCCCAGCTCGCGCGTGAGCATGATGACGGCGGCCTTGGCCGCGCCGTAGTGCGACATCATCGTCGAGCCGTAGACGCCGGCGATCGACGCGATGTTGACGATGACGCCTCCGCCCTGGGCCATCATCTGCTTGCCGGCCCACTTGCAGCCGAGGAACACGCCGTTCAGGTTGATGCCGACGACCGTGTTCCAGCCGTTGATCGAGATGTCCTCGGGCTTCGCCCGGAACGAGGCGCCGGCGTTGTTCACCATGACGTCGAGTCGGCCGAGCTCCTGCGCGGTCCGCTCGACCATGGCCTTGACCTGATCTTCCTGCCGCACGTCCACGACCATCGCGAAGGAGCGGCGGCCGAGGTCGCGGATGGCCTTCACGACCGGCTCCAGGTGCTCGAGCTTGCGCGAGCAGATGGCGACGTCGGCCCCCGCCCTGGCGAACTCGATCGCGATGGACTTGCCGATGCCGGTCCCGCCGCCCGTGACGATCGCAATCTTCCCCTCGAGGGAGAACGCTGGTTTCGCCATGGCGGGGACGATACTCCAAGGGGCGGAGCGATGTCGAACGAAAACTCTCGAGCGGGTGGGCCCGCGGCGGCGGGCTACGGGGCGCGGTGGATCTCGTCGCTGAGGAGCGAACGGAGACGGCGCCTGAGACTATGCGGCATCTCCACGCGGCCGACCTTCGCCGTGAGCTCCGTCGTCTTCCGGTACGTCGCGAGGTAGGCACGGCAGGGGGCACAGACCTCGACGTGCGCCTCGAGCCGCCCGAGCGCCCCCGGAGTCAGCTCGCCGTCGAGATACTCGGCCAGCTTCTCGATCGCCTCCCGGCACGTCATGGCTGTCGGCACGCCGCTCCGGCCGCTCACGCCGAGGCGAGCTGCCACCGCGCTCGCTCCCGCGTCGCCAGGACGCGCGCGTCTCCCGCGAGCTGCCACGTGAGGGAGCGGAGCCGCGGCCCGTGGCCGCCCGCCAGGACGACCGCCGAGTAGCCTCGAGTCATGCCCTTTAGACACCCGGGCCGCCGCCCGCGATTCGGGTTACTCGCCGCTCTGCTGCAGGAGCTTGGCGACGAGGCCCGTCCAGCCCGTCTGGTGGCTCGCGCCCACGCCGGCGCCGTTGTCGCCGTGGAAGTATTCGTAGAAGAGAACCAGGTCGCGCCAGTGGGGGTCCCGCTGGAGCGTTTCCGTCCCGCCGAAGACCGGCCGGCGCCCGTCCTTGCCGCGCAGAAAGATCCGGGTGAGCCGCCGCGAGAGCTCGCCGGCGACCTGCCAGAGGTTCAGCCGTACCCCGGACCCGGTCGGGCACTCGACCTTGAGAGTGTCGCCGTAGAAGTAGTGGAACTTCTGCAACGACTCGATGAGGAGGTAGTTCACGGGGAACCACACGGGGCCCCGCCAGTTCGAGTTGCCGCCGAAGAGCCCGCTCGTGGACTCGGCCGGCTCGTAGTCCACGCGGTGCTCCATGCCGTTCACGTCGAGCACGTAGGGATGATCCTTGTGGTAGCGCGACACGGCACGGATCCCGTGGGGTGAGAGGAACTCCGCCTCGTCGAGCATGAACCGCAACACGCGCGGGAGCTGCGCCTGGGACACGATCGAGAGCAGCCGGCGCGGCCCCACGCCCGGCGTCGTGGCCACCTCGACATGCTCGCGGAACTCCGGGTGGTTGTCGATGAACCACTGCATCCGTCGCTTGAAGCCGTGGAGCTTCTCCACGATCTCCGGCTCGAGCGTCTCGACCGCGAAGAGCGGGATGAGCCCCACCATCGAGCGCACCTTGAGCGGACTATTGTCACCGTCGGTGTGGAGCACGTCGTAGTAGAAGCCGTCGCCCTCGTCCCAGAGGTTGATGCCTTCGCCGCCGAGGTCGTGCATGGCGTGGGCGATGTAGACGAAGTGTTCGAAGAACTTCGACGCCACGTCCTCGTACGCCGGGTCCTCCTTCGCCAGCTCGAGCGCGATCGCCAGCATGCTCAGACAGTACATCCCCATCCACGACGTCCCGTCCGACTGCTCGATGTGCCCCCCCGTCGGGAGCGGTGCCGACCGGTCGAACACGCCGATGTTGTCCAGGCCGAGAAAGCCCCCCTGGAAGACGTTCTTCCCCTCGGCGTCCTTCCGGTTCACCCACCACGTGAAGTTCAGGAGCAGCTTGTGGAACACCCGCTCCAGAAACGCCCGGTCCCCCCGGCCCCGGAGCCGCCGCTCGATCCGGTACACCCTGAGCGCCGCCCACGCGTGGACCGGTGGGTTCACGTCCCCGAACGCCCACTCATACGCCGGGATCTGGCCGTTCGGATGCATGTACCACTCGCGCAAGAACAGGACGAGCTGTGTCTTGGCGAAGTCGGGGTCGATCAGCGCGAGCGGAATCGTGTGGAACGCGAGGTCCCACGCCGCGTACCACGGGTACTCCCACTTGTCCGGCATCGAGATGACGTCCTCGTTGTAGAGGTGGAGCCACTCGTGGTTCCGCCCCTGCAAGCGCTCTGGAGGGGGCGGCGGGCACGCGGGATCGCCCTCGAGCCAGCGCCGGACGTAATAGTGGTAGAACTGCTTGGACCAGAGCAGCCCCGCGAACGCCTGGCGCATGACGCTCTTGGCATCGTCCGAGAGCTGCTTCGGGATCACCGTCGCGTAGAACTCGTCCGCCTCGCCCAGCCGCTGGGCGAATACGACGTCGAAGTCCCTGCCGAATGTGCGCCCCGGGATCGGCGTGTTGGCGAGTCGCAGGCGCACCGCGACGCTCTGCCCGGCGGCCAGGGTCATCCGGTAGCGCGCCGCCGCCTTCGTGCCGACGGCCGCGGGGTTGACCGCGTCTTTTTCCCCATCGACGACGCAAGCGTTGATGCCGTCCTTCACGTACGGGCTCGGGTTCGCCTCGCCCCAGAGCCGCTCGCCGTTCGTCTCGTTCTCGGTGAAGAGGAGCTCGGGCGCCCCCTCGCAGTAGAGCCAGCGTGGGCCCAGCGCCTCGTGCTCGGCCTCGATCAGCGCGTGGTCCGCGACCGCGCGGCCGGCGCGAAGGACGGGGCGCGTGGCGGAGGCATCCCAGGACCAGGTGTTGCGAAACCACACCGTCGGGAGGAGGTGCAGCTCTGCGGCCTCGGGGCCGCGATTCGTCGCGGTGATCCGGATCAGGAGGTCGTCGGGCGCCGCCTTCGCGTACTCGACCAGCACGTCGAAGTAGCGGTCCCCCTCGAAGACGCCCGTGTCCATCAGCTCGAACTCGGGCGCGCGCCGGTCCCGCCGCCGGTTCTCCTCGACGAGCCTCGAGTACGGAAACTCCGCCTGCGGGTACTTGTAGAGGAACTTCATGTAGGAGTGCGTCGGCGTCGAGTCGAGGTAGAAGTAGTACTCCTTGACGTCCTCGCCGTGGTTGCCCTCGCTTCCGGTCAGCCCGAACAGCCGCTCCTTCAGGACCGGGTCTCGACCGTTCCAGAGGGCCAGGGCGAAGCAGAGCCGGCCGTGGTTGTCGGTGATCCCACCGAGCCCGTCCTCGCCCCACCGGTAGGCGCGCGAGCGCGCGTGGTCGTGGGGGAAGGAGTCCCAGGCGGTGCCGTGGGGGCTGTAGTCCTCGCGCACCGTGCCCCACTGGCGCTCGGCGAGGTAGGGTCCCCAGCGCTTCCAGTGGGCGGTCCGTTCTTCTGCTTCCTTGAGCCTGGCCTCTTCCCGGGTCATGCGATCGTGCCTCTCCACCTCCAGATTACGCCATCGGGTCCCCGGGGCCCCTGAGCCGCGCCTCGATCAGCTGCTCGAAGAACCCGCGCAGCGGTGGCAGATTCGAGAAGAGGGCCTGGAAGGCGTCGCGGTCTACCGCCAGCACGTTGACGCCCGTCAGGCTCCGGACCGTCGCCGACCGTGCCTGGTCGCTGACGAGCGCAATCTCGCCGAAGCACTCGCCCGGGCGCAGCCGGCGGAGCACGACGTCGCCCTGGCCGGGCACGCGCTTCGTCACCTCCACCTCGCCGTCCACCAGGACATAGAGCACGTCGCCCCGGTCCCCCTCGCGGAAGATGATCTCGTCCGGCTCGAAGTGCGCGCGGCGAATGCCCTCGGGATGCTCGGTCTTGAGCTGGGTGATGTCGGGGGGCAGGATCAGGTCGAGCGTCCAGTCGGTCGCGACCCGGATCTTGCGGTCGAGCCCCGGGAGCTTCATCAGATAGATCGTCCGCCAGAGCCACCACGCGAGGAATCCGGAGAGCTTCATTCCGAAGACCTCGGCGACCGCCGAGTGGTGGCCGAGCGAGCCCATCTTTCCGAGCGCCTTGAACGAGAAGTCCAGCTTCGCCCCGCCCCGGATCGCCGCGGAGATGTTCTCCGCGGTGCGCTTGGCCTGGCGCGTCGCGTGCTGCGCGGTCGGCGGGCAGGGCTCGCGGCTCTTCGCGTCCACGACCCACGCGCAGTCGCCCACGGCCCAGACGTCAGGATGGTCGGGCAGCTGCAGGTGCCGGTCGACGACGATCCGGCCCTTCTCCTTCTTCACCTGGAGCTCGGCCACGAGCGGGTTCGGCGCCGAGGGCACCGTGCTCACGAGGGTCCGCGTCGGGATGCGCTCGCCACCGACCAGGAGCGCGGCGTCCGCCGTCGCGCCGTGAAGCCGCGTGTTGAGCCTGATCTCCACGCCGCGCTTCACGAGGAGCCGCTGGGCGAACTCGGCGAGCGACTTCGGCAGCTCGGGGAGGATGAGCCCCTGGGCGTGGAGGAGGATGACGCGGATCTCCTCCGGCATGACGTTGCGGAAGGCTCTCGCCGCCGTCCGCACGAAGTCGTTCAGCTCGGCGACCGCCTCGACCCCCGAGAACCCGCCGCCGGCCACGACGAACGTCAGGAGGGCCTGGCGGACGGCCGGGTCGCGCTCGATGTCGGCTTCCTCGAGGGTGTGGATGATGCGGTTCCGGAGCGCCAGCGCATCGCCGAGGTACTTGAACGGCAGCGCGTGCTCGGCGAGCCCCGGCTGGCCCGCGAAGCTCGTGACGTTGCCGAGCGCGATCACGAGGTGGTCGTACTCGAGCGCGCACTGGCGCGAGCCGAAGCCCGCGGCTGCGGACACGCGCTTGCGCTCGAGATCGATCTTCTCCACGCCGCGCGTGTAGAGGTTCGTGCTCGGGCAGAGGCGCCGGATCGGCGTGATCGTGTGGAGGATCCCGATACTCCCCGAGATCACCTCCGGCAGCATCGGCTGGAAGACGATGTAATTGTCGCGGCTGACGAGCCCGAGCTCGACGCGGCCTTCGCGGAGCTCGCGCTTGAGAAGCTTCTCGAGGGTCAGCGCCGTATAGACGCCGCCGAAACCGCCGCCGAGGATGAGGACCCGCACGCCCACACGTCTAAGACACGGCCGGGCGCGCGGCCGGTGCGCCTGCCGGCGAACCTTGCCAACCGGACACGAGCGATCGGGTCAGCTCCTCGCGGAGGGCCATGCGCGCCCGATGGAGCCGGGATTTCACGGACCCGACCGACTCACCGATCAACTCGGCGACCTCCTCGTTCGAGAGCTCTTCGACGTCCCTGAGGGTCAGCACCGCCCGGTAGCGCTCGGGCAGTGCGTCGAGCGCCCGTTCCAGCGTCTGGCGCGCCTCACCCGCGAGAAGCTCACGCTCCGGATTCTGCGACCAGTCCGCCAGCAGGAACGAGCGCTCGCCCTCGCGGTGGCCGTCCTCCTTGAACGCCGGCAGGTGCCCTTCGAGCGAGGTCTCGAGCTCGTGCCGCTTGCCGCGGCGCTTGTTGAGGGCGGAGTTCGTCGTGATCCGGTAGATCCAGCTCCCCAGGGCCGAGCGTCCCGCGAAGGTGGCGCACTTCGTCGCGACCGTCAGGAAGACGTCCTGGACGACCTCCTCCGCGTCGCCCTGATCCCGTGTGATGCCGAAGGCGAGCCGATAGACGCGCGTGGCGTACTCGCTCATCAGCGCCTCGAGCGCCGAGGCGTCGCCACCCCGGAGCCGCTCGACGAGCCGCGCCTCCTCGCTCACCGGCATCCCCGGGCCCGGAGCTGCTCGGCGACGAACGCCGAGCAGTCGAGCGCCACGCCCCGCTGTGAGAGCATGCAGAGCAGCTCGAGCCCGGTGGGATCCACGAAGGCGACCTCCGAGAGGTCGAGCGCCAGCCCTGCTCCGTCGACGAGCGCCCGCTCGCACGCGAGTCGGAGCTCGGCCACCCAGGGGCCGATCACTCGCCCCTCGACCTTGAGCCTCGGGCATCCATTCGCCGTCCTGATCGATTCGATCTTGAGCATCTGGCGTGACTCAACACTCACGTGTCGCAAGTCACGTGCCGTTCGCGGGCGGAGAGGGATACTCGTCTGGAGTGCACTTTGCCGCTCGGTTCGACGGCCTGCCTCGAAATTTCGTGGTGAGAGGTCCGAGCGGACAGTCCTCAGACCACGAAACTTCGTGGTGTCTCTGGCTAAGCCCGGAGCCTGGTCCTCGCGGTCCGTTCAGCTGCTCGCGGACGGGCCGAAAGGTTCGTCGCTGCGCCGACGAATTCGGAGCTTCTCCATCCGGCTTCGGAGCGTGTTGGGGTGGAGTTTCAAGATCTTCGCCGCGCCCCGCGCTCCCTCGATGACCCACCCGGCTCCCTCGAGGGCGGCAAGAATGTGACTTCGCTCGACCGCTTCCAGCGCGGCATCGAGCCCGAGCGACGCCGGCGCGGGCGGGGCGGGGCTTGCCGACTCGGGTCGTGCGCGCGCCCCGTCCGCGTCGAGCGGGGCGCTGGCGGGCAGGAGCTCGGATCCCAGCTCGAGACTCGGTCCACTCGAGAGCACGACCGCGCGCTCGATGACGTTCTGAAGCTCGCGGATGTTCCCCGGCCACGGGTAGGCCATCAGGCGATCCAGGGTCTCTTTGGAGACCGCCTCGACACGCTTGCCAAACTTCCTGGCGAAGCGCGACACGAAGAACGTCGCGAGCTGCGGGATGTCGGTCCGGCGCTCGCGTAGCGGCGGTACCTCGATCGGGAAGACGTTGAGCCGATAGAAGAGGTCCGCACGGAAGCGGCCGGCCCGGACGGCCTCGGCCAGGTCGCGGTTGGTCGCGGCGATCACGCGCACATCCACGCGCAGCGACCGGCTGCTTCCGACCGGCTCGAACTCGCGCTCCTGGAGGACCCGCAGCAGCTTCACCTGGGTTTCGAGCGGCAGCTCGCCGACCTCGTCGAGGAAGAGCGTTCCGCCGTCGGCCAGCTCGAAGCGGCCGACACGCCGGTCGATGGCGCCCGTGAACGCGCCTTTCACATGGCCGAAGAGCTCGCTCTCGACGAGGCCCGCCGCGATGGCGCTGCAGTTCACCTTCACGAGCGGCCGGCCGCGGCGGGTGCTCCGATCGTGGATCGCGCGCGCGACGAGCTCCTTGCCGGTGCCCGTCTCGCCCGAGACGAGCACGGTCGTGTCGGCGGGCGCGACCTGGTCGACTTTGCGGAGCGCGGCGAGGAGCGCCAGGCTCGATCCGACCATCTCGACGAAGTTGTGCTCGCGATGGATCTCTTCCTGCAGGTACACGTTCTCGTGCTCGAGCCGTGCCTTGAGCGCGGCGATCTCCTGGTACGCCTTCATATTCTCGATGGCGAGCGCGATCTGGCTCGCGGCGTCCCGGAGGAATTCGGCGTCGGCCTCCGAGTACTGGTTGGGCTTCACGCTCGCGACCGCGAGCGTTCCGATCGCGGTGGACCGGACGACGAGCGGCACGATCACGTAGGACCGAACGCCGTCCTCGAGGGCGCGGTCCTCCATCGGGCACTGACGCTCCTTCGCAAGGTCGTGCCGGAGGAGGGACCGCTGGGTCTTGAACACACGGCCGACGTGGCTCTCGCCGGACGGCATCTCGAGGCCGACCGTGAAGTACGACGTCGACAGCGACGATTCGAGGACGAACAGCCGCAGGACGTCGCGCTCGGGATCGTGCAGGAAGACGGCGGTCCGGTCAAAGGCCACGACGCCGCGGAGCGCCTGGGCGATCGCGTGGAAGAGCGCGTCCTGCGTGAGGTTCGAGATGACGGCGTTGTTGATCTCGAGCAGCGTGCGGTAGCGCGCCGCCGCTCCCACCGTCGCGTCGGGTCGAGGCGGAGTGTCCATGCCAGGCGCCGATTCTAGCGCAGGCGGGCGCGGACGTCAGGGGCCCGTGTCCGGCCGCGACTCCCTCTGGGGCCTCCGGTCGGTCGACTGGCTCACCCCCCGCCGCCGCCGCCACCACCGCTGCGGGCCCAGTCGAAGGACAGCACCTGCACGCGGTAGCTGGCCGCGTCGGACACGGACGCGCGGAAGTAGGCCCGGCCATCCATGGGGACCCAGCCTGTGTTGTAGACGTAACCCTCGACCACCGGCCCCTTCCTTCCGCGCGTCACGTCCCACTCGAGCCGGAAGTAGCGCTCAAGGGTCTGGGGGGCATAGATCTGCGCCGAGACCCCGGCAGCACCCGTGAGGAGCGCCGCCATCGTGAGCGCCGCGATTCCCCGCATCGCCGTTCCTCCTTCTGTACCCGTTAGAATTCGCAACCGGCGGTGGCGGTTCCGCAGTCGCCAACGGACGGGGCGAGCCCGAGGTCAGCCCCCTGGACGAGCGCTCGTAGCGCCGTAAGGGTGTCGCCGGGCTCGGGTCGTGTCGTATAGTCCGGATCGCTCTCGGCCGCGTGGATGATGTCGTCTCGGTCGATGACGAAGCGAGCGGGCATCGGCAGCGACCATCAGCGGCATACACCCGCGTACCGGTTAGATGCCTCGCGGCGCGAGAGAGGTTCATGGCCGGGCGATCGTGCGAACCTTAGACTCACCCGGGGTTGTCACAACGGTGTCAACTGTGTTGATATTTGGCCGCAGTCAGGCATGTCGATGGCCCCTCGCTCATCGGATGCGGACAGGCCGAGGATTTCACACGGTTGTGACAACCGAGCCCCTCGTCGTGGAGGCATACTCGGGCGCACGCGGAGGCGACTTGCGGATTAGCGTGGTGATCCCGGCGTTGAACGAAGAGGCGGCGATCGGCGGCGTCGTCCGTGAGGTGCCGCGCGACCTCGTCGACGAGATCATCGTCGTGGACAACGGCAGCACCGACCGCACCGCGGAGATCGCCGCCGCCGCCGGCGCCCGGGTTGTCCGGGAGCCGACCCGTGGCTACGGCGCCGCTTGCCTGGCCGGCGCACTGGCGGCCGGCGACACGGACATCCTCGTCTTCCTCGACGGGGACCGCAACGAGGACCCGGCCGAATTGCCGCTGGTGTTGGCCCCGGTGCTCGCGGGCGAGGCCGATCTGGTCCTCGGCGCGCGCGCGCGTCGCGGCGCCTCGCGGGGCACGCTCACGCTCCAGCAGCGGTTGGGCAACCGCGTCGTGACGGCGCTCGTGCGCGCGCTCTACGGCCCGAGCCTCACCGACATCGGCCCGTTCCGCGCGATTCCCGCCCGCGTTCTCCGCGACCTCGGCATGGAGCACAAGACCTACGGCTGGCCCGTGGAGATGGTAGTCAAGGCGGCACGGCGCGGGTATCGGATCGTCGAGGTACCGGTGAGCTGTCGCCAGCGCCTGGGCCGCTCGAAGGTTGCCGGGACGCTCAAGGGCAGCCTGCTCGCGGGCTATCATCTCCTCCTCACGACCGTGCGGTACGCCTGGAGACGCTAGCGCCATGGCCTTTTCCGTCGGCATCGGTCTCACAAACGAGTGCAATCTCAGGTGCCCGCACTGCTATCGGCCGGACATGGTGGTGCAGCGGCTGACGCTCCGGGACGTCCAGCAGGTCTGTGAGAGCCTCCCGGCGCGCTCCGTGAACCTCGGCGTCGGCGAGAACGGACTCCACGCCGAATACGAAGCGATCCTCGACTATCTGTGCACGCGCGCGCTCAAGACGAGCATCACCTCCAACGGCCTGAGCATCCAGGCGCTCGACGACGCCGCGCTCAAGCGCTTCCACAGTGTCGAGGTCTCGCTGGACTTTCCCACCGAGCGCGACCACGATGCCTTTCGGGGGGCCGGCAACTGGCGGACGGTCATGGGCGCTCTCGGGCGCTGCGTGGAGCTCGGCGTGCCGGTCACGGTGACGTCGGTCATGATGAGCGTCAACTACGACCGGCTCGCCGACCTCGCGCGCCTGGCCGCGGGCTTCGGCGCCCACCTCCGCGTCAATATCTATCAGCCCGCGAAGACCGACCGCTTCACGCTGACCTACGAGCAGTTCTGGCGAGGCTTCCGGCTCCTCTCGGCGGCAACGCGCCTCGTCGCCACC
>Ga0209159_1002034_pt1 | contig 14523 bp, 14 predicted proteins | sample GraSoiAngelo_144_FD_185901 | JGI IMG/M metagenome (GOLD analysis project Ga0209159, IMG submission 185901) | Grasslands soil microbial communities from the Angelo Coastal Reserve, California, USA - 14_1009_02_40cm (SPAdes) (version 2) | ecosystem: Environmental > Terrestrial > Soil > Grasslands ...
TATCCTGCGACGAATCGCTCGTAAGGTCATCCTGGACGGCAAGCTCCCGAGTCGTCGGCCTGACCGCACATGGGGCGGGCCGGGCGTTGGGGCGCCGTGTGCCGTGTGCGGCGTGTCGGTGGAACGAGACCAGATGGAGTTCGAGATTCAGTTCACCCGCGATGGTGACAATCCCGGCCTGGACAAGTTCCACGTCCACATCCGATGCTTCGCCGCCTGGGAGTTCGAGCGAAGCTCCGACAAATAGCGCGTCCTGACCCTTTGACACCATCGCCCGCCTTGGGCCATGCTGGCGTGACGCATGATGGTCTGGACACCACCGCCTCCGCGCTCCGGCCATCCGTACTACATGCACGACGCGATCTATGCGCAGCCCGGCGCGCTCCGGCTGCTCATGCGCGGCAACGAAGACGCGCTCGCCGGCGCGGCCGCGCGTCTGAAGACGATGGACCGCGTGATCCTCTGTGGCATCGGCACCTCCTGGCACGCGACGCTGGTCGGCGAGCTACTGCTCGGTCACGCCGGCAAGCTCCGCGACCGTGTCCGCGCCTTCCACTCGTTCGACTTCAAGAACTACTGGCCAGAGGCCGACCATCGCACGGGAGCCATCGTCGTCAGTCACCGCGGCACGAAGCGCTATTCCCTCGAGGCGCTGGCCAAGGCGAAGGGAACGGCCGGCGTCGGCGTGGTGATCACCGGCAAGGACAGCGGCGACGGCCTGGCCATCGCCGACTACACGCTGCGGACGATCGAACAGGAGTCGTCGTCCGCCCACACGATCAGCTACACGTGCGCGATGGCGCTGCTGGCCGCCCTGGCGGCCGAGATCGGTGGCGCCGAGGCCGTGCGCCGTGAGCTCGAGCACGTGCCGGACCAGCTCGCCACCCTGCTCGGTCAGGAAGACTGGGACGGCCTGGCGCGCCGCTTCGCTGGCCGGAAGCAGTACTGGTTCGTGGGCGGCGGGCCCAACACCGCGACGGCCTACGAAGCGGCCCTGAAGATGAACGAGGCCAACCACACCAAGACCGTCGGCTACAACTGCGAGCAGTTCCTCCACGGGCCATGGGCTGGCGTCGACCCGGACGATGTCGTCTTCCTGATCGCGCCGCCTGGCCCGTCGTACGAGCGCTGTCTGAACGCGGCCCGGGTGACGCGGGAAATCGGCGCCCCGATCGTGGCGCTCGTGCGCGAGGACGATCGAGAGATCGCGGCGCTGGCGGCCGAGACGATCGCGCTGCCCGTCATCGACGAGCTCCTCTCGCCGATACTCAGTGTCGTGCCGCTGCAGCTCTTCACCTATCACCTCGCCCTGCACCGGGGCGTCAATCCAGACACGATGCGGGCCGACCAGCCCGCCCACGGTCGGGCTCGCGCCGCGCTCTCGCTCTGATTTGCCGAATCCCAGGGCTCGGCGCGCCCGTTATCCGGAAGAATAGCGAAGCTACCGGCTGCTGGATTGCATGCTCAAAGGCCATGCCAGAAGAGCTCCGACCTCGTGCCAAGGACAGCCTGGCCTTGAGCGAGGCGAGGGTACGCCTCGGTACGGCGTCACCGTGCAGGAGCTTGTCGAGGCGCTGTTGCTGGAATGCGCCCGGGAGCGGCCGGCCAAGGCGACTCCGCCTCCCCGGGCCCGTGGAGCCTCACGAGTGATCGACCTCGAGCAGGCCCGCAAGCAGAAAGCCCAGCGGCCGTGATCGGCCGCTAGAAGTACGCGAGCAGCCTCCCGCAAGCGATCGTGCTCATCCACAGCACGAGCGACGCGATGGCCGCCGCCTTGGCGGCCGGGGGCGTGGCGACCGCGACATCCCAGCCCGTCACCGCGCGGAACGGCCACCGATGGAAGACGGCGGCGTTCAGGCAGCCGGCCGCGATCAACATCAGCTTGAGACGGAAGACCGGACTCGCACCGAACTCGGTGGCGTGGGCCGTGAACATCAGGGCCCCGGTCAGCGCCATCAGCCCGAGGCCGGCGCGCGCCCACGGGAGCAAGTGCCGGGCGAGGGCGGCGACGGGAACACCGCGGGACAGACCGAGCAGGCGCAGGTCGAACATCGCCGCGGCGCCGACGAGCAACGCGATCCCCGCGATGTGGGCGATCTCAACGGCGGGGTACAGCCAGAGCCACTGGCGCATCGCGTGGGCGAGCGCCGAGGCCTCGAGCCACGCGAGCCAGTCGGACGGCGAATGCGTCAACGCAACTCGACGGTCTTGCTGCCGATGGTGATCCGCTCGGCCCGCATCTCGCCGGCGTCGGTGCGATTCGGATAGCCGACGACCGTGGCCTCCGTGCCGACGCTCAGATCCTTGGCCGTCAGGCCGCGCCGCTCCATCCGTGACGGCGGCGCGAGGACGACGGTCCACGTCTTGCCGGGAGCCTCCAGACGCAGATGCCCGTGTGGATGCTCGTACCCCGCCTCACGGATGACGCCGGTCAGCGACAATTCCTTGCTGTTGTCGTAGCCGCTCCAGCCGTGATGGGCGTCGCTCGCCGGCGCCACGAGCAGGAGGAACAGCGCCAGAGAAACGCTCGCTCGAGTGCGCATGGACGAGCCTCCCGGGCCCTAGGGTAGCAGGCCCGGAAGGCTCGCGTGGGCGGCGGCGGTTATCCGCGGAACTTGTCGGGGAACTGCTTGACGATCGCCTCGGCAAGCGGGTCGGCAATCATCTGCATGTGGCCGGCAGCGGTCCGAAGGGCCACGTAGGCCTTGTCGGGATCCTTGGCTGCCTGCGCGTCGATGACGGTCTTGAGCGTCACGACGTGGTGCTTCACGAGATCGGCCACCACCGACTTCGGCAGGTTGGGATTGGCCGACTGGAGGAACGCGCCGAAGTCCTGGCTGTAGGCGACGAGATCGTTCACGGCCTTGTCGGCCTTCGCGCGGTCGTTGGTGGCGACGCCCACCGTGTAATCGACGGCGAAGCCGATGTGCTTTCGCCACAGCGGCAGGAACGCCTGCTCGGCGTCGCTGCCGTACACGGAACCGATCGCCCTGGCGATGGCGACGGAGTTCTGATCGAGCGCAGCCGCCGCCGCCTTGAAGTCGGCGTCGCGCCCGCCCAGCGCCGCACCGGTGGCGGATCCGGCCAGCCACACGTGCTCGGCGAACAGGTTGTTGAGCGTGGTCCGGAGCGCGGCCGCCTTGGTCCCCGACGACGTCGTCGTGCTCGGCGACGCCATCGCCATCCCGTCGTGCGCGGCCATGCTCTGGCTACAGCCCGCGCCGACGAGCGCGACGACGCCTGCGATTCCCACCAGGGTCTTGAACGAAGCCTTCATCTCTCTGCCCTCCTTGGTTGACTTCAGTTGACCTTCACTTCGCCGCGCATGTGCTGGTGCCGTCTGCAGAAGTAGGTGTACATGCCGGGCGTGGGGAACGCCGTGCTGGCCGTCGTCCCCTTGCCATCGAGCGTGAAGTCGAAGCGGCCATCGGGCTCAGCGGGCACGCCGGCCGTCACCGTGTGCTCGATGTCGTCCTGATTGGTCCACGTGACGCGCTCACCGGACTTCACCGCGATCGCACCGGGACGGAACTGGAAGAGCTGAACGTTGACACCGGTCGCGGCGTCAGCCGCGGTCGCGGCTGCGACGGCGATGGCCCACCCGATCGCCACTCCTCTGAGCTGCATGGGGCACCTCCTGCCCTGTCTACGGGTCAGGGGGCGATTCGGATTGCCGGGGGCGGGTGCCTACGTCTGAGGCGGGGCGTCGGGGCGAGGGCCGGGGCCACGTCGGCGGCGGCGACGGCGGCGCTGAGCATCGGGAGCACTAGGCGACGCGGGCGCCGTCGGCGGATGAGGCGCGGGTGCAGGACGCGGGGCATGACCTTCGGGCCGGCGCTCACGATCGCGACGGTCGCCGCGATCACCGCGTCGGCCGGGACGGAAGCCTTCTCGCCGCCCGGCCAACCGACTGCGGCGCTCCTCGGCGTAACGGCGCCGCTCCTCGGCCGTCGGCATGATCTCGTTCACGAAGACGTCGTCGTCAGCCCACTCCACGTGAATCTTCTGACCGATGAACTTCTCGATGGCCTCGATCCGCAGCGCGCTCGCCTCGTCTACCACGCTGATCGCCTTGCCGCCGGCGCCGGCGCGGGCCGTGCGGCCGATGCGATGGACGTAATCCTCGGCGTCATCGGGCAGGTCCCAGTTCACGACGTGAGTGACTGCCTCGATGTGCAGTCCACGCGAGGCGACGTCGGTCGCCACCAGCACGGGAAGACGCCCATCCTTGAAGTCGTTGAGGATGCGCAACCGCTTTTTCTGATCCACGTCGCCGGTGAGAGCACGTGCCTCCCAGCCGTTGCGGCCCAAACGATCCTCCAGGCGGCGCGCCTCCTCGCGCGTGTTCGAGAAGATCAGGATGCGATCACCACCCTCGCGCCGGAGCAGCCCGAGCAGCAGCTTGAATTTCTCGTCACGGCCGACGTGGTAGAGGCTCTGCTCCACACGCTCGGCGGTCTTCTGCTGGGGCGTGATGGAGATCTGGGTCGGGTTGTTCATGAACTCCCACGTCAGCTCGAGGACCCGGAACGAGAGCGTGGCCGAGAAGAGAAACGACTGTCGTTGCTCGGCCGCGGGCAGGCGGCGGAGGATGAAGCGCAGGTCGGCGATGAAGCCCATGTCGAACATGCGGTCCGCCTCGTCCACGACCAGCACCTCGACGCGCCGCGCGCTCCAGATGTGTTGCTTGAGATAGTCGATGAGGCGGCCGGGCGTGCCGATGAGGACGTCGCAGCCCTCGCGCAGCGTGTCGCGCTGTCGGGCGTAGTCGATCCCGCCGTACACGGCCTGGATGTTAAACGGCGTGAAGCGGCCGAGCTGGTGGGCGTCGGCCTCGATCTGCACGACCAGCTCGCGCGTGGGCGCGATGACGAGCACGCGCGGCGCCGCCGCGCCACCGGGTACGGGGCGCTCCGGCGTGCGGAGCAGGCGCGTGAACGCGGCGATCAGGAACGCGGCGGTCTTGCCGGTCCCGGTCTGCGACTGGCCGGCGACGTCCTTGCCCTTGAGGGCCAGCGGCAAGGTCGCCTCCTGGATCGGCGTAGCGGCGACGAAGCCAGCGTCGCGAATGCCCTGCATGACCGGCTCGGGGAGGCTCAGCGTGGCAAAGTCCATCGCGCTAGGCCGGTGTCTCCTCGGCGACGGGCACCGGCTTCGGCTTGCGACCGAAGATGCGGGCGCAGATGATCCCCACCTCGTAGAGGAGGATGAGGGGCCCCGCCATCAACGTCTGGTTGAACGCGTCCGGCGTCGGCGTCAGCACCGCCCCCGCGATGAAGGCGCCCAGGATGGCGTACTTGCGGTTCTTGGCCAGCACCTTGGGCGTGACGACGCCCATGCGCGCAGCCAGCGTGATGGCCAGCGGCAGCTCGAACACGAGACCGAAGGCCAGCGTGAACTTCAGGAGGAAGTCGATGTAGCTCCCCACCGAGATCATCGGCTGCAGCCCCGGTCGCGCGTAGGAGAGCAGGAACTGGATGGCGTAAGGCGTGACGACGAAGAGCGAAAAGGCGCCGCCGGTGATGAAGAGCAGCGACCCGACGATGACGAACGGCATCGCGTACTTCTTCTCGTGTTGATAGAGCCCGGGCGAGACAAAGCGCCAGACCTGCCACAGGATGCCCGGCGAGGCGATGAAGAGCCCGGCGATGACCGCGACCTTCATCTGGACCCAGAACGCCTCGGTCACGGCGAGGAACACCAGCGTGTTGCCGGTCGCCTGGATCGGCTTGGCCAGATAGTCGGTCAGGCGTTGACTGAGCGGGAGCGCGATGGCGAGGCCGACGAGGAGCGCGACCAGGCTGCGCACGATCCGCACGCGCAACTCACCGAGGTGCTCCATGAACGACATCTTGTCGGGCAGGATCGGGGTCATCGTCCTACCAGCGCTCGACGAAGTGCCGGAGGGCGCCGACGCCGTGGCCGGCCGGGAACCCTTCGCGGATGGCAGCCGTCACGAACGCCTTGCCCTCGACGATCGCATCGCGCAACGCGCGGCCCCGGGCGAGGCCGGCGGCGATCGCCGACGAGTACGTGCATCCGGTGCCGTGCGTATTGGGCGAGTCGAGCTTGGCCGCGGGAAAGCGCGTGAGGTCGCGCCCGTCCCAGAGGACGTCCGTCGCGGAGTCGGCGAGGTGGCCGCCCTTCACCAGCACGGCGCGCGGTCCGAGCCCGAGGATGCGCCGGGCGGCTTCGACCATCGCGCGCTCGTCGTCCACCGTCATGTTGGCGAGCGCCGCCGCCTCCGGCAGGTTCGGCGTGACGAGATCGGCCAGCGGCAGCATCGCCTTCATCAGGGCCGAGCGCGCCGCCGGCTCCAGCAAGGGATCGCCCGACTTGGCGATCATCACGGGGTCGAGCACGACCGGGCCGTGACGATGGGCGGGCAGCCGCGCGGCGACGGCCTCGATGATCGGCGCCGTCGATAGCATACCGATCTTGATCGCGTCGGCGCCGAAGTCCGAGAGCACGGAGTCGATCTGCCGCGCCACGAACTCGGGCGGCAGATTGAACACGCCCTGGACACCGAGCGAGTTCTGGGCGGTGACCGCGGTGACGACCGACATGCCGAAGACACGAAACGCCGAGAACGTCTTGAGGTCGGCCTGGATGCCGGCGCCGCCGCCGGAATCCGACCCGGCGATGGTCAGCGCCTTCACGATACTCATCACTTCAGGCAGTATACGTGCCGTGGCGTGCCCGCTCAAACCGGCACGACGTGTCGTACCGGTATCGGCCTTCCGCTCGGATCACGCGGGAATGACCACCGTGAACTCGCCGCGAATAGGGCCCGCCCGGAGACGCTCGAGGTGCGCGGCGGCTGGCGCGCTGACGACCTCCTCGAACTGCTTGGTCAGCTCACGGGCCACGACGATCTCGCGTCCGCCGAAGACTTCGGCGATGGCCTGAAGCGTCGCCACGATGCGATGCGGTGACTCGTAGAGCACGATCGTCGTCTCGAGATCAGCGAGCGCTTTCAGGCGGTTGAGCCGACGCCCCGGCTTGATCGTGAGGAACCCTTCGAAGACGAAACGATCGGCGGGCAGGCCGGCCGCCGAGAGGGCCGTGACCACCGCGCTCGGGCCAGGCACCGGAACCACCGGGACTCCGGCGGCGCGCGCTTCGCGCACGAGCAGGAAGCCGGGATCGGAGATGCCGGGCGTGCCGGCGTCGGTGACGAGCGCGATCGACGCGCCGTCCACCAGCTGGCGCACGAGCTGCGGGCCCTTCCCGCGCTTGTTGTGCTCGTGATAGCTGGTGGTCGAAGTCCCGATCTCGTGACGGGCCAGCAGAATCCGGGTGTGGCGAGTGTCCTCGCAGGCGACCAGATCGACCTCGCGCAGCACGCGGAGCGCGCGCAGCGTCACGTCCTCGAGGTTGCCGATCGGCGTGGCGACGACGAAGAGGGTACCGGGCGGCGACGTCAGACTACGCCGACTGCCATGAGCGCCGACGCCACAGGCGCCGCTATCACTGGCGGCGCCGAATCGCGAGCATCACGAGGCCCGACGGAGGAGCCGACCGGAGCGTACGCGGTTGTACGTGAGGATCGGTGACGACGGAGAACGACGTGAGGCGACGCGAGTCGGCGCCGCCCACTACGCCGACTGCTCTTTCGCTTCCGAGACGAGGATCGGCTGCTCGTGGCTCAAGATCACCTCGCGGGTGATCACGCACTCCTTGAGCCCCTGGATCGAGGGCAGCTCGTACATGATCTCGAGCATCACCTCTTCCAGGATGGCGCGAAGGCCGCGGGCCCCGGTACCCCGCTTGAGCGCTTCCTTGGCGATGGCGGCGACGGCGTCGTCGGTGAACTTGAGCCGCACCTTTTCGAGGTCGAAGTACTTCTGGTACTGCTTGATGATCGCGTTCTTCGGCTCCTTGAGGATGCGCACCAGGGCCTGCTCGTCGAGGTCGTGGAGCGTCGCGATCACGGGGAGCCGGCCCACGAACTCGGGGATGAGGCCGTACTTGAGCAGGTCCTCAGGCTGGATCATGGCCAGCAGGTCGCCGACCCGCCGGTCCTCCCGGCTCTTGATCTCGGCCCCGAAGCCCATGCCGGACCGACCGACCCGGCTCTCGATGATCTTGTCGAGGCCGACGAACGCGCCGCCGCAGATGAAGAGCACGTTGCTGGTGTCGACCTGGATGAACTCCTGGTGGGGATGCTTGCGCCCGCCCTGGGGAGGCACGTTGGCCACCGTGCCCTCGAGGATCTTCAGCAGCGCCTGCTGCACGCCTTCGCCGGAGACGTCGCGGGTGATGGACGGGTTCTCGGACTTGCGAGCGATCTTGTCGATCTCGTCGATGTAGACGATGCCGCGCTCGGCGCGCTCGACGTCGTAATCGGCCGACTGCAGCAGCCGGAGGATGATGTTCTCGACGTCTTCCCCGACGTACCCGGCCTCGGTCAGCGTGGTGGCATCGGCGATGGTGAACGGCACCCGCAGCATCTTGGCCAGTGTCTGGGCCAGCAGCGTCTTGCCCGAGCCGGTGGGGCCGATGAGGAGGATGTTCGACTTCTGAAGCTCCACGTCTCCGGCATCGTTCCCGGATTCGATTCGCTTGTAATGGTTATGGACGGCCACGGAAAGAATCTTCTTCGCACGGTCCTGCCCGATCACATATTGGTCGAGCACCGTCTTGATCTCGGCCGGCTTGGGAAGCGAGCGGATCTCCCGCGACTTCTCCTCTTCCCACTCCTCGGCGATGATGTCGTTGCACAGCTCGATGCACTCGTCGCAGATGTAGACGGTGGGACCAGCGATGAGCTTGCGCACATCGTTCTGGCTCTTCCCGCAGAACGAACACTTCAACGTCCCGTTGCCTTCGCGCCGACCCGCCATGCCTGACCTTGTGTCTATTTTTGCGTCTGCGCCGACAGCGCGGCCTGCTCGGTGACCGGCCGGGTCGTCGGCTTCGACGAGATGACTTCGTCAACGATCTTATAGTCGCGGGCCTGCTCGGCGGTCATGAAAAAGTCCCGGTCGGTGTCCCGCTGGATCTTCTCCATCGCCTGGCCGGTGTGGTGCACCAGGATGCGGTTGAGCTCCTCGCGCATCCTCAGGATTTCGCGGGCCTGGATGTCGATGTCGGTGGCCTGGCCCTGCACGCCACCGAGCGGCTGGTGGATCATGATCCGGGCGTGGGGCAGCGCGAAGCGCTTGCCCCGGGCGCCGGCGCACAGCAGCAGCGCGCCCATCGAGGCCGCCTGCCCCATGCAGATGGTGGAGATCGCCGGCTTCACGTACTGCATGGTGTCGTAGATGGCCATGCCGGCGGTGACCGAGCCGCCCGGGGAGTTGATATAGAGGTAGATGTCCTTGTCGGGGTCTTCCGCCTCCAGGAACAGCATCTGGGCGATGACCAGGTTCGCGAGCTCGTCCTCGATGAACGTGGGCAGGAAGATGATCCTCTCCTTGAGGAGGCGGGAGAAGATATCGAACGCCCGTTCGCCGCGGGGCGTCTGCTCGACCACCATGGGGACCAGCGCCATGAGATTCTCCTTCACGATCTGATCGTGGCGTGAGTGACGAGGAACTCCAGGGTGATGCGCTCGCGAAGCGCCTGGCGCAGCCCCTCGAGATCTCCGCTCTTCTCCATCATACGTCGAACGGCCGGCGCCGGGCGCTGACTTGCTTGCGCGAGCTTCTCGACCTCGGCGTCGACGACCTCGTCGGTGGGGGCGAAGCCTTCCCGCTCGGCGACCGCCTCGAGCAGGAGCCCGCGGCGGACCGCGCGCTCGGCCCCGGGCCGCAGCTCGCCGATGAGCTTGGGGTAATCCCACTGCACGCCCTCGGGATCGACGCCCTGCCGGCGCATGCGCTCGCGCGCGTGCTCGACCTGATGCGCGATCTGCCGCATGATCATCGATTCCGGCACCGCGAATGCATGGCGACCGAGCAGGGTGTCGACCACCTTCTCTTCGACGGCGTGACGCTCCTCGCTCGCCCGGCGCGCCTCGAGCTGCTTGACGACTTCGGCGCGCAACGCCTCGAGCGTCGCGAACTCGCCCAGTGACTTCGCGAAGTCGTCGTTCAGCTCGGGGAGGATCTTCTCCTTGACCTCGATCAGCTTGAGCTCGCCCGTCCCCGACTTGCCACGCAGCGCTTCCTTGCGATAGTCGTCGGGCAACCGGAAGCCGACCTGCCGCTGCTCGCCGGTCCGCATCCCGGCCACCGCCTGATCGACCTCCGGCATGACGGAGCCGTCGCCGACCATGAACGCGTATCCGGACTGCTGCACGGGCTGCTCGCCGTCGATCGTCAGCGTGTAGTCGACGATGACGAGATCGCCGGGCGTCGCCGCGCGCTCGACGTTGCGGAACTCGGCCTGCTGCTCGCGCATCCGGTCGAGGGTGGCGTCCACGTCGCTGCCCGTCACCGGCGCCGCGGTATGCTCGACCTCCACGCCCTTCACGTCACCGAGCGCGATGTCGGGCTTGATCTCGACGACGGCGGTGAAGGTCAGCGGCGCGCCCTCCTCGAACCGTACGTCCTGGAGATCGGGCTCGCCGACGGGATCGAGGCGCACTTCGGACAGCGCCTGCCGGTAGACGTCAGGGATGAGATGCTGCGCGACCTCGCGGCGCACGTCGTCGGCGAAGTGGACCTTCACCAGCGAGCGCGGGACGTGGCCCTTGCGGAAACCGGGCAGTCGCGCCTGCTTCTGCACGCGATCGTACGCGCGCTCCCATTCCTTGGTGACGACGTCGGCAGGCGCCTCGACGACGAGACGCCGCTTGCAGCTCTCCATCTCCTCGACTGCGACCTTCATCGAAGCCTCAAGTGGTGGTGCGAGAGGGGGGAGTCGAACCCCCAAGGGCGATCCGCCCACTGGATCCTAAGTTCTGATCGGCCATGCGCCTCAGCCTATCACAGCACATTCCGGCGTATCGGCGCAGGCTGTTACGCCGAGCGTCAACTGCCTCGGACGCCGGAGTCCGCTGGCGTGGTGACACAGAAAGGGCACACTGGCGCCAACAAAGGGGGCCACCATGGGGGACCAGTGCCAGTGTGGTTCGCTCGACGCAGACCCGGGATTGACGTGGCGAGCATACTATCGGCGGTGCTGCCGGTCACGCCGATGCTCGCCACGCCCCTCGCCGAACCGTTCCATCGCCCCGGCTGGGTCTACCAGGAGAAGTACGACGGCTGGCCGATAGATACGGGCTTCACCGGCCAGCCCGAGCGCGTCTGGATGGCCTCCTCGTGCGGCGCGCGCATCGAGCGCGAGGCGTAGCCCGTGCCCATTACCCCCGCACAAATCGCCGCTGCCGAACACCAGCAGCAGCAGGCCGCGCAGGATGGGGCGCCGCAGGTACGTCTGATCGCCGGGCCAGGAACAGGTAAGAGCGCGACCATCGAGCGGCGTGTCGCTTACATCCTGAACACCGGCGCCGTTCCGAATCGGGTCTATGTCATCTCGTTCACACGTGCGACATCAGCCGAGCTAACACGGCGCATCGCTGCATACTGTCAGAACCAACCGTGTGCCGCCGTTGCCGTGAATATTCGCGTCTCTACGATGCACTCGCTTGCGCTGCGGATTCTTCGGGCGGCGAATGTTCTCACTACGCTCTACCCCGCCGACCCGTTCGTCCTAGACGATTGGGAACGTGAACACGTCTACGACCTCGAACTCGCACACGTGCTGGGATGCAATCCCACACGCGCAGGACAGATTCGGCTGGCGCATGATGCGCGGTGGCAGACCCTCAATCCGCAAGCGAACGCGCAACAGCCAATAACTCCCGCAGAGCAAACTGGATTCAACGCATTTCACACTACGCGCCGGAATCTGTACTGCTACGTGCTCCCGGGCGAGGTCATTTACGAATGCGTCACACGAATCCAGCAAGGTGCCATCCAAGCCGCGCACTTACCACCGATTCAGCACCTCATCGTGGACGAGTATCAAGACCTCAACGCGTGCGACCAAGAGTTCGTCCATCTGCTCGTGGCGCATTCCGGCGCCACGCTTTTCGTCGCGGGCGATGACGACCAAAGCATCTACTCGTTCCGCCACGCGAATCCCAGCGGTATCGTGAACTTTAACGCCACGTATCCGGCAGCGAATACCCGTGTGCTGAGCGATTGCTTCCGATGTACGCCATCGATCCTCAATCCGGCGATGCAGATGGTCGCATTCAACCCTAATCGCCAAGCAAAGCAACTCGTGTCGCTGTACGCGAACGCTCAGCCGCCCATGCAAGGGACACTCAGCATTTGGTCGTTCCAGAACGCCCAGCTTGAGGCAGCGGCGATCGCGCAGTCGTGCCAGCGCCTCGTCGGGGCTGGAATGGCAGGGCAGGAAGATCAAATCCTCATCCTAATCTCAAATCGTCGCCTACAACTCGCGCTCATCACCCAGGAACTTGGGAACCTCGGCCTACCCTTCGACCCTCCGGGGGGTCCGGCAGTCCGCGATGAGGATGTGATGCGTGCTGTCTACAACATTCTCCGACTTCTCAAAGACTACGCGAGTCAGGCTCCCGACTACGTGGCGCATCGCGCTTTGCTCACGCAACTCCACGGAGTTGGTGTTACAACAATCGCACACGTCGGAAACCTATGCGTTTCTAATAACGAGAACTTCCGGGAACTGTTCTATCTCCCTGCTCAACCACAGTGGCTGATACCTCAACGAGCGGCAGCGGCCGTCGCACGAGTCACAACGGTTGCCCACACCGTTGCCGGATGGGGGCTACAAGACACGCTTGCCGCCCGCTCGGCAGACATTGGGCTATTGTTGAGCGGTACGGTGTTCAACGGCTCGCCCCAGGTAGCCGCCCACGTCGCCGCCTGGACCGCGTTTGCAGCAGGACTTCCACAAGGCATGACCCTTGAGGAAGTACTCAGCTTCCTATCCGCCGAGGACGACGTGGACCAGCGACAGGTGCTCGACGCGGTCGCACAGCGACTCGGAGAAGCGCCAGTCGCCGGACAAGCGCAGCAGCGTCGAATCCGTATCCTGACCATGCATGGCGCCAAAGGCCTCAGCGGCAAGGTCGTATTCATTCCGTCCGCCGAACAGGGCGTCATCCCGAGCTTTAGGGCTATACACGCTGCTGGGCTGTTGAACGAGCAGCGAAGATTGTTCTATGTCTCGGTCACTCGCGGTCGCGCAGCCTGTATAGTGAGTCATGCGGCGCTCCACACCGGCGCGGGGGCATTCCTCATCCAGCAGCAGGCCAATGTCGCTTTGCCTCGTTCGCAGTTTCTCAATGAGATGGCCGTACCCAGCGCGAATCGGGCTAATGGCCTTACCCTCGCTGAGGCGCAGGCCATCATGGCGGACATCAACAATCTCTAACTTGCCTGCAACGGCGATGTGCTTGCACTGCTTCCGCACCGTCCTGATCGTAGGCAATCCAAAGTGGGCCAGAGTGAGCGCCCGAACTTCAACTAAACTTGGACGCCGAGGTGGCCTGACATGTAGACGCCCCGGTCAGTACTGAACGTCAGTACGACTCCTAGACACACGGCGAACGACGGCGCCGCGGGAGTCGGCTCGCCACACGGTAAAAGACCGTCTTCGTGCTGCACGAGTTCCCGTCGCCGTGCCGAACGCGATCTGGGCCACGCTGACGGCTCGGTCATTGGCCGGCTTCATGCCTACGTTGCTGCCTTGATCCTCTGCACCGTCGCATATCCTCGGTGACTTGGAGCGCCGTGCCACTCCCCAGGAGACACTCTGATGCCCGGGTACATCGGGGCGATAAAGGATGGGGGGCCGGTCCTACCTGCATGAGCTAGACCCGCTCACGCCGGACGACGTGCGGGAGTTCGACGCCGAGGCCTTCGCCGGTTTCCGTGTGGCCCCGGTGCACCCGGACCGTGTGCGCGCGGCGATGAATTGGGTCCCGACGACGCCGAAGTCGGCAACCGGGAGCTCGGTGTTCTCGAGTGCTCTCTACGTTGGGCGCTCCTTCTTGAGCTTCCTGTAACACTCGACGTGGACGGCGGCGCGGTGGGCCCGAAACTGCGTCACCATCCGGTAGTGCTCCTCTCGCAGATCCGCGCGCTCGCCGCACAGCGCGCACTTGGATTTCCGCCTGTCCTTGGTCGGCCCTGGCACCGGCGTCGCCTTCTCCCCTCCGTTACCGCCGTGAATATTCGGGAAGTCCGGGCGTGGGGCTGGCTCCTTTCCGAGTGAAGAACAGAACGTGGCGCGCCGCCAGTGTCCAACTTTGAGTACGCCCACGGCCGGCGACCAGCAATCGGGTGAACGGAACCTGTCAATAGGAATGAGACAGTCAGTCATCGAGTTTAGTGAGTGAGCGCGACCTCCTCGAGCGCGCGCGGCTTGGGGGGATTGATCCAGACCTCGGTGGGCGCCGCGGCCGGCGCCGGACAGCCCGCGGGAAAGCGCTCGGGGTGGGCCGCATAGGCCGTGGCGAGCACGCCGGCGCGCTCGGCCACGCGCTGCTCGGCCAAGCCGAAGTGCACGTCGTGGGGCGTGAGCAGGCCGAGGCCGCTGTGGTGATGTTCGGTGTTGTACCAGGCGAAGAAGGCCTGGCCG
>Ga0209159_1002041_pt1 | contig 14482 bp, 11 predicted proteins | sample GraSoiAngelo_144_FD_185901 | JGI IMG/M metagenome (GOLD analysis project Ga0209159, IMG submission 185901) | Grasslands soil microbial communities from the Angelo Coastal Reserve, California, USA - 14_1009_02_40cm (SPAdes) (version 2) | ecosystem: Environmental > Terrestrial > Soil > Grasslands ...
CGCCTTGCTCGCCCGCGCCGCCGCCGCGGTGCGCAACGGGAAGCCGGAGCCCGACGCACCGTGGGTGCGTCGTTTCGAAGGCAACGTCCTAGGCGGTCAGGAACAATGGCCGCTGGCTCGAACCAGTGGCGGCGTGCCCGTGCTCGACAAGAGGAGAGCTACCCCATGAAGATGCGCCGTTTCTCGCTCCCCATCCTGCTCGGCGCGGCCGTCGCGCTGGTCCTGAGTTGTCGGGAGCCGACACCGCTGGAAGCGCCGCACCGGCTGCTCGGCGACCTGTCGCTGGACTCGACGATCAGCCCCCTCGGGATCGTCGATTCCCTGGTGCACAACGGCGGCCTGCTCACCTGCACGCCGCAGCCCGCCGACTCGGCCAGCGCCGTCATCGGGTTCTTCGGCGGGACGATCCAGGCTGGAGGCGACACGCTGTCGGTCCCCGCGGGGGCGCTGCTCGATACGGTCACCATCACGATGACGGCGCCGTCGGACACGGTGAATCACGTCCACTTCGAGCCCGAGGGCCTCACCTTCCAGACGCCTGCGTCGCTCACGATGAGCTACGCGAACTGCAACACCCTCGGGGTGAACATCCCGAAGCAGATCGCGTATACGGACGACCTGCTCGTCATTCTCGAATACCTGAAGTCCTGGGACACCAAGAACGCCCAGACGGTCCGGGGAGAGGTCAACCACTTCTCGGAGTACGCCATTGCCTGGTGAGCCACGCATGAGCACGCTGCTGCCGCCCGCGGCGCCGACGCCGGCCCCTGTGGGCGGGACGCGCCGCGGCGCGGAGCTGCTGCATGAAGCGCGCGAGCGGGAGCGGGCGGGGTGTATCCCCGAAGCGATCGAGTGCTATGAATCGGCTATCACCGTGGCGGAGCACGGGGATGAGCAGACGGTCCTGGCGGAGGCGTTGCGCCGGCTGGCGGTGCTCCGCCATCACCGCAACGAGTCCGAGCGCGCCCGCGAGCTGTGCCGCCGTAGCTATACGATCGCCCGGCTGATCGGCAACGACCTGCTCGCCGCGGAAGCGCTGAACACCGTGGGCGGTCTCGATCTCACCACCGGCTCCTTGGACGATGCCCGCAAGACGTTCCTCGAGGCCCTGGAGCTGGGCGGCCGCAGCCGCGAGCTGCGCGCCCGCGTGGAGCAGAACCTCGGGATCCTCGCGAACATTCAGGGCGAGCTGGACGAGGCCTTGAGCCGCTACGAGCGCTCGCTCGAGGCGTACCGCGACGCCGGCGACGAACACGGCTGCGCCATCGCCTACCACAACCTGGGGATGGCGAGCGCGGACCTGGGGCTGTATCCCGAGGCGGACAAGTACTTCCTGGAGAGCCGCGCTCTCGCCGAGCGCTCCCGCGACGTGTACCTGCAGGGCCTGTGCATGGTGAACGAGGCTGAGGTGGACGTGGCGCGCCAGCGGTTCGAGGACGCCCGCAACAACGCCGAGGGCGCGCTGGCGCTGTTCGATCAGCTGGACGCGCGCCGCCCCAAAGCCGACGCGTACCGCGTGATCGGCATGGTGTACCGCGAGACCGGCCGGCCCGCGCTCGCCGAGTCGCGGCTGCGGTCCGCGATCGAGCTGGCGGTCGCTACGGGCTCGGTGCTCGGCGAAGCCGAGGCGTCGCACGAGCTGGCCCTCCTCTATCAGGGGATGGGCCGCAACCAGGAGGCGCTAAAGCTGCTCAACGGCGCCTACCGGCTGTTCCGGCGGCTCGACGCCCGTGTCGACCTGGTGCACGTGGGCGGCAAGGTGGCCGAGCTCGAGGCGACCTACCTCGCGGTGGTCCGCGACTGGGGCCGCTCGATCGAGACCAGCGACCGCTACACCTTCGGTCACTGCGAGCGCGTCGCGCGCAACGCCGTGGCGATGGCGCGGGTCCTGGGGCTCGATGAGGAGCAGGAGACGACCCTGTTGATCGGCGCGTATCTCCACGACCTGGGCAAGGTGCGCGTGCCGCACGAGATCCTCACCAAGCCCGGCCCACTTACGCACGACGAGCTCGAGATCGTGCAGATGCACCCCCTGTGGGGGATCGAGCTCTTGGCGAGCGTGGAATTCCCCTGGGACATCAAGCCCATCATCCGCTGGCACCACGAGCGCTACGACGGCAGCGGCTACCCCGACCGCCTCAAGGGCGACGAGATCCCGCTCAGCGCCCAGATCGTCGGCATCTTGGACGTCTACGACGCGCTCACAACCACCCGCGCGCACCAGCCCGGGCTCTCGCATGCCCTGGCGCTGGAGTCGCTGGCTCGCTGCCGCGGCTGGTGGTCCGACCGCGTCTTCGAAGCGTTCCTGGGAGCCTTGGCGACCCACCCGGCGTAACATGACGCGCTGTGGCGCGTCAGCAACACCGCATCGCCGCAGGCACATTGCCAGTCCCGCCTTCTCGCGGTCTCTTTGTAGCGCCACTCAAAGAGGCCCTCCCCATGTGTCGCGTCGTGATTCGCGTTGTCCTCGTCACCGCTCTTCTTCCGTTCGCGCTTCACGCTCAGGGCGGCCGTCGGCCGTCCAGGCCGGCGCGGCAACCGGCAGCCGCCACGGCCGCGGCCCCGCAGATCGATTCCGCCACGTTCAGCCAACTGCGCTACCGCTACATCGGGCCGGTGGGCAACCGGGTCGCGACGGTCGCGGGCGTCGTCGGCGACGCCAGCACGTATTACGCGGGCGCCGCGTCGGGTGGCGTGTGGAAGACGACGGACGGCGGCATCCACTGGCAGCCGATCTTCGACGACCAGCCGGTGCAGTCGATCGGCGCCCTCGCCGTCGCTCCATCGGACCCGAACGTCGTGTGGGCGGGGACGGGTGAGGCGTGGATCCGCAGCCATATCTCGATCGGCAACGGGATGTACAAGTCCACCGACGCCGGCAAGACCTGGCAGCACCTGGGCCTCGACTTGACGGGCCGCATCGGGCGCGTCGTGATCCACCCCACCAACCCCGACGTCGTCTACGCCGCCGCGCTGGGCCACAGCTACGGTCCCCAGCAGGAGCGCGGCATCTACCGCACCACCGACGGCGGCAAGACCTGGGAGCGGGTGCTGTTCGTGGACGAGAACACCGGCGCCGCCGACCTCGTGATGGACCCCAATAACCCGCGCATCCTGTTCGCCGCGATGTGGCAGCTCGTGATCCACACGTGGGGCCGGGAGAGCGGCGGGCCGGGCAGCGGCATCTACGTGTCGAAAGACGGCGGGACCACCTGGAAGAAGCTGACCGGCAACGGGCTGCCGGCCAAGCCGTTCGGCAAGGTCGGCCTCGCTATGTCGCGGAGTAACTCGAGTCGCATCTACGCGCTGATCGAGACCGGGGACGGCGTCCCGGTGCACGGCCAGGACACCGAGCGCGGCGAGCTGTGGCGCTCCGATGACGGCGGCGAGAACTGGCGGGTCGTCTCGTACGATCGCCAGCTGTCGTGCCGCCAGCCGTACTACACGCGCGTCGTCGTCGCGCCGGACCGCGACAACGAGGCGTACTTCCTGTGCGCGGCGTTTTCCAAGACGCTCGACGGGGGGGCGACGACCGCCGACGTGCCGTTCCCGCAGTCACCAGGCGGCGACAACCACGACATGTGGATCGACCCCACGGACGGCAACCGCATGATCGTCGGCAACGACGGCCAGGTGGCGGTCTCGACGAATCGCGGCCGCAGCTGGGACCGCGTGCAGCTCCCCATCGCCCAGATGTACCACGCCACGGTGGACAACCAGGTCCCGTACTACGTGATGGGCAACCGCCAGGACGGGCCGTCCTCGCGAGGGCCGTCCAATTCGAAGCTCGGCGGCTTCGGCGGCGGGGGCGGGGGCGGGGGCGGAGGAGGCACGATACCGCGCGGCGAATGGCACTCGGTGGGAGGTGGGGAGAGCGGGTGGGCGACGCCCGACCCGACCGACCCCAACGTGATCTGGTCGTCGGCGTCGGGGTCGGGGAGCGTCGGCGGCATCGTCATCCGCTACGACGAGCGCACGCGCCAGGCCCAGAACGTGGAGATCTGGCCGCAGAGCACCATCGGCTGGCCGGCGGCGGACGTGAAGTACCGGTTCGTGTGGACGATGCCGCTCACCATCTCGCCGCACGATCACAATACGGTCTACGCCGGCAGCCAGTTCGTGCACCGGACGACGGACGGCGGCAAGAGCTGGCAGGTAATCAGCCCCGACCTCACGCTCAACGACAAGAGCCGGCAGCAGATCTCGGGTGGGCTCACCCCCGACAACATCGGCGTGGAGTACGGCGACGTCGTGTTCGCGATCGCCGAGTCGCCGCTCAAAGCAGGGCTGTTGTGGGCGGGCACCAACGACGGCCTCGTGCACGTGACCCGGGACGGCGGCAAGAACTGGACCAATGTCACCGCGAACCTGCCGGGCCTGCCTGCGTGGGGCACGGTGTCGAACATCGAGCCGTCGCGCTACGACACGGGCACCGCGTACCTCACCGTGGACGGGCACCAGGCGAACAACCGCGATCCCTACGTCTACAAGACCACCGACTACGGGCGCAGCTGGCGAGTGATCGTTGCCGGGCTCCCCAGGACTCCGGCGGGCTATGCCCACGTGGTCCGCGAGGATCCCGTGCGCCGCGGCCTTCTCTACCTCGGCACCGAGAGCGCGCTGTACGTCTCGTTCGACGACGGCGAGAGCTGGCAGTCGCTGCAGACCAATCTCCCGCACGCCCCGGTGTACTGGCTCGTGGTTCAAGAGCAGTTCAACGATTTGGTGGTGTCCACCTACGGACGCGGGTTCTGGATCCTGGACGACCTCACCCCGCTGCAACAGCTCAGCGCGGACGTCCGCGGCCAGGTGGTGGCGCTGTTCAAGCCGCGGCCCGCGTACCGGTTCCGCTCGATCACCGCGCCGAACGCGATGACCGATGATCCCACGGCGGGCCAGAATCCGCCGTACGGCGCGGCCATCAACTACTGGCTGAAGGCGGCGCCGTCCGGGGACGTGACCCTCACGATTCAGGACGTGGGCGGGAAGGCCATCCGCACGCTCAAGGGCTCGAAGACCGTGGGCCTCAACCGCGTGTGGTGGGACCTGCGCAACGATTCCACGCCGCCGGCCCGGCTGCGCACCCCGCCGCTGTACGCGCCCGAGGTGCGCCTCGGTACCGAAGGCTGGCGGCCGGCGCCGGGGATCGGGACCTTCATGGTATTGATGCCTCCAGGCACCTACACCGTGAAACTCTCGGCCGGAGGCCAGGAGTTCTCGCAGCCGCTGGTCGTGCGCAAGGACCCGAACTCCGGCGGCAGCGAAGACGAGATCCGCGTCCAGGATTCCATCCTGGTGGATCTCCAGAGCGATTTCGTCGCGACGGTCGGCCTGATCAACCAGATCGAGCTGGTGCGCAGCCAGCTCGTGACGCTGCGCAGCGTGCTCGCCGCGGATCGCGCCGCGGCCGACATCCGCGCGGCGGCGGATTCTCTGGAGCAAAAATTCATCGCTGTCGAGGACGACCTGCACCAGCTGCGGCTCACGGGCCGCGGACAGGACGACGTGCGTTGGCCGGCGAAGCTGGCGGCACAGATCACCTACCTCGCGGGCGGGATCGCGAGCGCCGATTTCGCGCCCACGACGCAGCAACGGGAAGTGCGCCAGCTGCTCGGGCAGCAGCTGCGGGCGTCACGCACGCGCTTCGATCAGCTGGTGGCGCAGGACCTGGCGCAGTTCAATACGTTGCTCAAGCAGAAGAACGTGGCCAACGTGGTGGTCGGCGGGCAGTAACGAGGCCTTTAGCGCCGCGCCACGGAGACCTTCACGGTCGCGGTGTAAATGAAGTCGCCGAGCGGCGAATCGTCGTCGTTGGCCGCATTCGCCGCGACATGGAAGGTGACCGCGCCGGCCGGCTCCGCCGGCGCGGTCCAGCGGATCGTCCAGCGGGCGGCGGCGTTCGTGACATCCGTGCCCGTTTCGGTGTGCTCGATGTAGCCCACGTGAGTCGTGGTGTCCCACACCACGGCGGTGCGGCCATCGGCCGGTGCGAGGGTGCCGGCGGGCCTGCCGGCCCTGTCGCCGTCGGCGAAGCGCGCCGCCAGCTGGAAGCCTCCCCGCAGCATCCCGGCGCGCCGCAGCGTCACTTCCAGATCGTAGGTCCGACCCGCCGCGTAGCGACCGGGCACGCCGGTGATCGCCACCGCACCGCCGGGCTCATTGAGCCCGGCGTCGAAGTGGCACTCCCGGCAGGTGGGCTCGCCGAATCCCCCGGTGTGGGCCGGGGGCGGACCCTTCCTGAAGGACGCCGCGCCGAGCGCCAGCGCGCCCGCCATGGCGAGGCCGAAGCTAGGGAACGCTCGTCGTCGCACCTGGCAGCTTCGCCCGGCCGATGGTGTTGTTGTCGCTCCCGAACCAGATGACGTGCTCACGCGGGTCGAACACCATGTTGCGGATGGTGCCGCCGCCGCTGGGCACGTCCGTCGCCGGCAGGAAGCGGTGCGTGCGGGTGTCGAAACCGACGAAGCGGTTAGGCTGCGCCCCCGTCTCGACCACCCAGAGGCGGTCCTGGTCGTCCACGGTTACCGCGTAGGGTCGGGAGGTCGCGCCCCCCGGGAGCGGCCACTCGTCCACGTGCTTGGTCTTGGGATCGAAGCGCCCCAGCATCCCGCCCGCGTAGTCCCCGTACCAGACCGCTCCGTCGCTGGTGATCGCCATGCGGCGCGGCCGCGCTTCGGCGCGGGGGAGGGGATACTCGGTGAGCTGGAAGGTCTCCGGGTCCACGGTGCCGATCTTGTTGGTGCCGAACTCCACGAACCACGGCCTTCCCGCGGGATCGAGCGCGATCCCGTAGGGACGGGCGCGGGGCGTCGTCATCTTGACCAATCGCACGTTGCCGGTGGCGACGCTCAGCTTGCCGACGAAGTTGCCGCCCTGCACGGTGAACCAGATGTCACCGTGGCGGTCCCAGACCATCGTGTGCGGGTCGCGGGCCGCGGAGTCCGGCAAGGAGAACTTCGTGATCGTTCCGTCCTTGGGGTCGAGCCGGCCGATGTGCGCCGACGCGTTGCCCGAGTACCACACGATGCCGGTCGTGTCGAGGATGAGATTGTGCGGGCCGGTGTGCGGGGCGAGGTCGAACTTCTTGAACTCGCCAGAGCGTGGATCGAGCACGCCGATGTAGTCGCCCACCTGTCCCACGAACCACACCCGGCCCTGGCGGTCGAGGTACGGATCGCGGGGACGCGTGTTCGCCCACGGGACGTTCCATTCCTGGATGGGCGTAGTCTGCTGGGCGGTGGCCGGGACCGCGATGGCGAGCGCCGCGACGACGGTGACAAGACGAGGATGCAAACTCAGCATGCAAGGCTCTCCGCTGCGGATTGGGAAATTCTAAGCCGTTACCGCTGAGCACCGCAAGCGCGCGACCCGGGGCTGTGTGGCCCCCGTCACGGCCGGGGCCCGCCCGCTCGACCATCGTGGGCTCCAGTAGTTTCGCAGTCGCACCGCGCCCTGAACGTGCAGCCGGGAGGCACTATGTCAGGGCGCTCTCTTTTTCTGGTCCCCGTGTTGATGGTCTTCGCAACCGCCTGCGAGCGGCAGCTCCCCACGGGAGGTCTGCTCGGGAAAGCCGGCGGCAACAGCCTCGGCCGGCCGCTGGCGGGCCTCAAAACTGACGAACGCAGGCTCTTCGACCGCGGCAGCATCGTCTTTGCCACGGAGTTCACACCGGAGACGGGACTGGGCCCGCTGTTCAACTCCACGAGCTGCGCCGAATGTCACGAGGATCCCGTCGCCGGCGCGGTGGGCGACGAGGTGGAGATCCACGCCACGGAGCTGCAAGGCGCGGTGTGCAGCGACCTGAGCACCGTCGGCGGGCCAGTCATTCAGCAAACGGTGACCGCCGCGCTGCACGACTCTCTCGGCATCGACGTCGAGCCGGTGCCGAGCGCGGCGACCGGGACGGGGTTGCGGACGACGCCCTCGATCCTGGGGTTCGGACTCCTGGACGCCGTTCCCGAGGCGGAGATTCTGGCGCGCGCCGACTCCGACGATCGGGACGGCGACGGCATCTCGGGCCGTCCCAACATGACGCCCGACGGGCATGTGGGGCGCTTCGGCCGCAAGGCGCAGACCGCGACGCTGCGCGAGTTCAACGCGACGGCGTTCGTCATGGAGATGGGGATCACCAACCCCGAGTCGGACGTCGAGCAAACGGTCGATGGCCAGCCGTTGCCGTTGGGCGTCGATCCCACTCCCGATCCCGAGCTGTCTCAGGCCGATCTCGACGCCACGATCGCGTTCGTGCGGTTCCTGGCGCCACCCGCGCCGCAGGGGATGACGGTCGCCATCGCGGCGAGTCGTCAGAGGTTCATCCAGATCGGGTGCGCCGGCTGTCACGTCCCGTATCTCAAGACCGGCCCGAATCCAGTCAAGGCGCTAAGCGATCAGACCGTGCCGGCGTTCACGGACCTGCTGCTCCACGATATGGGCCCGGCACTTGCGGACATCTGTCTCCAGCAGGCGCTGCCGTCCGAGTTCCGCACCGAGCCGCTCATGGGACTGCGGTTCAAAACGGCGTTCCTGCACGACGGCCGGGCGACATCGATCGAGCAGGCGATCGACTTCCACGGTGGGGAAGGGGCGGCAGCGCGGGATCGCTTCGAGGCGCTGTCGCTGGGGGAGCGGGCCGCGATCGTGAGGTTCTTGAGGGGGTTGTGACCGGGGCTATTGCAGTAGCCGTGCCGCGCGCGTATATGTAGGCCGCCCCTGTCGTTAGGCGCTTATGCTGCGTGCGCGTGCGGTGACACTGCTGGCCCTTGGCGCCGTCACCGCGGTAGGCTGTGGTCTGTCCGACGTGTTCTCGTCCGCCGGCTTGAAGTCCGTGGTCATCGCCTACCAGGGCGACACGCTCGTGTCGCCCGGTACCAGCATTCCGTTCACGATTACCGTTACTGTCGGCGGAACCCTACAGCCCACGCCGCGCATCTCCGTCACGCCGCAGGACACGTTGACCCTCCGGGTGACGCCGGGTATGGACTCGCTCAGCGGCGTCAATATCGGGTGGGACACGCTGACGATCCGGCTGGTGAGTTCGATCTTCCCTGACTCGGCGCCGACAATCCGCCAAGCCATCCGCGTGCGGCCGTGAAGTGCTTCAACTGCGGAGCAGAAGTCGCTCCGCCGGCGCGGTTCTGTGCGAGCTGCGGCACGCCCGTTTCCGATCCTCAGGAGTCCACGCTGGTCTTGCCGCCGGAAGCCGAGGACCAGCTGCTGCGGCGGGTGCGGATGAGCCTATCGGGGGAATACGAGGTCGTGGAGGAGCTGGCCCGCGGCGGCATGGGGATCGTCTTTCGGGCCACGGAGGTGGGGCTGCAGCGTCCGGTCGCGCTCAAGGTGCTGTCGCCGGACCTGGGCCTCACCGGCCGCGCGGTCGCGCGCTTCAAACGCGAGGCGCGGACCGTGGCCGAGCTCGATCACCCCAACATCGTCCCCGTGTATCGGGTCGGCCAGGTGGGTGGGGTGCTGCACATTGCGATGAAGTTCGTCGAAGGGCGTTCGCTCGACGCTATCATCGCCGCCCAGGGGCCGTTGCCGATCCCCGTCGTGGTCTACGTGCTGCGCGGCGTCACCCGCGCCATGGCGTATGCCCACGAGCGCGACATCGTGCACCGGGACATCAAGGCGGCGAACATCATGATCGACCGCGACGGTCGCGTGCTCGTCACCGATTTTGGGGTCGCACTGCGGGCGTCCGACGTGGAGCTGACCGTTGACGGCACGGTGATCGGCACCCCCGCGTACATGAGCCCGGAGCAGTGCGCCGGCCGGCGCGCCGAGCCGCAGAGCGATCAATACTCCCTCGGCATCGTGGGATTTCACATGCTCACCGGCGACCTGCCGTTCCACTCCGATACGCTCGCCGGTCTGATGCAGCATCACTTCTTCACCTCCGTCCCGGATCTGCGGCTCGTGCGCGACGACGTGCCGGTCGCGCTCCTCGAAGTCCTCGACCGCGCCCTCGCGAAGAGTCCCGAGGAACGCTTCGAGACGACCCGCGCCATGTCGGCGGCGGTCGAGGCGATTCCGTTTTCGGAAGGGGACCGGCTGGCCAGCGAGCGGTCCCTGCAGGCGCTGGCCCGCGGCGAGACGATCGGGCCCGTCGCCGCCCGCCCGATGCCGCCGCTGGGCGAAGCTCCGACCTCGCCGATCCCCGTGCTGGGCGGGCACGCGAAGCGGCGTGGGGCTCGGGGCCGCACCGCCAAGATCGCGACGGCGGCGACGCTGCTGCTCGGCCTCGCCTGGTGGGTCAGCCGGCCGCACCCCGCGGCCCAGCTCGCGGCCAACGTGGCGCGCCCCGCGGACTCTACGCCGCACGGGGGTACGAGCGGGGAATCGTCCGTCCGCGCGCCCCTGGTGCGACCGGCGGCGCCGGCGGTCACGGGTAGGCTGCGGCTGTTGACGAGCCCGCCGGACGCCGAGATCCTGATCGATGGCCGGCGCATCGGCGTCGGTAGCGTCGTGGATCGGGCCGTGGCGGCCGGCGCGCGGCGGCTGCGCGTCCAGGCGGCCGGGTACCAGACGTTCGACACCGTCGTCGTCGTCCCGGCCGACAGCACGGTGTCCCTGGGGCGCATCACCCTGCGCGGTCGGAACACCGGGACGTGAGGCGCGCGGCGCTCGGCCTCGCGCTCGCTGCGCTCTGCGCCGGTCCCGCGACGGCCCAGAACAGCACGGCGGAGCTGCTGCAGCAAGCGCACCAGTTCTACGAGCAGGTGGACATCGAGCGGGCCCTGCTGTTGTTGCGGCAGGTGGTGTCGCCGAGCTGGCCGTTCGAGATCACCCCCGAGCAACGCGTGGACGCCTATAAGTACCTGGGGGCGGCCCTGGCTCTCCGCGGCCAGAGCGATTCGGCCATGCTGTACTTCCGGGCGGCCCTGGAGCGGGACGCGTTTACCGATCTCGACCCGGCGACGTTCACGCCCGCGCAGGTCGGGCTGTTCGCGCAGGCGCGCCGGCTCACCTTCGCCGTGGCGGCGCGCTCGGTCGCGGCGAGACGCGTCGATCCTCGCACCGAGCGTGTCTCGTTCACCGTCGTCAGCACTCACACGGCGACGCTCGACGTGCGGCTGTCATTGGTCGGCGTGCTCCCCGCCGTCGGCGTCGGGCTGTTCTCGGCAGTGAGCGAGGGGCTCCGGGAGATCGACTGGAACGGTCTGCTCACCGACGGGCGCCTGGCCCCGCCGGGACGCTACGAGCTGCTCGTTGCGGGGCAGAGTCGCCTGCGCTCGACGTGGGATACGACGTGGACCTACTTCGATCTCGCCTACGACCGGGAGCCGCTGGAAGACACGCTGCCGGCGCTGGGGCTCGGGGGGCTGCTGCCCGAGCAGGTGACGGACGCGGCGGCGCGCAGCGATCTCCTCAAGGCGCTGGGCGTCGCGGCGGCGGCGGTGGTCATCTCGGACCGCCTCACGAACCATGACCTGGGTCGCGGGATGCCGTGGGCGTCCCGCGCGCTGGCCGGGGTCGCCGTCGTGGCCGGTGGCGTCTCCTTCGCCTACCGCCGCCGCCATCGCGACCTGCCGGAGAACGTCGCCGAAAACGCCCGGCGCCGCGCGGAGCGCCTCGCGGCCAACGACGCGATCCTGCGTCGCAACCAGGCGCGGATTGCGCGCACCGTGCTGGTGATCACGCCCGCCGCCGGGATCGGTCCCTGACGCGGGCGCTGATCATCCTGGTCTGCGCCGTGAGCACGCCGGCCGTCGCGCAGCGCCGTTTCGAGGCGGCGGCGTTCGTCGCGGCTGTCGAGCTGCGCGTCGATCCCGGGTCCGGCCTCGAGCGCTTCTCCGGGCCGATGATCGGCGGCGAGGCCCTGCTGCACGCCGGCACGCTTTGGACGTTCGCCGTGAGGGTGGGGGATGGCTCGCTGACGGCGCGCACGCCAGGCGGGCTGAACCGCGACGTCGGGGAGTTGAGCGCCGAGGCGCGGGTGCAGGCGGGAACCGGGTTGAGTTTCTCAGCCGGCGTGTGCCGCCGCGCGTACTCCACGGTGCTCGCGCGGCAGCGCTGGAATACGTTGCAGCTGGGTGTGGAGGGCCGCCTGCCGTTCCTGGGCGGGGCGATGCAAGCGGTGGCGCGCGGCGCGCTGTTGCCCGTGGTCGCCGTCAACGGCCTGGACCATCCCAAGACCGCCTACACGGTCGGGACCGGGCTCGAGTACCAGCTGGGTCAGGGCGCCATCGGCATCGTGTATTCGCTGGAGCGCTACGACTTCCCCGCGCAGGCGACGATGCAGCGGCTCGAGCAAGTGTCGGCGCTGACGGTGCGGGGGGTGGTCCGGGTGGGGCGGTAACCTCTCCCCCTGACCCCCGCTCAGGTACCTCTCCGCCTGTCCCCCTCTCCCTGACCCGAGTGCCTCACCCCCTGACCCCCTCTCAGGTACCTCTCCCCCTGTCCCCCTCTCCCTGACCTGTCGCTCAGTCCTCTCCCCCCCTCTCAGGTACCTCTCCCCCTGTCCCCCTCTCCCTGACGGGAGAGGGGGGACGACGCGGCCAATCAGCGGCTCCTTGACGCGACGTTGATGGAGCACCTGTAGCCTCTCGGCTATGTTTGGCGATGTGGGTACCCATCCTGTGCTGACGGCCGCAGACGTCGAGCGCATCTCGATCCCCGGCAAGGTGACCGAGCTGATCCGAGGGAGACTGGTCGTGCGCGAGCCGCCGGGCACGTGGCACGGCGTAATTTCCGCAACGTTGACGTATCTGCTGGGGGATTTCGTACGGCGGCACGGTCTGGGAATCGTCGCGGGCCAGGACACCGGGTTTAAGATCGCGGCTGACCCCGACACGGTTCGTGCGCCGGACGTCGCGTTCATCAGTCGCCAGCGGGCCGGGCTCGTCCGGGAACGTGGCTACGCCGAACTCGCCCCGGACTTGCTCGCTGAGATCCTGTCGCCCGACGATCGGCCGGCAGAGGTTCTCGCGAAGGTGGCCGATTGGCTCGCCGCCGGCACGAAGCTCGTCTGGGTCGTCGATCCCGAGCGGTTGGAAGTGCGCGTCTACGGTGGCGACGGGAGCCTTTCCGTGCTGCACGAGAGCGACGCGCTCGACGGGGAAGAGGTCCTGCCCGGCTTCCGGTGTCCGGTGCGGGACGTGTTTGCGTCGCCGCTGAGCCGGGCGGCGGAGACGTAGCGAGCGGCCGCGAACCTCTAACGACTGGCAAGCCAAGCCTACGCCTGCATCCGCCGCGCGATCTGCGCGAGCCGGTGGCGCGCCATGCCGAGGCTGGCGCGCTCGCGATCGAGTACCAGGCAGAGAAACACGTCGGAACCGGGTCTGAGGAAGCGGATGACGTAGTACTGCTTCCCGAGCGTGATCATGATGTCCTGAATGGTGTCGTCACGCTTCAGGGTGCCGAGCGCCCCCCGGGCCACCTCGGCGGCGCCGGCGGCCGCGGCGTCCATGTCCAGCGCGTGGCTGCCGCCCGCGTGGCCCACCGCCATCCCGCTCGTTGCGTGAACCAGCGCCACCCCCAGGGCGCCGTCGATCGTCAGCGCCTCCTCGAGGAGGTCTTGGTCGCGGAGCCGGTCAGCGGCTGCTGGACGACCAGACGCTGCTGCGGTTGGCGCGGCGGCGGGCTCAGGGGCCAGGGGCCCGCTCAAACGTCCGCGCTCGTCCAGCAGCCGCGCCGCCTCCATCAGCACGCCCTGCAGTCGTTCCTCGACGGTGTGCTCGCGCGCCCGGCGCTTGTAGAAAATCTCGACCGTGGGGTCCGGCCAGGTCAGGATCTCGTACGCGGCATCGACGCCCTCGAGCCCGCGGGTGTGCGCGTGCACCAACGCGCCATTCTCGAAGTACAGCCGGCCCTCCTGCCCGCCGGCGTGGACGACGACGAGCCCAGTCTTCTGCTCCACCTCGAGCAGCTGCAGCAGGCCGAACAACGTGATGCCGCGGATCCGGCCCACCGTCTCCGGATCGAGGGCCCGTTGCAGCTCGTCGGCCAGCACCGCGACGTCCACCGGCTTGGTGAACGTGGCCGCGATGCCGTACGCCTGGAGCCGCTGCCGCAGCGCCGGGGCGATGGCGTGCCCCGTCATCACGGCGACCGGGAGCCGCAGCCCGCGCTCGACGAGGTGGCTGAGCAGGGTCAGCCCGTCCATGACCGGCATTTGCAAGTCGGTGAGCATCACGTCCACGCGCTCCGCGTCCAGGAGCTCGAGGGCGTGGCGGCCGTGCTCGGCGGGAATCACGGTGAACGCCCCGGCGCGGTTCAAGGCCCGCGTCAGGGCCCCGCGCACGAACGGGTCGTCGTCGACGAGCAACAGGGTCTTCGGCACGACGTATTCTGGGGGGCGGGGAGGGGCCCAGCCAGTCAGCGCGTCCCGACAGGCGCGTCAGCTTCCTGACAGGTTCGACGCTTAGGTTCGACGGGTGCGCCGAGTCTTCTCCCTTCCTCTATTAGTGACGGTCTGTGGCCCGCTGGCGGCCCAGCAGCCGGTGACGCGCACCCAGGCGGTCGCGGCCGCGCTGGCACGGGGCGC
>Ga0209159_1002045_pt1 | contig 14478 bp, 13 predicted proteins | sample GraSoiAngelo_144_FD_185901 | JGI IMG/M metagenome (GOLD analysis project Ga0209159, IMG submission 185901) | Grasslands soil microbial communities from the Angelo Coastal Reserve, California, USA - 14_1009_02_40cm (SPAdes) (version 2) | ecosystem: Environmental > Terrestrial > Soil > Grasslands ...
ACGCGCGTTCGTCGCCCCGTGAGTCCCCGGGCTGACGCCCGGGGCCATTCTGACGCCCGGGGCCATTCTGCCTCCAACCCCTCGCCCCGTGAGTCCCCGGGCTGACGCCCGGGGCTATTCCGCCTCCAACTCCTCGATCCGTGAATCCCCGGGCTGACGCCCGGGGCTATTCCGCCTCCAACCCCTCGCCCCGTGATCCCCGGGCTGACGCCCGGGGCTATGCCGCCTTCAACCCCTCGCCCCGTGATCCCCGGGCTGACGCCCGGGGCTATTCCGCCTCCAACCCCTCGCCCCGGGAATCCCCGGGCTGACGCCCGGGGCTATTCCGCCTCCAACCCCTCGATCCGATGCAGCTCCTGCTGGCTCTGCCGCGCGTTCGCCGGCCGATACAGGATGACGCGCGCGCGCTCGAGCGTGACGAGCCCGCCGCCGATCATCGCGTCCAGGTCGGGAAGGATCGACTGGATCGCCTCCTCGGTCTCGACGATCTCGATGATGAGCGGCAGGTCGAGGGAGAGCCGCAGCACTTTCTCCGTGTGGACTACGCTGGAGGCGCCGTAGCCCGCGACGCCGCGCAGCACCGTCGCCCCGGCGAGGCCCTTCTCCCGAAACTTCTCGAGCAGGGCCTGATACAGCGGCTTGCCGTGATACTTGTCGCTCTCGCCGATGAAAATGCGCATCAGCGTCCGCTCGCCTTTGAATCGATGAGGCATGTGTGCTCCCCGCTCCGTGCTCATAGCAGCCTACTCGCCAGCGCTGTCCCTACGATGACCGCGCTGAGGCATCCGACGATCGTCCCGCCCATGTACAACCCGGCGTACCAATACTCGCCGTCCGCGAGCAGCTTCATGCCCTCATAGCTGAACGTGCTCATGGTGGTGAATGCGCCGCAAAACCCGATGGTGAGTGCGCCCCGCAGCTCGGGCGTCACGATCGTCGAGCCCGTAGCCAGGCGGATCACGAATCCGATGATGAGCGAGCCGATGAGGTTGATGGCGAGCGTGCCAACGGGGAACATCGCGAAGCCCGAGCGATGCTGGATCCACCCTTGCAGGAACCACCGCGCCAGCGTCCCGACGATCCCGCCGAGCGCGATGTAGGCGATCATGTCGCTCCTTCGGGCAAGCTGCGCGCCGCTGCGCCGAGCGCTTCGAGCCGCCGGCGCAACTCGTCGACGCCGGGATCGAGACTCGCGGCGAGGTGCGGATGCACCGGGCCGTAGCCTGTGAGCCGGTGGGCGCGGAGGTCCTCGATCCGCGCGGCCCACACTTCCGCCACGGCGGCGATGCGGCGCTCGAGGCTCGGCGCGTGGTCGGGCGGTAGTGCGAGTCGCGCCCGCATCGCCTCGGCCGCTCGACGGGTGGCATCGATCGCGTCGCGCACGCGCGCGTACGGCGTGGCCTCCCGTCGCAGCTCGGGGGACTCGGCGAGCGCCTCGAGATCCGACACGAGCAGGCCGAGGTGCGTACCGAGGCGGCGTTGCTGGTTGTCGTTGAGCAAGTTCACGGCCATAAAAAGACTCCTCCCGCGGAGATTCGGGTAGGAGTCATCAGCCCAGTAGCGGCGGTTAGAGGCGAACTCCATCGCCTGGGGTGCGTCTACTTATTGCAGAAGCTAACCATGTTGGTCCCGGGCTGACAGCCCGGGCTCGGCTCCAGGTGCGCCCTGTAAAGGGCGCACCCCCGCGCCGCGCGCGCCCTCTCAGGGCCCGGAAATTCCTGAGGTCACTCACTGCCGCCCCCGCTGCGATTATCTTCCCTCCACACTCATGCCTCGGATCGCTATAGCCCAAATCCGCCCCACCAAGGGCGAGTACGCCGCCAACCTGCAGCGGATCGGCGGGGTGCTGGCGCAGCTCGCGAAGCTCGAGCCGGCCGTCGACCTGGTGGTCTTCCCCGAGACCGCGACCTCCGGCTACTTCGTGGAAGGCGGGGTGCGCGACGTCGCGGTCACCGCGGGCACGCTGTTTCGGGATCTCGGCTTGCAGCACGAGGCGGCCCAGGCGCCGCCCATGGACGTGGCGGTCGGGTTCTACGAGGTCTTTCAGAACCGGTTTTATAACTCGTGCCTTTACGCCTCTCTCGGCAACGCCTCACCCCGTAGCGCCTCACCCCGTGGCACACCAGGCATCCGCCATATCCACCGGAAGCTGTTTCTCCCCACCTATGGCGTGTTCGACGAGGAGCGGTTCGTGGAGCGGGGGCGAGAGCTACACGCGTTCGACACGCGGTTGGGCCGCGCGGCGATCTTGATTTGCGAGGACGCCTGGCACTCGATCGCGGGGACGATCGCGGCGCTCGAGGGCGCCCAGCTCATCCTCGTGCCGAGTGCGTCTCCTGCCCGCGGCACCGGGATGGACGAGGAGGGCGTGCGGCTCCCCGCGAGCGTGGTGCGCTGGGAGCGGATCCTGCGCAATCTCGCCGAGGAGCACGGCGTGTACGTCGCGTACGCGAGCCTCGTCGGGTTCGAGGGAGGGAAAGGCTTCCCGGGCGGCTCGGTGGTGGTGAGCCCGGGCGGCCAGATCGTGCTGCGCGGGCCGCTGTTCGAGGAGGCGGTGCTCACCTACGACATCGATCTCGACGAGCTGACGCGGGCAAGAGCCGACGCTCCGTTGCTGGCCGACTTGGAGGTGAATCTCCCGCATCTCGTCAAGAGCCTCGGGATGCGGGATGCGGGAAGCGGGAAGCGTAAGCGACGCCTGGTGAAATTCGACCCGGCGGTCAACGGCTCCCACGCATCCCCCATCTCGCATCCCGCATCCCGCATTCACGTGATCGGGAAGGGCGTGGACGAGGGCGATCCGTTGGCGATGGACTGCGAGCTCGCTCGCCGTTGGCTGGTGAGCTTCCTGAAGGATGAAGTTGTGCGGCGGCGCGGCTTTACGCGGGGGATTGTGGGCGTATCCGGCGGCGTGGACTCGTCGCTCACCGCGTTCCTCGCCGTCGAGGCGCTCGGTAAGGAGAACGTGATCGGCGTCCGCATGCCCTACAAGACGTCGAGCCCCGAGAGCCTCGAGCATGCGCAGCTGGTGATCGACCAGCTCGGCATTCAGTCGCGCACCATCGACATCACCCCCGCGGTGGACGGCTACCTGCGGCAGGTTGGCGACGGCGGGGGCGACCCGACCCGCCGAGGCAACGTGATGGCGCGCGAGCGCATGATCGTGCTGTTCGATCTCTCGGCGATGCACAAAGCCCTCCCGATCGGCACCAGCAACAAGTCGGAGCGGCTGCTCGGCTACTTCACCTGGCACGCCGACGACACCCCGCCCGTGAACCCGCTGGGCGACCTGTTCAAGACGCAGGTGCGCGCCCTGGCACGTCACGTCGGCGTCCCCGAGGTGATCCTCGCCAAGCCGCCCACCCCCGACCTCGTCCCGGGCCAGACCACGGAGGGCGACTACGGCATCAGCTACGACAAGGTCGACCGGATCCTCTACTACTTGATCCGGGGCATGAAGGCCGAGGAAGTGGTGGCGCACGGCTTCACCTCGGACGAGGTGGCGAAGGTGCAGGGACGCCTCGAGTCGACCCACTGGAAGCGCCGCCTCCCGACGGTGGCGGTGATGTCGCAGACGGCGATCGGCGAGTTCTACCTGCGGCCGGTCGACTACTGATGCACGCCAAGCACCCCCGCGAATCGGAGACCGTGATGTCGGAGCTGATGATGCCGCAGCACGCCAACATCATGGGCAACGTGTTCGGCGGCGTGGTCCTGGCGCTGGTGGACCGCGTGGCCGCGGTCGCCGCCATCCGCCACGCCGGCAAGCCGTGCGTCACGGTGTCGGTCGACAAGGTCGACTTCCGGGAGCCGATCCACGTGGGCGAGCTGCTCACGGCGTATACGCGCGTCAACTTCGCGGGACGCACGTCGATGGAGGTGGGGGTCAAGATCATCGCCGAGAACGTGCTCACGGGCGAGAAGCGACACACCAACTCGTGCTATGTCACGTACGTCGCGCTCGACGCCAAGGGCCGCCCGAGCGCGGTCCCCCCGATCGTGCCGGAGACGCCCGACGAGAAGCGGCGGTATGACCGGGCGGCGAAGCGGCGCGCTACGCGGGTCATGGATCGGAGATACGATGAAGGGCGCGGAGAATGAAGTCGAACGCGGTGGCGGTGTTCGGCGGTGGCGGGGCGAAGAGCCTCGCCTGCGCCGGTGCGTGGCGAGCGATGCGCGAGGCGGGGCTCGAGATCGCTCACATCGTCGGCACTTCCATGGGCGCTGTGATCGGCGCCGCATTGGCGAGCGGCGCGACATACGACGAGGTCGTGATCGCCGCCCGCTCGCTGTCGCGGCGCGATGTCGCGCCGATCGATCCGCTCGCGCTCGTCAAGGGCGTCTTCGCCGCAAACCTGTTCAAGCCCGACGGCCTGCGTCGCGCGATCGAGCGGCTCGTACCGGCGACGCGGTTCGAGGCGCTGCAGACTCCCTTCACGCTCACGGCCACTGACCTGGATTCAGGTGAGCTGCTGCTGTTCGGCGCGGGCGGTCGCGTCGACGTGCCACTGCACGACGCGCTGTACGCCTCGTGCGCCCTGCCGCTCTACTTTCCGCCGGCGCGGATCGATGGTCGTCGGCTCGCCGACGGCGGCCTGCGCGCCGTGCTCGGCCTCGAGCTCGCGAGCAAGATCCCCGCCGACCTGGTCATCGCCATCCACGTGGGACCCGGCTTCGACGAGCCACCTCCCTCGCCTTCCCCGGCCTTCCCCCGTCTTCCCCCGCCTTTGATTCGCGCCCACGGCGAAGCCATCCGCGTCATGATGGCTGCCCAGGTCGAGCGGCAGATCGCGGACTGGCCCCCACAGGCTGCGAAACTGGTCGTGGTGCGGCCGGTGGCTGAGCGAGAAGCAACGTTCGCCGTCGCCGCGGCGGGTCGCTACCTCGAGGCGGGGTACCGGGCGACCAAGCAGGCCCTCACGCAGGCTGCCGCGACCGGCGCAGCACCTTGAGGGCTGCGCTCTTCGGGAGCTCGATGGTCGCCGACTCGAATACCGCGGGATGGCTCATGAGGACGCGGTCCACCTCGTTGGGGAACGCCTCCGTCAAGATGAGGTCAAGACCGCCCGCGGCTGATACATTACCACCCATGCTCGCCCGCGAAATCATGATTCCTGAGCCGTTCGTCGCCGCCGCCGGCGCCACCAGCGCCGAAGTGGCGCTGTTGATGCGCGCCAAGGACATCTCCGTCGTGCCGGTGGTGGATAACCCCAAAGACCGTCGCTACCTCGGTACCATCTCCGACCGCGACATCGTCACGCAGTGCGTGGCGGCGGGGCACGATCCGAAGGAGTGCTCTGCCCAGGTGCACGCGCGGCGCGATACGGTGGTCGTCACGCCGGAGACCGAGCTGACGGGGTTCAAGATCGAGCAGCTGGAAGAGACGGATGCGCACATCAGGTCGACGATCGTGGTAGTCGACGGCAACAAACGAGTAGTGGGGTTTATTCCGCATCCGGAGTTCATACAGGGCATAGTTATAGTGCGAGAATAAGGTGCGAAGGCGGGCAGTAAGTGGCTGAGGTGCTGAGGCGCGTAGTGGCGAACAGGGACTAGGCGACAGGGTAGCGCGGTGCGAGAATTAGATGCGAAGACGAGCACCGAGGATAGTTCGAAGACGGGCAGTAAGTGGCTAAGGTGCTGAGGCGCACAGTGGTTCTCAGAGGTCAGGGGGTAGGGTGGCGCGTGGCGGTGTCGTTGAGCTTGCGAAGCAGGCCCCAGACGCTTTTCGCCGCCTCAGTCGCCATCCCTTCGAGCCGCATGTAGTCGTCCCTTTTCACGCGGCAGCAGCCGTATTTTCGCTGACTCCTCAATTCTGTTCACCACTCCGCGCCTGAGCACCCTTAGCAACTTACTGTCCACTCAGCACCTAGTAGATTATCCCTGTGCCCAGGAAGCTTTTCACCCTCGCCGAAGCCAACAAAACGCTTCCCCTCGTGAAGCGGATCGTCGCCGACATCGTCGCGCTGCACCCCCAATGGCGCGATCTCGTGTCCCGCTACGAGCTCGTCGCCGCGCAGGCGAAGCCCGATTGGGGCGAGTCGCGCGAGCAGCTGGATCTGCGTCACCAGGTCGAGACGGTGGCCAGGCAGATCAACGACTACCTGCTCGAACTCGAGCAGATCGGCTGCGTGTTCAAGGGGTTCGAGCAGGGACTGGTGGACTTCTACGGCAAGCTCGACGGCAAGGAGATCTTCTGGTGTTGGAAAGTGGGCGAGGACAGGATCGAGCACTGGCACGAGCTGGAAGCCGGTTATGCCGGCCGGCAGCCGGTTCCCGAGGTCGTGAGGGGGTAGACATGCGAGGATTGTGGCTCCTGGTGCACGTCTTGGGCTTCACGCTCTGGCTGGGCGGCGGCATCGCGACCATGGTGGCGGGGGTGACGGCGAAGCGCTTCGCGGCCGGCGAGCGGCTCGCGGGCTACAAGCTGATCGGCGCGATGCAGCGGCTGCTCGTGGCGCCGGGCGCGCTGGCGGTCGTGCTGAGCGGCTTCGCCCTCGCGGGGCCATACATGAAGCAGGGGGCAGTGCCCCCCTGGATGGGTCTGATGATGGGCTCCGGCCTCGTGGGCGCCATCGCGGCGGTCGCGATCAGCGTGCCCACGGCGGCGAAGCTGGCGCGGCTCGAGCCGGACACGAGAGGCGAGCTCCCCGAAGCCTTCAACCGGCTGAGAAAGCGGCAGATCCTCGCGGCGTCGATCGCTGGCGCGTTGGGCCTCGTCGCAATGTTCGCGGCGACGCTTGGCAGAGGGTAAGAGGCCGGGGAAGGGCGGGGGCCGTTATTTCGCCCCCTCGGCGGTCAGCCTCGCCAACCGCCGCTTGACGTCACGAACCATCGGCTGCAGCTCCGGATCGGCGTTCTTCCACAAGTCCACGAATCGGCCGTAATAGTCGCGCGCCTTGTCGAGCTGCCCGCGCTCCTCGTACAGCTCGCCGAGGCGCTTGTAGGTGGGGCCCAGGGTCGCGGCCTCTTCGAACAGGCGCACGAGGCCGGGCGTCGTGACCGCGCGCTCGTAAACGGCGAGCGCCGAGTCGCGCTCGCCCGCCCGCTCGTACGCGCGCCCCAGCTCGAATAGCCCGCACACGGCGCAGTTGTCATCCGCGTACCAGGCGCGGTACCCGCTGATCGCGTCCTGGACCCGGCCTTCCGCGAGCGCCACGGCGGCCGCTGCGGCGTGGCGGAAGGGCTGGCGCCGCCGGAATGCGTCGGGGACGGTCGCGTCGTACTCGGCGAGGAGCTGCCTCGCCCGCTCCGGCGGCCCCGCTTCCGCGTAGAACCACGCCAGGAGCAGGTACGGCCGATCCGCTGCGGGAATGGATGCCAGGGGATGGCGGCGGAGGGCTTCCTCCACCAGGCGCCGTGCGGCGTCCGGCGCGTTCCGGTAATGTAGCTCGATCATGGAGAGCATCACCGCGTAGCCAACCGAGGATCCCGGCAGCCCGCGCTGCTCGCTCAGATCAAGAGCCGTCTGTGCGTGGCGCTCGGCATCGGCGAGCCTCCCGCGCACCAGGCTGAGGTGGGCCAGGACGTAGGCCGTTTGCTCCTGAAGCGCCGGGTCCGGTACCAGCTGCGCCTCCGCCCGGACGATGGCTTCGGCGCTGTCGAAGTCTCGGCGCGCTCCCGCGAGACCCGCGCGCAGATAGAACGCGAGGGGGTTCTGAGGTGCCTTCCCGGCGAACGATTCTACGGTGCGCGCCGCCTCGGCGAGCTTACCCTGCGCGATCTGCGCCTGGGTCGCATTGACGTACAAGGTTGCGTTGGGGACGACCGCGATCCCACGCAGAGTCAGGGATTCGGCCTCGGCGAACCTGCGCGTCGTGCTCAGCGCGAGCGCTAGATTGTTGAGCGCCACGTAGTTCTCGGGATCAAGCTCGAGCGCCGACCGGTACGCGCTCTCCACCTTCGAGAGGTCGAACTCGGCCCGATAGTAGTAGAACCCCTCGGCCAGGTAGCGCTCGAGCGGCGTGAGCCGGTCGCGATGCCGGAACGCTTTCGCAGCGGCCTCGGCGATGCGTGAGGGTGCAGCATCGGTATTGGTCAGCACGACCGCGAGCTTGCGGTACGCCATCGCGAACGTGGTGTCCAGGCTGATGGCCTCCTCGAGCAGCGAGACCGCCCGAGCGAATTGCCCGGCGTCGTTGGCCTTCAGGGCCTGCGAGTATTTGCGCAGCGCTTCGAGCGACCCTGTGGTGACCTGTTCCAGCGGCTCGCTCGCGCGGATCGCCCGGAGCGACTCGCCGATCCGCTCGCGCAGCCTCGCCGAGAGCCGGTCCACGGCAGCGATGATCGCGCCGTCGTCCTTGGCGTCTTCCCGCAGGGCGACGAGCGTGGCGCCGTCAGGTGCTGAGACGAGCTCGGCGGAGAGCACATAACCGCGCCCCACGGCTGCGATCTGCCCGTGCACCACCGCCTTGGCCCCCTCGCGCTCGGCGAGCTCGCGCGCCAGGGCGACGTCGAGCGCCATCCCGGGCCGCTTGCCCATGCGGCCGAGCGCCTGGCCGACCGCCGCCGCGTCGAGCAACCGCACGACGCGCGATTGCGCCAGGTCTACGCGGAGCGCCTCGGTGAGCGAGGGCCCGAGCGTCGAGTCCGGCGTGCGGTTCTCGAAGTCGGCCAGCACCAGGCGGTCCCGCTGCGCCAGCACGCCGCTCGCGACCAGGGTCCCTACCGGTCCGATGCCGAGTAGCCGCATCGCCATGTAGACGGCCGTGCCGAGTCCCAGGAGCCCGAACGCGGTCGCGCCGGAGACCAGCGCTCGGCGCCACGTGAACCAGCGGTGCACGCCCGCGCCTGCCGCCGACCGACCGGTGGTGCGCGCCAGCGCCCGGCGCCGCTCGATCACGCCCGTCCACAGCACGACGGGGAGGCCCGCGGCCGCGAGTCCTACGGCGCCTGCGAACGCCCAGTCCGGCAGGCCGAGCAGCCGCACCAGCAGGCGCGCGAGGGCCAGCACGCCGACGGCGGCGAGACCGAACAACGCGGCGACGCGCACGGGGTGCGACCGCCGCAGGGCGGCCGCCGTACCGGACGAGACCGTCGTCTGCTCGGGCAGCGTGCCTCCCGTCGGCGTGGCCATCGCTTCGAGCTGGCCGAGCAGCTCTTCCGCGCTCTGGGGGCGATCGGCCGGATGCTTGGCGAGACAGCGCATGATGAGCGCGGCGAGCGCCGGCGGAACGCTGTCGCGGTGCTGGGTCACGGGGTCCGGGGTGGCCGTCACCTGGGCCGCGAGCATGCCCTGGGGCGACAGCCCGCCGAACGGCGTACGGCCGGCGAGCAGCTCGTAGCCGAGCGCCCCGACGGCGTACAGGTCGGCGCGGTGATCGACGGTGGGGTCACCCGCGGCCTGCTCGGGAGCCATGTAGGCGGGGGTGCCGAGGGCCATGCCGAGCGACGTGAGCGTGCCGGCGCCGCTCGAGCTCGAGACGGCTTTAGCGACGCCGAAGTCGGTCACGAGCGCGTGCTTGCCCGAGAGCAGTACGTTGTCGGGCTTCACATCGCGATGCACGACCCCATGCCCGTGGGCGTAGGCGAGAGCATCGCACACGTCGCGCAGGATGCGCACCGTCTCGCCGATCGGCAGCGCGCGCTCGTGGGCGATGCGGGCGCGCAGCGACTCGCCCGCGATGTGCGGCATCACGTAGTAGAGCAGGTCGCCCCGGGCTGCGGCGGTGAGCAGCGGGACGATGTGAGGGTGCTGTAGCTTGGCGGCGAGTTGGATCTCGCGCTCGAAGCGGTCCGCGCTCACGCCCGCCGCCAGCTCGGGCGGCAGCACCTTCACCACCACTTGGCGAGAGAGCCGCACCTCTTCGGCCAGGAACACGCGACTCATCCCACCGCCACCGAGCTCCCGCTCGATGCGGTAGACAGACCCCAGAGCGGACTGGAGGCGGTGTGTTAGGTCGAGCACGGTGAGTATGATACGAGGCCGCCCGAGTGGGAGCTAGGACCGTGAAAGTGATGTGCGGTGCTCGGTGTGGTCGCCGGGCGCCAGGGCGAACTCTATCTTTCCACGCGATGAGCGGCGTGTTGGATCGTCTCCGAGCAGCCCTGGTCGAGCGCTACGACATCGAGCGGGAAATCGGTCGCGGGGGCATGGCGACCGTGTACGTCGCTCAAGACCTGAAGCACCATCGCTCGGTGGCGGTGAAGGTTCTCCATCCCCATCTCGCCGCCAACCTGGGCCCCGAGCGGTTCCTCCGCGAAATCCAGATCGCAGCAAGCCTCCAGCACCCACACATCCTGCCGCTGTATGACTCGGGGCAAGCGGGGGGCCTCCTGTACTACGTCATGCCTTATGTGGAAGGGGAATCGCTGCGGCGTCGGCTCGAACGAGAGAAGCAGCTGCCGCTTGACGATGCTCTCGAGGTGGCGCGAGCGGTCGCGGCGGCGCTGGACTATGCCCACCGTCATCACGTCGTGCACCGCGACATCAAACCCGAGAATGTCATGCTGCACGAAGGCGAGGCCATGGTGACTGACTTCGGGATCGCCAAGGCTGTCAGCGCCGCGGCCGCGGACACGCTCACACAGACCGGCACGGCGATGGGTACACCGATGTACATGAGTCCCGAGCAGGCCGCTGGCGAGGCCGAGCTCGACGGACGGAGCGATGTGTACAGCTTGGGGTGCATGCTGTACGAGATGCTGGCCGGCAAGCCGCCGTTCACCGGGCCGACCGCCCAGGTGATCATGGCGCGCTCCTTCACCGAGGCGGTGGCCCCGCTGCGCACACTGCGCGATACCATCCCGGAGGCGGTTGAGCGGGCGGCGCTGAAGGCGCTGGCAAAGGTGCCGGCCGATCGCTTCTCCACCGCGGCCCAGTTCGCGCAGGCGCTGGTTGTGCCTGTCGGGGCGACGGCCGCGGGTGTCACTACTGCGGGTCACCCCGCCGCGAGCGCGAAGTCGATCGCGGTGCTGCCGTTCGTGAACATGAGCGCCGAGGCCGAGAACGAATACTTCACTGACGGGATCGCAGAGGAGATCATCAATGCGCTGACGAAGATCCGGGCGCTGCGCGTCGTCGCGCGCACCTCGTCGTTCGCATTCAAGGGGAAGAACGAAGACATCGGCGAAATCGGCAAACGGCTCAAGGTCGCGACGGTCCTGGAAGGAAGCGTCCGCAAAGCGGGCAAGAGACTCCGGATCATGGCTCAGCTCATCAACGTCGAGGACGGCTTCCATCTCTGGTCGGAGCGGTACGATCGGGAGCTGGAGGACGTGTTCGCGATCCAGGATGAGATCGCGCAGAACATCGTCCGGGCGCTTCGGGTCGTGTTGAGCGACGAGGAGAAGCGAGCCATCGAGAAGGTGCCGACGGCCGACGTGCAGGCCTATGACTACTACCTGCGCGGGCGCCAGTTCTTCCACCAGTTTCGGCACACTGGTATTCAGTATGCGCGTCGGATGTTCGAGCGAGCGATCGAGATCGACCCTCGCTACGCGCTCGCCCATGCCGGGGTCGCCGACTGTTGCTCCTTCTTGTACATGTACTGGGATGCCTCGAAGGCCAACCTGGAGCAGGCGGACGCGGCGAGTCGCAAGGCCTTCGAACTGGACCCCGAGTTGGCGGAGGCTCATGCGGCTCGGGGACTGGCCGTCTCCCTGAGCAAGCGCTATGACGAAGCACAACGGGAATTCGAGACGGCGATCCGTCTCAACCCCAACCTGTTCGAAGCGCTTTACTTCTACGGGCGGACCTGTTTCCAGCAAGGCAAGCTCGTCGAGGCGGTGCAGCATTTCGTGCAGGCGTCTCGGGTGCGCCCGGAGGACTATCAGTCAGCCTTGCTGATCTCGCTCCCCCTGAAAGGGCTGGGGCGGCAGGCGGAAGCACAGGCGGCCCTGCGGCATGGTTTGCAGGTCGTCGAACGACATTTGGAGCTCAATCCCGATGACGCGCGCGCCCTTTACATGGGCGCGATCGCGATGATCCAGCTCGGTCAGGGGGAACGAGGTCTCGAGTGGGCCAGCCGGGCGCTCGCCATGGATCCGGAGGACTCCGGCGTACTCTACAATGTCGCATGCGCATACGCGCTGCAGGGAGAGACCGAGCAGGCTATCGGGGTGCTCGAAAAGGCGATCCAGAACGGGTTCGGCCACAAGGAGTGGCTGGAGCACGATTCCGACCTCACGTCGCTGCGCGGCGAGCCCCGGTTTCAGGCGTTGATCGCGCGCCTCTGAGGAGGCGGCCTCCTGTTCTGCACACCTGGCTTACCGGGCACTCAGGGCATCTGGGCTTCCTCGCAATACAGATCAACGCGCCCAGCTCCATCATCGCCTGATTGAATCGCCAGGCGCGCTTGCCGCTTTTCGGAATGAGTGCTGCCGCCAGCGACCAGATTCGGCGTTGCCGGTTGCCGGAAAGGCGTTGCCGGCTGTTCCCGAGAAATACCCGCGCGATGACTCTCGCGACATTTGTGTCTACGGCGGGGACCGGTTTCTCGTATGCGAAAGAGGCGACGGCACCCGCCGTGTAGCGTCCGATTCCCGGCAGCTTGATCAGCTCTTCCGGATCCTCCGGCAACTCGGCAACGCTGTCTCCGGCAACGCCTTTGTCGGTAACGCCTCTCCCGGCAACGCGTTTCGCGAGCTGATGGAGGTTCCTCGCCCGCGCATAATATCCCAGCCCATCCCACGCCTCACGTACCGCGCGCGGCTTCGCTTGCGCGAGCGTCTTCAAATCCGGAAACCGCTCCAGAAACCGCCGATAATACTCGCGCACCCGGCTCACCTGCGTCTGCTGCAGCATGACCTCGGACACGAGCACGCGATACGGATCGCGGGTGCGGCGCCACGGCAGGTCGCGCGCGGCGCGGGCGAACCAGGTGAGGAGGCGTCGAGTAAAGTGACGACGCTGCGCCGCTGTGGTCCTCACCCCCTGTCCCCCTCTCCCTTCGGGCGAGGGGGCACGACGTCTCGTGTGTCGTTCCCCCTCTCCACGTTGTGGAGAGGGGGACAGGGGGAGAGGACCATGGGAGGGGGTCAAGGGATGATGAGTGCGAGAGGGGTCATGGATGATGACCACAAGAGGGGTTCGGGCTGCGAGGTGGGGTGGACGAACGAGCCATGGCTCCCCAAGATACAGCCCATGGACAGGCCATGGCGGCCGTAGCCGGCGCGCTGGACCTCGTGCGGTATTTCGGGCGGTGGGGACGCCGCCCGGCCCAGCACGTCCTCGGCAACGCGGGGCGGTTCACCTACCTCCTGGTCGACCTGCTGCGCGGGTTGGCGGAGTGGCGCGTCTACATCCCTCGCACCCTCGAGCAGGCGACCCACATCGGCTACGGCAGCCTGTTCATCGTGCTGCTGGTCGCGGGGTTCGCGGGCGCGGTGACGAGCCTGCAGACGGGCTACCAATTCACCGGCACGCTGCCGCTCTACTATGCCGGAGCCGTGATCTCGGAGTCGATGATCCTGGAGCTCGGCCCCGTGCTCACGGCCCTGATCCTCGCGGGCCGGATCGGCGCGCGCTACGCCGCTGAGCTCGGCACGATGCGCGTCACCGAGCAGATCGACGCGCTCGAGAGCCTGGGGCGCTCGCCCATCACCCACCTGCTGCTGCCCCGGGTCATCGCCGGGATCCTGGTGATCCCGGCGCTCACCATGTTCGCGAACGCGACCGGGATCGTCGTCGGCTACCTGACGGCCAAGGGCTCGCTCGGCCTGACCTACGCCGATTTCGAGTACGGCGCGCGCTACTTCTTCCGGCCCCTGGACCTGTGGTACTCGCTCATCAAGAGCTACTGCTTCGCGGGCGCGGTCACGCTCATCCCCTGCTACATCGGCTATCACACCCAGCAGGGCGCCGAGGGGGTGGGGCGGGCGACCACGACGGCGGTCGTGTCGGCGTCGGTGAGCATCCTGCTGCTCGACGCGGTGATCACGAAGCTGTTGCTCGGCGTGAAATGATCCAACTCCTCAACATCTCCAAGCGCTTCCTCGACAACGTAGTCCTGGACGGCGTGAGCCTCGACGTGCAGGACGGCGAGACGGTGGCGCTGCTCGGGCCGTCCGGCGTGGGTAAGAGCGTCACCTTGAAGACAATCAACGGGCTGCTGAAGCCCGACTCCGGGGACGTGATCGTGGACGGGCTGCACGTCCCCAAGCTCAAGCGCGCCGAGCTGCAGCAGCTGCGCAGCCGCGTCGGCTACGTGTTCCAGTACGGCGCGCTGTTCGACTCCGACACGGTGGCGGAGAACATCCGCCTCGGCATCACCGACGAGGACCAGCACCGGGACGAGGCGTACTGCCGGGAGCGGGTGAAGGAGTGCCTGCGGCTCGTGAACCTGGCGCCCGACGTGGCCGACAAGTACCCGGCCGAGCTGTCGGGCGGGATGCGGAAGCGTGTGGGCATCGCGCGGGCGATCGCGGGGAAGCCCAAGTATCTGCTGTACGACGAGCCCACCTCGGGGCTCGACCCGGTGAACGCCGACGTGATCGACGGCCTGGTCGAGCGGCTGCGCGACGAGCTGGGGGTGACGA
>Ga0209159_1002047_pt1 | contig 14475 bp, 13 predicted proteins | sample GraSoiAngelo_144_FD_185901 | JGI IMG/M metagenome (GOLD analysis project Ga0209159, IMG submission 185901) | Grasslands soil microbial communities from the Angelo Coastal Reserve, California, USA - 14_1009_02_40cm (SPAdes) (version 2) | ecosystem: Environmental > Terrestrial > Soil > Grasslands ...
TGGCCTTGACCCTGCTTGGGGTACACGAACACTTCGGCACCCGCCGCGCCGGTGAGCACCAGCAATGCCAGCACCGTGCTGACGGCCATCAGTCGCTTCATGTCTCTCCTCCTTGGAAGACCGTCACCGCGCCAACGGGACGAGCTTGGCCAGCTCGGCGTTGATCACTGCGTCCAGCTTGTTGTCGATCTGGAAGAAGCGGGTGACCTGCTTGGCCGGAATCACCTTCCCGAAGCGCGGGACGAACGTCGACTTCACGCCGTTCCGGGCACGGTCGATGCTCAGGTACTCGTCGAGCATCTTCCTGGCCGCTTCATCGGTGAGGCTGTCGTAATTCTCCAGGTAGCCGGTGAGGAGCCTCACGAACCGGTCGTTGACCTTCGCCATCTCCTCCCGGTACTCCCGGTAGAGCGGCCAGAACACGTCGGCGTCCTTGGGCGCAAGGTCCATGGCGGCCGTCACAAGCGCCTGCCGACGCACCTGGATGGAGGCACGCGTCAATTCGATATCGCTCGTGATATCTCCCTGGAGCAGATCGTCCGTCTTCATCTGTGGTGCGGGCTGCGGGGCGGCCGTCTGAGCGAGAGCCCCGCCTCCCCCGGGCGTCAGGGCACACAAGGCAAACCCGAGCACGATCATCAGTCGCATGGTGCTTCTCATTCCGTCCTCCTCACGTCGCGCTTTCCGTCTTCACGCCGCGGTTTGCGAGACCCTATCAGCCGGCGAAAATTCCCGACATGGGACTTTGGTCCAACATCCCCACCCCTCAGTTCGCCTGGATGGTGAGCTGCGGAGGAGGCGTCTTTTCGCCCGTGTCGGCGAGCGTCATGACGATCAGCAGGAACGTGAACACGCCCTTGGACCTCAGATCGCTGTCGTCGATCCAGTACCAGTGATCGCGGTATTTGACCGCCGTGAACGGAGCCTCTGGCCTCGACTTTCCACTGGCGATGCGCATGACCGGCGGCGGCTGCCCCTCCGTCGGGCGCGCCGATGGAGTGGCTCGGCCCTCTCGCACGTGTTCTTCGGGAGCATTCACGGTAGCCGCCAGCTCGATGAGGATCTGCATTCCGGAACGCGTCTGGATGGCGATCACGTCGTCGCGGTCCGCCACGGTTCCGTAGATGATCTGAAACTGGGATTTCTCCGGATTCAGTCCCAGGATCTTTCTCACGGTCTCCCGCTCGGCCTTGATCTCCGGCGGGACCTCCTTTGCGGGAAAGGTCATGACGAGGCCTTCGCGCTTGTCTTCCTTGTTGACGACGACCCGCAGTCCCATCGCCTCGGATTCCTGGATCCGGCGCATCGCGGTGATCAGCGGCCAGAATTCCGGTTCTGCCGACTTGGCCCGCCCGCCGCCTCTCGAGTTCGAGACGCCGTTCACGCTCTGCACGGCGAGCTGGAACAGCAGGTCGATCGGGTAGCCAGCCTCGACCAGCTCCAGCAGCCGGATCGGCGGGACCGACGTCATCATCGTCCGGATGAAATTCGAGCCCGTCAGTGGCGTGTAGGTCACCGTCGGTCGGTCCGTATACCTCCCCGCGGCACCCAACGAAAAGTTACTTCCCAGGGTCGCACTGCCGCCGGGGAAGACCGTTCCTGCGGCGCTGACCACCGTCTCGAGCTGGTAGGCGCTGACGATCTGTCCGATGTCCACGAAGATCGGCGTGTCCATGTACCGCAGCTTGACGATGTTGAGGAGCATCTGGTGCTTCCAGGAATTGGCCACCGCCGTCGTGAAGTCGATCCGATCACGATCGAGCGTCGCCGCACCGAAGCTCATGCAGCCGGCGAGGCTCAACGCGCCAGCGATCAGAGCTATCCGTGACGCGGTAATCATTTAGGAAACAGGAGCTGGAGCGTGAACGTGAAGGTCCACACCGCGGCCCCCGCGGGCCGCTCGACGTTGTAGTAGGCCTCGCCCTGGATATTGAGTGATTGCTGCGCGATCTGCACGACTTTACCCACGCCGCCACCGATCGGGACGGTCCAGCGGTCGCGCGAGGGCGCCTTCCAATCAGCGGTCACCTCCGGGCCGCTGGTGAGAAACCAGCCGTCCGGCAGGTTGTAGTTGATGCTCGGCTGGACAAGCAGCTGGTTCACAGAGGGGCGCGTGCTGTCACCGGCGAACGACCAGACGTTGTTCACCAGCGCTCCCACGACCCACGGACCCGTGGTGAGGACTCCAGCGACGGTGGGACCGATCCCCCACTTGCCTCCGCCGAGGACTTCCGCCGATGCCGTCGGGAACCGGATGATGGGCCCGAACCCCCAGATGAACGCTTCCAAGCTCGGAGGCGACAGGAACAGCGACAGGTCGGTATCGCCGAGGCCGAACGTGCTTCCTTGACCAGGATCGATCTCCGGCTGGTTGATCACCGCGAGGATGGTGCGGGTGACCAGATTCCAATCGCCGGGGAGATGGAACGGGATCACCGGCTGGATGTTGAGCGTGTACTGCGTGTCGTGGCCGGGGCCAGACCCGAAGTTGAAGTTGTGCTGCATCGGGACGTTGATGATGTCCGGCAGGGGATTCTTCGCCTGCTTGGCCAGATCGGTGAGGCTCGGCTCCGCTTGCTGCGCGTGGACGCCCGGGCGCCATACCGCGAGCAGCAAGGCAATGAACATACCGCCGGCGAGGAAGCGCCGGATTGTTAGCTCGCCTTGAGCCAGGTCTGCGTCTTGTAGAAGAGGCCGACATAGCCGCGGACCTTCAGCGTTCCGTCCTCGACCCACACCTCGGCCTTGTAGACCTTGCCGTCTTCGGGATCCATGATCGTGCCGTCCTTGTAGCGATCTCCGCTCAGGCTGAGGTCCTTGATGATGACGAGCCCGACGATGGGTTGGTCCTTGTCGGCGCCCGTGCACTTGGTGCACATCTTTGGCTTGCCCTGTTGATCGTTCGGTTCGGCGAGACCGGTGATCTTGCCGAAGAGCTTGCCTCCCTGCTCGTACATCTCCACCTGGGACCTGACCTTGCCGCTCTTCTCGTCCACCGTCTTCCACGTGCCCGTCGGCGCGTCGCTCGCCAGAAGCGTACCGACGCCGAACAGCATAACCACCAGCACCGCGGTCACCAGCGCTTTCATCGACCCTCCTTCGCGAAGGATTCGCGAGATCAGGGCGGCATCTTGCGCCAAACGCTGGGAAGGAGGGTATGGGACTTTAGGCCAATACCGCGTCGAAGAGGTTCACCTTCTAATGGGGCGACGGTTCCTGACACGAGGGAGGGTTCACGACATGCCGAGGCTCCAGACGATGGTCCTTCTGCTCTCGGGCGTGCTGCTCGCCGCGGTCGCGGCGGGAGCAGCCGACTACGAGACGCCCGCCAACAAGAACGTTACGGACGTCCTGCCCGCCGAGCTGGCCAAGGGCCCGCGTTACGCGGTGCGCGACCCGGTGGTCGCCGACGGTTACATGTACCACTATCAGGTCGTTTCGGACTTCGGGATGTTCGAGGTCACCGGGACCGGTGCCCTGCGCAAGCTCGCCCGTGAAATCTGGGCCATCGGCGAGCTGAAACAGATCACGGGCAGCGAGGTCTTCCTCAAGGCCCTCAAGGAGCAAGCCGCCAAGCCGCTGACGTTCGCCAAGAACGTCATCACGAAGCCTGGAGAGACGTTGAGCGGCGTCCCCAAGGGCGTTGGACGCCTCTTCAGCAACTCTTCGACGTCCGTGTCGAACACGCTGGACCCGAGCCAGGAGAGTCGGACCAAGGAGCTGCTGCAGGTCGGCGCCTTCAAGCGCGAGTATGCCGGCCGGTACGACGTCGATCCGTACTCGAGCAACAAGGTGCTGCAGGAGGAGCTGGACAAGATCGGTAAGGCCGGCGCCTACGGCCTCTGGACCGCCTCAGTGGGGACCATGCCGATCGGGGGCACGGCGGGCACGGTCCTCAGCGTCACGGGGCTCTCCCAGTCGTTCAACAACGTGCTCAAGAACGAGCCGCCCGCCCGTATCCGCAACCTCAACGAGGGCAAGCTCCAGCAGATGGGCGTCGCACCGGACCTCACCAAGCGATTTCTCGACCACAACGCCTATACGCCGCGGCACGATATGGTCCTGGTGGATTCGCTGTCCCGTATCACCGGTGCCATGGGACGCGACGCCTACCTCAACGCTTCGCTCGCCGCCTCGGACGAGGTCGAAGCCAACTTCTTCGTCAACATGGCGCAGCTCATGCGCGGGTATCACGAGACGCAGGGGCCGATCACGGCAATCACGATGATCGAGGCGCTGACGGTAGCGCAGACGCGGAGCGGGACGGCTCTGATCCCGTTCGCGCTGGACTACGGGGTATGGACGGCGAACGCCGACAAGCTCAGCCAGCATCTCAAGGCGAACTACCGGCCCGACGGGTTCAACGGCAAGTTCGAGCTCTGGGTGACGGGGACGCTGTCGCCGACCGCGAAGCAGGAGCTCCAGGGCCGTGGGTTCACCGTCGTGGAGAACGCGGGCGGCCGCTTCGAGATCGTGGACTGAGATCCGTACGCCTGTGTGCTGCTTTAGGGCACCTTCCCGGTCAACTGTATGATTCGCCCTGCGCGCAGGACGGTCACCTGGAACGAGTCTCCGGAGTGGAGTTTCGACAACTCTTCACGAATCTTCCCTGTATTGGCCGGCTTCATGGGATGTCCCAGCGCTTCGAGAACGATATCGCCCCCCAGGGCGAACTCCTGGCCGTCGATGACCACCACCTTGGTCCCGGCGCGGAGACCGATGTCTTCGCCCGGCGAGCCCTTGGCCACGTTCTTGACGATGTAGCCGGTCGCGTTCGCGGGCAGATTCAGGAGGTCAGCCACGTCGTCGGGCAGGAACTGGCCCTCGAGGCCGCTCCAGAACGACTTCTTCTCGAGCAGGAGCTGCTTGGCCGTGTTCAGCGTGACCACGAACCCCAGGCCCTCGCTACCGCCGGACTTTGAGATGTTGTGGCTCACGATGCCGATGACGTCTCCCGCCATGTTGAACATCGGCCCGCCGGAGTTTCCCGTGTTGATCGTGGCCGTGGTCTGGAAGAACTCGGCCAGCGGCATGGTGCGGTAGACGGTGTTGGGCGCCCAGCGGGCGCTGATGATGCCGGTGCTCAGGGAGTAGCTGAGGCCGTAGGGCGCCCCGACGATGATCACGGCGTCGCCGACCTGCATGGTGTCCGAGTTGGCCATCTTCGCCACCCGCGCGGCTGCCGGCACTCGCTCGACCTGCAGGAGCGAGAGGTCGGCCGCGGGCTCCGAGGCGATCACTTTCGCCGCCACCGACTCGCCCCCCAACTCCACGGTGATCGCGTCCATCGTATGCACCACGTGGGCCGCCGTCATGACCTTGCCGTCCGTGGAGATGAGCACGCCGGAGCCCGTCTCGGCGAACTGCTTTTGACCGCTCGCGCTCACCTCGCGACCGGTGGCCCGGATCACGACGACGGACGGCGTCACCTTGCGGAAGACTTCGCCGAGGGTCTGGGCGCCGACCGCGACGGGAACCGACATGACGACCAACGCCGTGAGAACGACTGTTCGGGTTACTCGCATGCCAGCTTCTCCTCGATCCCGGATCGATTTCGGTTGAATGTGTCGCGAGTCATTGCGGCTGAACGATGACAGTGCGCACCACGCCGAGATACCGGCGGGCGACGCGTTGCACGTCGGCGGGGGTGACCTTCTTCACGTTGGTCGCGTAGACGTCGAAGTACTGATGGCCGACACCGGCCAGCTCGGCGGCGGCCAGATACCAGGCCTGGCGCGCGTTCGTGCGACGGTCCATCGCCTGGCTGCCGACCACGTAGGAGCGCGCGACGGCCACCTCCTCCTCCGACGCCGGCTCGTTCTGGATACGCATCAGCTGCGCCTTGAGCGCGGCCTCGGCCTTGGCCACGTTTGCCGGCGCCGTCCCCAGAATGCTCACGAAGGCGCCCGTGTCCACGCGCGCGGGATACTGCGCCCCCGTCGTGTACGCGAGCGCCTGCTTGTCGCGCAGGTCGGAGAAGAAGCGGGAGGCCATCCCCCCGCCGAGGATCGCCGTCATGACCTTGAGCGCGGGGTAGTCGGAATCGGTAAAGGGCGGCGCGAGCGCGCCCATGAAGATCTGCGCCTGCGCTCCTGGCACCGTGAATACCTGGCGCGTGGCCGACATCAGCGGCGGTGCGGGCAGCGCCGGCGTCTCGGCCGTCCTCATGGGCAGGCCGCCGAAGATACGCTCGACCTGCGCGAGCACGGCGGCGCTCTTCACATCGCCGCTGATGGCGAGCACCATCTGACCGGGCAAATACTGTCGCCGGTAGTACGCCAGGAGGGCGTCTCGATTCAGCTTCTCCACGCTCTCGCGACGGCCGAGCGGATCCCAGGCGTAGGGATTGGAGCCGAAGAGCGCGGCGCGCATCCGGTCGGACGCGACGTCGAAAGGCTTGTCGCCGCGGTTCCTGATCTGGCGAACGAGGAAGTCGCGCACTGCGCGCACGGTGCCATCGGGCATGGTCGGGCGGAGCGCGACGTCGCCGACCATCTCGAGCATCGCCTGCCAGTGGCGTGAAAGCGCAATGGCGGTGATCTCGGAGTAGTCGGCGTCGCCGTAAGCGTCGATGCTGCCGCCCATCCGGTCGGCGGCCGCGGCAATCTCTTCACCGTTCATCTTCTCGGTGCCGCGTACCAGCATGAGCTGCAGCATGTTCGAGATGCCGGCGTTGTCCGGCGTCTCGGTGCGCGTGCCCATCTTCACCAGGAGCGAATAGGCCACGAGGGGCGCGACTGGATTCTCTCGGACGACCACGGTCATGCCGTTGGGCAGACGGGTCCGGGTGACACCCGCCGTTTCGGCCGAAGCCACCGGCGGAACCAGCAGGCCCAGAAGGGTCACGAGAACGAGGGCCTGGCGAATCATTTCGGCTTCCCCGGCACGAACGCGATGCGCGCGAAGGCGGTCACGGGCAGATACTTGCGCGCCGCATCCCGGATCTGCTCGCGACTGATCGTCCGCAGACGCTCGATGTAGCGAAGCTCATCGTCGAGCTTGGCGGTCGTCATCGCGATACCGTAGGCGGAGGCCACGCCGTCCGACGTCTCGTAAGCAAGAGCGTGCTCCGACTCCGCCTTGGTGACCGCCAGCTCCCGCTCCTCCTCGGTCGGTCCCTCCTGCTGCAGGCGCGTGATCTCTTCGAGGATGCGTCGCTCGACTTTCTCGACATCGCCCGCTTCGAGCTGCGCCTGGACGTAGATGATGCCCGTGAGCTTCAGCGTGGAGTTGTTCATGGCGACGCGGGTGACGATTCGCTCGCCGTCACGGAGCGTCCTGGCCATCCGTGAGCTCTCACTGCCCGCCAGGATCGTGGCGACGAGATCGAGCGCCAGGCTGTCGGATTCGGCGAGGCTTGGCGCCTGCCAGCCCAGAACGAGATGCGCCTGCTGCTCCGGCCGCTCCACCGTGCGCCGAACGACCTCCTTGATTGGGGCCAGTGGCGGGACCGGAGGCGGTGTGTAGCTCGTTCGTGGGCGAACACCGAAGGTGCGGTCGACCATGGCCCGCACGGCACTCGCGTCGACCGGGCCGACCACCGAGAGGACCATGTTCTCCGGCGTGTAGTACCGGCGGTTGAACTCTTTCAAGTTTGCCTGGGTCGCCGCGTTCATGGTGGCCGGCGTCCCGAGCACGGGCCTGCCGTACGGATGGTCCCCGAACACCAGGCCGTGGAGCTGCCGAACGATGGCGGTCCTCGGGTTATCGGTCTCGATGCGGGATTCTTCGAAGATGACCTGCCGCTCGGCGTCCACTTCCTTGGGATCGAACTTGGAGCGGAACGCCATGTCGTCGAGCAGCTGGATGGCCTTGCCTGTCGCCTCGCTGGGCACGAGGACCTGGAAGGTCGTGTAGTCGAACGTCGTGAACGCGTTGGAGCGTCCACCCGTTCCCTCGACGGTGCGATCGATGTACCCGGGGCCGAACGTGTCCGTGCCCTTGAACAGCATGTGCTCCTGGAAGTGGGCGTGACCGAGCGTGGTCGGGCTCTCGTAGCGCACGCCCGTGGCCACCCACAGATAGACCGCGACGATGTCCGCCGCTCGATGATCCTGGACGACGAGGGTCAGCCCGTTTGGCAATTGATCGACGCGAAGTCCGGGCTGTTCTTCGGAGGAGCTCGTCGCGGTGGAGGCGTTCGTGGCTGTGGAGGAGGCCGTCGTGGTGGCGGTCGTGCAGCCCGCCGCCAGGCAAGCGAGCGTGGCAGTCACGACGACCAGCGTCCGTCCTCGAGTCATCTCAGCCCCATTTCAACCCGTCCACGTTGGAGACCTAAATTGGACCTTAGTCCTATACCCGCTCGAGAACTCGGGCGGCGCTGCGTCCGAAGAATAAGTCGACGACTTTCTCGCGGCCGATGGCGCGGACCATCTCGCGCAGCGAGCAGTAGACGAAGAGCAGGACGATCAGCCAGAGCTGAATGGCCCAGAAGTGTGGCCAGACGATCTCGGTCGTGAGATGACGATTCGCCGTGGCCAGGTCTCCCGTGCGCCACCAGATCGGCACGAGGTGCTCCAGGTAGTGAATGAGTACGGCCGCGGCCATGTAGATCGCCGTCTTCCAGGCGACGTTGTAGATCAGCGGCTTGCCCGGAAAGCGATTGATGAAGGGAAACTTGTCGGTGATCAGCACGACCTTCGCGATGAGCAGTGCCCCCACCGTCGCGCCGACGATCGAGGACAGGGGGAGACCGTACTCGCGGAGCATCAGCCTCCGGTCGATGACGACGATGTGAAAAGCGATGAGAAAGAAAATTGTCGGCGGCAGCACCTCATGAAACTCGTGCTTGAGCCATGTCGACCTTCCTTGCGCCGTTCATCGGCATGGCCTCGATCCTCGGCTGTCTCCCCGAGGCTCGCCAACTCTCTCAGGAGCTGGTCACTGAGGCCCGAGGCAGGGGTCGAGTTGAGACGACGAGAACGCTTGGCGCGGCTCTACCGCGCGCTCGGTGGAATCGTGGCTACTGCGGGGATGGAACCGCGGCGGGCACCCACACCCACTGCCAGGCTTGCGTCACGCCGTCGCCGAGGAGCACGTACTTTCCATGCGGGTACACGACCTCGCGCTGGACCATCGTCTGTCGATAACCCGCCGGGGGCTGGAATCCGGTCGGCTGCGCGGAGACGGGCTGCTGTTGATACACGACCGCCGGCTGCGGTGCTGCGTAGGCAGGGTACGGATACGCGTAATACGGATATCCATAATATGGATACGCCCAGTACGGATACGTCAGAGCGGCACCGAACGCGAAGGCGCCAAACACGGCGGCACCGCCCCACCAGCAGCATCCACCGTGATGGTGGTGGGAGGAGTGGCCGTTCATGTGGCCGCCGTGACCCCCACCCATGTGGCCCCCGCCCCCGCGCCCCCCCTGGGCGGCGTGTACCGGGAGGGCGATGCTGATGATCAGAACGACGACGGCCAGCACGGCGAGCGCGCGGCTCCTCATCACCGATCCTCCTGTGCCACCCACGTGGCGCCCTCGATAGTACTCCTTTTGCACGAAAGCCGATGACCGAACGGAACTCTGACGGCTCAGGCGACCGGGACCCGCCGGCGGCCGGAATCGTGTGAAGCCGTCGCTGACTCCGCCGTGTTGACCCAGTCCGCGAGGAGCGAGTAGCTGACGGCGAGCACGACGGGCCCGACGAACAGGCCGACGATGCCGAACGCGAGAAGACCGCCGACCACGCCGCTGAATACGAGCCACAGCGGAAGGTCGGCACCCTTTTTGATGAGGACCGGGCGTACCACGTTGTCGATCGTGACCACGAAGAGAGTCCAGACGAGTAACGCACTGCCCCATCCAGCGCTGCCTGACCAGTACGTCCAGACCACGGCGGGAATCATCACGAGCAAGGGCCCGATCTGCGCGATGCAGAGCGCGAACACGAGCGCGGTCAGGGCCGCGGCGAACGGCACACCGCAGACGGCGAGGCCGATCCAGGCCAGGCATGCCTGGACCAGCGCCGTGACGATGATGCCGAGCGCCACGCTCCGAATGGCCTGCGCGGCGAGCCGGGCAGAGTGTTCACCCCGCGCTCCCGCCAGGCGTCGAGCGAAGCGACGGACGCCGTCGGCCGTCGCCTCACCTGTCGCATAGAGGAAGGCCGCGATGAGGACGACCAGAAGAAACTGCACCAGCACCATCCCGATCGTGCCCACCGTGCCGAGGATCCAGCCGATGATCTGCCGGGTATAGGGCGCCAGGCGCGCGGAGAAATCTCCCGCGTCGATGGCGGAGACTTCCTTCCATCTCGCGGTGAGCCGCGAACCGACGAGGGGCAGCCGCTCGACCCAGTCGGGAGGCGGCGGCACGGACCACGTGGCGAGCCATTGCGCACCACTGGCGATGTCCTGCGAGTACGCCACGATCGTGGTCAGGGCGAGCGCGAGCGGCACGATCAGGCCGAGCAGCAATACCACCGTCATCACGGCCACGGCCAACCCGCGCCGGTCCCACAGCGCCGACTGGACGCGCAGCATCAGGGGCCAGGTTGCGACCACGATCATGGTCGCCCAGACGAACGCGGGGAGAAACGGGCGCAAGACCCAGAAGCTCGCAACGATCATTCCCGCGATGAACAGCACGGCCAGCGTCGCACGCGCCAGGTCTCGAGAGATCGATGTGACCATCACGGTGTCGTCTCCTTCCGATTCATGGCCGAGGCCCGGATCGCCAGAAGGTATCAAAGACCGTGCGCCGGGAAATCAGACCTTGGTCCAACGATGGAGCCGGAGCGCCACGATGATAATGGGACGTTGGTCGTATTGCAGTCCTCGCGGAGGTGAAGCTAGTCTCCGCGGCGAATGCACGCTCTCGCTCGCGGCCGAGAACCGAAACGTCCGGAGCGCTGATGAACGTCGGCCATCCCGAGCGCGGCGGCCGCTGGGGCATCATCCTCGCCGGCGGAGACGGCACCCGGCTGCGACCGCTCACCCGCCTGATCTCGGGAGACGAGCGGCCCAAACAGTTCTGTCGTGTCCTCGATGGCGAGACCCTGTTGGACCAGACCCGGCGACGGGTAGCCCTGTCGGTGCCGCACGAGCAGACGTTCGTGATCCTCACGCGCACTCATCGAGCCTTCTATCAATCCCTTGTGGAGGCACTGCCTCCAGAGACCATTCTGGTGCAACCCCAGAACCGTGGAACCGCTCCGGCAATCCAGTACGCGCTCCTTCGCCTCGCCGGTCTGGACCCCACCGCCACGGTGGCCATCTTTCCGTCTGATCACTACGTGTCCGACGATCGGCGCTTCATGGCGTACGTGGATGCCGCGTTCCAGGCCGTCAGCGCGCGGAGCGACATCGTCATCCTCTTGGGCATCGCGCCTGGCGGTTCCGAGGCGGGGTACGGGTGGATCGAGCCCGTCGATTCCGTCATGGCTGAAGAGACGGGGACGGTCTCGCGCGTACGCCGCTTCTGGGAGAAGCCTTCCCCAGAGCTCGCCGAGCGCCTCTACGCGCAGGGATGCCTCTGGAACAGCTTCGTGATGGTTGGGAGCGTGTCGGCGTTTCTGGACGCGATCGCTGGAACCCTCCCCGAGCTCTACGAATCCTTCGAGACCGTACGCCCCGCCCTCGGCTCGCCGGCGGAGGAGGCCGCACTGGATGCCCTCTATGACGGGCTTCCTGAAACGAACTTCTCCCGCGACGTGCTGACGGCAAGACCGTCCGTCCTCGCCGTACTGCCGGTGCTCGGCGTGCAGTGGAGCGATTGGGGCGAGCCCAGCCGCGTCCTGGCCACGCTGGAGGACCTGCACGCTCGTCCATGCTGGAGAGAACCAGTCCCCGTGAGCATGAGCGGCTCGACGGTCGAGGATCAGAGCGCGTCATGCGATTGACGAAAGACGGGCCAATTGCCGTGTTGGATGCAATGACGGTGACCGGAGCACCGGTGAAGCGGGTCGTGTCCACCCGCTCCACCTCGCTGGCCCCCCGCGTCGTGATCCTCGGTGGGGGATTCGCCGGCGTCTCGACGGCCCACGAGCTCGCGAGGCGGTGCGCCGGAGTTCTGCCGGTTCACATCACGTTGATCAGTGACCAGAACTTCTACCTGTTCACGCCCCTGCTGGCCGAGGCGACGACGGGAGCCGTGGAGGCTCATCACGTGATCTACCCGATCCGTCCCCTGCTCTGCGCGAAGCTCGGGGTGGAATTCGGGGAGATGACCGTCGAGGCGATCGATCTGGACCGACGCCGCGTCACCGCATGCCACCGCCGATCCCCGGGGCATCAGGAGATCCCCTACGACATGCTGGTGCTCGCCCTGGGCGTCGCGCCTGACACGACCACGGCCCCGGGAGTGGAAGAGTACGCGCTTGGCTTCAAGGCGGTCGGAGACGCCTACCGAGTTCGGAACCACGTGATCGATCAATTCGAGGCTGCGGCTCTGACCGACGATCCGATGGAGCGGCGGCGCCTGCTCACCTTCGTCGTGGTCGGAGCGGGCCACGCTGGAACGGAGCTGGTGGCCGCTCTCGAGGAGCTGACGCGGGGGATCCTGCTCCGCCACTATGCCGCGATCCCGCGAAGTGCCGTGCGTCTCGTCCTGGTGAGCACTGCGGTGCTGCCGCAAACGGCCACGCGACTCGCGGCGTACGCCAAGAAGGAGCTCCTCAAGCGAGGCATTCACTTCTTACCGGCTCGCGCGGCCAAGGTGTCTCCCGAAGGCCTGACGCTCCAGGACGGGCGACTCATCGCCAGCGGCAGCGTCATCTGGACCGCCGGTACCCGGGTGAGCCCGCTCGTCGCCAACCTCCCCGTGCGGAAGACCAAGGATGGCCGCGTGAAGGTGAACGGCTACTTCGAGGTCGAGGAATTTCCCGGCGTGTACGCGCTGGGAGACAACGCCGCCCAGGTGAACCCCCACACGGGTGGGACCTACGTCGCCACGGCCCAGGTCGCCGTGCGGCAGGGACGCGCGCTCGCTGCGGTGATCGAATCGGAGCTGACCGGACGGCCCAAGCGCTCCTTTGCCATTCGAGTGCACGCCGAGATGGTGCCGTTGAGCCGGCACACTGCGGTGGCCGATCTGCTCGGTCTGAAACTGGGCGGCGTTCCCGCCTGGGTGATGTGGAAGATCGTCTACATGTTCAAGCTGCCCACTCTGACGGCGCGGCTGCGTGCGGTCTTCGACTGGACCGTGGAGATGTTCTTCCAGCGCGACGTCTCGGAACTGGTGGTGGGTGGTCGGCGGAACGTCTGAGATGGAAGCACCGACAACGATGGTCGTCGCGCGCGAGGGCCTGCCCCTCTGGCGGCGGCTGGCGTCTCGCCTGGCCGTGACGTTTCTGGCCCTCACGACGCTCGGCATCCTCCTGACCGGATATCTGGAGTACCGAGAGCTGAAGCAGGACTTCCAAAGGGTGATCGGTGGCTTCCTGCTCAACATCGCGCGGGCCGGCGCACTGTTGCTCGACGGGGACCAGCACCAGGCGGTCGTGACGAGGGGCAAGAACGACACGCCGGCCTACGGAGCACTCCGTGCTCAGCTCCAGCGGATTCAACAGGCGAACCAGCTCGAGGAGCCGGTGTATACGCTGACGTCTTTCACGGGCGAAGACGGGCGGCTCGCCGTCACCAGCCGGGGCCAGGAACCCGTGGGCAAAGAGTACCGACTGCCGCCGGAGACCCAGCCCAGCCTGCGACGGGTATTGACGGAGGGGAAGCCGGCTATCACGCCGATCTACTCCAACGAGCGCGGCACCTGGGTCACGGGCTTCGCCCCGATCGTGAACCGAAAGGGCAAAACCGTGGCGGTGTTGAATGTGGACCATCGCGCGGATGCGTACCTGATCGCCCTCGCCAATCTCCGACGGAGCCTTCTCGTGGCGTTCGTCATCAGCGCCCCCGTCGCGCTGGTCGGTGGCGTCCTGCTGGCCCAGCTGGTCACCCGCCCCGTGGCCCAGCTTTCGGCTCTGGCTGGTCGCGTGGTGGAAGGTGACTTGACGGCCCGCGCCCGGATCGCGGCCCGAACCGAGATCGGCATGCTCGCCGACGTGTTCCATCTCATGGTCCAGCGCCTCCACGTCTCCAACCGGAGCATCGTGGGGGTGGTGGAACGGGCCCTGGAAGCGCGCGCAGGTGAGCCGGGATCGTTGCGCCGTTTGGCCGCCGCCGCCAACGCAGTTGGCGAGCGCCTGGACCTCACAACCAGCCAGCAGGAGGCGCTCGAGTTCGGCGCGCTCTTCCACGACATCGGTGAGATTCGAACTCCCGAGGCGATCCTCCACAAGGCCGGGCCTCTGACGTCGGAGGAGCGTGCGGTGATCGAGCGGCACCCGGTTGTCGGCATCGAAATCCTGGAAACCGTCCCGCTCCTCACGCCCGCTCTGGACGTGGTCGTGGCACATCACGAACGGTATGACGGCTCCGGATATCCCCACGGCACGAAGGGAGAGCAGATCCCGCTCACCGGCCGCGTCTTCGCCGTGGTGGACACCCTGGACGCCATGACGCACGCTCGTCCGT
>Ga0209159_1002049_pt1 | contig 14464 bp, 9 predicted proteins | sample GraSoiAngelo_144_FD_185901 | JGI IMG/M metagenome (GOLD analysis project Ga0209159, IMG submission 185901) | Grasslands soil microbial communities from the Angelo Coastal Reserve, California, USA - 14_1009_02_40cm (SPAdes) (version 2) | ecosystem: Environmental > Terrestrial > Soil > Grasslands ...
AGTATAATCAGTTTTATTTTATTATTCAAGTAGAACGAAGGCCAATATTTTAGCTTATGACCCATTCCAGGCTCATTTGTACCTTGCGTGGTGGGCCGGGTCAGGTTGCAGTTTGAAGAACACGATGGAATCAGAGGAGTGCCAGATGTTTTACAGGCGCCGTGGGAGAAGCCATTTTAGTGGAGGTAGAATCTGTTCAAGGGCAGAGAGATGATCATAATAGCCACGTTGCTGCTGGATACGGCCATTCACCAGGTGAAAGATGCTCACGCCGTCAACTTGAAAAGGACGCGATAGCCAGCCCTGACCAAGCAGGCGCGGACCGTAGCCGCGAGTCGTCCAGGTAACAGCAGCCCGATCTTCTGTAAAGAGCTGGCTTGCCGGAGTATAGGTAATTGATGACAGAGTTCGAAAACGGGTGGTAAACCATTGTTCTATTTCAGTACGCCCTCGCCGAGGACGTTTCATACCGGAGTCATACAGCTCGGCGTTGTCGGCATACAATGAGACGATTGCCGGGACATTATGCCCATTGAAGGCTTCTATCCATTGATTGACTACCATACGATGTAAGTCTACCTGGTTTTCGTTTTCGCGCAATTGCATTGTTTTCCCTCGTATACTTCCCATAGCCAGGCGCAAGAGCGGCGTTGCAGCGATGGATTTCAATCGTACAATTAACAAAGCTGCTAACAGCGCTACAAAAGCGGTTTGCTATAGTATATACTATGGCAGGAATTCGGCAGAGTTTCAAATTTGGGATTGATTGAAAGGGGAGGAAATGGTGAGCACTATTACCACTATGACGACGAAGACAGCATACATTGATGATGATACGTTCCATGCCGATGTGCAGTATATTGAATCGCTCTGGCAGAGGGAGTCAATAGGAACAACGGATATACCGCTGTTAGATATCGGTAATGGCCAACCGCTGGTTTTTGTGCCTATTCTCGAACACCTTGAATTTGTCTATGCGCGCCAGATACGCGCATTCAGCCAGTCACGGCGTGTCATCACGTACCGGCGGCGCGAGACACGTTCACAGCCCGTTGGCCTGGTTGAGCGAGCTGAAGAGTTGCGCCAGGTGCTAGATTATCTAGGATTGGAAGCTGTCGATTTTGTAGCACATGGCGACGCGGCCATGGTTCTTTTCGAATTTGCTGTGCGTTACCCGCAGCGCTGCTGCTCTCTCGTGATTATCTCGCAAGGAGCAGATTACGAGATTGCGCCGCACCCTTTTATATGGCTGTTGCACGAACTCTTCATACGCATGCCGGTTCAGCGTTTTGTTCCCGCCTGGTTCCTGCGTCGCTTAGCTGTCAATTATATCATGGCTCCACGGCACGCAACGACGAGGCCATCCCCCAGCCTCCCCCGTCACCTGGTCGAGGAACAGTTTAGTAAAATACAGCTCTGGCCTTTTGTGTACAAATTCTCTGTACTCCCTGTCATTCACAACTTCGACATGCGAAAACGCCTGGATACGCTGACAATGCCTGTGCTGCTGATCAATCGCTATGATGATGCCCTCGCTCCCGAAGCCAGAACGCACTGGCTGTCCCAGTGCCTGCCCAACTGCGCCGGTTACCATCTCGTTGCCGGTGGGGAGCGGTTCTTTATGTATTCGCAGGCTGAGGTTGTTTCTCCGCTGATCAAGCAGTTCCTTGCGAAAGGAAACGCGCGCCTGTGATTATCCTCACTTCTCTCATGTGACTGAAGTAACTGCTACAGAGCAATTGATATGGTATGCTTTAGGTAATCAGGGACAGGCGGGCAGGCCTTGAAAGCCCGCCGGTTTGGCTGATACCAATTTGTAGTCTGTCAAGCGTTTAAGTTGCAAGGTTAGCGACCTTGAGGATATTTATGGGGATAAAAGGAAGATTGGTAACATTCCTCCCTCCTCAGCGACAGCCATGCTGCGAAAGAATGCAGATGCGGTGTCCTTGAGATACTCGGTTACATGTCAGAAGGAGAAAGCATGAATACATCCACCCAGGTTCTCGTAGTCGGCGGTGGACCCGCCGGTTCTACTACAGCCACCCTGCTTGCCCGTGAAGGTTTCGATGTGACACTCATCGAGAAAGAAGTCTTCCCACGCTATCATATTGGTGAGTCACTTCTCCCATCCTGTCTGGAAATATTAGATCTCATCGGTGCGCGGGAGAAAATCGAAGCATACGGTTTCCAACGCAAGGACGGAGGCTACTTCGCATGGGGCAATGAATCATGGGAATTAGATTTTACAAAGCTGCGCCACCCGTATAGTTTCCAGGTAGTCCGTTCAGAGTTTGATCAACTGCTTTTAGAACATGCCAGGAGCCAGGGGGTGAAAGTCTACGAGGGTAGGGAGATTCGCGGTCTCACTTTCGAGGGAGAAAGGCCGCGTAGCGCCATTTGGTCGCAGGGACCCGATGATACAAACACCGGTGAAATCTCCTTTGATACGCTCGTGGATGCATCGGGACGCGCCGGCATCATGGGGATGCGCTATCTCAAGAATCGACATTATCACGACGCATTTCAAAACGTCGCCGTCTGGGGATACTGGAAAGGTGCCGGCAGAATGTCCTTTGCTCCCAATGGCGCTATCGCGGTCGGGTCCGTGCCTGACGGTTGGTTCTGGGGTATCCCTCTGCACGATGACACGATGAGTGTCGGCCTGGTACTACATAAGACAACCTTCAAAGAGAAAAGGCAGCAGGGTAAATCCCTCGAGCAGATTTACTATGAGGCGATGGACGAGTGCCCGCTTATCCTCGATCTCTTGAAGTCCGCCACATGCGTCTCAGAGCAGATGAAGGTTGAACAAGATTACTCGTACATGTCCGATAAAATATCCGGACCGGGCTACTTCATGGTTGGAGATGCCGCTTGTTTCATCGATCCACTTCTTTCAACGGGTGTACACCTGGCCACGCATGGTTCAATGTTAGCGGCAGCGAGTATCGCCAGTATGTTTCGTGGAGAGGTCACAGAAGAACAAGCGCTCCATTTCTACGAACATAGTTATCGTCACGCCTATCTGCGCCTGATGGTGATTGTATCGGGCCTGTACATGCAATATAGAGGTAAGGCGAATTACTTCTGGCAGGCACAGCAGCTTACGCACAACGATTACAGCGATGCCGAAGCACTGAATGAAGCATTTCTGTACGTCGTGTCGGGTATAGAAGATCAGAATGATATCGTGGATTTACCCAAGGAACTGCCGATAGAAGGCATGGCAGGACAACTACCGGCGGAAGAAGCCGAGCGGGCCAAGGCCATGTACCAGGTCTACCATAAGGTGTTCTTGCGCTCCTCGATGTCCTCGGAAACGGCCATCGAGGGGATGTATGTCGCGACTCGACCGCACCTGGGGTTGGCCCTTGCACAAGGGGAACGGGTAACGACGCACTGATACAACACGGCTCTCCGTCTCCAAGAGAAACAGGGAATGGAGAGCCATTATGTGAGGCATATTGCCAGTTCTTAAGCTCTATAATATAATTGGACGCGAGAGCGCAGCTATTTGCAACTTGAATTGTACTCAAAGGCGCTACAGGCAGGAGATAGAGTGTGAACGCAGCTATGAAACCACCCGTATCCGGATCAATCAAATTTCTTACAGGTCCGCTCGCGGGTCAAACCTTTCCTATCAATAAGCCCATTACCACCATTGGACGAGAGGCCACCAATGACATCGTGGTTAAGGGGGATCAAAAAGTTTCCAGGTCACATGCCCGCATTATTTGGAATAACGGCATATGGAGCATTGAGAAGCTCTCACCGCAGAATACGTTGACCGTTAACCACCAACAGGTACAGCAGGCAACTATTACTGACGGGAATACCATTACCCTTGGGGACAATACCACGTTCCTCTTTCAAATTCGTGCGAGAGTACACGAAGCCGTTCAACCACCACCGGTTTTACCCCCATACCAACGACAAGCTTCCTCCCCACAGTATGCTGTTCAGCCTCAACAGCAATTCCCCATGGCACCTCCGCCACAGCAGTACCAACCCATGCCGCCCCAACAGCAATTCCCCATGGCGCCTCCGCCACAGCAGTACCAACCCACGCCGCCCCAACAGCAGCAAATCCCTGCCTATCACACAACCGGGCTAGCTGGACGGCCAGATGAAACACAAATCGCGGCCCCTAGTTCGATAGGCATCCCTTCGCTCGAAGTGAGTAGCAATATTTTTGGTAGCAGGCAGACGTATCCTCTGACGAAAGAGGTCATCAATATTGGGCGCGATGCCAACAACGATATCATCATTCGAGATGGTGGTATCGTCTCGAATCAGCATATTCAGATAGTACACCAGGGCAACCAATTCGTGCTTATCCATCCCCACCCGGACAAACAACGCACGCTGAACGGGCTGTTGTACCAGGGTCGAAAAATACGAGGAGACGAGCCATTCCGCCATACACTTGCGCGAGGTGACATTTTCCGTATCGGTGATGAGAATGGCACACTCATCACACTTGCTTTCAACGATGGCACAGGAGTGCAAGAGGAGATGTTAGCTCCGGTGCAGCCAATCAAGCTGGGCGCTCCTGAACTCACTATTGGAAGAGTAGCGGGTAATACAGTAGTACTCAATCATCCGCAGGTCTCCGCACATCACGCACGCCTCGTGCGCGAAGGCGGTACATACCGCATACTCGACATGAACAGCACCAATCATGTCTACGTCAACTCCGAGATGACTACCAGCCATCTCCTCAAGTTAGGCGATGAAATCCGTATTGGGCCGTATAAGCTGGTCTACGATGCCAACCAGTTGACGCAGTACGACGAGAGTAACTTTATTCGTATTGACGCTCTCAACCTCAAAAAGGTCGGGAATAACAATGTCATCTTGATCAACGATCTCTCTCTCACCATCCCTCCTCGCAAATTCGTCGCGCTTGTAGGCGGTTCGGGTGCCGGTAAATCAACGCTCATGGACGCGCTGAACGGCTTACGGCCCGCGCAGGAGGGCAAAGTACTCTACAATGGGAAGGACTATTACCGCAACCTGGCCGCCTTTAGCTCGCAGTTAGGCTATGTGCCGCAAGATGATATCGTTCACCGCGACCTGACCGTTGAACGAGCGCTCTACTACGCTGCTAAACTACGCCTGCCCAGTGACTTCACAACAGCACAGATTAAGCAGCGAATCAAAGAGGTGCTGGAAGATGTGGAGCTGACAGCGCGACGCAAGCTACTGATCAAGAAACTCTCCGGGGGGCAGCGTAAGCGTGTGTCAATTGCTCTGGAATTGTTGGGAAATCCCAGTGTCTTCTTCCTGGATGAGCCAACCTCGGGCCTTGATCCCGGTCTGGATCGTAAGATGATGTTCCTCTTGCGCAAACTGGCCGACAAGGGACATACGATTGTCCTGGTAACGCACGCCACCAACAATATCAACTCGTGTGACTATGTCTGCTTTCTCTGTCAGGGAGGTCGCCTAGCCTACTTTGGTCCGCCAGAGGAAGCAAAGACCTATTTCGGCAAAACCGACTTTGCCGAAATATACAGTAGTTTGGAGCCGACTGAGGAGAACCGTAACATTCCTGTGGAGGCAGAGTCTCGCTTTAAGATCTCCAAGGAGTATCAGGAGTACGTGGTTGCTTCACTTAAAAGCGGACCTGCAGAAAAGGCAGGTCTCAACGGGCAACCAAAGGTACAACAGGTGAAACGCACCAAGCGCGGCAATCCCTTGTCGCAGTTTATCCTGCTCTTCCAGCGCCAGATTGAGTTACTCAGAAACAACACGAGCAATCTCGTTCTCCTGCTTTTGCAGGCGCCTATCATCGGACTGCTCCTGATACTGTTGGTTAGAGCCGAGGTAGGAACGGGCATATTTGACGCAAACAAAGTTGTCCAATGCGCTCCGCAAATTTTCCAGACTACTGTCGCAACAAACCCTCGCGCTCCTGCTGGTTCTTCCCAACCTCTCGGTATTGACACACATGGGAATAGCGATTCGGTTGACTGTAACCGCATCGTTACTTTTCTGAAAACTGACACCAACGGAAAAGCGTATGTCACCAAGAAAGAGAACGGGAACGACAGCACAGCTGTCAACAAAGCCTTGCAGGACTTTATTCTTCCAGGTGGAGGGGCCCTTAATGCCCAAAGAGCGCTCTTCATCGCCGCCTTTATCGCGGTGATGTTTGGATGCATTAATGGAGTTCGCGAGATTGTCAAAGAGAACGCTATCTACCGCCGTGAGCGCACCGTCAATCTTGGCATCATGCCTTACCTGCTCTCGAAGATGATCGTGTTGGGTGCAATATCCCTGATTCAGAGCGCCGAACTTCTCCTGATCATCCAACTCTTCGAGCCCTTCCATCAAGGAATCTACTTACCAGTACTCCTGGAGAGCTATATCTCGTTAGCGCTGGCCGGACTGACAGGCATGATGATAGGATTGACGGCCTCGGCCTTCGCCGCTAATGAGGATAGTGCAACCAGCTTGCTCCCATTCATTCTCATTCCGCAGGTGATTTTCGCTGGCACCGAGATCCCACTCAAGGACTACGTCTTGCAGACTGCAGCGATGTTCTTCCCGACGCGCTGGGCTATGGTAGCTTTGGGCTCATCGTTGGGCATACACAGTGACAAAATAGGCGGAGACACATTGTTTGGCAGCAGCGCGAGCTATCAGGGGCAGCTCTTCTCAACCTTTAGTCAGACAGATTCCACCCATCGTTTGCTACTCGCCTGGGCTGCGATGGGAGTGATCATTCTGGTTCTTACAATCGTGGTCGGTATTGGCCTGAAGCGAAAGGATATACGAACGTAGGGATTTGGGAACACCCGTAGGGCTACGCCCAAATCCCGGCGCGGACGCTGCCTTCATCATCCCCCGGATGCGGCTGCCCCCTTAGCAAACTCATCTTTAATACTTCCGAAAAATAATGCAAGGGGGGCATTTTTTTCCCATAAACAGCGAACAGTGAGGCAATTCATACAAAAAACGCTAACTAAATCATAGGCAATCTCTCCAAGTTCATCAATACTTAGGGGAGAAACAATGTAGGCAGATACGTTTTAATGCTACCAAAGGAGGGTATTATGTTTCGCCGTGTCGTGATCACAGGTTTGGGTGTAGTGGCCTGTAATGGCATAGGGAAAGAAGATTTTTGGAGTGCTTGCGTTGCTGGCCGCTCTGGTATCCGGGGTATCACCCGCTTTGACGCCAGTCCGCTATCGTCACAGATTGCAGGGGAGATAGCGAACTTTGACCCTGAAGCGCTGGGTCTCACACCAGAAGAGTGCGTAAATATGGACCGTGGTACTCAATTTGCGGTCGCCGCATCTCATCTCGCTATGAAAGATGCAGGCATCCTTGATGCGTTGAGTGAAGAAGAACGCAACAATTCAGGTGTGTACATGGGAACAGCCATAGCCTCGATGGAAAATGGTGAGAAGCTTTTGGTCCAGCTCATGGGTCAAGACAAACAGCCTTCGAGTGACGAGATGAGCCACATGATCCCTGCTAGTTTACGCATGACGAATGCACCAGCCTGCGCAGTAGCAACACATCACCAATTTCACGGTCCATGCACGATCATAGCCACTGGCTGCTCTGCCGGAGCGGATGCCATAGGACAGGCATTCTGGGCCATTCAGGAGGGGCGAACCGACCGTATACTGGCGGGAGGAACTGATTCTGCTATTACTTACGCAGTGATGAGTGTTTTTTGCGTTCTGGGAGCTACGAGTACGCGTAATGACGATCCGCAACGGGCATCCCGCCCGTATGACAAGGATCGAGACGGCTTTGTCATGGCAGAGGGAGCAGGCGTATTACTCCTGGAAGAACGAGACCTGGCGCTGGCACGCCATGCACACATCTACGCCGAGCTCATTGCTTTTAGCTCCAATATCAACGCACACCATATGACTTCCCTGCCAACTGATGGGGAACCGCTGCGACAACTCTTGTTGCAAGTGCTGGATGAGGCAGGGATTACGCCAGCACAACTCGACTATATCAATTCACATGGCAGTTCAACTCCTCCAAACGAGGCGGCGGAAACAAAGGCGTATAAAGCGGCCTTTGGTGAACAGGCACATCGTATTCCAATTAGCTCAACAAAATCGATGATTGGACATTCTCAGGGGGCGGCCAGTGCCATTGAAGCCGTTGCCACCGTACTCACCTTAGAACACCAGGTTATTCACCCAACGATAAACCAGGAACTTGCAGACCCAAGCTGCGATCTAGACTATGTGCCCAACGTAGCTCGTCCAGCTACGGTGAATGTGGCTCTAACCCATTCGAGTGGCTTTGGCGGCGTGAATAGTGCGCTCGTTCTCGTACGACCGGACTGGATTGATAGGCAATAGTGCGGGAACCATTCAACAATCTTGTTCATGCATAACAGTTCATCAGGCATGGAAAGTGCCTTAGAGGTAAATAAGTATGGCGCATAAAACTAAGCGACGCGTGGTTATTACGGGGCTGGGTGCAATAACAGCCAATGGCATCGGCAAAGATGCCTTCTGGGAAGCAATAAGTAACGGCATTTCTGGCATAAAGCCCATTCAACGCTTCTCCGCCGACAATCTACCACTGCAGGTAGCTGGTGAAATCAACACTTTTTTAGCGAATGACTATATCGAGCGCAAGCTGGTAAACCGTACAGATCGCATGACCCATTTTGTTTTCGCCACCATCCAGGAGGCTCTACAAGATGCAGGCATCGCTTTGGCCCAGGAAAATCCACAACGTGTGGGAGCAGTGATAGCTAATACATTTGGTGGATTGGAATATGTAATTGAACAAATCCAAACAATATATGCACGAGGGCCACGCTTTGTGAGTGCGTATACAGCGATAGCCTGGCTTCAGGTTGCCAATATAGGACAAGCATCCATCCGTTATGGTATTCAAGGATATTGCAAAACACCGTTGAACGATACTGCTGGTGGACTGGATGGACTGGGAATAGCCTACCAGGCTATTCAGCGTGGGGCTGCAGACGTCATCATTACAGGAGGATGCGAGGCGCCCTTACAGCCTTTCCCACTCACCGTGCTAGCATACACCGCTCCTTGTGTCAAAGGCGATGATCCAAACTCCTACCGCCCATTTGATCGGCGAGCCGCAGGCTTAATCCTCGCTGAAGGAGCCGGGATGTGCATCCTGGAGGATTACGAACATGCACGCCAGCGTGGAGCCTCCATCTATGGGGAGATTGTTGGCTATGGACAGACCAATGATGCCAATGGTTTCACGCCTCCCTCATCCAGTGGCAAACAGTATGCTCGTTCCATGTGCCTTGCGATGCAGGAGGCTGGATTACGCACACAGGATATTGGCTACTTCAGCCTGGATGGACAGGCCATGCTTCCATCCGACGCTGGCGAGGCTGATGCGCTGCATAGAGCTTTCAGCACTGACGTTGAAGACCTCCCTGTGAGTGTCCCAAGGACGATGATAGGTCATAGCTATGCCGCTGCTGGAGTACTGGACACGATTACAGCGCTCCAGGCACTTCAACATCGGGCCATCCCGCCCACGATCAACTGCGAGGAGCTAGATCCTGGTTATGGATTGAACTTAGTGCGAGACGAGACTCGCCCATTGTCTCAACCTGCAGTTCTCATTGGTGGTCGCGGCGCTGGTGGTATAAATGTTGTGCTGGCCGTGAAAAAAGTATAGAGTCACATACTATTGCCCCCCTGTACCTCATTGACGTATCCTCTATATAGGCACAATATTTTGATGCATATAGAGGACGTTTGAATGAGGGATACACCCACAAACCCACATCCTGGCGCTACCACGGGAAACCAGGACAGTGAAGCTGTGTCTGTCGTTATTGTAGGAGCTGGTCCAACTGGACTGACCGCAGGCAATTTGTTAGGAATGGCTGGCATTGATACATTAATCCTTGAACGGAATGCCTCTTTAAGCGACTACCCCAAAGCTATTTCAATTGATGATGAAGGGCTGCGTATATGCCAGGCAATAGGCCTGAGTGACGCTGTCAGCGAGAGCGTATTATTAGATATCCATGCCCACTACGTTTCGGCAGGGCGCCTGTTCGCAAGGGTAGCCCCGACAAGCAAGAGAAATGGCTATCCACTGATCTCTACGTTTAACCAGCCTGAGTTTGAAGCCACGCTCTTACAAGGTCTACAGCGATTCCAGTGCGTCAACATACGATTTCAGTCTACCGTCGAAGCTTTCGAGCAAACCGATAGCAAGGTAATGGTCACTATTCTCACTCCTAGCGGGACGCTGCAAACAATTATGTGCAGCTATTTGCTGGCCTGTGATGGCGGCAGAAGTACGGTCCGGCGTATACTGAATATTCCCATGAAAGGGACGACGTTTGCCCAACAATGGCTGGTCGTCGATGTTATTGCCAACGAGGAAGCTGCCCCTATCGCTATGTTTTTCTGTAATCCAGAAAGGCCTACTGTGACTGTTCCAACCCCGCATAAGGGCAGGCGATGGGAATTTATGCTCATGCCAGGAGAGAAAGAACAGGAACTTTTACAGGAAAAAAACATCGCCTCCTTGATCCAACAAGCAGGTGGATCTCCTCAATCCACGATTATTCGTAAGACGATCTATACATTTCATTCGACGCTTGCAGAGAGGCTCTCAAAAGGGCGAGTGTTCCTCCTTGGAGATGCGGCCCATATGATGCCTCCTTTTGGTGGTCAAGGGCTAAATAGCGGGCTGCGCGATGCGCATAACTTGACCTGGAAACTGGCGATGGTCCTGCGAGGCCTTGCCGATAAACAATTGCTCGATACATACCATGAAGAACGACACCGGCATATAGCGCAAATGATCCGCCTCTCGTCTTTTTTGGGCAATATTGTCATGCCAACAAAGAGGCCCGTAGCTTATTTTCGCGATATTTGTTTCCATCTGCTCAACCGGCTGCCTACTGTGCACGATTTTTTTTTGGAGGCCCGTCTCAAACCACAGCCAAAGTATAAAAAGGGCTTTTTACTTCCCTATGGAGAACACAAGTTAAAAATGTTGAGCGGCCAGATGCTGCCACAACCCGGAGTGATAACAGCGCAAGGGCAACAAGTCCTGCTTGATGAGATATTAGGAACGGGTTTTGCAGTGCTCTGTTTGCACCATAACCCTGAGGAGGCCTTTGCTGCGCTGAAAACTGATTTTTGGGAGCGCCTGGGAGCACGTTTTGTATGTATTCAACCTTGCGCCCACGGAAAAGAGAGGCACACCATCATTCACCAGGAACTTTCCCCTGATAGGGCAGATGAACTGATGGGTGGAGGTACACATCTGACCGTAGTGCAGGCAAATGACACAAGTTTCCCGGACTATTATAGGAACCTCTTCGTTGTTGTTCGCCCCGACCGCTATATCTTAGGTGTGTTTAGAGAAGAGAAGGCTGATATGTTTGTATCAGCCTTCCAGCAATTACTGCGAAAGCATATATGAGGGAATCTACTCTTCTACGTCCCCCAAAAGTGCTTTATATAGCTCCATTTGCCTTTTCGCCGCCTCCCGATAGATCTCCCCTCGTTTGAGATCAGGAAGCACAGGGGTGGCAAGAGACAGGGTACCCTTGCCCACATCGGGTAAAATACCCATTGCTTCAAGGGCGAGGAGCGCGACTCCACGGGCAGATACCTCGCGTTCATGCGAGGGATAAAGCGGTGCGCCGATGGTATCCACTATGATCTGTTGTAACAAGGGAGAACTCAGTAGTGCGCCACCGCTGCCGATCAATCTCGGCTTTGTTTCTTGCACATTCAACGCACTTTCGAGTTGCTGGTAAACAGCGCCAAGCTGGTAGGCCAGAGCCTCCATAGCTGCGCGTAAAATATCAAATGGGGTGGTATGGGTCTGGATACCGGCCACCACCGCCCGCGCTTCCCCGTGCCAACCCAGGCTCCGTTCGCCGGATATAAAGGGCAGAATAGTCAGGCCATGACCATCGGGAGGCACGGCGGAGACTTGTGGATCCGCATCTTTTAAGGGGGGAAGTTTTAAGGTCTTTTCCATCCAGGCAAAGACATTACCGCCTTCGCTCAGCGCACCACCGAGTAACGCTCGCCGACCATCGACGAGGTAGAGCCAGAGGCCAGCCGGTGGGACGACCTGGTCGGGCGAGACAACTACCCGGATGGCACTTGAGGTTCCGATAGTGAGCGCCCAGTTCCCCTCGGTAGTGCAGCCCGAACCGACGTTGGCAGCCGCCCCATCACCCAGCGCTGGATACCAGGGAATATCGCGAAGCGCTGGCCAACGTGCAGCATACCCCGGCCTCAATCCACGTATCACCTCGTGGATATCGCCCAATTGAGGAAGCTGCTCTGGTCGGATACTAAGAACGCCCATCAACTCTCTATCCCAATTGCGGTCGCGAATCACAAGCATGCCTGTCCCCGAGGCCATTGAGAGACTGCAGACTGAACGGCCAAGTAGTTGGCGATGCAGGTACTCACCGAAAGAGAGCCATTGCGCGGTACGCGAAAAAGCATCGGGTTGCGTCTTTGCCAAAAAGCGTAACTTCGCCGGCCAGTAGCTGGCGTGGAGTGGAGCGCCCGTGCGCTGGTGTATGGCTTTTTTATCCATGTGCGCGGCCAGTTCAGCGGCAGCCTGACGTGGACGTGTATCTTCCCATGTGACGACTGGAGTAACGGGACGACCATCGGTATCTACACCGACGAGGCTGTGCCAGAAGGTGTCGGTTGCCACAGCTCCGATAGAGGAGGTCAGCGGGCCTGCGGCTTTCAAAGCTTGATCGATCGTAGAGGCAACGGCAGCAACGAGTGTATCGGCATCAACCGAGACCTCTCCATCGTTCGACAGGGTCAGTTCATAGGATTCCTGGGCCAGGATACCCGGTACCTCTGCCCCGTTGGCGTCGAACAGCAGGGCACGAGTTGAGGATGTGCCGACATCCAATGCAAGAATATTCGTTTTCTGTTCCATACTCTCTACCTTTTCATCAATATCAGTACATCCGCGTAGGTTTACGACGTTTATCGGCAGGCAACAAGACATCGAGGGCGTCATCGACGGTGACGACTCCTTCGAGGATACCATCCTTATTCAACACAGGCACGGCCAGAAGATTATACTTCGCCATGATCTGGGCAACGGTGTGAGCATCTGTATCAGGCTGCACGGTAATCAGGTCGGTCTCCATCAGTTCCTGCAGGGATTGCGAAGGAGGAGCCGCCAGCATGTCCCAGATAGATACCACCCCCAGCAAAACACACTCGTCCTGCGTTTCATCGGTGACACAGTAAACGTAGGCGGTGCGGATGTCGTGCTCTCGGATATTCATGCGCACCGCTTCCAGAGCCTCGGCGACACTTTTTGTCTGATTGGCAACCACATAGTCGGTCGTCATGAGACCACCGGCGGTATCCGCTGCATATTCCAGTAGCTCCTGGACATCTTCCGACTCTTCGCGCTTCATCAGTTTCAGGAGTTCCTGGGCGCGCTCCTCGGGCAATTGAGCAAGCAAATCAGCGGCCTCGTCAGGTTCCATGGCATCCAATATATCGGCAGCACGGCCGGACTGAATATTTTCAAGGATATAGCTCTGGCGCTCAGTATCGATCTCTTCCATGGCATCTGCAGCGGTTTCATCGTCCAGCCCTTCAATCAGCCGCGCTCCCTGTCCAGGAGTCAACTGATGCACGATCTCCGCGATGTCAGCCGGATGTAGTTCGGCAAGATGTCCACTCAGTGGACGCGACGGTACAGGATGGGTTTCAACTGCCTCATCCTCTGCAGGACGCTGCTTTCCAATAAGTTCGATCTGTTCCCAGGGGATCAAATTTGTGGGAGCGCGCCTATTCTTGGTGCCCAATAACCAGTTGGGAGCCAGGCGACGTACGAGGCCAAGGGTACTGTTATCAATGCCCAGCAGGTGCCAATCATCGCCGAAGCAAACATCGTTGACGCGCACAGTCTTTTTACGCTCGATATCGATGACTTGTTTGTCAAGGACATCCTCCGCGAGGCTTATTTCTTCCTCCGGTAGTTCAGCAGGGTGGAGGGAATATTGCTCTAGCGGTAAACGGAGACGCGGGGTACCCTCGCGCCATTCTACCGCATCAAGGGGTATTTGACGGCGCTGGCCTTCATGATCCTCGATCAGCAAGGCACGTGGCACAGCAGCTTCGGGCCGACCCAGTTGCGCAACTGGCACGGTAATATCAACAATTTTCCCTGCGCGCGCGCCCTGGTGGTCTTCCACGGGTGCACCTAGCAGTTGACTCAGATATAACATGATTACTTCTCAATGAAAGCGTCTGGATGGGTAACCGTGTAGGGATGAGCGTGATCCTCCAGCTCCCCTGTGCCAACGGCAACACGGGTACCTATTCCCGTTTCTACACTCGCTTCCTGCTCTAGTGCCGCAACTGTTGCTTTTTTCATGCGCAGGCTCGCCCCGATGAAATCGCGGAACAATGGATGCGGACGATTGGGACGACTCTTAAATTCTGGATGAAAC
>Ga0209159_1002055_pt1 | contig 14441 bp, 14 predicted proteins | sample GraSoiAngelo_144_FD_185901 | JGI IMG/M metagenome (GOLD analysis project Ga0209159, IMG submission 185901) | Grasslands soil microbial communities from the Angelo Coastal Reserve, California, USA - 14_1009_02_40cm (SPAdes) (version 2) | ecosystem: Environmental > Terrestrial > Soil > Grasslands ...
TGTGGCCGGTGCTACCCATGGCTCTATTCGGCTATTTCAACCAGCGAGTGTTCCGCTACGACGCTCTCGCGGAGCACGCGACCGCCGCCGAGATCGCGGAGATCGTCCGCCGCCATCGAGGCGAGCTGTTCCTGCTGGGCGTCGCGCTGGCGCTCATCGGCCATGTGCCCGTTCTCGGGCTCTTGATGCCGGTGTACGGCGGGCTCGCTTTCATCCATTACGGCCTCGAGCGTCTCGGTGAGCTGCGCAGCGAGCCGATCGAGGGGGCGGCGGCGCGGGTCTGAGATGGGAACCGGGGCGATCATTATCGGTGACGAGATCATTCGCGGGAAGCGCGAGGATAAGCACTTTGCCAAGCTGATCGAGATCCTTCGCGTGCGCGGAATGAGGCTCGACTGGTGCAATTATCTCGGCGACCGGCCCGACCTGATCACCGCCACGCTCAGGCGCACGATGGCGTCGGGAGATATCGTCTTCAGCTTCGGCGGCATCGGCGCGACACCCGACGATCATACCCGGCAGTGCGCCGCAGACGCGGCGGGAGTGGAGCTGGCGTTGCATCCCGATGCGGAAGCGGCGATCCGCTCACGCACCGACATGCAAATCACGCCGCAGCGCCTCAAGATGGGCGAATTCCCGCGCGGGGCGAGGATCATTCCCAATCCGTACAATCGCATCCCGGGGTTCTCGCTCGTGGATCACCATTTCGTGCCGGGTTTCCCGGTGATGGCTTGGCCCATGGTCGAGTGGGTGCTCGACCAAGGGTACGCGCATCTGTTTCACCGTACGCCGGAAGCCGAGGCCTCCGTCATCGTCTACGACCTAGCGGAATCTATCGTCACGCCGCTGATGATAGAAGTGGAACAGCGCTACCGCGGCTTGAAGTCGTTCAGCCTGCCCAGCATGGGCGAGACGGGCGTGCGCCGTCATATCGAACTCGGGGTGCGGGGAGTACCGGAAGAAGTGACGCCAGCTATCGAGCAGATGAAGCTTGGGGTCGTCGCGCTCGGCGGCAGGTGGGAAGCAAAGCGTGAGTAAACAAAAAGCCCTGGCTTGCGCCAGGGCTTTAGGGCGCCCACAGAGAGGAGGAGGAGGAGGGCTGTGGGCCGCGAAACCTGCAAATTACGCTGTCGCGCGCTTCTTCGGGGTTTCCCTGGTGGGCGTTGCAGCCGCGGCGAAGTTCGCCTCGGCGATCTCGGTGGCCTGCTTTGCGACCTTGTTGAAGCTGTAATAGGCGGTGTTGGCTGCGGCGAGCGCAGACTTCACGGCTTGGACGGCGACGTCGGATCCGGCTGGCGCGTTCTTCGAGACCTTGTCGAGAAGACCGACCAGGTTCTTGTTAAACTCGGCGGCTTGCGCTTCGAGGAACTTGGCCAGTTCGCCGTTCGTTTGGGCGGCAACTTCGTATACGCCGCGCGAGTAGGCGATGGCTTTTTCCACCGTGGGCTGGGTTGCCGCGGCATTCAGGGTGAGGTATTCCTGGGGGTCTTTGGCGTTGAGCAGCGCCTTGGCGTGGCCGACGCCTTCCTCAAATGCGGCCTTGGCTGCGTTGAAATACAGCGCGGATAGGCGCTCGAAAGCGGCGAACTGCGTGTGCGCGAGACCCAGGATGGCCTCGACGCCAGCCTTGTTCGTGCTGGCGATTTGTTCGGGCGTGAAGTTCATGATCATCTCCGTTAGGAAAAAAAGACTCCGTTGAGCTGAAAATACGTACGGCAAATTTCGCAATGCCCTGGTACCATTCCGGTTTTATTGCACTGCAACATTGAGGATTTTACAAGGATAACAATCGATGTCAAGAATAATTTGTGCGACGCAATAGACTTCTAGGCAAAAGGAGGGGAAAGTCCAAATAAATAAAGCGTTACATCGGAATCGTCGCCGTGGAAGTCAGTGGACACCTACCTCCAACTCTTTGTTTTTAAATGATCCGCGCCTTTTCCGGAGGGCGCGAAGGGAGCGAATCGTGAGCACGCGCACCTATGCACCGCCGTCATCGATCCTTACCCTGCTCGTTCTGCTCGCGCTCGGCTGGGGGGTCAACTGGCCGATCATGAAGGTGGTGATGGCCGAAATGCCGCCGCTGCATTTCCGCGTGCTGTGTCTTGCGGTCGGGGCGGCGGGCCTTTTCGCGATTGCGCGGGTCAATCGGTTGCCGATCCGCGTCCCTTCAAGAGCCTGGCCAAGGCTGATCGCGATCACGCTTTTCAACGTGGCTGCGTGGAATGTTCTCGCGGTCTACGGCGTCACGTTCATGGAATCCGGGCGTGCCGCGATCCTCGCGTATACGTTTCCCGTGTGGGGCGTGCTGCTCGGAGTGTGGGTTCTGCGCGAGCCGGTGACCGGGAGCCGGCTCGCGGGGGTGGTTCTGGGCGTCCTCGGGATGCTGGTGCTTCTCGGGGACGAGATCCACGCTGTCGGGCGCTCGCCGACCGGGGCCGTGCTGCTCATCGCCTCGGCGATCAGCTGGGCGGTTAGCACCGTCATCATGAAGCGCTGGCCGGTCGACCTGCCGACTACTTCCTTTACCGGATGGCAGATGCTGCTCGCCCTCGCGCCGATTCTCTCGGGCGCCTTGCTGTTCGAGGAGGGAAGCTTTTCGCCGCTCGCGCTCTCGACTTGGCCCTTCTGGGGGCTCGTCTACAACGCGCTCGTCAGCTCGATCTTCTGCAACTGGGCGTGGATCAAGATCGCGACCCACGCCCCGATCAGCGTTTCCTCGCTCTCCACGTTGATGATCCCGATCGTGGGCGTGTTCAGCGGCATGCTGCTGTTGGGCGAACATCCGCAGTGGAGCGATCTGGCCGCGCTCGTCTTGGTCGTCGCTGCCCTGGCGGTCGTGCTCCTGCCGCAGCGCCAGGCATAGCCCGGCTCGTTCAGCCCGCGTCGCCTTCGCGGATGCTGCGTCGAGTCGGGATTCTTTCGGTGCGCCAGTTCGCCAGCGCCCAGTTCCAGATCTCCGGAATGCTCCCCGCCGCGAGCGCCGCTGGCGGCACCTGACCAAGAAAGCGCAAGGCTTGCCAAAGCCGACCCGGGGCCTCCGAGACGGTCAAAGGGGCGGCACGCGTCTGCTTGCTGAGCTTTTCGCCAGTCTGGTTCATCGCAACCGGAAGATGCATGTATCGCGGCGTCGGGAGACCCAACAAGCGCTGCAACAGGATCTGCCGCGCAGTCGAGGCGAGCAAATCGGCGCCGCGCACCACATCGGTGATGCTCTGCTCGAAATCATCCACCACCACTGCGAGCTGGTAGGCGAAAAGGCCGTCCGCGCGCCGCACGATGAAGTCTCCGACTTCCCGAGCCAGGTGCTGCTCGATCCTGCCTTGAAGCAGGTCTTCAAACGCGATCACCGCGTTGTCGACGCGCACGCGCATCGCTCGAGCCGGGCGTCCCGGCGATAGCCCCTTGCGGCAGGTGCCGGGGTAGATGGATTCGCTCGCCGCGGATACGGTTGAATCGGAAATTTCCCTCCGTGTGCAGGCACAGGGAAACACCGCATACTCATGCTCGAGACGTTTCAGCGCGGCTCCATAAGCTGCGTCGCGACGGCTCTGGAACACGACTGTTCCGTCCCATTCGAACCCATAAGCCTCGAGCATCCTGAGAATCGCATTGGAAGCCCCCCGGGCCTCGCGCGGACGATCGAGATCCTCCATGCGCACCAGCCATCTGCCCCTGTTCCAGCGCGCCTCGAGGTAGCTGCCGACCGCGGCGACGAGCGACCCGAAATGCAGCGCACCGGTCGGGGAGGGAGCAAAGCGCCCTCGATAGGGTCTCGTCGAGTCATGCATAATCTGGACGAAAATCATATCAGCGTTTCCGGGCGAGCCGAAAATCCATGACCAATCCCCATCGCGTCGTTATCGTCGGAGGCGGCGCCGGGGGGCTCGAGCTGGCGACCCGGGCAGGGGACCGCCTTGGGAGCAGAGGACGCGCCACCGTCACCCTCGTCGACAAGAACGAGACCCACCTCTGGAAACCCCTCTTGCACGAGGTCGCCGCCGGAAGCATGGATATTCATGCGCACCAGCTCGACTACCTCGCGCAGGCGCGCTGGCACCACTTCACCTTCTGCTGTGGCGCATTGGAGAGGGTCGACCGAAAGCGCCGCGAGATCGCGGTGGCGCCTACGGTGGATGAGCGCGGTGTCGAAGTCATCCCGCGCCGCACCCTGAGCTACGATACGCTGGTGATCGCAATCGGCAGCGTCGCGAACACTTTCGGCGTCCCCGGAGTCGAGGAGCACGCCTACGCGCTGGAGTCCGCTGCCGAAGCCGACCGCTTCCACCGGCGCCTGATCAACGCTTGCATTCAAGCCAACTATCGGCCCGGCAACGCGCGGGGTCAGCTGCGCGTGGTCATCGTAGGCGCAGGAGCGACCGGCGTCGAGCTCGCCGCCGAGCTGCGCAACACCACGCGCGTGCTCGCCGCATACGGGCTCCAAAACATAGACCCGGAGCGGTTCCTTCATATTACCCTCCTCAACGCCGACCCTCGAATCCTGCCGATGCTCCCAGAGCGTATTGCCAATGCCGTGACCGTGGCCCTCGAAGACCTGGGCGTGTGTGTCCGGTGCTCCGAGCAAGCCATCGAGATCGCGGCGAGCGAGGTGAAGACCAAAAGCGGCAAGGTCTACCCCGCGGACCTTGCGGTCTGGGCGGCGGGAATCAAAGGGGCAGATCTCCTCAGGAATCTCGACGGACTCGAAACCAACCACATCAACCAGCTCGTCGTCCAGCCTACGCTGCAGACGACGCGCGATCCGGACATTTTCGCTCTGGGCGACTGCTCGGCGCTCCCGCGTGAAGGCAAGGCACCGCCCGTGCCGCCGGCCGCGCAGGCGGCGCACCAGCAGGCATCCCACCTTCTCGGGTCGATCGCGCTGCGCATACGCGGGCGGCCGCCCGCACCCTTCCGCTACCGCGACTTCGGTTCTCTCGTGTCGCTCGGCCAATACAGCACTATCGGTTCGCTGATGGGTTTTCTCTCAGGCAAGAGCTACCGCGTCGAGGGCTGGTTCGCGCGGCTGATGTACCTGTCGCTGTACAAGATGCACCTGTACGCGCTCCACGGTCCTGTCGGCGTCGCGCTCGATACCTTGGCGCGACTCCTCAAACGCGGCACCGAGCCGAGCGTCAAGCTGCATTGAGGGTCAGTTCCATCATGAAGATCGTGCTCGGCGTCGCCATCGGCGCGCCGCTGTTCATGTGGCTTTTCCAGGAGCGGATGCTGTTCTTCCCGCGTCCGCTGGAATTTCGCCCTGCACCGCTCCCGAACGTCGAAGAGGTAAGCATCGTCGCCGCGGATGGCGTCAAGCTCCGCGGCTGGCTGGTGAAGGGCGACGGTGCGCGCCCGCCGCTCGTCATCTACTTCGGCGGCAACGCGGAGGAAGTTTCATGGCTTGCGGACCTTTCGGACCATTTTGCCGGCTGGTCCCTGCTGCTCGTGAACTATCGCGGCTACGGAGAGAGCGAAGGCAAACCCGGGGAAAAGGAGCTCCTTGAGGACGGACTCGTGATCCACGACTACGCAAAGCGGCGTCCGGAGGTGAATTCCGAACGAATCGTCGCGATGGGCCGCAGTTTGGGCAGCGGGGTTGCGGTTCACCTGGCGGCGCACCGCTTCCTGCGGGGTGTCATACTCGTGTCGCCGTATGACAGTATCGTCGAAGTGGCAAAGCGCCACTATCCTTTTCTGCCGGTGTCGCTCATGCTCCGGCATCGCTTCGACTCGCTTGCGCGTGCACCTCAGATCGAGGCGCCGCTGCTGTTGCGACTGAAGACCGTGTCATCCCGGTCGCACACTCGCGCACTTTGTTCGAGGCCTGGCGCGGGGCGAAGACTTGGCACGAGGTTCCGCGCTCGGATCACGACAGCATCTCCGGTGAACCCGAATACTGGGGCTCGATTGCGGATTTTCTGAAGACGCTGCGTTAGGAGACGCAAACGCCCCTGTTATAATCGCGGCTCTCGACGAATTCCGGAGATCCTCGCATGGCGACGATCGCGTTGACCAAAGACAATTTCGAGCAAGTCGTGAACGGTAACGACATGGTCCTCGTCGATTTCTGGGCACCCTGGTGCGGGCCGTGCAAGGGCTTCGCGCCGGTATTCGAGGCTAGTTCGGAAAAGCACACCGACATCGTGTTTGGAAAAGTGAACACCGACGATGAGCAGGACCTGGCCGCGTCGTTCAATATCCGCTCGATCCCGACCCTGATGCTTTTCCGCGAGAAGATAATTCTCTTCTCTCAGGCGGGCGCGCTTCCGGGTTCGGCGCTCGAGCAGGTCATCACCCAAGGCAGGGATCTCGACATGGCGATGGTGCATAAGGAAATCGCCGACCGAGAATCCGGTCCGCAGGCAAAGGCCTGACGGGCGACACAGCCGAGACCCTCGGCGGTGCCATGCCGCACTCAAGGGAAACAAAAAAGGCAGGGAAAGGCGTCCCTGCCTTTTCTAGCGGATAGGAAAACTTACTTCTTATCGTCCTTCTTCGCGCCTTTCTTATCGCCCTTCTTCGCGCCTTTCTTTCCGTCTTTGCCATCGCCCTTTTTCATTTCGTCTTTCTTCATCGGCTGCGCGCCGGCGTGCGACGCCGCCACAGCAAAACCACTTGACACCGCGAAGACCGCGGCCACCAACAGCGACATGAGCTTCTTCATGCAATGTCTCCTCTCTCTGAGCGTTATTAGAATGATCCGGTCGCCGGAAACCCGTCAACCGCGGGGTATCCTAGCATGTATCGTTGAAAGCGCGAAGGATTCGCCAGATAGGCGCCGGACTGCGCGCCTGGTTCCCCCGGCTCCGCTACCGCTTGCACGGATTGGCAAGTGAACCCGGGCATTGCCTACGCCCTCCTGGGCGCGGCCCTCTTCGGGGCGAGCACCCCGATCGCCAAACTCCTCGTCGGAGAAATCGGGCCGGTCATGCTTGCCGGCCTTCTCTATGCGGGGTCGGGAATGGGGCTCGGCCTTTGGCTTGCCGTGCGCGGATTGCTTTGGCGAGCGGCTGAGCGGCTCCGATTCGCGCCGGGTGACTACAAGTGGCTCGCCGGCGCCGTGATTTCGGGCGGCGTTGTCGGCCCCGCGCTTCTGATGCTCGCCCTTGCTGCGAGCTCCGCCTCGTCCGTGTCGCTGCTTTTGAACCTCGAAAGCGTGTTCACCGCCCTCCTGGCTTGGTTCGTGTTTCGAGAGAATTTCGACCGACGCTTGGTGCTGGGGATGTCCCTGATCGTCTGCGGCGGCGTGGTGCTCGGCTGGCGAACCGGGGACATCGCGACCTCATGGCCCGCACTCGCGGTCGCGGGTGCCTGCTTGTGCTGGGCGCTCGACAACAACCTCACGCGCAGGATTTCCGCCGGGGACTCGGTCAAGATCGCGGGCATCAAAGGTCTGGCGGCTGGAACGGTGAACCTTTGCGTGGCGGCGGGCTTCGGAGCGGCCCTGCCGGCATGGGAGGTCGCCGCTGCTGCCGCCCTGGTCGGCCTGCTCGGCTATGGAATCAGCCTTGCTCTTTTCGTGGTGGCGTTGCGGCAGCTCGGCACTGCGCGGACCGGCGCTTATTTTTCAACTGCCCCTTTTATCGGGGCAGCCGCGTCCTTTGCATTGCTCGGTGAGGCGCCGGATACGTTTTTCTGGGTAGCAGCGGTATTGATGGCGGTCGGCGTGGCGCTGCATCTCACCGAACGCCACCGGCACCTGCACCGGCACGAGGCGCTGACGCACACTCACCCCCATACTCATGACGAGCATCATCGCCATGAGCACGATTTTGCGTGGGACGGCGCCGAGCCGCACTCGCACACTCATGAGCACGATCTCCTCAGCCACAGCCATGTGCACTTTCCGGACATTCATCATCGGCACAGTCACTGACGGGTTGCGCGCTCTCGCGATCGCGTCGTTTGCAGCCGGCGTGTGCGCCGCGCCCTACGTGCCGAAGGACGACACAACGGTGCTCGAGCGATTGCCCGTGAGGCCGGGCGATCCGGTCGCTCGCGAGCTGCGCCAGTTGCGTGCCGAGCTGACCGCTAACCCGCGCAAGCGGGAAACGGCGGTTCGCCTCGCCGAGCGCTATTTCGCGCTTGCCACCTCGGAAGGGGACCCTCGGTACGTAGGCTACGCGCAGGCGGCGCTCAAGCCTTGGTGGGACCTGCCTGCCTCGCCGCTGGATGTTCTCGTGATGCGCGCGATCCTCAAGCAGTACAGCCACGATTTCTCCGGCGCAATGCGGGACCTCGACACCGCGACGCTGGAAGACCCCAAGAATGCCCGCGCGTGGTCCTGGCGCGCCGCCATACACATGGTCCAGGCGGATTACGCGCGGGCACGGGAAGATTGTGTGGCTCTGCAGAAGGTCGAATCCGAGCTCTACGCCGTCGGCTGCACGGCCTATCTCGACGGCACCACGGGCAAGGCGGCCGCGGCGCATCGCGACCTCTCCGCGGCGTTTGCCAGGAATGCGGACGCTCCGCCCGGGGTGAAGGTCTGGGTGCTGACGCGCCTTGCCGAGATGTCGCTGCGACAGGGCGACTCGAAGCAGGCCGAGGAGTATTTCCGCGCAGCGTACTTTGAACCGATCAACGACCAGTTTCTGCTCGCGGCCTACGCGGACTTTCTGCTCGACCAGGGACGCCCCGACGAAGTCATCCCGCTGCTCGTCGACTGGGTTAAATCGGACATCCTGCTCCTTCGCCTCGCGCTCGCCGAACAGGCGCTGAAGGCCCCGAAGGCGCGAGAACACATCGAGGCGCTCAGGTCCCGGTTCGACGCCGCGGCGTTGCGCGGAGACAAGCTGCATCAGCAGGAGGAGGCGCGCTTCAACCTCCATCTTCTCGGCAACAAGGAAAAAGCCCTCGCGCTGGCGAAGGAAAATTGGAAACTGCAGCGCGAGCCGCGTGATGCGCGCATCCTGCTCGAGACGGCGCTCGCGATGAAGGACCCGGCGGCTGCGCAGGGTGCGCTCGACTGGCTCGAACGCTCGGGGCATGAGGATCCGGGTCTGCGCCGCACGGCGGAAAAGCTGAAAGCGCTCAAGCGATGAAAGCGCTGCCAGCGGTACTCCTACTGTTGGTCGCCTCCTCTGCGCTCGCGCACAAGCCAAGCGACAGCTATCTTGCGATCAGCGTTGAAGGCGCGAACGTCGCCGGACAGTGGGACATCGCGCTGCGTGACCTCGATTTTGCGATCGGGCTGGACGACAGCGGAGACGGCGATATCACCTGGGGCGAAGTGAGGGCGCATCAGGCGGATATCGGCGCCTATGCTCTCGCGAGATTGAAGCTGCGCTCCGGGGACGCCGACTGCCCCGCCCACGCGACCGAGTTTCTCGTCGACGACCACAGCGACGGCGCTTATTCGGTGATGCGTTTTGCGGCCACGTGTCCCGAGGAGGTGACGACGCTCGAGATCAGCTACAGCCTCTTCGCCGACCTCGATCCGCAGCACAGGGGATTGCTGAGGCTCGAACACGGCGTAGCCACGCGCACCGCAATCTTCGGCCCCGAGCGCTCGACTCAGGCGTTCGAGCTTGCCAAGATCTCGGCGTTGACGCAGTTCCTCGACTACGGCCGCGAGGGGGTGTGGCACATCTGGATCGGCTTCGACCATATCTTGTTCCTGCTGTCGCTGCTCCTGCCCGCGGTGCTCGTGTCCGAAGGGGGCCGCTGGCACGCGGTCACGCGGTTTCCCCCGGCTTTCTGGGACGTGTTCAAGATCGTCACTTCGTTCACCGTGGCTCATTCGATCACGCTGAGCCTCGCGGCCCTGGGGGTGATTTCGCTGCCCTCCCGTCTGGTGGAATCGGCGATCGCGACCTCGGTCGTGCTCGCTGCGCTGAACAACGTCTTTCCCGTGGTACATGGTCGGCGCTGGATGGTCGCTTTCGCCTTCGGGCTGATTCACGGCTTCGGTTTCGCCAGCGTTCTGAAAGACCTCGGACTGCCGCAGGGCGCGCTGCTCATCGCGCTCGTCGGCTTCAATCTCGGCGTGGAAGTAGGTCAGCTCGCGATCGTGAGCGCGTTCCTGCCGGTCGCTTACGCGCTGAGGGCGAGCTGGTTCTACCGGCGCCTGGTTTTCGTCGGGGGGTCCATCGCGATCGCCGCCGTCGCCGGAACCTGGCTCATCGAGCGGGCGTTCAACATGAAGATCATCAGCCCTTGATGATTTGCGCGTGCAACCCCATATTCGATCGGCACGAGAGCCCGCAATGATCGAAATCCGCAAAAGCGAGGACCGCGGCCGCGCCGACCACGGCTGGTTGCGCTCCTATCACACCTTCTCCTTCGCCGATTACTACGACGCAGAACAGACGGGATTCGGCCATCTCAGGGTCATCAACGAAGACCGAATTCAGCCGGGCACGGGCTTCGGTACCCACGGGCACCGCGACATGGAGATCATCAGCTACGTGCTGGAGGGGGAGCTCGCGCACAAGGACAGCATGGGAAACGGCTCGACCATCGTGCCGGGGGACGTGCAGCGCATGAGCGCCGGGAAGGGCGTGCTGCACAGCGAGTTCAATCACGCCCAGGATGTGACGCACTTTCTCCAGATTTGGATCGAACCGAGCGTTACCGGCATCCCGCCGAGCTACGAGCAGAAGCATTTCGACGCGGAGTCCAAGCGCGGGCGGCTGCGGCTTGTCGCCTCGCCCGACGGCCGCGAGGGTTCGGTGACGATCCACCAGGACGCCTTTGTGTACGCTGCGCTTCTCGATGGTGCGGAGCGCGCGACCCACAAGCTTCAACCCGGCCGCCGCGCCTATTTGCACGTGGCGCGCGGAAAGCTCACCGCGAACGACCAGCCGCTCGAGGCGGGCGACGCGCTGAAAGCTGCCAATACGCCCGAAATCGCGCTTGAAAAGGGCGAAGGCGCCGAATTGCTGCTGTTCGACCTGGCATAAAGCCCGGATGGCGAAAGCCCACCCCAGAATGCCGGTGGTGTTTTTTGGGCACGGCAGCCCGATGAACACACTCGAGCGCAACAAGTACACCGAGACGTGGCGAAAGCTCGGCGAGTCCATCCCGCGGCCCAAAGCGATCCTGTGCGTCTCGGCGCACTGGTACACGGAGGGAACCGCGGTGACCGCGATGGAAAAGCCGAAAACGATCCACGATTTCTACGGCTTCCCGCAAGCGCTGTTCGACGTCCAGTATCCTGCGCCAGGCGATCCGCGGCTTGCCGCGCGCGTGCGCGAGCTGCTCGAGCCCGTCGAGGTACGGCTAGATGATTCTTGGGGACTCGACCATGGCACCTGGTCGGTGCTGAAGCATGCGTACCCCAGTGCGGACGTTCCCGTCGTCCAACTGAGCATCGACGGCACTCAGCCACCGCAATTCCATTACGAAACCGGCAAGCGGCTTGCGCCGCTGCGAGACGAGGGCGTGCTTGTCGCCGGCAGTGGCAACGTCGTGCACAATCTGCGTCTCATGAAGAGAGCAGGGGGAGTTCCGTTCGATTGGGCGGTGCGCTTCAACGAGAAAATTCGCGCAGCGCTCGCCTCCCGCGATCACCGGGCGCTCGTCGATTTCGCGAAGCTCGGCGAGGACGCGCGCTTGGCGGTGCCGACGCCCGAGCATTATCTGCCGCTGCTCTACGTTGCGGCGCTGCAAAGCGACGACGAACCGATGTCCTTCGCCGTAGACGGCTACGATTTGGGCTCGGTCAGCATGCTTGCGGCAGTGGCCGGTATGCCCGCAGGATAGCAGGAGACGGCCTCCGGGGATCCTTGTTCCACGCGCCGCGCCGCTCGCGCATAATGCGGCAAACCCTTTCCTCCGGATTTTCGCCATGCATCTGCTCGAACAGGCAGCCGTCTTTCTTCTCACCGCAGTCTTGCTGGTACCGCTGTTTCAACGTTTGAAACTCGGCGCCGTGCTCGGCTATCTCGGCGCCGGCATGCTGATCGGCCCCTTCGGCCTCGGCATGATCGGCGAGGTCGAGTCTACGCTACAGTTCGCCGAGTTCGGCGTGGTGCTGCTGCTTTTCCTCGTCGGGCTGGAGCTGCAGCCGAGCCGCCTGTGGGTATTGCGCCGGCCCGTGTTCGGGCTGGGTGGCGCGCAGGTGCTCGCGACAGGTGCGGTGCTCGCCGCCCTGGCGCTGGCGTTCGGCTTCTCCTGGCAGGCGGCCCTCGTCGCGGGCTTTGGCCTGGCGATGTCCTCGACCGCGCTTGTCCTCGCCTCGCTTGCCGAGCGCAAGCAGCTCGCCACGCGCCACGGGCGCGAAGCCTTCGCCGTGCTGCTCTTCCAGGACGTGTCGGTGATCCCGCTGCTCGCGCTCCTGCCGCTGCTCAGCGACTCGGGAACGCACGCCGCGGGTGGCTGGATGGCCGCCGCCAAGGGGTTGGCGGTGATCGCCGTCGTCATCATCTCAAGCAGGCTCGTCGTGCGTCCGGTGCTGAAGGCGGTGGCGAGCTACGGCGGCCGCGAAGTATTTACCGCGGCGGCGCTGCTGCTCGTGGTGGGCGCCGCGCTCATCATGGAGAAAATCGGCTTGTCGCCCTCGCTCGGCGCCTTCCTCGCCGGGGTGCTCCTCGCCGATTCCGAATTTCGCCACGAGTTGGAGGCCGACATCGAGCCCTTCAAGGGCCTGCTGCTCGGTCTTTTCTTCATCGCCGTGGGCATGAGCGCGAACCTCGGCCTCGTTTGGGAACGGCCGCTCGCGGTGCTCGGCCTAGTGCTCGGCCTCGTGCTCGCGAAGCTCGCGCTGATGTACGCGATCGCCAGGATCGGCGGCGCGCCGAACGACACTGCGCAGCGACTTGCAGTTTCGATTTCGCAGGGCGGCGAGTTCGCCTTCATTCTGTTCGTCGCGGCGGGAAGCCTCGGCATATTCGAGGCGGGCACCGCTCAGCTCCTCGTGGTGGTCGTGACCGTCTCGATGCTGCTCGCGCCCCTCGCATTCGAAGCACACGAGCGCGCGCTCGCGCGTTGGACCGAGCGACACGCGACGCCGGAGTTCGATGCGATCACGGGACCGGGAAACCCGGTCATCATCGCCGGCTACGGCCGCGTCGGGCAGATCATCTCGCGCGTGCTGCGCATGTGCGGCGTGCCCTTCACGGCGCTCGAGGTGAGTTACCAGCAGGTGGATTTCGTGAGGCGCTTCGGCAGCAAGGTCTATTACGGCGACGCTTCGCGCCTGGAACTGCTCCAGGCGGCGAAGACGGGCGAGGCGAAACTTTTCGTGCTCGCGATCGACGATGTCGAGGCCTCGGTGAAGACTGCGGCGGTCGTGCGCAAGCACTTCCCGCAGGTTCCGATCCTCGCGCGCGCGCGTAACCGCGTGCACCTGTTTCGCCTGCGGGACTTGGGCGTCAAGCTCATCTGGCGCGAGACCTTTCCGACGAGCCTCGACATGGCGCGCCACGCGCTTCTTTCGCTGGGATTCGGCATCGCGGCCTCAGAGCGCGCGGTGACGCTTTTCAAGCAGCACGACGAGCAGCGGCTCGATGCGCAGTACGCGGTCCAGCACGACGAGGGGCAGCTCATCCAGACTTCCAAGGAAGCCGCTGCGCAGTTGCAGGAGCTGTTCGAGTCGGACGGCTTGCAGCCGCTGTCGGGATTTCCGCGCGCCGGAGCCTGATACGCGGGTATCCGCGCCCGCGACGCGCGCCGACGCGCCATCCTGAAATCTACCTCGCCCGCTAGCGTATGAACTTGCCGGTCTTGCTGACTATGGTGATGTCGATATAGCTCGTGCCCGTCCTGGTTCCCGGCCCATAGGTGACGTCGACGCCTCCCAGGTCGAAGCGATTCAGGGATTCCAGTGCCGTGACCAGTTTCTCCCGCGTCGGCTTTGGGCCGGCGCGCTTCAAGCCCTCGACCAGGACCTTGGCGGCGATGAATCCCTCCATGGAGGCATAGGAAGCGGCCACGTCCTTGCTGCGGCTGATCGCGTCCTGGAATTCCTTGACGATCGGTATAGTCGCCGAAAAAGGGTACGGCGACACCTGACTCACGCCAACGCCGGGCCCGTCTTCTCCGAGGTTCTTGATGAAGGCGTTCGAGCTGTTGTTCGAAAGGGTTACGAACAGCGGGCTTTGGCCGGTCTTCTTCATCTGCTTGACGAGTGCGACACCTGCGTCGGCCAGAACGGTCATGATCACGGCCTGTGGTTCAGCCTTTGCGATTGTCGCGACCGCCTCCTCGACTTTTGTGGTTCCCCTGGGGTGGCTCGCGACGGCGACGGGTGCGATATTTTTCTCTTTCATGGCCTGCTGCACCCCGGTCAGGCCGTCCTTCCCGAATGAATCATCGGTGTACACCACGGCGATCTTCTTGATCCCCATGCTGACCAGCTGGTCGACGATCTTGAAGGTCTCGGAGCGGTAGCTCGCGCGCACCGGAAAAAGATACTTGCGCGGCGGTTCGTACATCGACATGGCCCCGGTCGAAGGGCCGATCAGCGGCACCTTGTATTTCTCGATGACGGGTATCGC
>Ga0209159_1002059_pt1 | contig 14410 bp, 9 predicted proteins | sample GraSoiAngelo_144_FD_185901 | JGI IMG/M metagenome (GOLD analysis project Ga0209159, IMG submission 185901) | Grasslands soil microbial communities from the Angelo Coastal Reserve, California, USA - 14_1009_02_40cm (SPAdes) (version 2) | ecosystem: Environmental > Terrestrial > Soil > Grasslands ...
CCGGCGTCGGGTTGGCGGGGCTCGCGTTGATCCGGTCGATGAAGACCATCCCAGGATCGCCGGTGCGCCAGGCGGCGCGCACGATGCGGTCGAAAACCTCCTTCGCCGAGAGGCGCCCCGTCACCTGGCCCGTATGCGGGTTCACCAAGTCGTACTCGGTGCCCGCCACGAGCGCGTCCATGAACTTGTCGGTCGCGGCGACAGAAATGTTGAAGTTGGTGATCCCGCCGTCGAGCTTGCACTCGATGAACTCGAGGATGTCCGGGTGGTCGACGCGGAGGATCCCCATGTTAGCTCCGCGACGGGTTCCGCCTTGTTTCACAGCCTCGGTGGCACTGTTGAAGACCCGGAGGAACGAGATCGGTCCGGAGGCGCGCCCGCCGGTAGACGCGACGATGTCGTCCTTTGGGCGGAGACGTGAGAACGCGAACCCGGTTCCCCCACCGCTGTTTTTCGAGACGAACCCGTGCGCAAGATAGGCGTGCTTGTGAGGCACGGTGAGGTCAAAAACACGACGGACTCCTGCGTCGCGAACGCTGCTCACACGAACGAAGATGAATTCGTCAGCGAGTAGTTCGGCGAAAAACGGAGGACACGGCTCGCCACTGGCCATCGCCGCTGCGATGCGCTGCCGGGTCAGCTCTCGGGGATCCTTCACCCGGTTCAGCAAGTCGTCGAAGCGCTTCTTCGCCGCGCGACGGCCTCCGGCGGGCAACGCGTCGTACCAGGCGCGCAAGCGCGCCCGCTGGTTGGGAATTGTCTCCCCTCTCACGAAGATCTTGTCCTCGTCGACGGCGGCGAGGCGTTCAGCCTTGCGCCCGCCGATGAAGCCGATTTTCGTGCGGAAGGCCCGGAATCCAGCTTTGGTGCAAACGGAGAGTTGATAGCTCTCGTAGCCCGATGCCCAGACGTCCTTGCGCAGTTGGGTGGGGATGCCCAGGGCCAGCATCATGACCTGGACCTCTTCGGCCAGCCTCGGCGAAATCGTTGCCAGCGTCAGGTGGCCGGTTTGCCGGATGCAGCCGTCGGCGGTGAAGAGCCCGCGGACGAATGCGGCGGCGACCTCCTCAGTGCTTCCAAGGATGATCTCCGGAACGCGGGCCTCCCGGGCCGACGCCTTAGTGACGCCGAGAGACCTGAACCACTCCTTGATCTGCCGGCTCAGGAGGGCGACCTCCACTGCCCGCGCGTCACGGTAGGCGCTGATCGTGGGGGTCTTCCCGAACAGCCGATGGCTCACCGTCTTGATCCGTTCCACCACCTCCGGGCAGTCGCTACCGACCGTGAAGCGAATGCCATCACGATGGTTCGATCCGTCTCCGATGTAGAGCCCGATCAGCTCGGCGAGCTCCGGTGTGAGCTCTCGGGGTAGGCGGTATTTCTTGGCGACGAAGCTCGTACGGTTCCTTCCCGGCTTTGCGCTCAAGGTGAACTCGGGGAGCTTCGTGTCGCCGCCGAGCCAGAACCCGGGTTTCATCACGAGCCAATCACCTGCCCGGAGATCGCCGATCTTTCGCCAACAGTACGACCCATCCTTGGCCACGACGATGAGCCGGTGCTCGCGCGTTCCCACGATCTTGTGACCACGGTGCGTTTGGACCTCGACGACCCGCTGCTCGCCGTTGTCGTGCAACTCACTGACGTAGAACGGTCCTTCATCGGTCATTACTTGTGCGCCGGGCGCGATCTCGCTTAGCTGGCGGAGCCCGGCACTCATCACGAGCGTGTCTCCGACGAGGCATTTATGGATGATCGCCGCGGCCTTCACCGAGTCGAAGATCTCTTCCATCGAGTCGCCGACCGGCAGGACGTAACAGGCCGAGTACTGCAGGCCGTTACCCTTCCCGGCGTTCATCAGGGTCGGCGAGTTCGGCAGGAAGCCGCCGTCGACCATCACCTCGTAGAAGGCGGTCGCGATCTCCCGGACCGCCGCCTGGCTACGCCCGTACCGGGCCTCGCCCGCGGCAATGGACAGCGCGACCCGCCAGCACATCTCCTCCGGCGTCTCGACCACCTCGCCGCCGTCGCGCGCGAGGTAGCGCTCCCGGAGGACGCGCAGTGCGGGTTCGGTCCACTTGCCAACTTTCGCGGGGCGGGTTTCAGCCAGCATGCGGGTTCTCCTTCAGGTCAGCCACCTAGGGTCTAAATCGGGCTCGAAATCAAAGGGAGCCTGTCATGACCAAAGGCCTGCGACCTCCTATATATTGTGGTAACGGGCACTCTAACACACAGGATCTAGAGGGCGTCAAGAGAAAAGGTATCCACAGGTCACCCACTGCCTGTCCACAACCGTCGTGATATTCTCAGGAGCCGTATGAGGGTGCTCCGTCTTCTCATCGTCCCTCTCCCGCTTCTTCTTTTCCTTCCCTCGACCACCGAGCGCGCCCTTGCGCAGATAGCGCCCGTGCCAGCCACGGGGCGGGCCCCGATCGCCGGGCGCGTCCTGACGCTCGACGAGTGCGTCTCCGTCGCGCTCGAGGCCCAGCCGACTATCCAGGCGACTCTGTACGATTATGCTGCGGCGCGTTACCGCGTAACCCAGGCGCTCGCGCCGCTCCTGCCCCAGGTTTCGGGTTTGGTGACGGCGACGAAGAGCGAGAGTTCCGCTGTCTCCACGTTTGCGCCTACGGGCCGGCTCACCCAGAGCCAGACGTTCAAGGGATTTTCGGAAACCTTCATCGCGCAGGTGGTGCTCTCCCAGCTCCTCTTCGACTTCGGCAAGAACCTGGCGGCCACGGAGGCTGCGCGGAAGCTCGCCGAGGTCGCAGTGGAGGATGTCGAGCTCCAGCGGCAGCTCATCTCACTCGCCGTGAAGGAGGCGTACACGAACATCTTGTTCGCCCAGCGCCTGATCCGCGTGCAGGAGCAGGCGGTTCAGCGCGCGGAGCTGAACCTTCGGTCGGCGAAGGGCTTCTTCGACGTCGGCACTCGGCCCAAGTCCGACGTCGCGCGCGCCGAGGTTGACGTGGCGAACGCGCGCGTGGATCTGATCCGCGCGCGGAACGCGCTGCGGTCGGCGCGGGTCGCGCTCAACACCGCGATGGCCATCGACGTGGACACGCCCACGGCGGTCCAGGACAACCTGGTCTTCGAGCCCGTCAACCTCGATCGCGGCCGGCTTCGCACCGAGGCCATCAAGCAGCGGCCCGAGTACCGCCAGGTCAAGCTTCGTGTCGGCGCGGCCGAGGCCACCGAGCGCCAGACCTTCCGGAATTTCTTTCCCGACATCAGCGGCATCGGCTCGTACGGCGGCAGCCAGCTCGGCGGCAACCAGCCCCAGCTCAACGAGAACTGGACGCTTGGGCTGGCCCTCTCCTGGTCGCTCTTCGACGGCGGCAATCGGCTCGCGAGGTACCAGGAGGCCAAGGCCAGCCTCGAGGCGGCGAAGCAGCGGGTGAAGTCCACGGAGCTCGACATCATTCAGAATGTCGAGCAGGCCGAGATCGCGGTCGAGGAGACCCAGGAGCGGATCCAGGCCGCGCAGGCCCTCGTCGCTTCCGCACAGGAAAACTTCCGCCTCGCCCAGGGGCGGTTCGACGCCGGGGTTGGGACGATCCTCGAGCTCACCGACGCCCAGCTGGCGCTCACGCAAGCCCAGAACACCGAGACCCAAGCGCTCGCGGACTTCCGCATCGCGCTCTACCGCCTCGACCGCGCGGTCGGGCGGCGGTGAATCAGGGTTCAGTGAATCAGAGCGGCGCTGAATCAGAGTTCAGATTGCGTAACTAGCAACAGACTGCGCGTCATCCTCGGCTGACCTCGGGCCCCCATCTCGCCGCCAGTCCTCTGGCGGCCACGCCATGGTCCCGACACCGTAGCTCTAGCCGCCGCACCAGACTCTCGAAGCCCGATCCCTCCCTCGTCCAGGCGGGCCGTCGTGCACCTTGACCCACCGCGGTTTCACTTGCCCGCACGGCCACTTGGCTCAGCGTGCCGAAGGCTTCTCCGTTCGCAAATGTTAAGACCTTGGCCCCAACGTGCAGCCAGCCGCCTGCCCGGGCACGCGCCTTGCTGGGGATGACGCGGTGGCCCTCGGGCCGTTCCACTCGGGCCACGGGGTGCGTCATCGTTGATTCGTCACTGGATCGTCTGCTGGTATCCTGCAACCGCGCCGAACCTAGCGTTCCTCGGGCTCGGCCGGTCGAGGGTTTTCACAGGGCTGTCGTCCGTCCGCGAAGACGTGCCTTCGCCTGACAGGGAACTTCTGTTTGCCTATAATGATTCCTTCCGAGGAGGTGGCGATGCCTGACCTCCCCCGGACCTGTTGAAGCACGCCGCGTTGAACCCCTTAGTGTCGGGTTCGCTGCGTGCCTCCGCGCCGGTACGATTTGCCGGTCGCCCGCGGTCGCCACGCCCCCGGGGCCACTGAGCTTCGAGTGCCACGTCCTATGGATCTCTTTCCGTTCATAGGTCCTGAGCACCCGTTCTATTCCCACATCGAAAGGCTGAGGATGGAGGTTCGCACGCTGATGCGGGGCCCGCTTCGATTCGACGCGCGGTACGATCGTGCTGCCAGGCTTCCTTGAAGATAGCCTATTTGTGTCCTGACCTCGGCATTCCGATCCTTGGCCGCAAGGGCGCATCCGTGCACGTGCGTGGGCTCGTTGCCGCCTTTCGGCAAGCGGGACACTCCGTGGTCCTAGTGGCCCCAATTCTCAAAGGGTCTCCGTGGGAGGAACCGGCCACTGTCGACGCCCAACTCGTACACGTGCCTCTCAGCGAGGATGCCGATAACGCGTCTCTCGCACTGAAGGCACTCAATGTCACGCTGGGCCTGCAGACCTCCCTGCCGGGTGAGCTTCGCCGTATCCTCTACAACCAAGATCTAACAAAGCAGCTCATGCGCCGGTTCGAAAATTACCACCCAGATCTCATTTACGAGCGGGCGTCGCTCTACGCGACTGCTGGCGTCACGGTCGCCCGGGAATTGAACGTGCCCCTGCTCGTAGAGTTGAACGCGCCTCTCGCCCTGGAGCAGTCCACCTATCGGGGCACCGGGCTCGGTGAGCTCGCGGCGCAGGCGGAGCGCTGGATGCTCACCCGCGCCGACGCGGTGCTTACCGTCTCTTCCCCGCTACGGGATTACGCGGTGTCTCTTGGAGTCGAACCCGGTCGGGTGCACGTAGTACCCAATGGGGTGGACCCGACTCTATTCCGGCCTGGCCCGCCTAATCCGACAGTCCGAGCGCGCTGGGGTCTCGGCGACGGCCCGGTTGTGGGGTTCGTCGGCGGGCTCCGACCATGGCACGGGGTTGATGCACTGCCTGGCCTCCTTTCTCGACTGATCGAACGACACGCGACGCTGCATCTCCTGGTCGCGGGCGACGGTCCCCAGCGTGGCGAGCTCGAACGGGACCTGCGAGAACGAGGGATCGGGCGGCGCGCCGTGTTCACGGGGTCGGTGCCCCACGAGGACGTTGCGGAACTAATCCGCCAGTTAGACGTGGCGCTCGCCCCCTACCCACAACTCGAGCACGCATTCTATTTCTCGCCCCTGAAACTGTTCGAATACATGGCCTGCGGCGTCGCGGTCGTTGCGGCGGCGGCCGGCCAGATCGCCGAGGTGATCCGCGACGGCGAGACCGGCTTGCTTTATCCGGCCGGCGATGCCGAAGCCTTGGCGGCAGCCTGCGACCGGTTGCTGTCAGATCCGATGTTGCGGCGCCGCCTGGGTGATGCGGCTGCCAAAGAGATCCACGGCCGATATACCTGGGACCAGAACGCAGAACTGGTAATTGATCTGGCGCGCTCGCTTGCCCGGGCGCGACGAGCGAACGCATGACGCCTCTCCGGGTGGCCTACGTGCTTCGCGTCTTTCCAAAGATCTCGGAGACGTTCGTCGCGAGCGAGCTGGCCGAGGTGCGCCGGCGCGGCGTGGAGGTGCGCATACTGTCCCTGCGACGACCGGCCGAAGATGTGCGCCACGAAATCGTCGCTCGGGCCGGCCTGGACGACCTCACCGTATACGACCCGCGCGAGTTTCCGATCATCTTGCGGGAGTTCCAGCCTCAGTTGCTCCATGCGCACTTCGCCACCGCGGCCACCGCGAAGGCGCGGGACCTGGCGGCCGAGATCGGCATTCCCTTCACCTTCACGGCCCACCGGTACGACGTCTACGAGAAAGCACCAGCGGACTTCGCGGATCGCGCGGCCGCCGCCGGCGCGGTCGTCACCGTCTCCGAAGCGAATCTTCGGCACATCGTCAAGGCCTTCGGCGTGCCCGCGGCCCGCATTCACGTCATTCCATGCGGCGTGGATACGGAGCGCTTCCAGCCGGACGGACGCCGTGCGGGGCCGCCGCTGATCGTGTGTGTCGCCCGGCTCGTTCCCTTCAAACGGGTCGAGCTTCTCCTGGAGGCGTGCGCGATCCTCCGAAGACGCGGAGTAGAGTTCCAGTGCGCCATCGTCGGCGACGGACCGTGTCGCGACGAACTCGAGACTGCGCGGATCCGGCTCGATCTTGCCCGGACCGTAGAGCTGGCTGGGGCGGCAGAGCAGGCCCGGGTCCTCGGGTGGTGGCGCAGGGCCACAGCGGCGGTGCTTCCGAGCGACAGCGAAGGAATGCCGGTCAGCTTGATGGAAGCGGCCGCCTGCGGTGTGCCGGCGGTGGCCACGGCGGTGGGCGGCATCCCGGAGCTGATCGAGGACGGCGTCACCGGTTTCCTGACAACGCCGGGCGACGCCGAAGGGCTCGCTGGCGGGCTCGAGCGACTCCTTCGCGATCCCGACTTGGTGGCGCGGTTTGGCGCGGCGGCGCGTCTGAGGGCGGAAGAGCATTTCTCACTGCCGCGCCAGGTAGATCGTTTGCTTTCCGTGTGGAGAGGGCTCGTGGGCGAGGCCGAGCGATGAGCATCTTGGTCAGCGATCCGTTCGGCGTCGCTGGCGACCAGGCGATGCCCTCGCTCGAACTGGCGCTTGACCCCGAACTGGCCCAGCAGCACCTCCGGGATCGCCTGCCGCGGCTGGCGGGGAAGAATGGCTCCGTCCAGCTACGCACGATCCGCGTCACTCGGTACAAGCCCGGGCGCCGCTGCGTGATCGAATATGAGGTTGGCGTAGAGCGGCCGGACGGGTCGCCCGAGGCGGTCGTGCTGGTCGGCAAGGTGATGGCCCATCGATATGGCAAGAGTGGCTATCGGCTTCTCGACGCGTTCTGGAGGGCCGGGTTTCAATCCGGCAGTCCGGACGGGATCTCGGTCCCCGAGCCGGTCGGCCATGTCCCGAAATTTCAGATGTGGCTCCAGCGCAAAGTCCCGGGCCGTGCCGCGACGGCCCTCTTAGCGGCGCCCGGTGGTGTTGCGCTGGCCCGGAGGATCGCGGAGGCGGCTGACAAGCTCCACCGGGCGAAGGTGCCTACCGAGCGCCGCCACACGATGGCCGATGAGTTGCGCATCCTGCATGAGTGGTTGCCCACCGTGGCGCAGGCGGAGCCGCAGTGGGCAGGGCGCATCGAGCGGCTCCTGGTGGCGTGCGATCGCCTCGGCACGGCAACGCCGAAGCCGACGACGTGCGGGATCCACCGGGACTTCTACGCCGACCAGGTCATCGTGGACGGCGAGCGGTTGTTCCTGCTCGACTTCGACCTCTACTGCGAGGGCGACCCGGCCCTCGATATCGGCAACTTTCTGGGGCACATCACGGAGCAGGGTCTCCGGACCCTCGGCGACGCCGGAGCACTCGCGGACCGTGAGCAGGCGATGGAGGAGCGTTTCGTGGCACTGTCCGGCGCGGCGCCGGCCGCGGTGCGAGCGTACGCGACGCTCACCCTGGTCCGGCACGTCTACCTGAGCACGCTGTTCCCCGAACGCCGTCCGTTCATCCAGTCCTTGATCGAACTGTGCGAGGAGCGGCTTGGCGTCACGCGACACCGGCAATTCGATGAGTCGACGGCGCTAGATTTCAGGAAGGTCAGTCCAGCAACAGGCCGCCCTCTGTCGCTCCTGATATATTCCCACGACGGCGCCGGGTTAGGACACCTGAGGAGAAACACTCTGATCGCGACCCGTTTCCTCGAGGAGATGTCGGGCTCGAACGTGCTCATGCTCGTCGGGTGCCCCTTAGGAGCTTTTTTTGAGTTGCCGCCTGGCGTCGACTTCGTTAAGGTCCCGTCGATCAGAAAAGTTGATACGGGGGTGTGGGATTCATGGACGCCCGGCCTGAGCCTCGAGAAGACAAAGGCCATCCGCGCGGCCACGATACGCAACGCAGCCGAGCACTTTCGGCCCGACCTTTTCCTGGTGGACCACAGTCCGACCGGGGTCTGGGGGGAACTCGTTCCGACGTTACAGATGTTGAAGGGGCTGAAAGACCCGCCAAAGGTCATCCTCGGGTTACGGGATATCCTGGACGCCCCGGAGGTGACTCGCGAGCTGTGGCGGCGGGACGGTGCGTATGACGTTATCAGCCGATACTATGACAGCGTGTTCGTCTTCGGGAGCCCCGAGGTCTTCGACACGACCGCTCAATACGGACTCGACGGAGCCTTCGTCGGAGAGGTCACGTACTGCGGCTATCTCTGCTCCGAAGAGGCGCATACGGCCAACGCGCACATGCGGGCGGCGCCTCGGATAGCGAACAATAAGCTGGTCGTCGTCGCCGCGGGAGGGGGATACGATGCCTACCCGATGATGTCGGCCTGTCTGAAGGCCTTCCAGCTTTTCGGAAAAGATCTCCCCTTTGAAGCCGTCGTGATCACCGGGCCCCTCATGGAACACGAGCAGCGAGAGTCGCTTCGGAGACAGGCGCAAGGCCTGCCTGTTCGTGTGCTGAGGTACGTGAACGACTTGGGTTATATGAACGTTGCCGATCTGGTCGTCACCATGGCTGGCTACAACACCCTTCTGGAGGCGATCCGTTTGAGAAAGCGGATTCTGGCGATCCCGAGGGAAGGCCCGAGCGCCGAGCAGAGGATCCGGTGCGAGGTGTTCTCCCGCCTCGGCCTCGTCCAAGCGATCCGGCCCGAACAACTTTCCCCTTCCCGCCTGGTCCAGGCGATTCTCGAAAATCTGGATGCCGGCCCGATCACGCCGGTCCCTTTGAGGATGGATGCGCTAACGACAGTGGTTCGTCAGATGAGGCGACTCCTTCAATCGGATACGGCGCAACCGACAAGTGGAGCGCATGTCCCGTAGAGCCTCGCCGGAAACTTTTATCCGGGAAGGGAGATGACCACGCAGCGGCGAAGCCGATTCAAACAGGTCGTCTTGAATCATCTGCTTCAGGCGGAGGTGAAGCTTCTTCTCGCCGCCCTAAGAGGATTGTTTTCCTACGCTCAGCTCTTCATCATCTCGCGCGCCGGGTACCAGATGGTCTACGCCCTCCTAAGGGAGCTCTTTGGTCACCTCCAGCGACTGTCCCTCTCCCTTCATAACCTGGACGTGAAGACGCCGGTCACGAAGGAGACATCGTCCATGGAGAAGGCGAGCACGGCGCGGCGGGGGACGGAAAGCAGGCATGTTGAGAGAAACCATAGAGGATACAGGTTAGGCCAGTCGGCGCGAGCGAGTGTGGTTCGGGAGCACACATGGGATGCGGTAGCCCGACGCATCCTCGGACTGGCCGGTTTGAAGCCCGAACCCAAGTCGCAGCCGCGAACGGTGGAGTCGATCATCTGATGAACGGGATGAAAGACGGACGCGCCAACACGGTCAACGCGTGGCGGACCCTGGCCCAATTGCGCAGATTCGTCCTCCCTCACTGGCCAGCCGTCGCGTGTGCCGTCGTGCTGATGATGGTCGAAGCGGCGATGGACTTGCTCAAACCCTTTCCCCTCAAGTGGACGTTGGACGTCATCCTGAAGCAGCGGGACCTCACCGGAGAAACGTTGTATCTGCTCCTTGGGCTCTCCATCTCGTTGGTCGTCATTGCTGTGGTTGATGGTCTGTCGCATTACCTGTCAACGTTCTACCTCAACCGGGCGGGTCGGACCGTCGTATTTGACCTCCGCACCGCCCTGTTTGACCACATCCAGCGGGTGTCGCTCCAGTTCCACAACCGCCGGTCCGCCGGCGACCTGATGACACGCGTCACCAGCGATGTCAAGGGCCTGAAGGACGCCATGACCGAGTCCGTCGCGGAGATTCTGCATAGCGTGATCTTCGTCATCGGCATGGGCGCCGTGCTCCTTTGGCTGGACTGGCGACTGACCTTGGTGTTCGTTGCCGCGGTTCCCATCCTGTTGGTCGCCCTGTCCGTGTACGGCTCCCGCGCCGAAGAGCGTTCGCGAGCGGAACGGAAGCGCGAGGGGGCCTTGGCTTCGGTGGTGCACGAGACCCTGGCGACCGTGCGCATGACCCGTGTCTTCAGCCAGGAGGAGCGAGCAAGAAAGCGATTCCACGCTGAGAGCGCGGCCAGTCTGGAAAGCGGTCTGGCTGCCACGATGACTGGAGAGCGGTTTTCTTGGTTCGTGGATGTCCTCGGGGCGATCGTCACCGCCATCGTGCTCGGGTTCGGCGTCCAACGGGTGATGGTGGGGGCCATGACCGCCGGCAGCCTGGTGGTCTTCATAAGCTATACCCGATCCTTCTATGGCTCGCTGCGGACAACCCTCAAACACATCATCAAGATCACCAAGGCCAGCGCCCAAGTGGAGCGGGTTGTGGAGCTGCTAGTGGTCAAGGAGGGGGTCACCGACCGTCCCGGCGCTAGCCCTGCGCCCCGGTTCCAAGGCCTGATTGAGTTCGCCAACGTGAGCTTTGAGTACGAGCCGGCGCAGCCAGTGCTCAAGGGCATCGATCTGGAGATCCCGGCCGAGCAGGTGACGGCCATCGTGGGGCCGACGGGCGGCGGAAAAACTACACTGGTTTCTCTTATCCCACGCCTCTACGACCCGACAGCTGGCCACGTCCTGATCGACGGGCACGACATCCGAGACTGGACTCTTCCCTCGCTGCGTTCGGAAATCAGTGTGGTGCTCCAGGAGTCGGTTCTGCTCCAGGCCAGCATCGCCGAGAACATCGCCTATGGAAGGCCCGCCGCAAGATTGGAGGAAATCAAGACAGCGGCCCGGGCGGCCAACGCGCACGACTTCATCATGGAGCTACCTGAAGGCTACGACACGGTGGTCGGAGAGCGAGGGGAGACCCTCTCTGGCGGGCAGCGCCAGCGCATCGCCATCGCTCGAGCGATCGTGCGCAACGCCCCGATCGTTATCTTGGACGAGCCGCTCACCGGACTGGATGCCACGGCGGCGGCCGTCGTCATGGAAGCGCTCGAACACCTGATGAAGCGGAAGACGATCATCATCATCACCCATCACCTGTCCATCGTGCAGCGTGCCGCGCAGATTGTGGTCCTGGCGGACGGTCAGATCGTCCAGCGAGGGCGCCATCGAGAGTTGATGGAAGCGGACGGGATGTATCGGCAGCTCTTCGACGATAGTCGCTACAGCAGGCACGAGAAAGGATCGGTGCCGGAGCGCGGGTAGGCGGGATGGAACAGATACTTCAAGCGCTGCATCGCGCGGGTTACACGAGCGATGGGCCGGACTTCGCCATTGGGAGGCCCGATCGAGCAACCCTGCCTCTGGTCACGCGAACGGGAGCGCCGGTTGTGGCGAAGCTGTTTCCCGCTGGTGACGGTGAGAGTACGTTTGCCAACATGCACGAGTTATGGCGGTCGTCCTTCGGCGAACGACGACGCCCACCCGGTCTTCCGCGACCAATCGACTATCTGCCTGATATTCGGGTGGTCATCATGGAGCGCCTTCCAGGCCGTCCCTTGATTGAGCTAGGCGCGTTGGACGCGAGCGTCATCGCGGGTGCTGTGCCGCTGCTGGCATCGCTTCACGAGTGCGATGCCCAACCACGCAGGCGACGGAGCTCTCGAGGAATCGTCCGGTCGGCGAAGCGCAAGGCAGAACGTGTCGCCGAGCTCGCTCCTCATTTCGCGAGCGTGTTCCGGGAGTTGGCTGGAGCCCTGGAAGCGGCCCAGGTCGAGGACCTAGAGCTGGTGCCATCCCATGGGGACTTCTCCCCGCGGAACATCCTGGTGGCATCGCATCGGCTCACCCTGATCGACTGGGATCGTTTTCAGCGCGCCGACCCCGCGCGCGACATCGCCTCGATGGGAACCTGGTGCTGGTTCTGGGCTCTGCGCCAGGGGAGACCACCAGATTGGATTGTGCTCGATCGAATCGTCCAGACGTACACGTTGCTGCGCCCTGGAACCGCGATTGGAGCGCGCCTCCGCTTCCACGTCGCGGCCGGACTGATGCGAATCGCCCACATCTCGGTCGAGTTGTGGCCGAATGACGCCTATCTGGTGCCCCAACTCACCGCAGAAGCCCTCCGTCACCTCCGATGAAAGTCACTATCCTTTGTCACGAGCTTTCCTCGAATGCGGTCATGCGCGCCCATCGGCTGGCGCAAGCGGCCAGGACCTTCGCCGAAGTCAAGCTCATTGGCTCAGTGAGCCGCAAGGGGGCGTGGCCGGCCCTGCCGCAGGAGCCATGGATTCGACCGGTTCGAAAGCGGCGGTTCCCCCGGTTCTACGAAACCTTCCTCGCGCTCGTGGAGGCAGCGGACGGAGACGTACTGATTGCGGTCAAACCTTTCCTCGCGTCGTTCGGCGTCGCCCTGGTCGCGGCAGAACGCCGACAGGTCCCCGTTGTCCTAGACCTCGACGATTTGGACGTGGCGCTCGCCCCCCGGTCCGACTGGGCGGCCAAGCCTCTGATGGTGGATCTCTCGCGACCAGCATGCCCTATTTATGTATCGCTGCTCACCAAGGCAACGGGGGCGGCCTCGGCCATCACGGTGGCCTCGACCGTGCTCCAGCGACGTTTTGGTGGGACCTTGGTCCCGCACGGCTGCGTGACGGAACTGTTCGACCCGGCCGCCATCGACGGAGAGAGCGCTCGGCGGACTCTCGGGTTCACCGGCCCTACCGTCCTCTTCCCGGGAACCCCTCGATCCCACAAGGGTCTGGAACCGTTGGCCCAAGCTGTGGCCAGGGTGCCGGGTGCGCGCCTTGCGGTCCCCTGCCGATCCAATGACCTTGCCGGGCCAGAGTGGGGACGCTTCCCTCTTGACCGGATCCCCATGACCTCGTATTGCTCTCTCCCTATCATGCTCGCGGCTGCGGACGTCGTTGCCATTTCGCAGTCGGACAGCGAGCCCGCGCGCTACCAGATGCCCATGAAGGTCTTCGATGCCATGGCGATGGCGAAACCGATCGTGGCCAGCTCGGTTTCTGACCTCCCCTTGGTCCTCGAAGGATGTGGCCGACTGGTGCCGCCAGGCGACGTGGAGAGGCTGGCGGGGGCCATCGCCGACATGCTGAACAATGCTGACGAGGCCCGCGTCTTCGGAGAACGTGCGCGGGAGCGCTGCTTGGAGCATTATTCCATGCGGCGGATCGGAGAGAGGTTGCTCGAAGTAGTGAATCAAGTGCTACGCGGCAAAGGAGAGCTTTGAGCGTACCGGCGATTGCCCATCCAGGCGGGATACCTCGAAGGGCAAAGTCTGACCGTTGCCCTCTGTCCTTCGCCCAGGAGCGGTTGTGGTTCCTGGCTCAACTGCAGCCCCACAGTCCACTCGATAGCATCTCCCCCGCCGTGCGGGTGCAAGGCACGCTCGACGTCAGCGCATTGCGGCGCTCGCTGGAGGCTATCGTCATCCGCCATCAGTCGCTGCGCGCGACGTTTGTCGCGGTGGATGGAAGGCCGCGCCAGATCATCGCCGAAAGCCAGACGGTCGAGCTCCCCGTGATCGACCTGCAGGGATTGCCGCCGAGCGAGCGCGCGAGCGCCGCGAAGCGGCTAGCGACCGAGGAGGCCAGGCGGCCTTTCGATCTGGCGCGTGGTCGGCTCTGGCGGTTCCGCCTGTATCGGCTGCGCGAGGCGGAGCACGTGCTGCTCGCGAGCATGCACCAGATCGTATCGGACGACTGGTCAATGCTGGTGTTGTTCAGAGAATTGGCGGTGCTTTACACCGCTTTGTCCCGCGGACAGCCCTCACCGCTTCCGGAGTTGCCCATCCAGTACGGCGACTTTGCGATCTGGCAGCGGGAATGGCTGCGGGGCGATGTGCTGGAGCAGCAGCTTTCCTACTGGAAAGCGCAACTGAGCGGCGCCCTGCCGGTTCTGGAACTCCCGACGGATCGACCACGGCCACCCGTCCAAAGCTATCGGGCTGCGAGAGCGCACCGGCTGCTGCCGCAGACGGTGACCCGCGGGCTTATTGGGCTGAGCCATCGCGAGGGGGCTACGCTGTTCATGACGCTGTTGTCGGCGTTTCAAACCTTATTGCACCGTCACACGGGGCAGGACGACATTGTGGTGGGCTCGCCGATCGCGGGACGCAATCGAGCCGAGACCGAAGGATTGATCGGGTTCTTGGCCAACACGCTCGTGCTGAGGACCGACCTTTCGGGCAATCCGACGTTTCGAGAACTATTGGGACGGGTGCGG
>Ga0209159_1002063_pt1 | contig 14397 bp, 10 predicted proteins | sample GraSoiAngelo_144_FD_185901 | JGI IMG/M metagenome (GOLD analysis project Ga0209159, IMG submission 185901) | Grasslands soil microbial communities from the Angelo Coastal Reserve, California, USA - 14_1009_02_40cm (SPAdes) (version 2) | ecosystem: Environmental > Terrestrial > Soil > Grasslands ...
CCTTCTCCTGGCCGGCCTGGTTCTCGTGGCGACGTACAGGCTGGAAAAGCCGCGCGCGACTGCTGTGCTGGTCGGGGCGATCGTCGGAGCGCTGTGCATGCTCAAGATCAACGTTGGCGCTTTTGCTGGGCTGGCGGTCGTCATGGCGTGGGCCGGCAGCCTTACTCCTGTGTGGAGACGTTTTGTCCTTCCGGCGATCGCCGGCGTCATCACGCTCGCTCCGTTCACCTTGACGTCGGCCCTGCTGGGTCGCGGCTGGGTGCTCGAGCTTGCGTTGTTCGTCTCGCTGTCCACCGCGTCCGTCGCCATCGCCTACGTGGCGCCCGAGCCTCGGAGCGAGCCTCCCTCGTCGACCGGCTGGCTGCTGCTGGGTGGTCTGGGCCTCGTCGCGGCTTCGTTGGGAATTGCGCTGGCCGGAGGCAGCCGACCGGTGGACGTCTGGAACGACCTGGTGGTGCGGGCGGTCCGGTTCCCGCAGCTTTTCACGTTGCCGGTGAACATCAATCCCCTGGCGGACGCGTGGGCCGTGGTTTCGGTCGCGGTCGCGGTCGCGACGTTCGGCCCGCTGCGACATGCCCGGGTGCCCGCTTCGGCAGCCGGCGCGGCCCGGATCGCCTCGGGGCTGTACATGCTCCTCTCGATCCTCCTCCTGCCCAGCTGGATCTTCCTGCTGGGGCTGCCGCTTGCGTGGATCGCCATCCGGCCGCCGGGCGCTGATGCGGCCGGGAGCTACTGTCGAATTCTGCTGGCCGCGCTCGCCGTGATCGGCAGCCTTCAGATCTACCCTGTTGCAGGCTCGCAGCTGGCGCTTGCGGCGCTGGTGATGGTGCCCCTCGGGGCGGTGATTCTCACCGATGGGATCGCGCAGCTTCTCTCCAGCCCGGCCCCGGCGGCGCCATGGCGACGGCTGGCCGCCTGGGCCACCCCGTTCGCGTTCGCGGTCACGGTCACGATCTTGATTTTGTCGGGGTACCTGACTGAAGGTCGGTTCGAGTCAGGGTCTCCGTCGGGCCTCGCCGGAGCCGAATCCGTGAGAATGCCGGCGCAACAAGGCGCCCAGCTGCGCGAGCTGGTGGGGGGGATCGAGCGCGATTGCTCGGCATTCATCACGTACCCCGGCATGAACAGCCTCTACGTCTGGACCGGCCAGGAGCCCGCGACGCCGCTGCGCTATGGGGTCTGGTGGCTCGTACCTGATGTCAACGACGAGCAGTTGATCGTCCAGCAGCTCGAGGGTCGCCCGCGCCTGTGCGTTGTCAAGAACCAGACCCTGATCGACTTCTGGGCTCAGGGCAGGGCGGTGCCGCCGAGCCCGTTGGTCGCATTCATCGACCAAAACTTCGTCGAGAAGAGGTCCTACGGTGACTACGCGCTGCTCGTCCGTCGAACCTGACCTCAGACGACAGGCTCGGCCGCTGGTTCCGCCGACCGATCGTGCGACAGCGACTCACGACGCGGTTTGATGCCCCCGACGCCAAGGATCGTCAGCCAGCCGGCGTCCCACAACAGCTGGGGCACGGGCTGACCCAGCGTCAGCACCTGCATGGTGACGATGCCGACACCGAACCACAGCCGATGCGCCAGCGACGGCGTGCCACGCAGCACAAGCCACGCCGCCAGGACCAGGTTGCTGTAGTCGGGTTGGTGCAGGTGGATGGAGACCATCAGCGTGCCGAGCAGGCCGGCGGCGAAGACGATGTCGAGGTCCTCCCGGCGGCTCCATGCGACGTACAGGCAGGCAATGCCCTGGACGGCAAGCACGGCGTAAGTGGCGGGGCCCAGGTGGAGGCCGAACAGGTACGCGACGGTGAAGAAAGTGTGGCCGACATCGGCCTGGCCCAATCTGAGCGCCTCCCAGTAGCTGGCCAGGCCCGCAGGCCCAAGGGCGACCGCGCTCAGCGCGGCCAGTACCGCGCAGGCGCCGGCCCAGCCCACCACCGCTTTGAATCGGCCGGCGACCAACAGGCAGATCGGGATCATGAAGACGACCTGCGGCTTCAAGGCTGTCGCCAGGGCGAGGGCGATGCCGGCTACGAGCATCTGATCCCGCCGGCTCAACCACCAGGCGACCGCCACCAGCGCGATCACCAAGAACGTCGGCTGGCCGTAATAGAAGGCCTGCATCACCGGCCACAGGCCGATGGCCACCAGCAAAAGCGTGAGCTTGGCCAGGCCCTGGTAGGGGGCGGCGAGGTGCCAGGCAAAAACTAGCGCCGCCACGGAGATGGCAGTCCACAAGACGTAGGCCACCGGCTCTGGGAAAACGGTAAGGGGGGCGAAGATCCACGCCAGGAGTGGGGGGTGCAGGTACGTGAGCACGCTGTCGATGGTCCGGTCGTCGGCGGGGAATGAGCTGGAGAGCGTGCGCAGGGTGCCCTCGTTGTAGATGGTCGACCATCCGTAGCGCGTCCCGGCTTCGGCCGCCACGTAGATGAGGCGGACGTCCTCGTGAATCGGATGCTGGACGAAGTAGGCGATCCAGCGCCCGATCGAGTAGACGGCGGCCCATCCGGAGGCCACGGCGCCCGCGGCCAGCCAGAGAGGCGGCCGGGGCTTAGCAGTTGCGCCCTTCATGGTGCGGATCACGGAGTCTGAACGATGATCTTGCCTGGCGCGAGTGAGCTCCACGCGTAGCCGGCACGCCTATCCTCGGGCCCAGCGAACTCGAGCACCAGCTTGGGGTGCTCCGGCCCCTCGCCGCTGAAGTCTCGTGCACCGGGCACTGCAAGCCCACCCAGCACCTGCCCAGTCCGGTCGTACCAGGCGACCTCGCCGTAAACGGCGTTCGCCTCATAGCCCGCGTTCACCTCATAGGGCGAAGCCTGTTGGTAAGCGAGCTTTGCCGCCTGGTCGCGGGCCACCTGCCAGGCCTGATAGTCCTGCTCCCCGACGCAGTAAACGACAACCATCGCGGCAACGATGGCGAGTGAAAGCCGGCCTGCGAGCAGTGGCCTCGAGGTGCGGCTGGCCGCGCGCGCCGCGAGGGGCGCCAGCAGGGCCACCACCGGCAGGTAGTAGCGGTCGACAGGGACGTAATGCAGAAGCGTCAGAGGTAGGAACTGCAATCCCGCCGCGAGCAGCAAGAGGGCAGCCGGCTGTCCCACCTTGGCGGGGGTGAGCCAGCGCCACCTGCGGATCATGAACGCGACAGTGGCCACAGCGGCGATCTCGAGCGCCACAAACATCGGGATAGGGAAGAGTTGCGGCTTCAGGTAGGGGAACAGCACGCTGAGGCTGAATCCTTGAGGCTGGAACACGTTCCCGTAAAAGATGTCTCCGTTGGCGAGAAACACCGCCAGCGCGACGAGGATCAGGGCGAACGCGAAGAGCCGGCTGCGGTCGCGCGCTGGTCGCTTTCTTCCGGTGAGCGCTAGACCGGGCAGGAACGGGAGTAGGCCCAGGCCGACCATGCCGGGCAGGAACATGAAGGCAGCCAGCGCGAAGATGGGTACCGGTGCCACCGCCGCCTGCAGGCGGTGGCCCTGGGTTGGGGGCGTGAAGCCTGCGAGGGCCGGTACGAGAATCGCGCTGAGGCAGCTCGCCCAGAGTAGGCCCAGGCCGATCCAGTCCCGGCGGGCGAGGCTCTCCCGCCGGAACAAGAGCAAGCTCGCAGTGACGGCCAGCGGCAGCGAGACGCCGACCTGACGCTGCAGCGTGGCCAGCGTGGCGAAGCCGACGCACAGAGCGATCCAGCGCCGGCCTTCGTGCCAGCGGACGCCACCCAGCGCCGCCGCCGAGAGCAGTCCGACATATGGCACGTCGGTCATGAAGGTGGTGGCGTCAGCGGTGAAAACGGGGAAAGCGAGAGGGGCGATGGCCGCGATGGCCGACCAGGTTGCGTCCGCCCCGAGGTGGCGGGCAAGCCGGTGCCCCGAGTACATCGCCAGCAGAATGAACGCGACCTCGGACAGCCTGAGCAGCCTCTGATCGCCGTGCCCAAGTGTAACCAGCCATGCGAAAACGACTTGCACGAGCGCCAGCGCAGAGTCGCTCGGGTACATGCTGATGTGCAAGGGGTTGAAGTGGCGCACGTCCCATGCCATCCCCCAGTCGTCGTTGAATGCGAGGGGCGGGCCCAGGTCGAAGGCGACGACGAGCAACAGGGCGATGCTGCCAAGGATCCAGGCCGTGCGGGTCAGCCGGCCGGTCACCGAAGTGGTCTCGGGCGCCGTCAGCTCCAGCGAATCCGCCAGCCGCGATGTCGAAGTCGACTCGATCATGGGAAGCGCGGCACATTGTCGGCCAGTTGCCGCGCCTTTCAGACGGTTAGTAGATCGGGGTCTCCACCGTCACGGCTTCGAGCCACTTGCGGCACGAGGTCAAAAAGCGTGCCGCCTGAAGGCCGTCCAGCACGCGATGGTCGAACGAGAAGCAGAGGTACATCATCGGCTTGATCCCGATCATGCCCTCGATCGCTACAGGCCGCTCCACGATCGCCTCCATGGTCAGGATGCCGGCCTGGCCCGGGTTGATCACGGAGTAGCTGAAGAGGGTGCCGAAGGTGCCGGAGTTGTTGACGGTGAAGGTGCCACCGGTCAGCTCGTCGGCCTTGAGCTGCTTGTTGCGGGCGCGGGTCGCGAGGTCGTTCATCGCGCGGGCCAGGCCCGCGATCGAAAGCCCGTCGGCCTTGCGCACGACCGGGACGAGCAGCGTGTCCTCCATCCCGACCGAGATGCCAAGGTTGAGGTCGCGGTGCAGGATGAGCTCTGTCTCGTTGAAGGTCGAGTTGACCTCCGGATGTTCGCGCAGGGCTGAGATCGCGGCCGTCATCACATAGGGCAGGTAGGTCAGGGAAAAACCCTCCTGCTTCTGGAACGCGGCCTTGTTCGCATTGCGGTTGGCGACCACGCCGGACATGTCGACTTCCTGCGTCTGCCACGCGTGGGGGATGGTGGCTTTCGCGCGGGCCATGTTTTCCGCGATGAGCCGCCGCACGCGGGTCAGCTGGACGACCTGGTCGCCCACGCCCGGTGCGACCTGAGCGGCAGGTGCCGCGGGAGCCGGCGTGGCTTTGGCTTTCGCGGCGAAGTCCTGGACGTCCTTCTTCGTCACCCGGCCGCCGAGCCCTGAACCGGTCACCTTCGACAGGTCGACCTTCAGCTCTGAGGCGGCCATCTGCACACCTGGCGAGAAGCGGTGCTCGCCGGTTTCCTGCGTCGGCCCCTCCGCCGGCTTCGCCGACACCTCCCCACGCGTGGGGAGCACAGGCTCCGGCGCCCTCGCTGGCTCTTCGGCCACCTTCGGTGTGGCGACCGCTGGAGCCGGCGCCGGGGATTCCGGCGTGGCGGTCACTGCGCCGTCGCCTGTTTCCACCACCGCGATCTCGGCGCCCGCCTGGACCGTCTCGCCTTCCTTGGCCAGGATCTCGCGCAGGATGCCTGAGACCGGGGCGGGCACCTCGGCGTTGACCTTGTCGGTGTCGACCTCGAGCATCGGCTCGAACTCGACGACCTTGTCGCCCGGCTTCACCAGCCAGCGCGAGATCGTCCCTTCGTGGACCGACTCGCCCAGCTGCGGCATCACGACCCGAGTGGTCTTTGCCATCAGTAAGCCGCGAGGTCCTTCAGCACTTTCGTGATCTTGTCCGGCGTCGGCATGAAGTACTCCTCCATCGGTACCGCGTACGGCATCGAAGGCACGTCAAGCCCGCCGAATCTCTTCACGGGCGCGTCCAGCCAACGCCACGCCTCGTCAGCGATTAGCGCCGCAACCTCCGATCCGACCGAAACGCTGAAGTTGTCCTCGTAGAGCACCAGGCACTTACCCGTCTTGCGCGCCGACGCGATGATCGCCTCCTTGTCGAGGGGATAGACCGTGCGCAGGTCGAGGATTTCGACGCTCACGCCGTCCACTTCGAGGTTCCTGGCCGCCTCCATCGCGTAGTGGACCATCAACCCGTAACAGAAGACCGAGATGTCAGTACCCTCGCGAGCCGTGCGCGCGACCTCGAGCGGGATCAGATACTCGCCTTTGGGCACGGGCTCTTTGAACATCCGGTATAGGCGCTTGTGCTCGAAGAACAGGACGGGGTCGGGATCGCGGATTGCCGCGAGCAACAGTCCCTTGGCCTCGTAGGGGGTCGAAGGGATGACGATCTTCAGGCCTGGCGTCGCGAATCGCGCCTCGATCGACTGCGAGTGATAAAGCGCCCCGTGCGCGTGGCCGCCCATCGGCGCGCGCACGACCAGCGGCACCGACCAGTCGCCGTCGCTGCGGTAGCGATACTTGGCGATCTCGTTGGTGATCGAGTTGAACGCCATGTGCGCAAAATCCGTGAACTGCATCTCCGCGACTGGCCGCTTGCCGGCTATCGCCAGCCCCAGCGCGACGCCCGCGATCGATGACTCGGCCAGCGGCGTGTCGATCACGCGTGCTTCTCCGAAGCGATTGCGCAAGCCGTCGGTGACCAGGAACACCCCACCCTTTTTGCCGACGTCCTCGCCCATGACCATGACGCGCTCGTCGCGCTCCATCTCCTCGGTCAGGGCTGAACGCAGAGCGGAGACCATGTTCATGTCCTCGGTCTCGACGCCGGCTGCGGGTTCGATCGCCGCCGGCGCCTCGACGGCGTAGACGTTCTTCAGCGCATCTTCCGGAGCGGGGTCGGCGGAGTCCATGCCATCTTTGGTGGCTTTGGTGACCTCTTCTTTGACCGCCTCTTCGTACTCAGCCACCTGCTTGGCGGTCATCACGCCTTCTTCGAGCAGACGCTTCTTGAACCGCTCCAGGCAGTCGTTTTCGGCGAGCAGCTCGATCTCTTCCTGCGTGCGGTAGCGGCGCTGGTCGTCCTCCGACGAGTGGGCGCCGAGGCGGTCGACGAGGCACTCGATCAGAGTTGGTCCCTCGCCTGCGCGTGCCCGCGCGACTGCCTCCTTGGAGACCACGTAACAGGTGACGGGGTCTCGGCCGTCGACGGTGACGCCCGGAAATCCGTAGCCCGCCGCGCGCTGCGCGACGTAATCGATCGCGTACTCCTTTCGAAAAGGGGTCGAGATCGCAAAGCCGTTGTTCTCGCAGACGAAGATCTCGGGCAGCTTGTAGATGGCGGCAAAGTTGAAGGCTTCGTGCGCATCGCCCTCTGCGCCGGCGCCCTCGCCGTAGCAGGTGAGCAGGACCCTGTCGGTGCCGTCCATCTTCAGTGCATACGCGACACCCGCGCCGCGGACCATCTGCGTCGCCACCGGCGAGCCTCCCGACGTGATGTTGTGGCGGGAGTCCGAGAAATGGCCGGGCGTCTGCTTGCCGCCCGACGCGGGGTCGGCGGCTTTGGCGAGCACCGCCAGCATGAGATCGAGCGGGGTCATGCCCATGCGCATGCACACCACAACGTCGCGGTAGTAAGGAGCAAGCCAGTCGTGCTTCGGTTGCAGCGGCCAGCTGACGCCGATCTGAGCCGCCTCGTGGCCGGCGCACGAGATGATGAATGGCGCGCGGCCCTGACGGTTCAGGACCTGGAAGCGGTAGTCGATCTGGCGGCCCAGGAGGATGTACCGGAACCACTCTTTCAGCGTCTTCTCGTCCAGGCCGGTGTCGCGCCAGGCGATCGGCTCCTGGTAGCGCCACTCGGGGCTGAAGGAAGGACCTTTCGTCTTGGTGATCTGCGCCACGGCCTTTTTAGAAGTGAATGGCGTGGCCGTCCACGGCCATCGCCGCCTCCATCACCGCCTCGCTCAACGTCGGGTGGGGGTGGATGTTGCGCCCGAGCTCCCACGCATCGCCCTGGAAGAGCTGCGTCAGCGCAGGTTCGGCGATGAGCTCGGTGGCGTTGGCGCCCACGATGTGGGTGCCGAGCAGCTGACCTGACTTGGCGTCGGCGACGATCTTGACGAAACCCGCGGTCTCGCCATGGATCTGCGCCCGGCCGATGGCCGAGAACGGAAACCGCCCGACCTTCACCTCGTGGCCCCTGTCTCGCGCCTGCTTCTCGGTCATGCCCACCGACGCGACCTGGGGGTGCGAGTACGTGCATCGCGTGATGAGCTCCTGCTCCATCGGCGCGAGGCGCTGCCCGGCGATGTCCTCCGCGGCAACGATGCCCTCATGCGACGCCGCGTGGGCGAGGAGGTAGCCGCCGACCACATCGCCGATCGCGTGGATGGAATCGACCGACGTCCGCATCCACTCGTCGACCTTGATGAACCCGTTCGGGTGCATCTGCACGCCGGCCTGCTCAAGGCCGAGCTCCTTGGAGACGGCGGCGCGACCGACGGCGACCAGCAGCTGCTTGGCCCAGACCTCGCCCTGGTCGGTGTCGACGGTGACCCCGTCGCGCGCCTTCTTGGCCCCCGTCACCTTCACCCCAAGGCGGCAGTCGATGCCGGCCTTCTTGAAGACGGCGAGCAGCTCTTTCGAGACGTCTTCGTCCTCGAGCGGGACCAGCCGGTCGAGCGCCTCGAGCAGGGTCACCTTGACGCCGAGCTGGTTGTAGAAGGTGGCGAACTCGACCCCCACGGCTCCGGCGCCGATGATGCAGATCGACTCTGGCGCGCTCTTGGCCAGCACCGCATGGTCGGACGAGATGATGTTCTGGCCGTCGATCTCGAGGCCGGGCAAGCTCTTGACGACCGAGCCCGTGGCCACGATCAGGTTCTTGGCCTTGAGCTGCCTGGAGCCGACCTCGATCGTGTTGCGGTCGCGGACGCGGCCCTTGCCCTGGACCACTTCGATCTTGTTCTTCTTCATGAGGTACTGGACGCCCTTGTAGAGCTGGCTCACGACGGCGTCGCGGCGCTCCGCGATGCGCGGATAGTCGTAACCGACGACCTCCGCCTTCAAACCGAACTCGGCGCCGCGGGCGGCGACGCGGTGGTAGAGCTCCGAGGACTCGAGCAGCGCTTTGGTCGGGATGCAGCCGATGTGGAGACACGTTCCGCCCAGCTTGTCGGACTCGACCAGCCCAACCTTCAAGCCGAGCTGTGACGCCCGGATGGCGGCTGGATAACCACCCATCCCGCCGCCGAGGATGACCACGTCAAAATCGGAATCGGGCACGGGTTAATAGTAGGAAGCTTTAGCAGCCGGCCTTACGCAGGTTGCGAATGCCGGCGTCGAACGAGGCGTGGTCGCGCAGCGGCCGGCCGGCGCCAGGGTCGCCGAAGGCATCGATGGCCCGGTAGTAGAGGCGCGGGTGCCTCTCGCTGGGCATGACGAGCAGGTCGACGGCTCCGTCAGGGTCGAGGCATGGATCCGTGCGTTCGGCCGCGAGGGCGGCGAAGTCGGCGACCTGGCGCTCCATCAAGACGGTTCGCGCGGTCGCGAAGCTGAAGAGCAGGACGGCGTTGTTGAAGGCGGCCAGGAAGACGCACGCGATCAAGACGGGCCTCCAGGTGCCCCGCCAGGGCAACTTCTTCGCGGCCTCGGCGAGGAGCAGCAGCCACAGCACCGCGCCGACGTAGACATACCGCGATGATCCGGCTTGCTGAAAACCCAGCTGGGCCCGGGTCAGGCCGGTGATGAGGTAGAAGGCCACCAGGCCGGCCGCGACGCTGACGGAGAACGCATCGGCGCCTCCGCGGATCCAGTGCCAGCCGATCGCGGCCGCCGCCGCGGCCAGAACCAGCAGCCCGATCGTGTCGTTCTTGCCGATCAGGCCGGCCGCGCCCTGGCTCAGCCCCCACAGGGTGTAGAGCGGATCGAGCCAGAGGTTCGCGACCGTCGGTGGCGGGTTGGGGTGGTTGCCGAACCTGCCGAACGCCACATACCAGACGGCAAGCGCGCCGCCCACCGGCGCAAACCAGGCCAGTGCCCGCCGGCGGTTCGGAATCACCGCAATCTGCACCACCGCCGCTACGGCAAACGTCACGCCGACGCCCGAGAACATCAAAGACGCGCCAAGACAGGCTGCCGCCAGAGCCAGGCGCCGGGAGGTCGGCATGCCCTGCAGCGCGATCAACATCGCCAGGCCAAAGCCAACGGAGGCGAGCCAGGCCACCTGGAACGCCCACAAAATGTTGTCCCAGCCGCCGCCGAGGAAGAGAAGCAGGGCGGCCGCAGCCAGGCCGATCAGGTCCCCCGCACGGCTGCGAACCAGGTGGAAGAGCAAGACCACGTTGGCGAAGTGCGCCGCCAGCAGAAGGAGCATGTAGGGCAGGTAAGTGCGCAAACCAAAGGTGTGAAGCAAAGCCGTGTACACGATTCGAAAGAAGATCGACGGGTGTTCGTTATGGGGTTGGAAATAGGTGATGAGCGTCCAGTCCGGCGCCGTGAGGATGAACGTCCACTCATCGAAGTAGAAGGTGTACGTGCGGGCCAGCCACAGGATCGCTGCGCAGCCGATGCCGGCCGCCACGACCACGATCAGCTGCGCGTGAGGCACGCGCACCTCAGCCGCCGTCATCCGGTCAGGCGGAAGCCGCGAAGGCGCTGGAAGCTCTGTGACGAGCCGGAGCGAGCAGGCATACAAACCACACCAACAAGCCAACCAGGATCGGCAGCGGCGTCAGACCCCACGCGAACTCGCCACCGATCACGACCACGACCAGCCACCACCGCTGCCAAGCGGGGGGTTGGTCGCGCCAGAAGAGCCAGGCCGCGAGCACGATGACTGTGAAATCCTGCAGGTGCCAGTAGGTGGCGCCGATGGCCGACGCGACCAGGCCGAGGGCGAAGATCCGCGCGTCACCGGCGTGGCGATTGGCGTAGGCGCCGACGACCGTTGCGGCGACCACGATCCCTTGCGCCAGGTAGCTCAACGCCCCCGGGCCGAGCACGTAGGCCGGGGTGAAGTACCGGTTGTTGGCGACCAGTTGCGCCTCGCCGAGCAGCGTCGTGTAGTCGCCGAGCCCTTGGCCGCCGATCACGGCCAGCGACGCGACTGCCAGCACGGCGGCGGTCCCAGCCCAGGCCACCGCGATCCTCCAACGGCCGGCCATCATCAGCGCGACCGGCAGCAGGAGGGTGAGCTGAGGCTTGATGACCGCCAGCCCGAGCACCATCCCGGCGAGGTACGGCTTTCGCGCTTCGGCCAGCCTCCAGGCTGCCGCGACGATGAACAGGATCACAAGGTCGGGTTGGGCCAGCCTGAAGCCGTAGAGAAGCGGATACCAGGCCAGAGCACCCAGCAGCCAAAGCACCCGCCACCGGGACCCGCCTGGGGCTGCCACCCACCAGGCTCCAAAGAGCGCAACCAGCGAGATCCCAAGCCAGACGATCACCGCGCCCGAAGCGCCGAGCAGGCTCAACGGCAGCACCAGCCACGCGTACGGTGGCGGCGACAGGAACCGGGCGCCGTCGTTGAAGACTGCCTCCGGTCTGAGCTGCGCGAACAGGCCGTGCTGCAAAGGCAGCGAATAGATATGGCTCCATCCGTGCTCGACGCCGATGCGAGCGCCGATGTAGATGAGGGTCAGGTCGTTGTCGAGGAGCTCGGCGCGCAGCGGCTGGACCACGACCACACCTGCCGTCAGGACGAAAGCCACGAGCAGGAACCACGCGAGCCCGGCGGCGCCGAGGTTGCGCCAGACGGCAGGCTCGCGCGAGTGGGTTAGCCGCGTTCGGCCAGGGGCACGGGTTTCCGCGGTTCCGGTCCGATGTATTCCGATTGCGGCCGGATTATGCGGTTGTTGGCGGCCTGCTCGAGCACATGAGCGCTCCAGCCGGCAACCCGGGAGACGGCAAAGGTGGGTGAGAAGTACTCCTTGGGCAGGCCGATCGCCTCCAGCACACCCGCCGAGTAGAACTCGACGTTGGTCGACTGCGGACGTTCCGGATGCTCTTCGTGAAGGATCCGGAGCGCGATCTCCTCGACCCTGGTGGCGAGCTCGTAGAACTTCGGATTCATGCGCCGGCACATGTCCTTCAGGATGGTTGCCCTCGGGTCGTAGACGCGGTAGATGCGATGGCCGAAGCCCATGAACTTGACCTTGCCCTTGCGGGCGTCACGCATCCAGCGTTCGGCGTCGTCGGCGGCTCGGATCAGCTCGAGCTGATCGATCACGGCCGAGGGCGCGCCGCCGTGCGCGGGTCCCTTGAGGGCACCGATCGCGCCGACCAGGCACGAGGTCAGATCCGACTCGGTGGACGCGATCACGCGAGCGGTGAACGTCGACGCGTTCATGCCGTGGTCGGCGAGCAGGACCAGATAGGTATTGAGTGCGCGGACAAGTTCCGGGCTCGATTCCTTGCCGCTGAGCATGTAGAGGTAATTGGCGGCGTGGCCGAGGTCGGCCCGCGGCTTGACCGGCGCGAGTCCGAGCTGCCGTCGGTTGAACATCGCCAGGATGGTCGGGAACGACGCGGTGGCGTGAATCGCCAGCGGCACGCTTGGCTTCTCGAGCCTGTGTTCGACGCCCTGAACCGAGACCACGCTCCTCAATACATCCATGGGGTCGGTGTCCATCGGCAGCGCGTCGAGCGCGACGTTGGCCGCCTGGGACAGGGCGCGGGAGGCGGCGAGCTCCAGCGACAGCGCATCGAGCTCGGCGGGGTTGGGTAGGCGGCCCTTCCAGAGCAGGAACGCGACCTCCTCGAAAGACATCTGCTCGGCGAGGTCCGCGATCACGTAGCCCTGATACACGAGCCGGCCGTTGGCGCCGTCGACCATCGAGATCGCCGTCTGGGCGCCGATGACGCCTTCGAGCCCAGGCACGTAGGTGCCGCTGGTCATCTCTTGGCCAGCTGCAGTGGCTTCTTGCCCGGCTGGGGTCCGATCCAACGGGACGCGGGCCGGATGATGCGCAGGTCCGAAAGCGACTCGAGCACGTGCGCGGTCCACCCGGCGACCCGAGACGTCGCGAAGAGCGTCGTGAAAAGCTCCTTCGGTACCCCGGCGCCGGTCAGCACCACCGAGGCCCAGAAATCCACGTTCGTCGCGTTCGGCCGTTCGGGATGTGCCTCGTGCAGGATCTTCAGCGCCAGCTCTTCGGTTCGTGCGGCGGTCTTGTAGAGCTCGGGTGCCGCACTCTTGGCCATCTCGCGAAGGATCTTTGCGCGCGGGTCATATGTCCGGTAGACGCGGTGGCCGAATCCCGAGAATCGGTCGTGCCGCGCGTGAGCTTCCGTCAGCCACTTCTCGGCGTTGTCGGCCGAGCCGATCTTGTCGAGCATGTTGCGTGCCGCGAGTGTGGCGCCTCCATGCGCCGGCCCCTTGAGGGCGGCGATCGCGCCGACGACGCACGATGTCAGGTCGCTGCCGGTCGACGCGACCACCCGCGCCGCGAACGTCGAGGCGTTCAGTCCATGGTCGGCGAGCAGGACGAGGTATGTGTCGACGAGGTGGACCTTGGCCGCCTCTGGCTCCTTTCCGTCCATCATCCAGAGCAGATTCGCAGCGTGGCCGAGGTCAGCCCTGGGCTCGACCGGCTCCTTGCCCTGACGCCGGCGATAGGCGGCGCCGACGATGGTGGGGAAAATCGCGGTGAGGGCGATCGCCTCGTCCAGTGTCGGCTTGGTCAAGGACTTCGCTGCGCCCTGCGCCGAAACCACCGTGCGCAGGACGTCCATCGGATCCGTCGCCGGGTCCATGGCCGTCAGCGTTCCGCGCGCGGATTGGTTGAGGTTGCGCGCGGCCGCCATCTGTTGACGCAGGGCGTCAAGCTCCTGTTCGTTCGGCAGCTCGCCATGCCAGAGCAGGTAAGCCGCTTCTTCGTAGCTGGCGACGGGGACGAGATCTTCGATCAGGTATCCGCCGCGATAGATGAGACGGCCGTTGGCGCCGTCGACCTCGCTGACGGCGGTTTCAGCGGCAACCACGCCTTCCAGCCCTGGGCTGAACTCCGCCACTTCGAAATTAAGTGTAGGTGGAGCCGGTTTGCGACCACCCCAGTTGATTCCTCACCTTTGCGCCCACCGGTGGCTATCCACGGCTGGGGATACACTCCGGTGGCGCCAACGGCGCCTTATTTACGGTGCGGGTGCGGGGCTTTAGACCATCCCCAGCTCCCAGCGCGCCTCTTCCGACATGCGCTCTGGGGTCCAGACCGGTTCGTAGACGATGTCGACGCCGGCGTCGGCGATTCCCGGCAGGGTCAGCAGGTGGTCGCGGACGTCCGCCATCACGTCGGCGGCCATCGGGCAGCCGAGCGCGGTCAGTGTCATCTTCACGTCGACGCGTGCGGGCTTGATCGCGATGTCGTAGACCAGCCCGAGATCGATGATGTTGACCGGGATCTCGGGGTCGAAGCACTGCCGGAGAACTTCGATCACGTCCTCGGGCTTGACGGTCGCGTCCGGCGCGACCTCCGTGGTGACGGCGGGTTGCTCCGGGGTCCCCGCCAAATCGCCAGATTTGGTGGGGTGGTCGCTCATGGCTTCTCCAGCGGGAGGCCCGCGTCCCGCCAGGCCTTGGTGCCGCCGCGGAAGTTGACGACGTCTTTCACTCCGAGCGCGACCGCCATCTCCGACGCGACAGCTGACCGCTCACCGGCCTGGCAGACAAATACCGTTTTGTCCTCGAACTTC
>Ga0209159_1002070_pt1 | contig 14375 bp, 17 predicted proteins | sample GraSoiAngelo_144_FD_185901 | JGI IMG/M metagenome (GOLD analysis project Ga0209159, IMG submission 185901) | Grasslands soil microbial communities from the Angelo Coastal Reserve, California, USA - 14_1009_02_40cm (SPAdes) (version 2) | ecosystem: Environmental > Terrestrial > Soil > Grasslands ...
GTCACGGCCCCGTGAGGGCTTGACAAGGACTGCCCCCTCCACGACACGCTCGCCGCAGTGAACGAGTTTTGTTTCAATGTCCCGGAGGCGGTGTCGGTCAAGTGGTGGAAAAGATCTGAGGGCATCATCGGGCACGGTTGAGCTGTCGTTGTTCTCCTCGCTGCTCGCTACGCTGCCTTGCTGGCGATCGGGACCGAGTTCGGGATCTCTTGCCAGCCGTCGAGCCGTCGGAGCTTGATGTGCCCGCTGCGCAGGAGACCGAAGAGGAGCAAAAGGACGGCGTCCTCGGTGGGCAACAGCCCCTGCGTCTTGGTGCGGCGGCGAAACTCTTCGTTGATGCGCTCGAGCGCGTTCGTCGTGCGCAGCGCCTTCCACTGCGACGCGGGGAAGCGCAGGAAGGTGAAGAGCTCGTCCCCAGCCTCCTCGAAGCTCGCCACCACCGGCGCGCAGCGCAGGCGCCATTTCTTCGTGAAGGCAACGCGCGCCTTCTCGACCGCCTCGCGAGTCTCCCCGTAAATCATCCGCCGGTAGTCTTCCGCGATCTCCTCCCGCATCCGCACCGGGGCCTTCGCCTGGAGGTTGCGCAGCTTGTGGACGGTGCAGCGCTGGATCGGGAGGGCGGGCCACTGCGTGCGCAGGGCCGTGTGGAGCCCGGGATTCCCGTCGACGACCGCGAGCACGGGAGCGCGCAGGCCGCGGGCCACCAAAGCGTCGATCGCGTCTCGCCAGCCGGCGGCGGACTCCTGCCCGACCAAGCGGAGATCGAGCACCACGCGTTCCCCGCTGGCCCGCACGCCCAGCGTCACCAGGATCGGCACCCGCTCGCGCCGCTTCCCAATCCGCACGCACGGATACCACCCGTCGCAGAAGAGGTAGCGGATGTCCTCAGTCCCGAGCGCCCGCTGCCGCCAGGTCTCAAAGTCGGCGGCCAGCCGTCCCACCAGGCGCGAGACGGCGTCCTTCCCGAGCGGCCCGCCGCGCAGCAGCGGTGCCAGCGCGCCCTTGAGCCGCCGCGTGTTCCCCCCGCTCAGGTAGACGCCGAGGATGGCCTCGTCGACGCGGGCCGTCCGCCGCTGGTACCGCGGCACCGCCGCGCTGGCCCACTCGGTCGTGCCGCCGTCCGGCGTCGCCAGCCGGGCGCGGGGCATCGTGATCGTCGTCGCCCCGAGACTCGTGGTGAGCGTCCGCGCCCGCGTCCCGTGTCGATACCCGGCCCGCGCTTCGCCCACCCGCACCGAGCGGGCCGCGCCCAACGCCGCGTCCAGCTCCTCCTTCACGATGCGCTCGATGGTGTCGCGAACCCGCTCGCGCATCACGCACTCGATCGTGTCCGCGCCGACCTCGCGCCCTTCTCCCAGGTCCCGCTTCCTGCTATCGCTTCCCACGGCGTCATCCTCCGGCACCCGCTGCCAGCGGGCGCAGTTGTGGCTCAACTGCGCCGGATGATGACGCCTTCCTTTCACTTTTCCACCACACGCCCGACATTACCGGGGCCCATGCTCCTCCTCGTTGTGGTCTGGGTCTACTTCATGCGTCGATACAATCCGTCCCGCATGTGGCAGGAGCACATCACCCGCTACAAGGAACACATGGGCCGGGTTGAGGCTCACCTGGACCGCATCGCGGCGGCACTGGAGCTGGTCGCGAAGCGGTGACCGGCTCCCGGGGCATTCCAAGCCGCGCATTCGGTGCGGCAGTTGGGGCTGTCGGAGGTGGCCTGTGACACACGTGGGTAGAACCGTTATTGAGTTGCCTCTAGCGACGACAGCGGTTGTGCTCGCGCTTCGATGCTTGCGGCTCGCGCGGCGGCCCGAAGCCGCCGCGATCCCGTTCTCGTGGAAACAAACGCTATTGATGCAAGTGCCAAACGAGCTCAAGTCGCGAGGACAACTCCTGGTAGAGGGGTGGTTTGGTCTTGTGCTCGGAACCATAGGCCTTGCGGTCGGGGCGTATGACCTTCTGACGTAGCCTGCCGTCAAAGCGAACCCAAACGGCGCCGTCTCGTACAGGCAGCCGCCCCGCCGACATCGCCAAGGGTGCTCCGGGCCGAGGACGACGTGGACGAGATCGCAAGTGCTGTGCGGAACTCGCAGCCGCCGGGCTCATCGAGCCGGTGACGCGGCACTGACGATTCGAAGCGGGCACGGACCTGTCCTGGGGTAGCGCGCAGCGGATTTGCAAATACCCGTGCGGGGTTTTTGGTGCATGAGGCGGACCCACGGGTAGGGTGACGGGTCCGAGGGGCTACAAGGCGCTCTGAGCGATTCGGTCCTGGGTCGGATACTTGGTTGCCCTCGGCCTCGGCACCGCCTGCTGGCCCTTACCCCGCGAGGCGCTCGCGGTCCCTCCGTAGAATCACGGACAGAAGGGCCGGCGCTGCGAAGGACGTTTACGTCCGACGCCCACCAGGCTGAGCGCGGAGAACGCACTCGGCCTCGCCCAGCAACTGCTCGATGAGGTCTCCGAGCCACGCGAGCACCTCCGCTGCGCCGTCGAGCGGCAGCGCTTCGATCTCGTCCGCCAAGCGCGCCTCGTAACCGCGCCGTGAGGTCTGGGTCGTGGCGGTTGCCTCCTTTGCGCGCCAGCCGCGCAGCAGTGCAACAACGTCGCAGAGGTGCGCCGTGAAACAGCCTCCGCACTCACCCTCGCAAAGATGGCGGTCGTACATTCCCCCTTCGTACTCGCCCACTTCCGTGGTCGCTAGACGACAGCACAGCAGGCGCAGCCGAGGCATCGTTCTTGCCATTCACCGCGCGTGACCGAGCAGAGAGATGAGGGATGATGAATGCCGGTCATTCTGATCCTCCTCGTCCTCTTCGACGGGCTGGCGACCTGGCTGGGCGTCGGGTACGCGGGGCATAAAGAGGCGAACATAGTGGTCGCGACGATGATGGCCCACTTCGGGCTCGGGCTGACGTTGACAGGCATCACGCTTTTCAAGGTCGTCGCGACGCTCTTCTTGGCGCAGGTGACGCACCTGCGCCTCGCCCGGATCGGCATGTGTCTCGCCATTCTTGTGTATCTCTTGGCGAGCGTCCTGCCGTGGTCTGTGAAACTCTTGATCTGCTGAAATTGGAGCTTCGGGTTGCGAGGTACCATGACGATGGAGAAGTGGAGATCGGTGATGAAGAAATACCCTCTGTGGGCTACTGTCCTACGCCTGACTGAGGGAGGGCTCGCGGAACCACACGTGCTGGTGCCGGTGTCGCTCCTCGAAAAAGCGATGGACGCGCTACAGGCGAGCCAGGAGCATGCGGATATGCTCAACACGGCCCGCTTCGAGGCTCTACCACAAGAAGTGCAAGAGGCGTTGCGGGATGCGGTGAAGGTGGAATGATCACTCGCTCGACATGAGAACGCACTAGGCATGGATGAACCGAAGAAAATACTGATAGTCGAGGATGATGCTGACTGCCGTCTCATCCTCATCCATCGCCTACGCAAGCTCGGCCGGTTCGACATCCGCGAGGCGGCCAACGGCCAGCAGGCAATCGACGCCGTGCATGCCGACCCTCCTAACCTGATCTTCATGGACGACAGGATGCCGGTCATGGACGGCTGGGAGGCCACCAAGCGCATCCGCGATATGGACGGAAGCGGCGACGTGCGCATCATCGCCCTCGCTGGGGGGACGATGGCCGGTGAGAAGCAGAAGGCGCTCGCCAGCGGCTGCGACGACTACCTCACCAAGCCGATCATGGACCCCGACCTGGTGCGCCAGACGCTCCAACGCTGGCTCTATTGAGAGTTCGCCGCGCCTAAGCCCGGCCCGCACCCGCTTGATCTCACCCCGGAGTCCGGGGATACCGGTCCACCTCGACCTCGGCGCGGGGGGAGTGCGGTCCACATCGATCTCGGGGGGGGGCCGGAAGCGGACCGGGTCAGCGACCATCCCTTGCGCCCCGTTTCATTTCCTTCTCCCTGAGCTTCTCCGTGATCCTCTTCGCCTGCTTCACCATGTCAGCCGGGTAGTAGCTGGCGTGTACCTGAAGAGTATGCAGATCGGGGGGCTGCCCGGTCGGGTACGTGTAGCGTAGCGCGTACCACACAACGTCGTGGGTCGCGTTCTCCCACTGCGCCAGCCACTGGCGCACGGTGGTTTCAGGATGCGTGGTGATGTCTCCGAACTCCGTCCAGCCTGCCACGTGAGAGGATGGGAGCCCTGGATTCAAAAAGTCTTCTTCAAGTGGTTGCCACCCCTTGCTTTTCAGCGTGGCCGCAATCAGCGAGAGAATCTCGTCGGCTGGGTAATCAATTTCGATTTTGTAGCGCACCTGATCCGCGCCGTGATATTTTCCGTACTGAACTTTCCTGGCTCTCGGCGGGACGATCAACGAGTCGGGAAAATCGCGCCTTGCTCGACTCGGGCATGCGGTCAGGCCGCCCAGCAGGAAAAACGCGGCGGCCACGAGCGCGATCAACTGGAGTGCGGTGCTGCTCCGGTCGTACACGGGGAGATCGTTATCGAAGCGGAGCCAGTGGGGACCGTGGCTCATCCACGAGAGGATCGCCTCGGCCCCCGTTGGGAAGGGGCTTCCCAGCCGCCGGGCCGCCGTCGCGTCTATGCCCGTCCGTTCGGGCGGCAGCTCTACGCCCTTGGTGTCCCCGTCATCCCATGGTTTCCGCTGACCCGGCCCCATGTTCCCTCCGCTGCGCCGCGCTAGCGTCAGCGACAGTCACCGCGCAAGACGCGGTGCGGTGAATCGCCAGGCGGTAGCCGACCGGATCGGTGACGAAGAGGAGCGCGCCCTCCGCTATCACCTCTTGGCAGTTCACTAGAACACGATCCAGCCCGAGACGCTCGGCGTGTTGCTCAAGCACTTCGTCGTCATCGAGCCGGCCCCGCCGGTAGCGTAGGGGGCGACAGCGTAGCTCCTCACCGGGCGGCAGCGCGCTCGACGCTGCCCTCTGATGCGGGGGCTACCGACTTGTGACCCATGAGGTCCGCCGGCACCATCGACGCATGCCACGTCGCCTGCGAAGGTTCGCCCGCGTCCTCTTGGTCGCCGTCCCGAGCTTCATCGCCGGTGCGGTCTTCATTGCGTATCTCGCCGCCGACGCGAGCCGGCTCTTCTTCCAGATGCTTCGCACCGACTATGGCACTGAGGAGGAGATCGCCGCCGGCTGCCTCCGACATCGGGGCGACGTTCACGAAGCGGCGTGGCACTATGCCAACGTCGTCTCCACGTATGGCACCGACACCTGGTGGCGGACGACATCCACCAAGGACGGCTGGCGGCTCGCCTTTCCTCTCGCGGCGATCCTCTTCCGCCATATGTGGCAGCCCGAGGTCATCGACGGTGGTCTACCAAAGGTCGAGGCTATGTACCGTGTCCGCCTGGTGAACGCCCTCATGGAGGACTCGCAGGTGGTGGCGGCCACGCAGGAGTTGGAGCGCGCGGCGCGGCTGCTCGGACCGAACGGAGAATCGAAGGTCGAAGCACTCCGCGAGAACCTTCCCCGCGTAGACGACAGCCCCCTCCTGACGTTCTGCCGATCTTCGTCAAACAACTAAGGGGCGAGCCGCGCCTACAGCGCCGCCGCTCGACTTCGCCAGAAATACGGGGATGCGGTCCACCTCGACCTCGGCGGCGCGGGGGCGTTCAAGCGTTAAGGGGCGCGTGCCGATGCACTATGTGCCGGCACCTGCATCTGCCCGGCGGGGTCGAGGATGGAACCGCCAGCCGATGGGAAGAGGCGCACCAGGAACCGAGCAGGGCTGCGTGAGCTTCAATGGAAGAGCGCAGGACTGCTCGGATGGCTCATGGCGCTTGCGGCGGGGTGCGTCCCCATCGGTCACCATCACGCCGCTGCCCACGAGTGGTCGCGATACCTAGTCGGCAAGACATCGGAAGCTGAAGCCAGCCTCGTCGCGATGAGAGACGATGAGGAGGCCAAATTCCTCCTCGCTAACATCGCGCTCGCCCACGGGGCACGCGACCGCGCAGCGTCGCTCACAGCGGAGCTTCGCGGGCGGCACCCCGAGGACGTGGAGTTGCAGCTTCTCGAACATCTCGTGCGGCGGCGCGAGGAGCACCCAGCCGAGTCCTGGCTCGACTCGTACGGCGAAGCGTGGAGGGCACTGAGCCGGCCAGCCCTCCCCAGCGTTTGGGCTGCCAGCGGCTGGGTCACTTTCCGCGAGCCCCCTGTGCCCGAGGCCACACGGCGGGCCGTCAAGGGCACGCCGCTTCAGCTACTCGTGGACTGGGGTCCCTGCATTCGGGAGAAGCGCTCGGATCGCGTGGGTGCCATGGTGCGTGAGCCGTTGCCGCCCGATCTCCGTGTCCTCGCTCTACGCTGCGTGCAGTACCATCACCCCGAAAAGGGGATGGACGCGCTTTGCAAGAAACTAGAGGACCAGGTCGCCCTTGATTTTCCCGAGTCGGTAGAGGTGGGTCTCCCGGCGCTCGCGGACGATCTCGATGGGGACGGTCCGCTCCCGCCGAGAGCGCTGGACCGGCTCCAACGCCTCCTCTCCCGGCCGGTCTTCTCGCTGCCCCGTGGGCGTCTCTACGAGTCCTACCGGGAGCGCCTTCAAGCCGCAGGTCTGCCTCAGCCCGAGGTCCGGGCACTGTTCGCCGTGGATTTCGCGGATTTCGACTTCAGTGTCGCTCTGTTGCGACACCCACTCGTTCGCACGATGCGGGCCGGCGATCCCGATACGAGCATCCGCGCCGCCGCGTTGTCAGAGCAGTTGGCGCACTCCCTGCTGAGAGACCGGCGAGCGCTAAGCTGGTTGCAGGCCGTGCCGTTCGAGTGGGGGGCGGGCCGTGCTGGAGATGGCGCGGCGCAAGAGCGCGCCGTCACGATTCGCGACTTCATGCGGAAGCTCATCCCCGACGCTTCATCCGCTGCCACGACTGCGCTGGCGTGGCCCATCCCCTCCCTCAACCAAGAAGTCGCGGATGCGGAGGGCACGGACGAGATTGGACTCCTTGCTCGACTTGCCGGCGAGGAGATTCCGCCGGCGATCCTCAGGCACTTCATCATCACCGAACCGCCGCCGGCAGGGTAGGTCGTCAGCGGGGCAGCGAAGCGCTCAATCTCCCCGAGGACTTCGGGGATGTGATCGAGATGGACCTCGGCGGCGGGCGGGGTTGGCGGCGCGGGTGCCTTACTACTGCCAGCTATCGCGGCCGGGGAACGTGTAGCTGGTGAGGCCCTCGTCTCGCCCGACGAACACATGCCCGTAGATGCCGCCCCGACCGAAGCCGAGGCTCGGTGTCTGCTCGGGGAGAAAGAGATCGCGGACTGGGTCCGGTGGTCCCCGCTCGATGAGCACGTAGCCTGAGCCGATGGGGCTCTCCCGAAGGAGACGACGCCGTGGTCGCCCCCGTCGTCGGATCACGATAGAGCCACAGATAGTACCACAGTCCGTGACTCCCGACTCAAAACCGCAACGAAATTCAGTGGAGCCGAGGGGAGTCGAACCCCCGACCTCTACAGTGCGAGTGTAGCGCTCTCCCAACTGAGCTACGGCCCCACAGGCGGGAATCCGAGCGGAGTCGCGCGTATAGCCCGACGGCGCCAGCAGGTCAACCAGATTCTCGCGGCCGCGCTCAAGGTGAGCCCGCCCCGGGCACGTCGACCGTCGTCGCGAGAATTCGGGCGCCGCGCTGGGCTCGCGCCTCGGCGCGCGGGATCGCCGTCGCCGCGAGGACGAAGAGCGTCCGCCGGTCGACGCCACCCAGCATGCACGCGATGACGTGACGGTCTGCGGCCACGCGATCCGTGACGGCGCCGCCCTCGCGCACCCGGATCGCCTCGTTGGTGAGGGGGGAGGCGACCCAGATGGCGCCCTCCGCGTCGAGGCAGATGCCGTCGGGATACACCTGCTCGTCGAGCGACGCCCAGGTGCGCCGCCCCGCGAGCCGACCGCCGGGCGCGATGGTGAAGGCCGTCAGCCGGTGCGCGAACGTCTCAGCGACGATGAGCGTGCCGCCGTCCGGGGTGATGACCGTGCCGTTCGGGAAGGCGAGGTCGTCGGCCGCGGGCTCGACGCGGCCGTCGGGATGCACGAGCGCGAGCACGGCGGACGTGAACGCCTGGCCGGCCTCGTAGTCGTAGCCGAAGTTCCCGACGTAGGCCCGGCCGGCGGGGTCGACGACCATGTCGTTGCAGTGGAAGGTGGCGAGGCCGGAGAGCTCGGCGTGCACGACGAGACGGCCGGCCTCGAGACGGAGGAGGCGCCGGTCCGTCATCGAGACGACCAGCAAGCGGCCGTCAGGGAGCCAGCCGAGACCCGAGGGCTGTGTCGGCACCTCGACGATCGGCTCGACGACGCCGTCGGGCGTCACGGTGACGACGCGCTCGCCGTGCATGTCGGAGACCCAGAGGCGGCCGTCGCGCCAGCGCGGCCCCTCGAGGAAGTGGAAGCCGTCGGCCACCACGCGAAGGTCGGTGATCATGCGGCTTCCAGAAGCACCTCGAGCCCATCCTCTGCAAGCCGGGGTGGGGAGCCCCGACGGCGGTCACGGCCGTGGCGCGCGCCGCCGCGACGGGTGCAGGTGGATGATGACGGACTCGTGCGGCGCCGGAGCGGCGCCACTGTCGTCGTCCCACCCCGACCCGCCGTGCCGCCAGGCCGGGCCTCGCGGCGCCCGCGCCTTGAGGCGCCGCTCCGCCTGCTCGGCCAGCGTTTCGGCGCGCAACAGATCCGTTGCACGCGGTGCTGCGGGGCCGGGCAGCCGCGGGCGCCCGGCGCTCGCCGGGCCCGCGACGACACTCACCAGGACCATCGCAACGAGAGTTCTCTTCATGCGAAAAGAGCACGCGGCGTGCCACGCGAGTTGGATCAGCGCGACTTCTCCGCTATACGGCCCGCATCGATCAGCTCCCGCTCACGCCCCGCCCGACTCCCCGCGACGTCCTGACCGGCGTCTTCGGCTACCAGGACTTCCGTCCGGGGCAGGAGAAGATCATCGCGACCGTGCTGGGGGGGCGCGACTGCATCGGCGTCATGCCGACGGGCGCGGGGAAGTCGCTCACCTTCCAGATCCCCGCGCGCCTCCTCCCCGGCACCGTGCTCGTCGTGAGCCCGCTCATCTCCCTCATGAAGGACCAGGTGGACGCGCTCACGCGGAACGCCTTCCGGGCGACGGTCATCAACTCCACGCTCGACTGGGAGACCAAGCGCGATCGCCTGCGTCGGCTCCAGGCCGGCGAGTACGAGCTCGCCTACGTCGCGCCCGAGGGCCTCGAGGGCAACCTGCGCGGCTTCCTCGGCGGCGTGAACGTGTCGCTCGTCGTCGTCGACGAGGCGCACTGCATCTCGGAGTGGGGCCACGACTTCCGGCCCGCCTACCGCAAGCTGAAGGGACTCAAGCAGGAGCTCGGCGGCATCCCCATCCTCGCCCTCACCGCCACCGCGACCCGACGTGTCGCCGGCGACATCATCCGCCAGCTCGGCATGGTGAAGCCCGACGGCTTCAAGGGCTCCTTCTTCCGCTCGAACCTCGTGCTCACGGCGCACAAGAAGGGCGACGGGCGCGGCTCGCGGAAGGACCTCCTCACCTGGGTCCGCCGGCGCGCGGGCGAGAGCGGCATCATCTACACACTCAGTCGCCGGAACGTCGAGTCGCTCACCGACTTCCTCCGCGCGGCGGGCGTGCGCGCCGTCGCCTACCACGCCGGCCTCGAGGACGCCGTCCGCGAGCGCAACCAGAACGCCTTCGCGCGCGACGAGGCCGACGTCGTGGTCGCCACCATCGCCTTCGGCATGGGGATCGACAAGTCGAACGTGCGCTACGTGATCCACCGCGAGATGCCGCGCTCGATCGAGTCCTACTACCAGGAGATCGGGCGCGCGGGGCGCGACGGGCTCGCCGCCGACTGCCTCCTCCTCTACTCGTGGGCCGACGTCGTCTCGCACGAGCGCTTCCAGGACGGCATCGAGGACGACGAGGTGCAGCGCGAGGCGCGGCGGAAGACGCGCGCCATGTACGAGCTGGCCGACGCGCCCGGCTGCCGCTGGCGGAACCTGGTTTCGTACTTCGACGAGACGATCGCGGCCTGTGGCGCATCGTGTGACGAGTGCCGCGGCGTGCCCTTCACGGACCTGGTGAAGCCCGCGAAGGCCGCGAAGGCCCCGGCCGCGCCGGCGCCCGCCGGTGCGGTTGAACCCGCCGCCGACGGCGCGCTCTTCCAGCGCCTGCGTGCGCTCCGCCGCGCGCTGGCCGACGCCGAGGGTGTGCCCGCCTACATCGTCTTCAGCGATGCGGTGCTGGCCCGCATGGCGGCCGAGCGCCCGACCGACGAGGCGGGGCTGCTCGCCGTGGCTGGGGTGGGGCCTGCGAAGCTCGCGCGCTACGGGCACGCCTTCCTCCGCGTGCTGCGCGAAGCGGACGGCGCCTGAGCCGGCACCTGCGAGGGCCGGAGCCTCGCAGCTGTGCCTGTCCTGACCGGGATGCCAGGAAGGTCTTGCGCGGCTCCTCGCCCTCGACCGTGACGGGCGCTTGAGCGAACGCTGCTCCGGCCCGTGGTTGCGGGGCCGGCGGCCGCGGCACGGCTCTTGAAGTTAGCCAGGCGTCAAATCTTCGTCAGGAGGATACCCATGGAAAACTGGGACAATGCAGTCGTCGTCGATTCCCGCGAGCTCCAGCGCCTGCGGGACGAGCACGCGAAGCTTCAGAAGGCCAGCCGCAAGCAGCGGCTCCTGCTCCTCGTCCTCGCCGGCGGCTGTGCGGTGACCGGCCTCGGGCTCTACATGGGCGCGCTCCGCTTGACCGCGACCGAGCGCGACGCGAAGGAGTGCCGGAAGACGGCGATGCGCTCCAACGTGGTGCTCGCCGCGCTGGCGCGCAGCCACGAGAACATCCTCGCCGCGACCGAGAAAGCGCCCTCGGTCGGCACGAAATCGTGGGGCCGGCGATTCACGGTGACCATGTACCTGCCGCGGGACCCGGCGTACGGGAGGTTCAACACCGGCTTCACCTCGACGCTCTGGAAGGCGGACCCGAAGTCGCGCATCGTCGCCGTCGACCCCAAGCTCATCCCCTACGGCTCGTGGGTGTGGGTCGAGGGCCTCGGCTGGTACCGGGCCCAGGACTGCGGCGCGGCCATCAAGGGCTTCCGTCTCGATCTGCTCACCGCCACCCAGCGGGACGCGATGGCCTTCGGCAAGCAGGACCGCTTCGTGATCGTGGTGCCCTCGGCCGCCTGACCCCTACGCCCCGAGCTCGCCGAACACCGTACGCGCGATCTCGGCCGCACGCCCGGTGCCGGTGACCTCGAGCCAGCAGGCGGGCGGCTCGGCGAGCAGGCGAAAGCCGAAGAACGGGAGCGCGTCGGCCTCGCCGCGCACCAGGTCGGCCAGGCGCGCGATCCCCCGCACGTCCATGTGCAGCACGAGCCGCACGCCCTCGGGCAGCGGCTCGGCGCGCGCGCCGCCGAGGACGGCGCGGAACTCGCGCACGTGCTCGGCGAGGTCCGCGGCGGCGACGCCCTCCGCGAGCCGGCCGGGGCGCACCGGCGGCAGGTCGACGATCACGTTCACCCGTCTCTCCTACCACCTTGCCTCGCGCGCCGCATGGCGCTACCTCGGGGGGCATGGCCACCGAGAGTCGCGACCTCACGCTCGGCACCCCGTGCCCGGACTTCCGCTTGCGGTCCGTTGACGGCAAGACCTTCGCGCGCGACGACTTCAAGGAGAAGCCGGTGCTGGTCGTGATGTTCATCTGCAACCACTGCCCCTACGTGCAGGCGGTCGAGGACCGCATCCTCGCGCTCCAGCGCGAGTACGCGCCACGCGGCGCGCAGCTGGTCGGCATCTGCTCGAACGATCCGACCGACTACCCCGAGGATCGGCCCGAGAACCTGCTCCGCCGCTGGCGCGAGAAGGGCTACGGCTTCCCCTACCTGCTCGACGAGACGCAGGAGGTGGCGCGCGCCTTCGGCGCGGTGTGCACGCCCGACATCTACGTCTTCGACCGGGCGCGCAGGCTCGCCTATCACGGCCGCATCGACGACAACTGGCGGGAGCCGGCGAAGGTCACGCGCCGCGAGCTCGCCGCGGCGCTCGACGCGCTGCTCGCCGGGAAGGCGCCGCCGCGCGAGCAGGTCCACTCGATCGGCTGCTCGATCAAGTGGCGGAAGGCGTCGTAGCCGCACGCAGCCGCGGGCGGCGCCCGCCGGCGCCGGTGGCGCTTCGGCCCTGCGCTGGCAGACCGCGGTCATGCCGTCTCAGCGACCACCGCCTGCCAGGTTCCGCGTTAGCCGTCGAGCAGGCGGCGCAGCACGGGTTTCAGCTCCGCGGCCAGCTCCGGGCGCTTCAGCGCGAAGGCGACCGTCGCCTCGATGAAGCCGACGCGGTCGCCCGCGTCGTAGAGCCTGCCCTCGGTCTCGAGGCCGTAGAGCGCCGTGCGCTTGGCGAGCGTCTGGAGGCCGTCGGTCAACTGGATCTCACCGCCCCGGCCGGGCGGCGTGTGCTCGAGGATGTCGAAGATCTCGGGCGGCAGCACGTAGCGGCCGAGGACCGAGAGGTTGGTCGGGGCGGTGCCCGGCGCGGGTTTCTCGACCAGCGTGTCGACGTGGTACAAGCCCGTCGCGATCTGCCTCCCCGCGATGACGCCGTAGAGGTGCGTCTTCTCGGGCGGCACGGCGAGGAGCGCGATCACTGGGCCATGCGTCGCGTAGACCTGGAGGAGCTGGCGGGTGCACGGGACCGGCGCGTCGATGATGACGTCGCCGAGCAGCACCGCGAAGGGCTCGTTGCCGACGTAGCGGCGCGCGACCAGCACCGCATGCCCGAGGCCGAGCGGCTGCTTCTGGCGCACCGAGACGACGTGCGCCATCTTCGCGAGCTCGCGCACCATCTTCAGGAGGTCCGGCTTCCCCTTCTCTTCGAGGAAGCGCTCGAGCTCGGGCGAGACGTCGAAGTGGTCCTCGATCACGCTCTTGCCCCGGCCGGTGACGAGCACGACGTCGGTCAGCCCGGACTGCACCACCTCCTCGACGATGTACTGGATGGTCGGGACGTCGACGATGGGCAGCATCTCCTTGGGGACCGCCTTGGTCGCGGGCAGGAAGCGCGTCCCCAACCCTGCCGCCGGAATCACCGCCTTCCGCGGTGCGCTCACGTGGTGCGGAGCTTCCGCTCCTGCGCTTCCTGGAGCGACTTGCAGTCGATGCAGAGCGTGGTCACCGGGCGCGCCTTCAGCCGCTCGAGGCCGATGTCCGCCCCGCAGTCCTCGCACTTGCCGTACGAGCCGTCCTCGATGCGCCCGAGCGCCTCGTCGATCTTCGAGATGAGCTTGCGCTCGCGGTCGCGGATGCGGAGGAGGAGGTTGCGGTTGCCTTCCAGCGAGGCGCGATCGGTCGGGTCGGGGAACTGCTCGCGGTTCTCCCCCATGCCGTCGACGGTGCGAGAGGCTTCGTTGATCAGCTCGTGGCGCCGCTCCTCGAGGAGCATGCGAAACACATCGAGTTCGCGCTTTCTCATGGCGAGCTCCGCGGGAACCGCTGTAGCACCGGGGCGGGGCGCACGCAATCAGCGCGGGGGGCCGTGGTGAGGATCGCCTACCTGGACGTGTTCTCGGGCGTCAGCGGCGACATGACGGTGGGCGCGCTGCTCGACCTCGGCCTGCCGCTCGCGGCGTTGCGCGAGGCGATCGCGGCGCTCGCGCTCCCCGGTGTCGAGGTCGCGGTCGAGCGCGTGGCGCGCTCGGGCATCGCGGCGACCAAGTTCCACGCGCACGTGCACGGCGAGCGCCCGGACCAGGGGCCGCCCGCAAACCACCACGGGCACCGCGCCTGGGCGGAGATCCGCGACCTGCTCGCCGGGAGCCGCCTGGCCGCGCCGGTGAAGGAGCGCGCGCTCGCCGTCTTCGCACGCCTGGCCGAGGCCGAGGGGCGCGTGCATGGCGTCCCCGCCGACGCGGTCGAGTTCCACGAGGTGGGAGCGCTCGACGCGATCGTGGACGTGGTGGGGGCGGCGCTCGGCTTCGTGCACCTGGGCGTCGAGGCCGTCTACGCCGGGCCGCTGCCCATGGGGCAGGGGCGCCTGCGCTCGGCGCACGGCCCGCTGCCGGTACCGGCCCCGGCCGTGGTCCTGCTGGTCGCCGGCCGCCCGGTCCGACTCGAGGACGGCGCGGCCGAGCTGGTCACGCCGACCGGCGCCGCCATCGTCGCGGCGCTGGCGCAGCGCGAGGCCGTCCCCGAGATGCGCATCGAGGCCGTCGGCTACGGCGCGGGCGACCGCGAGCTGGCCGACCGTCCGAACCTGCTCCGCATCCTCCTCGGCGAGCCGGTAGTGGCCGCGGGCGCGGACGAGGTCGTCGTCCTCGAGGCGACCATCGACGACATGAGCCCGCAGCTCTACGAGCACGTCCTCGAGCGGCTTCTCGCCGCCGGCGCGCGCGACGCCTTCCTGGTCCCGG
>Ga0209159_1002079_pt1 | contig 14352 bp, 16 predicted proteins | sample GraSoiAngelo_144_FD_185901 | JGI IMG/M metagenome (GOLD analysis project Ga0209159, IMG submission 185901) | Grasslands soil microbial communities from the Angelo Coastal Reserve, California, USA - 14_1009_02_40cm (SPAdes) (version 2) | ecosystem: Environmental > Terrestrial > Soil > Grasslands ...
CGAACCAAAAGCGCGCTGCATCTGCTTTTGATGAGACGGCCGGCTGCTCCACCACTGTAAGATCACGGAGAGTCCGCGCCTTGGAGCCAAACCAGCGACAGGTCTGGATGTAATTGGGCAAAATTACCTGTTCGAGATGTGCACGCCGACCATCGTCAAGCAAGGCATGAAGCGCGGCCGGCGCGTTGATCGTCGGCACAACGTGCTTTTTGGAGACTCGACGGCCATTAGCTTGCGCTTGCAGCGCAAACCAGTAATACGCATGAGGGCCAAGCGTGATAACGTAAGGTGATTTTTTGATCGGGCGAAACAGATTACGGCTAAAGACTTCCATTGGCACATGGCCGGCGAAGCGGGATAGATCCAACTCCACCGATTGCGCGAAACGCGAGAGATTTACCACGACAACGATGGTCTCCTTCTCGAAGCGACGAAGAAATGCCAGAACCTTCGCGTTATCGGGATGGAGAAATTCAAGAGAGCCGCGCGAAAACGCCTTAAAATTTTTCCGCATCGCAATGACCCGGCGCATCCACCAGAGCAGCGAGGAGAGATTTTTCTGCTGATTCTCAACGTTGACTGCTTCGTAGTGATATTCTGGATCAATCGTAATCGGCAGATAGAGCTGTTGTGGATTCGATCTTGAAAATCCCGCATTACGGTCCGAGCTCCACTGCATTGGGGTACGACAACCGTTGCGATCGCCGAGATAGAAATTGTCGCCCATACCGATCTCGTCCCCGTAGTAGATTATCGGCGTGCCCGGCATGGAAAAAAGCAGTGTGTTTAGTAACTCGATTTTGCGCCGGCTGTTCGCGAGCAGCGGCGCGAGCCGCCGGCGAATGCCAAGATTAATACGTGCGTGCGGATCGGTTGCGTAGACGCGATACATGTAATCCCGCTCCTCATCGGTCACCATTTCGAGGGTCAGCTCGTCATGATTGCGCAGAAACATGGCCCATTGGCAGCCATCGGGAACCGATGGTGTTTGCTCCAGGATGTCGATGATCGGAAACCGGTCCTCCATTTGCAGCGCCATGAACATGCGCGGCATGAGCGGAAAGTGGAAATTCATATGCGACTCGTCGCCTTTGCCGAAGTAAGCGACCGCGTCTTCCGGCCATTGGTTCGCTTCCGCGAGTAACATGCGGTTTGGAAATTTCCCATCGACATGTGTGCGCAACTTGCGGAGATAGTCATGGGTCTCCGGCAAATTTTCGCAGCTCGTATCTTCGCGTTCGTAAAGATAAGGGATGGCGTCGAGACGGAGTCCATCGACACCCAGGGCCAGCCAAAAATCGCACACCTTCTCAAGAGCTTCGAGCACGGCCGGATTGTCGAAATTCAAGTCGGGCTGATGCGAATAAAAGCGATGCCAGTAATAGGCTTTCGCGACTGGATCCCATGCCCAGTTCGAGGTCTCGAAATCTTTGAAGATGATCCGCGCATCTTTGTATTTCTCCGGCGTGTCGCTCCAGACATAGAACTCGCGTTCGGGTGAGCCGGGCGCGGCGCGGCGCGATTTTTGGAACCACGGATTTTGATCGGAAGTGTGATTGATCACCAGTTCCGTGATAACGCGCAGATTACGCTGATGCGCCGCATCAAGAAAGGCGCGAAAATCATCAAGGGTGCCGAAGTTCGGATTGACGTCGAAATAATCGGCGATGTCGTAGCCGTCATCACGCAGCGGCGACGGATAAAAAGGAAGAAGCCAGATGGCCGTGACGCCGAGCTCCTGGAGATAATCCAGTTTTTGGATCAGGCCACGGAAATCGCCCATTCCATCGCCGTCACTGTCGCAAAACGTCTTGACGTGCAATTCGTAGATGACCGCGTCCTTGTACCAAAGCGGATCGACAATTTTACCGTCCGATTGCGCCATGAGGCTAACTCTTGGCGTGCAAACGCCGCACGGCAAGTTGTCGATGTGGCGGATAAAACGACACAGTCTCGCATCCCGCAAGGCTTGCAGAGCGCGAGGCCTCATCTAAATCGGGACCCCGAAAGCGTTGGACGAGGTCGTTCGCACAGACTAAGAGACCAAAATGGTTGGCCTGCGCCCGATTCATTCCTGCTTCCACTTTCGCCAACGTGTCTCGGGCAGCTGAATTCGATTTTGACATGCGTCGGAAAGCAAAAAAACAAGCGCGGCGCAAACCGAAACGGGAAACGCGACACTTCTCTGCTCCTGCGCAACTCGAACCGGGCGCCCCGAGTGACCTCGAGTTAATGCACTCGATCCAGGATCAGGATCCAGATGCACTTTCCCAGCTTTACGATCGGTACAATGGGATTTTGAAAGCGCTGATCCTGCGCGTGATTCATAACGAGGCTGAGGCCGATGATCTTCTGCAAGAAATTTTTATGGAGATCTGGAACCAGGCGAGAAATTTCTCCGCACAAAAAGGGAAACCTCTCGGTTGGATGGTGACGCTGGCGCGTCGCCGGGCGATTGACGGTCTGCGCAAGAAACAGGCTTACGCTCGGGCGGAACAGCGTCTCCAAAGCGAAACCGAACAGCAACCCGATGCCTGGGTCCATAATGCCACCGAAGAAGAAATCGCCCTGAGCGACACCCGCTTTCTCATTCGCAAAGTGATCAACGGGCTTCCACCGGCCCAGCAGCAGGCAATCGATCTTGCATTTTTTCGGGGCATGAGCCAGCGCGAAATCGCCGCAAAAACGAATACACCGTTGGGAACCGTGAAGACGCGGCTTGAATTGGGACTAAAAAAAATCTATGACGGACTCAAGGAACTGAAAGATGAACTTTGAGAAATTCCAAAACCAGTCGCGACTCTATGTCATTGGCGCACTCGAGCCTGAGGAGGTGGAGGAATTTGAAAAAGCGCGCAAAAAATTTGGCCCCAAGGCGGAAGATTTCATTGCAAAATGTTACGCATTGCATGAAGCCTTCGCCCTGAGTTTGCGTCCATCGAAAGCTTCCGCTGCAATCAAGGAACGGCTCATGTCGATGGTGCGAGAACGGAAACAGGCTTAACCGTCGGGTTCCTTGTCCCAGCCATCTAGTTCGCGCAGGATGAATTCCTGAAGAAAACCATAGAAGTTTACTTGGAATAAACTCAAGTCCCGCCGCGATCCAATCGGTGAGCGATGATGGTCGCACAACTCGCCATCGGTGAAATCGTATTTCGCGGCAATGACCAGCCGGGCCTGGTTGAGCGCACTCAACCACGCTTCGGCATGTTTTGACGGAATGTGCAGGGTGCGGTTGGCAAAAGTTTTCTCGTTTCCGCGCAATTGCTCGAGATCTGCGGCGACGGTTTCCGTTGCGGTTTGAAAGAGCCGCCGTAACTCAGGGTTCACATAAAGTTTCCATTCCGCGCAAATTTCAGTTTCCTTCGGATCCGCAGGCGGGCTAAAGAGGCGCTCTTCGGCGGCGGACACGCCTTCCGGATCAGTGCTGGCTGGGATTTGTCGAAGAAGTTCCGCAAGAAACGGATCGAGCTCGGATATCTCGATCTCGTCATTTCGGCGGCAAATTTCCATATCAACCCGCTTTCTCGAGGGTCGCGAGCAGGAGATACCCGTGCAATTGCTGCACATAAAGCTCTCCACGCTCGCGCATCCCGCTCCACAAAATTGAACGCCCTTTCTGGTGCACCTCCAGCATATGGTGTTCGGCTTTCTCGCGCGGGTAACCGAACACCCGCTGAAACACCATTGTCACGTAAGTCATCAGATTAACGGGATCGTTGTGCACCACCACTTGCCACGGAAGATCGACATCTTCTTTCGAACGCGTTTCTTGTTCGATCGTGGGCTCATCAACTGTCGACGGCCCCGCATTTCTCGGAACAAAAAACCTCATAACCGTCACGATTTTTTCCGCCGCCACCTCGTTCCAAAGTGGCTTTCCGGTCATATCCAAAAGGCTAACATACGCCACCGTCAGTTCAAACCCGACCCACGTATTGCAGCCTGTCGCAGCCGCCATCGCCAACTACCGGCCAGTAGTAGTCAGCTTTTCCTACGATGCGGCAGCGAGAATTTTTTCCTGCGTCGCCTTCATTCTGCGCGCATCGGCTTCGCTGCGATCGTCAAGACCGTGCAAATGCAAGAGTCCATGCACAATATAAAGTCGCAGCTCACGCGCCAACGAATTCCCGAACACGCGAGCTTGCCGGCGCGCTGTCTCTGTGCTGACAAAGATTTCTCCGTGTTGAAACGTCAGCACGTCTGTTGATCCGGATTGGTGGAGAAATCGTCGATGCAATGACGCCATGCGGCGATCGGAAATAAACAAAATGAAAATCTCACGCGTTTTTGTCAGATCGGTTCGTTTGTTTTTTCGCAATTGTAGACAACGGCGCAGTGCTTCCGCGGCGAAATTTTCAAGATCGTCAACATCGATCCGAACGGCGCGTTGCAAGTTGTGGACGGTGATTTTGGGAACCCTAGCGCCTATCCGAGCGCGTCTCACGATGAACGATTGCCCATCTTTGCCGCTGATTCTTTCCCGCGTCCCGTTTCGCCTCGAGATTTTAGAAGGGTGTAAACAATTTCTAAGCGCGGCAGATTCGCGCCCGCTGCGGTAGCACGGCGCAGCGGCTCGCCCCAAATCGGATCGATCTCAAGCGGCCGGCCCGCTTCCCAATCCAGTAACGTGGATGGTTTGTACGGGCCGATCGTTTCTGTTCGCTTCATTTGCTGAGAAGCGGCAGAGCGCTCCAACCGGTATCCGCATTTGTTCGCGGCCTCGATCACCTCCTCCATCAGGCCAAGTGTTGTCCGCCTCAGATCTTCATCACGAAGAATCGCGGCGGTGTCGATTCCGCCAGCCAGGATCGACAAGCCATTAAACGGAATGTTCCAAACTAATTTCCGCCATCGCTCCAACGCGAGATTTTCAACCACGCTGCATTGGACACCACCACGCGTGAATTCCCCGGCCACCTCTTGTGTCCGCAATTGCGGCGCGCGTCCATGTTCGCCAATCTTGATGTGGCCATAATCGTAGCGCTCGACTTCAGTGGAGGAAGTTCGACTCAGGCAAATGAAGCAAATCGCCCCGAGCACGCGCTTCGCGCCAAAGTGCTCAGCGAGAAATTCTTCATTGCCAAGACCATTCTGCAACGTCAACAGCATCGTCCGTCGATGCAGGAGCGGCGGAACAAGATCGACGAGATCCGTATTGGAAGTTGCCTTCACCGCAATCAAAACCAAATCACAAGGGCCAATTTCTTTCGTCGAGTTGTAACAATTGACTTCCGCGAGGCGGAAGTTTTCGCCTTTGCCGCGGACATATAGTCCGGCGTGATGTACTTCGCTCAAATCGCCGCGCATCAGAAAATGCACGTCGCTACCGGCGTAGGCGAGTTTCGCGCCATAATAACTCCCGATCGCTCCCGAGCCAACCACCGCAATACGAAGACTCATCGTTTCACGCCGGGGGACGTGTCTCTGACTGAAAGTTTCGGGTAATCAGTCTGGCGCCTTTGTTGAAGGTGAAATAAGCCCAAGCCCACTGGAAGAGCACAGCGAGCCGATTACGGAAGCCGACCAGAAAAATGATGTGCACAAATAACCAGACAAGCCACGCTGGAAGTCCGCTCAGATGCACAAAATTCAAATCCGCGACAGCCTTGTTCCGTCCGATTGTGGCCATGCTCCCCTTGTCCCAGTACCGGAATCTTCGTGGTTTGCGATTGGTGATCATCCTGAGAATGTTTCGGGCAGCGTGACGACCTTGCTGCATCGCGACCGGTGAAACACCCGGCAACGGCTCCCCAGTTTGCTGCGAATAGTTTGCCAGGTCACCAATCACCTGGACTTCGGGATGCCCAGGAATCGTAAGATCGTCATTGACGATGACGCGGCCGACTCGATCGACCGGCACGCCGAGTGTTTTACCAACAAACGAAGCATTGTTACCTGCCGCCCAAATTTTCACCCGACACGGAATAAATTCGTCGCCCACTTGCAGTCCGGCCTCAGTGAGATTGGTGGCGCGTGCGCCCGTGCGCACTTCCACTCCAAGATCGACAAGCTGTTTCATGGCGCTCGCAGACAAATCCTCTGGGAAAGCAGCCAGTAGACGCGGCTCGCCTTCGATGAGAATCACGCGCGCCTGCGATGGATCGATGTGGCGAAAGTCCTTCGCGAGCGTATAACGCGCGATCTCTGCGATCGCCCCGGCCATTTCCACACCGGTTGGACCGCCGCCAATGATTACGAACGTCATCGCTGCCTTGCGAGCGGCTTCATCCGTGATTTTTTCCGCATACTCAAACGCCATGAGCAAACGGCGCCGCAATTCGATTGCGTCCTCCAGACTCTTCAGGCCCGGCGCTAATCTTTCCCATTCGTTGTGTCCAAAATAGGAATGTCGGGCGCCGGTAGCGAGGATCAGGAAGTCGTAGGTGATTTCCGTATCCGTTGTCCTTATTTTTTTTGCATTAACGTCTACTGATTGCACTTCCGCGAGCATCACTTCTGTATTCTTGCATTTGCTCAATACCGCGCGCACTGGCGCAGCGATGTCAGCCGGCGAAAGCGCCGCTGTCGCCACTTGATAGAGAAGCGGCTGAAAAAGATGGTAATTGGTGCGGTCGATCACGGTGACGCGCACATTTTTGCAGGCGAGTTTTTTCGCCGCCTGGAGCCCGCCAAAGCCCGCTCCGACTATCACGACGTGTGGTATTTCCGTCGGGGGAGTTTCCATATGGAAGAATGTTCCGAGAAAGAAAACCGATGCGAGAATTTTCTGGTGGAGCAATACTCTGTCCAGCGACGAACTGAAATGCGTTTGTCAGGCTGACAACTGACGGTATGTTCTGCGCCTAATGCCGAAATCAATTGCACGCAGCAAGACACGTAAATCAGTGGCAAAACGTTTCAAAATCACGGCGCGTGGCAAAGTGTTGCGAGCGCAATCCTCGCGCCGACATCTACTCTCGGCTAAGAATGCGAAACGCAAACGCCAGCTTGGCAAAGCGGCGCGCGTGGATAATACCGACGTCGCCCGGATCAAGGCGAACCTCCCGTTCGGCTAGCTAGTGGCTGGCGCGTTGCGGCGGACTGCGCATGCAAGCACGCGATGTCCGATCGAATCTGCGCGCTCTTGCGGCTCTAGTAACGAATTGGGGGTGGGGCGGGCTCTTCGACGGTGGTGGTGTGTATTGTCCTGGTCGTTACCGACGTGGTAGTTGCCATTTGCCGCATTACCTCTCTAGAATCAGGCCCGGGCTCCGGGCTATAGAGATCACGCCGATTAACGAGAGTCGTGCACGAGAACTGAAGGACCACGAGCAAAAGTAATGCCAGCCATTTCATGATGTCGATGCAAACAGAAGCGTTCTAGGTTGTCAATGCTTGCGATTTTTCCGATCTATAAAACGCGATTGCACGATATCGATCTTGCAGGAAAATTTGCTCTCCGTCAGGGGCTATGGACTGAGGACTTACAAACCCCGCCAGGGCAGGAATGCAGCAACGGTAGTTTGATCCTCTTTGCCGTAGTTCTCTGGCGGACTTTTTTGTTGGGCGCGACCGCCGGGCGGGCCGTGCCATTCGGCCATGAAGCTCCTCAAAGTTAAGACGGCACGTTTTTCTAAGGTGATCGAAACATGTGGTAAACCGGAGGTCTACACGCTTTGGCAAAAACCGGGAGCCGACCGTCACTTCCAATCGCGGATAAAGAACAACCGCGTGATGACGGTCCAAAAGAGCGAGAGTGGGACAGACTTCGGAATCGTGGGGTTCAACGAGCGAAAAGGCGCGACCTATCTCGTTTTTCCCAAATCCCTGAAACGATTTGCGGACAAGCGTGTCGTCGGAGTCAACTGGGCGCATATTGGCCAGTAGAGGGCGCTGTACGAGTCGTAAACTGGCGATGCAGTCAAACATCACGCGCGACATGCATTGCTGGATGCCGAGCTTGCCGTTCGACTTTTGACCTAACCTGGAGGCCAGGCGAGCGCGCGTTTGCCAAGCAGGTGGACATGCAAATGCGGCACGCTTTCACCCGCGTCGGGCCCGCTGTTGATCACCACGCGATAGCCGCTCGATAGATCCTGCTTCTTCGCGATGTCGCGCGCAACCAGGAGCAATTTTCCGAGCAACGCGCGGTCATTGTCGGTCGCGTCTGCAAGCCGCGGCACCACTCTTTTTGGCACGATCAGCACATGCACGGGCGCTTGCGGATTGACGTCATGGAACGCGATTGCGTCGTCGTCTTCCCAAATGATCTTAGCCGGGATCTGGCGGGCGGTGATTTTTTCAAAAATGGTCATGACGATCCAATACTCTGAAAATCTAAGCGCTCAAATTGCGAACATAGGGCGTGGCTTTCTAAGATACCCCTCGTGTTTGGAGTAATTGGGGAGGTTAGCGCGACTGCCTGCCTAACTTATTGCTGCAAAAGCCAATTCAACGCACTGAACAATCGAGACGCGCAACTGCAGTGGTCGACGCTATTTTTTCGCGCACGAAGCAGACAATTTCTTCACGCAGGGCATCACAGGCGCGCGTCCACACTTTCACGCCACGCAGGTGTTTCACGCAAGATTGCAGCGAGCAGAGCTGCAAATTGTCCATGCCAGTTTGAATTAGCGCGTTGATTCGCCTTTCCAAAAGATCAAAAAATGCAAGTTCATATCCTGTGCCTGCTTGTTCGGCGATCTCGAATAGCGAAATGGAAATAGGCGGAGGCGCGGGCGCAAAATGTGGGATGATCTCCTTGTAGCCGATCACTTTCAGGACGTAGCGCACCGTCTGCGAAAGCTGGCTGAACGCGACTACACTCTCGTCATTTCGCAGGCGTAGGTAAAAAGCGATACTCTCCGTCACGTGATCGGTCAGCCACCAACTCGGGTAGCCAGCCTTGTCCGCCGCGCGGGTGATGGCAGCGTGCAGCCAATCGCGATTAAACTCGAAGAGTTGTCCCGACTCGGTCCGCAGATACGGAAATTCTTCTTTAAATGCGACCATGATTTTCGTTTGGGATACCGCGTGATCCCGCGCCGGCGGCGCGAGATTGAGCTTGAGTTGTCTCGGGCGGAAACAATTCCCGCTGGAGCGCATTTGGTTTTATTCGCCGGCCGAGGGTATGGATGGCATCCACAAATTGGTCGACATCCTCAAATCGTTGGTGCACCGACGCGTAACGTAAATACGCCACTTCATCAATCCTGCGCAATTTTTCGAGCACTTTCGCTCCGATGGCTGAGGAAGGAACTTCCCGCCCGCTGGTTTCAAGTTCGTGCACAATTTCGTCCACCATCTCCTCCAGGGTAAGAAGACTGGCCGAGCGTTTTTCAAAGGCTTTTGCGATGCTGGTAGCGAGTTTGCGTCGGTCAAATGGCTCATGTGTTCGGTCACGTTTCACCACCCGCAAGTCTGATCGCTCAATTTCTTCATACGTGGTAAAGCGATATTTGCATTTCAAACATTCGCGGCGGCGGCGGATGCTCGAACTATCCCGCGATTGACGGGAATCGATGACCTTGTCATCACGAGACCCGCACTTGGGGCAACGCATAGTGTTGGACGCTTCAATAACACACAACCAATTGTATCGTCAATACTTTCGAAGGCGAAATTCTTGTTCGGAAAAATTGCGCTGTGACGACAAGATTCCATTATTAATTGCTTTAATCCTGTTCAAGCTAGCAGTGTAGTGGCCGTCCTCAGTCGCACAACGGCCTCCGATATGTGCGTGAGGAGGTAGTTTAGCGCTTCCGCCGGCTCAAACTGCTAGCGCACATTGACGCAACGTCGCCCTAACGTTACACCCATTCGCATGCAGAACGGCACTGCGCGGGGCGCGACATACGGACCGTGGCTTGTCGGTCTGGGCGCCGCACTCTGGGGCACTGAGAGCGCCTGGCGCATCCCGCTCAATAATCTATTTGACGCCGACGTGATCGTTTTCTGGGAGCACGTGCTGATTTTACTTCTGTTCCTGCCGTTTCTGCTCCCGCGCCTCCGCGAGATCCGCAAAATCGACGCGCGCAGTTGGGGCTATCTCATCTTCTCCGGCTTCGCTGGCTCCGCTGTCGGCACGATCTTCTTCACACTTGCATTGAAATACGGCAATCCGACCGTTGTGAACGTCATCCTGAATATTCAGCCCGTCATCTCAACGATGGGCGCGTTCCTGCTCTTTGGCGACTGTCTCCGTCCTCGTTTCTTTCTCTACGCCGGCATCGCAATTGTTGCCGGCATCTTCGTCTCCGTCGCGCATCCGATGCTAATCGGCGTCTCGTTCGAGCGTGCCGGGCTAAATCGCGGCACTGGCTATGCGCTCGTCTGCGCGCTTTTCTGGGGACTCTCAACTGTCGCTGGCCGAGGCGTTATGATCGGCATGCCGCTGCGGCTCGCCTCCAGCCTGCGCATTGTTGTTGGCTTGACCTGCATGACACTGATCCTACTCACATACGGCAAGCTTCACGGCGCAGCGCTCTGGCCAGTAGCCGCGCAGGCGCATGCCACAAAGGCGATCGTCTGGCTGGTCTTGCTCGCGTCAATCTCCGGTGGCATCCCGCTCCTCATCTATTTCGAAGGTCTGCGCCTCACTCACGCATCGACTGCGGGCTACTTCGAGATGATGCAGACACTCGCCGCGGTGTGCATCACGTGGGGTGTTTTCCACGCGACACTCCAACTGCACCAGGTGTTTTCGGGGCTCGTCCTCGTCGCGGCCGTGGCAATGGTCCAGCGCGTCCAACAGATCCAACCCAGAACTGACTGATTGACACCTGGTGCTTGGATAGCTGGCGTACGCCTCGGCTGCGATTCTGAAAGCTGGCTGCTTACGTTTTGGCGACGGATTTCCGCGCTCGAGGCTTCGCGGCGCGCGGCGACTTTTCGGCGAACTCGAAACCGACTTTACCATCATCCAGCTTCAAGTACGCGGAAAAAGGGCGGCCTCGTTTCGAGATAAATCTCGGAAGGAGGTCTGTCTTGCCCGTCGACATCAGTTTTTGCGCTTGTTCTTTCGGAATCGGGCGCTGCAAAATCGTTTTGCTTACGCGGAATGTACATTTTCTCGGGGCAGTGGCGGCACGCTCGCAAACGTAGGCATTTTCCAGGTCGTAAACCTGGCCCTCCTTACAAACCGGACACAGTCCGATGGATTCATGCCGGGAGGTGTCTATCTTTTGCGGCGCGCCATTTCCGTCCGCACCGAAATCAAATTCCGGTTTTTTGTCTTCGCCGAGTTTCACTGCAGCTTCGAACGGACGTCCCATCTTGCTGCGGAATCCTTGCAGCGGTCCTACACGTTCTTTCGTTAACAATTCGCGGACTTCCTCCGGCTCGAATTGGCGCGAGGCCATCGTCTTCCACATGAGCCAGTCGCAATTTTGACACCTGAAGGTTTTGTAATCTTCCTTGATCGGACCGCTGCCGCAGTTAGGGCATTTGGCGTCGATGACAGCGTACTCGCCTTCGATGGTCTCGCCACGGAAGTTGCGGACCTTCTCCACGATCTCGCGCGTTAACCCGCGAATGTCCTCCATGAAATGGCGACGGTCGAGCTTCCCGTGGGCCATTTGTTTGAGACGAAATTCCCATTCACCGGTCAATTCCGGCGTGCACAAAACGTCCGTGCGCAAATTTCGCAGCAGCGTGATGAGCGATAATCCTTTCGCCGTGACGACGAGCTCCTTTCCCTTACGCTCCACGTATCCGTCAAAAATCAGGCCTTCGATAATTTGGGCGCGCGTGGCTGGGGTGCCTAAGCCGCGCTCGCTCATCGCTTCGCGCAACTCTTCGTCTTCAACCAGCTTGCCAGCGCCTTCCATCGCCGAAAGCAACGTTGCTTCGTTAAAGCGTGCGGGCGGCTTGGTCTCATTTTCCTTGATTTCAATCGCAAGCACGTTTGCCCGTTCGTTAGGCGAAATCGGAACAATCGATTGTTCGTCCTCGCCAGCCGCTTCTTTCCCATAGACCGCCTTCCAGCCAGGATCGACAATGATTCTTCCGTCCGTCTTGAACGGCTCACCTTCCACTCGAGTGATGCGCGTGGTCACTTCAAATTGCGCGGCCGGGTAAAAGACCGCGATGGTGCGGCGCGCGACCATGTCGAAAATTTTGCGCTCGAAATCATCGAGATGGGCGGGCGATGTGCCCGTGGGGATGATGGCGTGGTGATCGCTCACCTTGGCGTTGTTGAAGACGCGCTTCGTCGGCTTGATCCATTCGTTGCGGAGCGCTTTCTCGGCGTAAGTGGCCAGCGCCTGGTCGTTGAAGCTGGACATGACCTTGCGCACTTGGCCAAGATTATCTTCCGGCAGATAACGCGAATCGGTCCGCGGATAGGTCAGCACCTTATGCTTCTCGTAAAGGGCCTGCGCGATTTGGAGCGTGCGGCGCGCGCTTAAACTGAAGCGGCCATTGGCTTCGCGCTGCAGTGTTGTTAGGTCGTAGAGCAGCGGCGACGCCTGCGTTGCCGATTTTTTCTCCTCCGTGATCTCGCCCGTTTTGTTGGCGCATTTCGCTTCGATTTCGTCAGCTTTCTCGCGGCTCCAGAGCCGTTCTGCCCGCGCGTCTTCGTCGCCATCGCTTTTGAATTTCTCGTCGAACCAGCGGCCGCGATAGCTCCCCGCCTTTACCCCCAAGTCCGCGTGGACCTCGAAATACGGACGCGGCTTGAAGGAGCGGATTTTTTCTTCGCGCCCCGCCAGGATCGCAAGCGTAGGCGTCTGCACCCGACCGGCGGCGGTCTTTTGAAAACCGCCGCTGCGCGAATTGAATGAAGTAAGCGCGCGTGTTGCATTGATGCCGACCAGCCAATCGCTTTCCGCGCGCGAAGTCGCGGCATCCGCCAGCGGTTGCATTTCTTGCTCGGAACGCAGATGCTCGAAGCCGACGCGAATCGCCTCCGGTGTCATCGATTGGAGCCAAAGCCGCCGCGTCGGTTTCTTCGCGCCTGTCCACCGCAACGTGTTACGGAAAATGAGCTCGCCTTCGCGCCCGGCATCACAGGCGTTAATGATCTCGGTCACATCGGGCCGCTTGATCAAACGCTTGAGCACCTGCAGCCGCGATTTTGTCTTCTCTTTCGGGATAAGATCGAAATGGTCCGGCAACACCGGGAGATTTTCGATATTCCATTTCCCGCGTTTCACTTCTGCGCCTTCCGGTGGAACCATCTCGACCAAATGACCAATCGCCGAGGAGATCACATATTGATCGTTCTCGAAGAAATCTTTCTCGTGCTTGAACTTGCCTAACACGCGGGCGAGGTCGCGCGCGACACTGGGCTTCTCGGCAATGACAAGGGACTTGGACATTTAAAGCTGGAACCGAAGCTTAGCTTTGCGGTAATTGCAATCGGCAAAAGATGGACGAGGTGCCTATCCCAGCTTCACAAAGTATTTCCCGGGCAATTGCTTAACGAGCCGCTTTAGTTCAAGGCTGAGGAGAGTAGAAGAGACGATTGCGCTTGGCAAATCGCATCTGCTGGCGATTTGGTCGATGGGCGTTTCGGACGAATCAATTGCCTCATAAACGCGACGCTCGCCCTCAGAGAGCGGCGGTAAAGGACGCGCTGCGGCTTCCGGCGACGGCTTTGTCTCGGGAAGAAGAATTTGCAAGTCCTCGAGAATGTCACTTGCGCTCATGACGAGCTTGGCGCCTTGCTGAATCAGCCGATTGGATCCCATGGCACTCGGCGCGTTAATGTGTCCAGGAACAGCATAAACGGAGCGGCCCTGCTCAATCGCTTGTGACGCAGTAATTAGCGCTCCACTGTTCAAACCGGCTTCGACAACAAGAATGCCGTGACTCCAGCCACTAATGATCCGATTACGCATCGGAAATGTTTGTCGGTCGGGTTTAATTTCCATTGAGAACTCGGACACGATCGCACCGTTTCCGGCCACAATCTTTTCGGCCAGCCCCCGGTTTTCAGGCGGATAAATTTCCAGCAACCCAGCCCCGACCACGGCAATTGTTCGACCTTTCGCGGCAAGCGCGCCTTGATGCGCAGAAGTGTCGATCCCACGCGCCAGGCCGCTGATCACGGTCAAACCAGCATAAGCTATTTGGTAGGCGAGTTTTTTAGCGGCCTCAGTTCCATAATGGGTGGTGCGGCGCGCGCCGATAATGCCAATTGCGTGATTGTCGCGCTCTTGAAGGTCACCCCAAACGTAAAGCACGATCGGCGGAGCGTGAATTTCCCGGAGCGACTTTGGATACGATGGTGATTCCTGGGTGATGACGGTCGCGCCGAAATCGCGAATGCGATTCAGCTCCGCTGTAAGATCGAGAGTCGATTGCCAGGCTGCAATTTGATCGGCAACTTCACCACCGATTCCCTCCACGGCGCGAAGTTCGCCGCGTTTCGCGGTCAGCACGCGTTCTGGAGTTCCAAAAACTTGT
>Ga0209159_1002084_pt1 | contig 14338 bp, 15 predicted proteins | sample GraSoiAngelo_144_FD_185901 | JGI IMG/M metagenome (GOLD analysis project Ga0209159, IMG submission 185901) | Grasslands soil microbial communities from the Angelo Coastal Reserve, California, USA - 14_1009_02_40cm (SPAdes) (version 2) | ecosystem: Environmental > Terrestrial > Soil > Grasslands ...
CGCCACTGGCGATGTCGCCCGCCTGGCTGGGTGGGGCGACGGGCGGCACCTGATCCCGGCGCTCGAATACGAGGTCTCAGTCGACGACGTGACCTTCGAGCGATTCGCGGCGCGCCCCCGCTTCGACCTGAGTGTCCCGCCCTTCCGATATGCGTGGGTGTTCCCCAAGGCCGCTCACCTCTCGGCCGGCGTGCTCACCACGCACCGCGGCGCCATCAACCTGCACCGTCACCTCGAGTCGTACTTGCGGACGATTGGGCTGGTGCCGCGAGCGACCGAACGCCACGGCTTCGTGATTCCCGTCCGTCCCCGCACCGGACCGCTCGGGCGGAAACGGATGCTGCTCGTCGGCGACGCCGCGGGTCTCGCCGACCCCGTGACAGGGGAGGGGATCAGCCTCGCCGCACGCAGCGGCCGTGTCGCGGCCGACGCCATCGTGGCCGCGGGCCTGGACCCGGAGCGGGTCCGACGAGGCTACCAGGCGGCGCTCCGGCCCCTGCTCGACGAGCTGCGCATTGGTCGGGCGCTGGCCCGGCTGTTGTACGACTTCCCGCGCGTGCGCGGTTGGCTGTTTCCGCGGGTCGGTCAGCCGTTGGTCGAGGCCATCACTGACGTGTTCATGGGCGCGCGGACGTACCGCCGATCGCTGGTGGGCTGCGCGCGGGCCCTCGCGCTCGGGGCCAGCACGCGCTCGTAGACCGCGAGCTCTTCGCGCGCGATTCGGGGCCACGCGTACCGTGCCGCTTTCCGCACGCCGGCCCGGCGCATTGCGGCCCGCCGGTCGGGGTCGCCCAGCAGCGCGACGGTCGCGTCGGCCCACGCGGCAGGATCGTTCGCGGGAAGCAGGACGGCCTCGTCGCCGCCGTCGATCACGGAGCGGAAGCCCAGGTTGTCCGATACGATCATCGGCGTGCCGCACGCCATCGCTTCCAGCAGCGTGACACCGAACGACGCGATCGTCGTGGGACAGAGATACAGGTCCGCCGCGGCGTAGTGCGCCGGGCGATCCTCGAACACCTGCCCGACGAACCGCACGCTCGCGCCCAGCTCGCGGGCGCGCCGCGCGTAGTAGCCGCGCCACGGGCCGTCGCCCGCGACGGTCAGCAACGCGCGGGGATAGCGCGCCAGAATGCGCGGCATGGCGTCGAGTAGCGTGCCCAGTCCATTGCGCGGCTCGATGCGGCCGAGGAACAAGAGCCGCGGTCCCTCGGTGAGCGCGTCGGCCGCCGGTCGCCTGTGCCCATCGGGATGAAAGAAGTGCGTGTCCACGCCGTTGGGGATGATGTCCCAATCGGCGTGGAAATACCGTCCAGTCGCGTCCACCACGGGCCGGCTCACCGCGATCGTGGCCGCGTGCCGGTCGAGGATGCGTTGCAGCGGCCGCCGGAACACGCGATACCCGATCGAGCGCGGGAACCACGAATGGAAAGTCGCTACCACCGGGATGCCCGCGCGCCACGCGGCGAACGGAGCCGCGAGGCCGAGCGTCGGGGCGAGCCCGCCGTGCACGTGCACGATGTCGAACCGGCCGGCCCGAAAGACCTCCTCGAGACGCCGGCGGAGCCGCCACCCGGTCGTCACACGCGACACGCCGCCGTTGGCGTAGATCACCCGGCTCGTCCCGACGCGAACCACGAACTCGGCGTCGCGGTGGTGCTCGCGCATCCGCGAGGTGACGACCGTCGTCGGATGTCCCCAGCCGTTGAGCTGGAGGGCGAGATTGTGTACGTGCTCGGGCACGCCTCCGAGCTGCGGATAGTAGTCCTCGGCGACCAGGGCGATGCGCATTATGGAACGGCCTGTCCGGTTGAAGGGATTGCCGGTGAGCGCTCGATCAGAGGGACCCGCTGGCCCGCTCCGCGGTCACGCTGGCTTCGAGGCGCGCCAGGGTGGCGAGCACGGCGCCCGGCTGCTCCTCGTGGATGAAGTGGCCCGCCCCCGGCACGGAGTCGAGCGCGAACGACCGCAACGCGCGCGCCAGGAGCTGCGCCTCCTTGGGTCCGACATCGCCGACATGGGGAGCGCCTCCGACCATCAGGCGCACGGGGCAGCGAATCTGCGGCAGCCGTGGGGCCAGCAGCTCGGGTTCGTGGGAGCTCGCCATGGCGATATAGGCTTTGAGTGTGCCATCGAGGTCGTGCGCCGCGCCGGCGGTGTACTCCGCGACCGCATCGTCGGTGACCCAGCTGGGGTCGCCGGACGAGTCGATCAGGAGACTCCGGATCTTGCGCCGGATCAGCCTGATCCCGCCCAACAGCTTGATCCACGGCGCGAATCGCAGCGCGCGCTTGAACGTCGCCGTCACCGCCATTTCGGTCGGCCCGCCCTCGATCGACAGGACCCCTCGGACCAGATCCGGCCGCCGGTAGGCGAGCCGGTATGCTTCCGAGCCGGCGATGGAATGGGCGATGAGCACGGCGTCGCGCGCGTGCAGGGAGTCGAGCACAGCGGCGATGCGGTCGGCCTGGGCCGTGAGGGAATAATTCGCCCGTGCGGGACGCGTCGACGTGCCGACGCCCAGGGGCTCGATGACGATGGCACGGTACCCTGACTGGGCGAGCTCCGGTACGAGCTTGCGAAAACCGAACGCCGAGCCGAAGAGCCCGGGGATGAGCACGATCGGACGCCCGCGGCCCGCGACCTCGACGGATAGGGATTCCCCCGGGGCAACGGGCACCTTGAAGGTCTGGACAGCGGATGCGCTATCGGTGACGAGCGCCAGGGCGAGCCACCACACGCCCTAAGACCTGTCTCGCGACCGCAGCGTCACGCCGGTCTGCCGAGGGCCGCCCGCAGCTCGGCAAGCCGGGCCCCGATCGCTTCCGGCGGGACCGCGGCCAGATCGGCCGGCAGCAGCTGGCGGCTGGTGCACTCGAACGCGGCGATCAGGCGCTGGTACTCGAGCTCCAGCGGGTAAGAGGGCGGCTGAAAGTCCCGGATGAGCTCGCGCAGCAGCTCGGCGCTCAGGACCTTCTGGCCCGCGACCGCCAGACGCCGGCCGCCGCGCACCAGAATGGCTTCCAGGTCCGCCGCCGACAGCGCGTCGCGCGTCTCGCCGAGCAGCGCGGCGGTGTCGACCCCGGGCTCGAGCCCGATCCCCAAACGCTCCCGCAGCCGGTCGAAGACCTGCACCCGCTCCGCGACCGTTGCGGGCGGAAACAGCGCCAGGTGCTCCTCCGCCCGCCCCTGTCGCTTCAGATCCACGGGCACGAGGTCGGGCCGGCTGGTCATGAGGAACCAGATCACCTTGCCCCGGCGGCGCGTGTCGCCCATGAAGGCGGCGAGCGAGGCGAACACCCGCTCGGACACCCCCGAATCCGCTCCGCCGGTCTCGCGGGTCCCGAGAGCCGCGTCGGCTTCGTCCACCACGACGGCGACGGGTCCGATGGCGTCGAGTAGCCCCAGCACGCGCTCCAGGTTCGCCTCCGTCTGGCCCTGCCACTTGGAGCGGAAGTTCAAGAGCTCGACCACCGGAATGCCGATCTCTTTGGCGAAGCATTGCACGATGAAGCTCTTGCCTGTGCCCACGGGGCCGCAGATCAGGTAGCCCATCGGCACGACGTCGAGCCGGCCCTGCGACAGCGCGCGGGCCGTCTCCCGTAGCAACGCCTTCGCGCCTTCATGTCCAGCCACCGCGTCGAGCCCCACCCCGCTGGTCATGAACGTCAGCAGACCGCCACTCGCCTCCTCGATCAGCCGTTTCTTTTCGCGCGTGAGCGCGTCCTGATCGAGCGGCGCGCCATCGGCCTCGGATTCGGCCAGCAAGCTCTCGAGGTGCAGGCGCGTGAGCCCCGCGGTGAGGATCGCCACGCTGCGCGCGTCTACGGTGGCGAACGTCTCGGGACGGCTGCCGCGCCCCGCGAGATACGCGTAGCGCTCCTGTTCGTCCGGCACGGGGACGCCGATTTCGAAGGTGCGGGCATCACTGACCAAGGCGGCAGAGAGCGTGGCCGTGGTCTCCGCCAACAGGCAGAACGTCACGTTGCGCTGCAGGAACAGCGGCTCGCTCGCCCAGCGGCGCAGCGTCACGATCGCGCCGCGATCCTCCGCCGGGAGCTGACCCGGCTCGCCCGCGGGCGCGACGGTCTCGGCGTAGTCGATGATCACCGCGGCGGAGTAGCGGGGATTTGCGCTCAGCTGGTAGCGTAAGTACGTCTCCATCAGCTGCAGCGCGCGATCGGGGTCGCGCGGCTGCACCTGGGCGAGGTTCGTCCCGCCGAGCTTGTCGTACGCCTTCAGCACGGTCTTGAAGTCGTTCTCGACGTCCCGATCGCCGAACCCGATGCCGGCGCCCCGGTCGTACGTCACGACGGCGGCGCGGTCACCGAATATCTGTTCCGTGAGAAAAGCCGAGATCGTGCCGAAGCGGCGGGCGCCGAGCGGGTGGAGGTCGCGGACCCCGGGGCCGTGCAGGATGAAGAAATCGATGCCGCGCTGGCGAATGCGGCGCTGTAGCGTTTTCGCCCAACCCGGGAGCGCCGCCAGATCACTCATCGCGCCGAGACTAGCACGGGGCCCGAGATCCTGTCAACCGACGCGCGGGACATATTACGGGACATGCTCGCTCTCTGGCTCGAGGACCGTCGCTTGCGCCTCCGGGACGACGTTCCGATCCCGGAGCCTCCCGCGGGCGAGGCGCTCGTTCGGGTGGTCCGCGCCGGGATCTGCAACACGGACATCGAGCTGACGCGCGGCTACTACCCCTTCACCGGCATTCCGGGCCACGAGTTCGTCGGCATCGTCGAGCGGGGGCCTGCGGCGCTCGTCGGCCGCCGCGTCGTCGGGGAGATCAACGCGGTGTGTGGTGCCTGCACCGCGTGTACGGCCGGCCGGCGCACGCACTGCGAGCGCCGCACCGTGCTCGGCATCGTGCGCCGGCACGGCGCCTTCGCCCAGTATCTCACGCTCCCGGTCGAGAACCTGCATCTGGTACCGGACTCCGTCGCGACGGACGCGGCCGTCTTCACCGAGCCGCTCGCCGCCGCCCTCGAGATCCAGGAGCAGGTGGCGATCGGGCCGCGCGACCGCGTGCTCGTCGTCGGCGACGGCAAGCTGGGCCAGGTCGTGGCACAGACGCTCGCGCTCACCGGCTGTGCCCTGACGGTGGTCGGGCGGCACGACGCCAAGCTCGCCCTGCTCGCCGCGCGGGGCATCGAGACGCGGAGGACCGAGCAGCCGACGCCCGGTCGGTTCGATGTCGCCGTCGAGTGCACCGGCAATCCCGACGGATTCGCCGTGGCCCAGCGAGCCGTGCGGCCGCGCGGCACGCTCGTCCTCAAGAGCACGTACGCCGGCGCGCTGACGCTCGATGCGTCGGCCCTGGTGGTCAACGAGGTGACATTGGTAGGCTCGCGTTGCGGCCCGTTCGCCCCTGCGCTCCGGCTGCTCGCCGAGGGGCGGGTCGCCGTGCAGCCGCTCATCCACGCGCGCCATCCGCTCGGCGAGGGCGTTGCCGCCTTCGAGGAGGCGCAGCGGACGGGCGTCTTGAAGGTTCTGGTCGAGCCCTAGCCGCTACATCGCCTGGCGCGGTAGTCGGTCCACGATACGTGCGACGGCGTCCGCGAGCGCGCGCCGGCCTTCGAGGTGCGGCTGCCACTCGCGCTCGAGCAGCGCCCGATACCGCTCGGCGCTCGCGTTCTGCTTCCACACGCCGAAGGTCTCCGCGTAGGGAACGTGCCCGGGGACGAAGGTGCGCACCGCTTCGCCCGCGGTATAGAAGAGCATCAGATGCGCCAACTCGCGCGGCAGTAGCCGGCCCTGGCGGGCCGCGGTTGCGACGAGCGCCGAGTCGAGCGGCCCCAACAGGGCGTGACCGGCTTCGTGTAGCAGCACTTCGAGGCCAAGCGTGCCCTGATTGCCCCGCGCGTTGCTGGACAGGGTGACGTGCACCGGCGGCTGCGTCATATACGCGCCGAACCAGCTGGCGTACACACTCGCGTCCACGGTGACCGGCGCGGCGGGCCAGTCCGCCGAGAGGCCTTGAGTAATGAAGCGCACCAGACAGGTCTCGCGTGGCGCCAGCAGCCCGCGCAGCGACGCGATCCACTCGCGGTTGCGGCGGTCGTGCGCCGCCCACCACACTTCACGGTACACCGGCGCGGCCAGCAGCAGCGCTTGCCGCACGGTGGCGTCGATGTCCACGTCCCTGAGGTCGCTGTCATCGCGGGCGCCCGCGAGGCGCTCGTTCAGACGAGACACGATGCTGTCCGTGTTCCCCAGCGCCACGGGGTAGGTGAGGTACACCTGCAGCGCCCGCTCCCAGGCGTCGCGCTCGGGCGGCGTGAGGCCGCGCGTGCGCGCGGTGTCGTGCGCCGCGACCGTCATGGCGGCGGGGAGTTCGTCGTTGACCCCGCGTCGCTCCTTCGCGGCGCGGTGCAGGAAGTTGTGGAGGTTGAGCCAGAAGCCGTTATGGAAAACGAAGCTCGGGCGCTCGGCCGGACGAGCACAGTCGGGGCTGGTCTGCGCGACGGCCCGCGATGTGATGGCAAACGAGAGCAGCAAGGCCGTAGGCACGATTCGACACATGCCGGGAACCTACTCCGCCCCAGCGCGCTCGGGCGCGACGCTGACGATGTTCTGACGAGTAGAAAGGAGTGGCCAGGGGCAGAATCGAACTGCCGACACGCGGATTTTCAGTCCGCTGCTCTACCAACTGAGCTACCTGGCCAAAGGCAACAAACGTCACCAGCGACAACGACTTCCGCAAGCGGAGGCGGGCTACTTCTCCGTCGGATTGCGCAGGGACCCAGCCTCGCGCGAGCGCCCCAACGCACGCTCCACGAAGTCCAGTCGCTCCTCGATCTCCTCCACCCGCACGTCGCGTTGCTCCACCTCGGCGAGCCACGCGCGAATCGCGTCGAGCTCCTCTTGCGACAGCTGGCCCGGACCCGATCTGGACGGCAGCCGCTTCAAGTACCCGACCGCCAGGGTAACGGCCGCGATCACAGTGACCGCGGCCCCGGTGAAGGAGAGCAACATCGCGATGAACGTGCCCAACCCCATGGCGGACCTCCCGGTCATCACCGCTGGCTCGGACGCCTCCGCACCTACGAGCCGCTCCGCGTAGCAGTGTCGTCGATCGCGTAACCGGAGGTCAAGGGGAGCCTAGCGCAGCTTCAGCGAGTACAAGCCGACGGGACCGTCGCGGTCCGACCGAACCACGACCCGCCGCCCGTCCGGCGACCAGTTCGGGTAGCCGTCAAGAGGCCGGCTGCCTGGACGCCTCGCCGCTCCGCGGGATACTTTCCCGCCCATGCCGCACCCCAAGTTTCCCAACCTCACCGTGCTCGATCACCCCCTGATCCAGCACAAGCTCTCCATCCTGCGCGACAAGAACACCACGACCAAGGACTTCAAGCAGCTGGTGAACGAGATCGCCATGCTGATGGCGTACGAAGTGACCAAAGACTTGCCGCTCGAGACCGCCGAGGTGGAGACGCCGCTCGAGCGGATGCGGGGGGTGCGGGTGGCGGGCAAGAAGCTCGCCCTGGTGCCGATCCTGCGCGCCGGGCTCGGCATGGTCGAGGGGATCGCGCAGCTCATCCCGTCGGCGCGGGTCGGTCACATCGGGATCTATCGCGAGCACGACACGCTCGAGCCGGTCGACTACTACTTCAAGATCCCGTCCGGCGAAGACGCGCGCGATTTCTTCGTCCTCGATCCCATGCTCGCCACCGGCGGCTCGGCCGTGGATGCGGTGAGCGCCTTGAAGCACGCCGGCGCCCAGCGCATCCGGTTCCTGTGTCTCGTGGCCGCGCCGGAGGGCGTGCGGCGCATGCTCGAGAACCACCCCGACGTCCCCGTCTTCGCGGCCGCGCTCGACCGCGAGCTCAACGACCACGGCTACATCCTGCCCGGGCTGGGAGACGCCGGCGACCGGTTGTTCGGAACCCGGTAACGCGCATCCCCAGCCATTGACATTTTACGTCACATTCTTCAAATATGACGTAATTAGTCACATCAGGAAAATGTGACATAAAATGTCAAAGCTCTACGTCGCCCTCATCGCCGACGCCGTCGCGTCGCGTGCGCTCGCGCCGGCCGCGCGCGCCCGCCTCCAGGCCAACGTGCGCGCGGCCATGAAGGATCTGAACCGGCGCTACGCCCGCGTCCTCGCGGCCCGCTTCGCCGTTACCCTCGGCGACGAGCTGCAGTGTCTGCTCCCGAGCACCCGGCCCGTCTGGGACATCGTTCACGAGGTGCGGGCCCGCCTCGCGGCGGTCGACTGGATCGTGGCCTGCGGTCGCGGAACCATCACGACCCCGCTCGCGGCCACCGCCCCGGAGATCGACGGCCCGTGCTTTCACGAGGCCCGTGCCGCCATGCAACGCGCCAAGCGGGTGCGCCAGGTGTTGGCCTTCGGCGGGTTCGGCTCCGCTCTCGAGCCGCTCGCGAGCTACTATTCGGCCTTGTACTGGAGCTGGACGCCTCGCCAGCGCCGCACGGCCACGCTCTTGCGTCTAGGCGACGCCGCGACCGCGGCGACCACGCTGGACGTGGACCGCAGCGCAATCTCGCATTATGCGCGGCGCATGGCCTGGCCCCTCGTGGCGGCCGGGGATAAGATGTTCAGGGCCCTCCTGGAGACAGACGCCGCGTGAATCCGCTGTTCGTCGTCCCGCTCCTCGCTTACACCCTCGCCGCTACGCTCTGGCCCCACCAGGTAGACGGCCGCCGTCGCGCCCGCGCCTTGCTCGTAGGAGAAGCGTTGTTCGTGATTGCGGCCCTGGTCGCGGGCACGCTCCTCGCCCCCCTCGCGCGGCCGAGCCTCGCCGGACTGTGGTGGGGCCGCGTCGGTTTGTTGGCGACGGCCTACCTGTACGTCGCGGGACGCGGTATCGTGCTGGTCCGGAGCGTCCTCGAGCTGCCGACCCTGCAAATGCGCCGCGACGAGGACCGCACCGCGGGCGCGATCGACGTCGCCCGCGGCCGGACAGTCGGGTCGCTCGAGCGGGCCCTCGCCCTGACCCTGGTGCTGCTCGGCGAGTACTCCGCGGTCGGATGGATCATCGCCGCCAAGTCGCTCGCCCGCTTCAAGCAGCTCGAAGACCGGGAATTCGCCGAGTACTTCCTGGTCGGAACCCTCGCCTCGTTCCTGCTGGCCGTGCTCGTGGGATTGGGCACCCGCATCCTCCTCCAGCAGTTGTAGTTCCCGCCGCGCCCCCCGCCCGGGTCTCACGTCGCGCGCAACCGTCCGAGCGCCAGTTGTGTCATAGGGTTAACGTCGCCCCGCCCCCGCCCCCGTCTCATCGCTCCGGAGCCTGGTGGACGAACGCGAACTGATAACCAGAGTGCGGGCCGGGGACGGCGTCGCCGAGCGCGCGCTGTACGATGCCCATGTGGATCGCGTCTACCGGCTTGCCTACCGGTTCGCGGGGGATGACGAGCTGGCGCGGGAGTACACGCAGGACACCTTCGTCCGGGCGTTCGAGCAGCTGGGCACGTTTCGTGGTGAGGCAAAGCTATCCACCTGGCTTCACGCTATCGCGACGTCGGTGGTGCTCAACGGGCTGCGGAAGGTGAAACGTTTCCACCGGCGCGAGACGGAACTGGACGACGCCGCCACGGTCGCCGCGACGCCCCGGCGGGCCGAGCCGGACCTGAAGCGGCGGCTGGCACAGGCTATCGACGCACTGCCGGAGGGCTATCGCACGGTGTTCCTGCTACACGATGTCGAGGGGTATACGCACGAGGAGATCGGCGCCTCCCTCGGCATCGAGACCGGGACGTCGAAGGCACAACTGTCGCGGGCGCGCGCCAAACTGCGGGATGCGCTCGCGGATTTCGCGGGGGAGTGGGTCTCATGACCGACGATCGGTTCGACGAGCGGCTGCGGCAGGCAGCGCAGGAATACAATCGCCCGCCCGCGACGCCGCGCGAGGAGCTGTGGCGGCGGATCGAGGCGGCGCGCGCCGCCCGGCGGCGGATCATCGTGTTGCGCCCCGTGCTTCGCTGGGGCATGGGGATCGCCGCGGTGCTCGCGCTGGGCGTGGGCATCGGGCGCTGGAGCGCGACGGGCTCCCCGCCGAGCCCCGGCGGCGCAGGTGCGGGCGAGCGCGCGTCCGCGTTCGTCTATCAACTCGCCGCCGCTCAGTACCTTACCCGCACAGAGGCCCTGCTCACGGGCTTCCGCGCCGAGGCACGTGCGGGGGGGCCGACGACACCGTTTGCGGTTCAGGCCCGGGACCTGCTCTGCACGACGCGACTCATGCTCGACTCGCCGGCAGCTCGAGACATTAGGCTGAAGAGTTTGCTCGAAGACCTGGAGCTCGTGCTGGCACAGATCGCCCAGCTACCCTCGAGCGGCGATCGAGATGACGCGCAGCTCATCAATCAAGGGTTGGAGCGACGGAGCGTGTTGCTGCGGCTCCGGACAGCCAGCCCGGCCGGTTCCGGTTCCGCTGGCACACAAGGAGCATTGTGATGCAAGGCCTACCGCTACTCGTCGCGGCGACGTTGGCATTGCAGCAACCGGTCGTGCCGCTTCACATCGTCGTCCCACCGGTGCAGGCCCAGGCGGCGCTCGGCGCCCTGCACGCTCTGGACGTGCTCGATGCGCTCGATGCGCTCGACGCCCTGGGTACGGACGAGGGGTGGGTCCAGCCGGACGAGCAGGACCCGACCGACTCGCTCTGGCGGGCCGCCCGCCAGGCGCTCAACCGCGCGGACTATCAGAGTGCCGCCAACCTGTACGGGGACTTAGCCCGCCGCTATCCGACCGCTTCCCGGGCCGGCGATGCGCTCTATTGGGCAGCGTTCGCGCTCTACAAGAACGACAACCTCGACCGCGCGCGGAGCATGCTCGCCACTCAGCAACAGCGTTACCCGAAGGCGGCGACGCTGCGAGACGGTGACGCCCTTCTCGCGCGGGTGCAGGGCGCCCTGGCCAAGCAAGGGGACGCGGAGGCCGCCGAGTGGATCCGACGACATGCGCAGCCAGGGGCCGACACCGGCGGCACGCGCGGAGGGGGCTGCCCGGGCGAGGACGATGACGATGACTTGCGCATCGCGGCGCTCAACGGCCTCCTGCAAATGGATGCTACGAGCGCGCTCCCCATCCTCAAGAAAGTCCTCGCGAAGCGCGACGCCTGCTCCGCCGGCCTGCGCCGCAAGGCCGTGTTCATCGTGTCCCAGAAGCGCGGTGGCGAGACGGAGGACATCCTGCTCGACGTCGCCCGCAACGACCCTGACTCCGACGTGCGCCAGCAAGCGGTGTTCTGGCTGTCGCAGGTAGGCAGCGACCGGGCCGTGACCGCGCTCGACTCCATCCTGCGCACCACGACGGACCCCGAGCTCCGGGAGAAGGCGCTCTTCTCGCTGTCGCAAATCCACAATGCCCGCGCCGCGCAGATCCTGCGCGACTACGCCGCCAACGAGCGCGCCCCGGAAGAGGCCCGCGAAAAGGCGATCTTCTGGCTGGGCCAACGCCGCTCCCCGGAGAACGCCGCCTTCTTGCGAGGCCTGTACGCCAAGCTCACAGTCGAGGACTTGAAGGAGAAGGTCATCTTCTCGCTCTCCCAAATGGGCGGCGCGGAGAACGGGCGCTGGCTCATGGACATCGCGCTCAACGAGCGCGAGCCGGTGGAGATGCGCAAGAAGGCGCTCTTCTGGGTGGGTCAGACCGGCGGCAACCTGGACCAGCTGACCGGGCTGTACGACCGGATGCGGAACCAGGACATGAAGGAGCAGCTGATCTTCGTGTACTCGCAGCGGCATGAACCCGCCGCACTCGATCAGCTCATCCGCATAGCGAAGACGGAGCAGGACAAAGAGCTCCGCAAGAAGGCGATCTTCTGGCTCGGCCAGTCGCACGACCCGCGTGCCGCGCAGGTCCTCCTCGAGATCATCAATCGGTGAGCCAGAGGCTGCTCCTCGCCTGGGCGGTCTGCGCGCTGCCCGCCGCTTCGGCCGCCCAGCGCCTCGGTTCCCGGGTCGCGGCCGCGCCCGACGGCACCGTCCGGCTCACGTTCGCCGCCCGTCCCGGCGTGTGCGGCAACGGACGCAACATCATCGCGCTCGACTGCACCGGCGGCCGGTGTGGCCGCCAGCACACGATCACGATCGACGGCGGATACGACCGGGACGAGGTCGAGTACGACTGCGAGTCCGGACCCGTGCGCGTGTCGCTCACGGTTCGCGACGGCCACGCGCAGTCGCTCCGCACCTATGTGGGCAGGCGTTGGGTGACCCCGTCCGCCGACGCCGTCGTCACCGACCTGGGGACGGTGTCAGCGCGAGAGGCCGTGGCGTTCCTGCTGGAGCTGGCGCGCCGCGAGGACGGTCGCGCGGGAGAGGAGGCAATCCTGCCCGCCACCTTGGCGGACTCCGTCGTCGTGTGGCCGACGCTCTTGAAGCTCGCCCGGGACGATGAGGTTCCACAGCGCACCCGCCGTCAGGCGGTATTCTGGCTCGGTCAGGCCGCCGGCGACGCCGCGACTCGAGACCTGGCCGACTTGGTAGATGACCGCACCGTGGACCGTGACGTCCAGGAACAGGCGGTTTTCGCCCTCTCGCAGCAGCCCCGCGACGCCGGGGTCCCGGCCCTCATCAAGATCGCCCGTTCGCACCGCGACGGAGAGGTGCGACGCAAGGCGCTGTTCTGGCTGGGCCAGTCGGGTGATCCGCGGGCGCTGGCGCTGTTTGAGGAGATACTGCTGGGGCGCTGAAGCAGGTTGAGGAGGTTGGGGGAGGTTCGGGAGGTTGTGCGTTCCCTGAACAACCTCCCCAACCTCCCCAACCTGTCTTTCTATATTCCCCCCATGCCCTTCTGGACCCTGCGCCGCAAGGTCATAGCGGCGGGGGCGGTCACACTTGCGCTCGCCTTTGGATGGGCAGCCGTCGTGGTCGCCGTTGCGCTCACGAGCGCGCACGATCAAGCGACGACCGCCGACGCCATCGCCGTCCTCGGCGCCGCACAATACAATGGCCGTCCCTCCCCCGTATTCCGCGCCCGTCTCGACCACGCGGCGGCGCTGTACCAGCGCGGGCTCGCTCCCGTCGTCCTGGTCACGGGCGGCGTCGGCTCCGGTGACTCCCTGAGTGAGGCGGAGGTCGGGCGACGCTACCTCGTGAAGAGCGGCCTTCCCGATGGCGCCGTGGTCGCCCTGCTGGCGGGCGCGAGCACGTCGTCCTCCCTCGACGGCGTGGCCAACTGGTTCGCCGGCAAGGAGAACCGTCGCGTGCTGCTGGTGTCAGACGGGTTTCACATGCTGCGACTCAAGATCATCGCGACCCACCTGGGGCTGATTCCCTTCACGTCGCCCGCCCCCAACTCGCCGATCCGATCGAATCCGCGACGCAACGCCGCCTACTTTCTAGCCGAGGGATTCAAGGTCCCCGTCACCTGGGTCTTCAACCGCTGAGGGTTCCACATGCAGCTCGCAAGCCGCCGGGTGTATACGGGCCGGGTAGTGCGGCTGGACGTCGACACCGTCCGCTTCCCTGACGGGTCCACAGGGGAGCTCGAGATCATTCGTCACCCGGGCGCCGCGGCAATCGTACCCTGCCTCTCCGACCCACGGACGAGCGACGATCCGACGATTCTCCTGATCCGGCAATTCCGGTACGCCGCGGGTGGCCCGCTCTGGGAGGTCCCAGCGGGGACACTTGACCCGGGTGAGGAGCCTGAGGCATGTGCCCGCCGGGAGCTTCTGGAGGAGGCAGGGGTCACCGCCGAGCGTCTGGAGCGGCTAACCTCCATCTTTACCACGCCCGGGTTCACCGACGAGGTGATCCACCTCTACCTGGCGACTGGCCTGACGACCGGCGCCCCGTCGCGCGAGCGCGACGAATTCATTGAGGTGGTGCCACAACCCCTGTCGCGAGTCCTCGCCTGGATCCGCGACGGCGAAATCCGTGACGCAAAGAGCATTGTGGCTATCCTTTATATGTCCCGGTTCGTCCTCAGGACGTAGCGACACGCTGTCCCCCGACGAGGACGGGAGAATCGTCGGGGAGGGCCATCCGGCTGGCGTAAAGGCGCACTGGCATTGCGGCTTACGCGCCTGGGTCAGGCAGGCCGTGCGACGGGTACAGTTCGTGCCGTATCTTTATAGATGTAGAAGCGACCCTTGGTATCACGGAGCACCGCATGCGCGCAGCCCTCAGCCAAAGGGGACAACCCGTCGCCACGCCGCGCGCTCTCGAGCGCCAGGCGCTGCACGAGTTCGACGACGGGGGACTGGTCATGCAGCACCTGGCCGGCGACCCTCAGGCCTTCGGCACTCTGGTGGACCGGTACCAGACCCGGCTACTCAACTTCATCAATCGCACCATTGGGGACCGCGAGCGCGCGGAGGACCTCGTACAAGAGGTGTTTATCCGCGTATTCCGGCACCTG
>Ga0209159_1002088_pt1 | contig 14324 bp, 14 predicted proteins | sample GraSoiAngelo_144_FD_185901 | JGI IMG/M metagenome (GOLD analysis project Ga0209159, IMG submission 185901) | Grasslands soil microbial communities from the Angelo Coastal Reserve, California, USA - 14_1009_02_40cm (SPAdes) (version 2) | ecosystem: Environmental > Terrestrial > Soil > Grasslands ...
GCTCAAGCGCAAGGGGTTTTCCGACAGGCGGCTCGCTTACCTGTTCAATACGAGCGAGGGGGAAGTCCGTGCCGCGAGGCATCGCTTTGGAATCCGGCCGGTCTACAAACGCGTCGATACCTGCGCGGCGGAGTTCGCGACGCGGACCGCGTACATGTACTCGACTTACGAGGAGGAATGCGAGGCTTTGCCCACTCAGCGGAAAAAAGTGATCGTGCTGGGGGGCGGGCCGAATCGCATCGGACAGGGAATCGAATTCGACTACTGTTGCGTTCACGCGGCGCTCGCGCTGCGCGAAGACGGATTCGAGACGATCATGGTCAACTGCAACCCGGAAACGGTTTCGACCGACTACGATACTTCCGACCGGCTCTATTTCGAGCCGCTTACGCTCGAAGACGTGCTCGAGATCGTCGACAAGGAAAGGCCCCACGGCGTGATCGTCCAGTTCGGCGGGCAGACCCCCTTGAAGCTTGCGCGGGACCTGGAGGCGAACGGCGTGCCCATCATCGGCACGACGCCGGACATGATCGACATGGCGGAGGACCGCGAGCGCTTCCAGCAGCTGATCGACCGCCTGGGCTTGAGGCAACCGCCCAACCGGTCGGCCCGCACGGAAGCCGATGCGCTGCGCCTCGCAGGGGAGATAGGGTATCCGCTGGTGGTGCGTCCGAGCTACGTGCTGGGAGGACGCGCGATGGAGATCGTGCACGAGCAGAGAGACCTCGAGCGTTACATGCGCGAGGCGGTCAAGGTCTCGAACGACTCGCCCGTCCTGCTCGACCGGTTCCTGAGCGACGCCACGGAGGTGGACGTGGACGCCGCAAGCGACGGCGAACAGGTGCTGATCGGCGGCGTCATGGAGCACATCGAACAGGCGGGAGTGCACTCCGGCGACTCGGCGTGCTCCCTGCCGCCGCACTCTCTGAGCTCCGGCATCGAGCGGGAGCTGCGCCGGCAGACCGTAGCACTCGCTCACGCGCTCGAGGTCGTCGGCCTGATGAACGTGCAATTCGCAATTCAACGGGACCTCATATACGTGCTCGAAGTCAACCCCCGCGCTTCGCGCACGGTGCCCTTCGTCGGCAAGGCCACCGGCGTTCCACTTGCAAAAATTGCCGCGCGCTGCATGGTGGGAAAGACCCTCGCGCAGCAGGGCGCGCTCGCCGAGGTGGTGCCGGGTTATTTTTCGGTGAAGGAGGCCGTGTTCCCGTTCGTGAAGTTTCCGGGCGTCGATACCATTCTCGGCCCCGAGATGAAATCGACCGGGGAGGTGATGGGCGTGGGGAGGAGTTTCGGGGAGGCTTTCGTCAAATCGCAGCTCGCCGCAAGCGCGAAGCTTCCCGAGACCGGCGCAGCGTTCATCAGCGTGCGCGACGGCGACAAGCTCGCGGTGGTGCACGTCGCGCGGGAGCTGCTCAAGCTCGGGTTTCGACTGCTTGCGACACGCGGGACGGCCGGAGTGCTCGCGGCGCACGGCATCGCCGTGACCGTCGTCAACAAGGTGGTCGAAGGCCGGCCGCACATCGTCGACATGATCAAGAACGGCGAGGTGAGTCTGGTGGTGAACACGGTGGAGGAAAAGCGCAGCGCCGTCTCGGATTCGCGCTCCATCCGGACCAGCGCGGTGCAGCGGCGCGTGATCTACTACACCACGGTGGCGGGCGCCCGGGCGGCCTGCGAGGGCATGCGGCACATGAAATCCCTGGTGCCGTACCCTCTCCAGGAGCTGCACGCCGGCCTGCGCCGGCGTGGGACTATTGCAAAATGGCTCGAAAAGTGGTCACATTAGATCGCCTTCCGCGAACCCTTCTGTTCTGAATAACCGATGCCGCAGCCTGGCGCTCTTGGGGCGCAGCGGCGGCTTTTTCCTGATACGGCCATGAGCACGATTCCGCTGACCACGACCGGGGCCGAGCTGTTGCGGAAGGAGTTGCAGCGTCTGAAGACGGTGGAACGGCCCAACGCGATTACGGCGATCGCCGAAGCGCGGACTCACGGCGATCTTTCGGAGAACGCCGAATACGATGCCGCCAAGGAGCGCCAGGGTTTCGTCGAAGCCAGGATCAAAGAGATCGAGAGCAAGCTTTCCAACGCACAGGTCATCGACCCGAAGCGGGTCGACGCCGATGGGCGGTGCGTGTTCGGCTCCACCGTCGATCTCGAGGAGACGAAGGGCGGCGAGTCGGTGACCTACCAGATCGTCGGCGACGACGAAGCCGACATCAAGAAAGGCAAGATCTCGATCGGCTCGCCCATTGCGCGGGCGCTCATCGGCAAATACGCGGGAGACCAGGTCGAGGTGCAGACTCCGGGTGGCGTGAGGAAGTATGAGGTTCTCGAGGTGCGCTACGAGTAGTCGCTGGCGCCGTTCCGACTTGGAGCCCCTCACCCCGGCTAGCGTGGCGGTGCCCGGTCTGTAAGCAATTAGACAGGGGGGAGAACGTAGTCTCTCCCCTGGGGAACGAAGATGGTCAAACGGCCGGGAAAACTCAAGAACTTTCGGGCGGACGTCAAGCGTTGGGGCTTCTTGCGGAGCCTGTTCGGCCGCGTGACACTCCTGCTCCAGAAATTTGCCGGTCTAGACGTCCAATGGGTACTGGTACGAGATCTGGTCAGGCCTCTCGCTGAGTCGCATCTTCCAGACGGCATCTCCGTCCGGGTCGTCCGGACGGAGGAACTCCTGAAGGCGGCTGGCGATCCGGAACTCGACATGGACTCCGAATTCGTTCATGGCGCGCTGGCCCGGGGAGATATGGCGTTCGGAGCATTCGACGGCGATAGTCTGGTCTGCTATTCCTGGGTTGCATTTGCTTCTGCTCCTCATGTCGACGGCGTGTGGGTGAGATTCGACCCCCCGTACCATTACGCATACAACGCGTTCACGCGGCCGTCGCATCGGGGGCGGCGCATCCTGGCCGCCATTGCGCTCTATTCCGACCGCTATCTCGGGGATCGTGGCCGCGTTGCCCGGATCGCGTGTACCGCCATTCACAATTTTGCCAGCCTCGCCGCGCAAAAGTTCTCGGGCTCGCGAAGGATCGGCTTGGCGGGGTACGTGAAGTGGTTCGGATTTTTCATTCCGTTCAGGACGCCTGCGGTAAAGAGGTTTGGCTTCGCGTTCAAGCTTGGCCGATGAGGTGACCGGCCCCGGATCGTCAGCGTCGTATCCTGCGAAGCGGGTCCTCCGCCGAACCGGGGGAAGGTTCGGGGTTCTCCCGGAACAGCAAAATGATTTTTCCGACGTGCTGGACCGGTTGCGCTCCGGTCCGCCTGCAAATCTCCTCGAGGATCGCCTCGCGCCCGGAACGATCGGCCCCGGGGACGCGAACCTTGATCAGCTCGTGGCTTTTTAGAGAGCGCTCGATTTCCGCGAGGACCGCGGGCGACAGTCCGGCTGCCCCGATCAAGACGACCGGATCGAGCGCGTGCGCCCGCGCCTTCAACTCGCGCCGCCGAGTAGGTGATAATCCGGGCATCGGGAAAGTCTAGAGAATGGCCCGCAGCAAATCCAGCAGCGCGTGGCTGAAGCGCCACCTCACTGATCCCTATGTCCACCGGGCAAAAGCGCAGGGGTATCGCTCGCGCGCGGCCTATAAGCTGCTCGAACTTCTGAAGCGGGACGGGCTAGTGCATCCCGGCGATATCGTGGTCGATCTCGGCGCCGCGCCGGGCAGTTGGTCGCAGGCCCTTGTCGAGCGCGTCGGGCGGGCGGGTCGCGTCATCGCGGTGGATCTGCTTGAAATCGTTCCGATACCCGGGGTCACCGCGATCTGCGGAGATTTCCGGGAAGAAGCGGTGCTCAAACGCCTCGAGGAAGCTCTGGACGGCAAGAAGCTCGACCTTGTGGTTTCCGACATGGCCCCCAATCTAAGCGGCGTGCGCGCAACCGATCAGGCCCGCAGCATCCATTTGTGCGAACTGGCGCTCGAATTCGCCCGGGTTCATTTGAAGCCGAAAGGCGCGTTCCTGGTCAAAGTGTTCCAGGGGGCCGGCTATCCGGAGTTTCTGGCGGCGATGCGCGGGGCCTTCATCGATGTTTCTTCTCGAAAACCCGGGGCCTCGCGCGGCGGCTCGAGCGAGATGTATCTGTTGGGCAAGGGATTGAAGCCCCGCACTGGTTCCTGAACCTCACTTGGGCTTAGAATGGTCGAAACGTGTCGGTGGCAAGAAAGGAAGCAAGTTGAATAACCTCTTCAAGAACCTCGTGATCTGGCTCGTCATCGGGCTCGTCCTGATGACGGTGTTCAACCAGTTCAACACGCGCCAGCAGACCCAGGCGGTGATGGACTACTCGCAATTCATGGAGGAGGTCAAGGCCGGGCGCATCGCCGAGGTGATGATCGAAGGTCGCGATCTCAAGGCGAAGACCACCGACGGGAAGCCGGTCAACAGCTATTCGCCCGGCGACATCTGGCTCGTGTCGGATCTGCTCAAGTACGGCGTCAAGATCAAGGCGAAGCGCGAGGAAGAGCCTTCGCTCCTCATGAACATCTTCGTCTCGTGGTTCCCGATGCTGCTCCTCATCGGCGTGTGGATCTTCTTCATGCGCCAGATGCAGGGCGGCGGGCGGGGCGGCGCGTTCTCGTTCGGAAAATCCCGCGCGAGAATGATCGACGAGTCCAACAACAACATCACCTTCGCCGACGTCGCCGGTTGCGAAGAGGCCAAGGAGGAGGTCGCCGAGCTGGTCGATTTCCTGCGCGATCCCGCCAAGTTCCAGAAGCTCGGCGGCCGCATCCCCAAGGGCGTGCTCATGGTCGGCAATCCGGGCACGGGGAAGACGCTGCTCGCGCGCGCGATCGCCGGCGAGGCAAAGGTGCCGTTCTTCTCCATTTCAGGTTCGGATTTCGTGGAGATGTTTGTCGGCGTGGGCGCCGCGCGCGTGCGCGACATGTTCGACCAGGCGAAGAAACATGCACCCTGCATCGTGTTCATCGACGAGATCGATGCGGTCGGAAGGCAACGAGGGGCCGGCCTGGGCGGCGGCAACGACGAGCGCGAGCAGACGCTCAACCAGCTTCTCGTCGAAATGGACGGATTCGAGGGAACGACCGGCGTGATCGTCATCGCCGCAACCAACCGCCCCGACGTGCTCGACCCGGCGCTGTTGCGCCCCGGCAGGTTCGACCGGCAGGTCGTCGTCCCGCTCCCCGATATCCGCGGCCGCGAGCAGATCCTGCTGGTGCACATGAGGAAGGTCCCCGTGGCGCCGGACGTGAAAGCGGAAATCATCGCGCGCGGGACGCCTGGCTTCTCCGGCGCCGACCTGGCCAACCTCGTCAACGAGGCGGCGCTCTTCGCCGCGCGCAAGAACAAGCGCCTGGTGGACATGGACGATTTCGAGCGCGCCAAGGACAAGATCGTCATGGGCGCGGAGCGCCGCTCGATGGTCATGCCCGAAGAAGAGCGCAGGAACACCGCCTTTCACGAGTCGGGCCACGCGGTGGTGGCGAAGCTCCTCCCCAAGACCGATCCGGTGCACAAGGTCACGATCATCCCGCGCGGGCGGGCGCTGGGCGTCACGATGCAGCTGCCCGAGCAGGACCGCTACAGCATGGACCGGGAACGCTTGCTCTCGACGATTACCGTCCTGTTCGGCGGACGAATCGCCGAGGAAGTGTTCATGGGCCAGATGACGACCGGGGCTTCGAACGATTTCGAGCGCGCCACCGCCCTCGCGCGCAGCATGGTGACGCAGTGGGGCATGTCGGACGCGATGGGCCCGATGGTCTACGGCGAGAACGAGGGGGAAGTGTTCCTCGGACGCTCGATCACCACGCACAAGAACGTGTCCGAGGTGACGATGCAGAAGGTCGACGCCGAGATCCGCAAGATCATCGACGAGCAGTACGGCCTGGCGAAGAAGCTCATCCTCGACAACCGCGACAAGGTCGAAGCCATGGCCAAGGCGCTGCTCGAGCTCGAAACCATCGACGCCGAGCAGATCCAGGACATCATGGACGGCCGGCCGCCGCGCCCGCCCAAGCCCACGCAGGCGCCGCAGCAGCCGCCTCAGGCGGGGGCGCCCGGCGCGCCCGAGCCTGCCCCCGTCTCCTAGCTTTGCGGGGAAAGAGGCCCGAAGCGTGCTTCGGGCCTCTTCATGTCCGCGGCCGTGACAGCTCGAAGTCTCCGCTGCGGCAGATTCCGCCTCGCGCTCGATCGCCCGCTCGTCGCGGGCGTGGTCAACGTGACGCCCGATTCTTTTTCCGACGGCGGGCGCTCCCTCGAGCCCAGGGCGGCGATCGCGCACGCGCAACGCCTGGCGGATGAGGGAGCGGATCTTGTCGATATCGGCGCGGAGTCGAGCCGCCCCGGAGCCGCCGGCGTATCGGCCGAGCAGGAACTGTCGCGGCTGATGCCGGTGCTCGACGGGCTTCGCGCTTGTCCGGTACCCATTTCCGTCGATACCACGAAGCCCGAGGTGATGCGCGCCGCGATCGGCGCCGGCGCGGCGATGATCAACGACATCAACGCGCTGAGGGCTCCCGGCGCGCTGGAGGCGGTGGCGGCCTCCGACGCGGGGGTGTGCCTCATGCACATGCGGGGGGAGCCGCGGACGATGCAGCGCGAGCCGAGCTACGGCGACGTAGTGGCGGAGGTCCGCGCGTTTCTCACCGAGCGCGTCGCCGCGGCCGAGGCGTGCGGCATCGCCCGCGAGCGCATCGTCATCGATCCCGGTTTCGGTTTCGGCAAGACCGCAGCCCACAATTTCGAGCTGCTGCGCAATCTCGACCGGTTCGCCGAGATGGGCCTGCCGGTGATGGCCGGGTGGTCGCGCAAGTCGACCCTGGGTGCCGTCACGGGCCGCGGAGCAGGCGAACGCCTTGCGGGAAGCATCGCCGCGGCTTTGCTGGCAGTTCAGCGCGGAGCTACAATCGTTCGCGTGCACGACGTGGCGGCGACGCGGGACGCGCTCGCGGTGCTCGCCGCGATGGACGGGCACGGGGGCCGCGGAAAGCAATGAGCAGAAGGTATTTCGGAACGGACGGCGTGCGCGGAAAAGTCGGCGAGGGGCCGATCACGCCGGAATTCGTCATGCGGCTCGGCTTTGCGGCGGGCGAGGTGCTGGTGAAGCGGTCCTCCATGCCGAAGGGCGCGCACCCGGCGGTTCTGATCGGCAAGGACACCCGCATCTCGGGCTACATGCTCGAGGCCTCACTTGAAGCCGGATTCGCCGCCGCAGGGGTGGACGTGATGCTGACCGGACCGCTGCCGACCCCTGCGATCGCCTATTTGACCCGGGCTTTGCGCTTGCAGGCCGGGGTCGTGATCAGCGCGTCGCACAACCCGTATCAGGACAACGGCATCAAGTTTTTTTCCGCCGAAGGCAGCAAGCTTCCCGACGGCGTGGAGATGGATATCGAGACGCGGCTCGACAGTCCGATGCGCTGCAAGGACTCGGCCAGCCTCGGGAAAGCTCGCCGCATCGAGGACGCCCGGGGCCGCTACATCGAGTTCTGCAAGAGCACGTTTCCCTCCTCGCTCGACCTTCGCGGAATGAGGATCGTGATCGATTGCGCGCACGGTGCGACCTATCACGTCGCTCCTCATGTTTTCCACGAGCTGGGAGCCGACGTCGAAACGATAGGAGCAGATCCCGACGGGTTCAACATCAACGACCGGGCCGGAACCGTGCATCCGGAGATCCTGCAGCGGGCGATCGCCGAACACAAGGCCGATCTGGGCATCGCGCTCGATGGGGACGGGGATCGCGTGCTCATGGCCGACGGGGAGGGCCGGCTCTACGACGGCGACGAGCTCCTGTTCGTCATCGCGCGCGAGCGCGCGAAAAACGGCGGGCTGAAAGGCGTCGCCGGAACCCTGATGACCAATCTCGCGCTGGAGCGCGCGCTGGAGGAAATGGGAGTTTCTTTCGAGCGCGCCAAGGTCGGGGACCGCTACGTGCTGGAGATGCTCCAGGAAAAGGATTGGCAGCTCGGCGGGGAGAATTCCGGGCACATCATCTGCCTGGACAAGCACACGACCGGCGACGGCATCGTCTCGGCCTTGCAGGTGCTCTCTGCGCTGCGGACGGACCGCGCGACGCTCGCGACCCTGTGCCGCGGACTCGCGCTCTACCCGCAGGAGCTCGTCAACGTGCGCGTGGCCAAGGGTTTCGACTGGCAGAAACAGCCGGCGATCGCAAAGGCGAAGAGCGACGCCGAGCGCGCTCTCGGCAAGAACGGTCGGGTGCTCCTGCGTCCGTCGGGCACCGAGCCCGTGCTCCGCGTCATGGTGGAGGGCAAGGACGACGCGGAAGTTCGGCGGCTTGCCAGAATGATCGCCGAAACCGTGCAAGAGGCAGCCTAGCTTCGCCGGATGATCGCGCTGCTGCAGCGCGTCTCGCGGGCCGAAGTCAAGCTCGGGGACGAGACGCTGGGCGCCATCGATCGCGGAATCCTGGCGCTCGTATGCGCGGAGCCGGGAGACGACGAATCGATCGCCGAGCGCATGCTCGAGCGCCTGCTCGGCTATCGCGTGTTCTCCGACGGCGCCGGTAAAATGAATCTTTCGGTCGAGGAGGTGCGCGGCGGCCTCCTGCTCGTGCCGCAATTCACTCTTGCGGCGGATACCTCCAAGGGCATGCGCCCGAGCTTTTCGTCCGCGCTCGCGCCCGATGCGGCGCGCAGGCTCTTCGATCATCTCGTCGGGCGTGCGCGCTCGCGCTATTCCAACACAGCGTGCGGCCGCTTCGGCGAGCACATGCAAGTCGCTCTGGTGAACGACGGTCCGGTGACCTTCTGGTTGCGCGCGTAGCGCGCTCGAGGTCCTGGGCCGAGAACATTCTGCAAGACTCTGAATTTTCCAGCGTTTTCGGTTGACCCTCACGGCGATCCGGCGGTAGAATCTCCCCCTTTTCGGCTCTCCCGGACGGGATGCGCGCGAGGCTGGTAGCAGGCAACTGGAAGATGCACGGCAGCCTCGCAGCGAACGCACGGCTGCTGGACGCGCTCAAGGCGGGCCTCGAGCAAGCCGAGGGTCTCGGTTACGCGGTGTGCGCACCGTTTCCCTACCTCGCACAAGTCTCGCAGGCTCTGTCGGGCAGCCGGATTGCCTGGGGCGCGCAGAACGTTTCCGAGCACGACTCCGGAGCCTACACGGGAGAGGTGTCGGGAGCGATGCTCAAGGAGTTTGGCTGCCGTTTCGCGATCGTCGGCCACTCGGAGCGGCGCGGTCTCTATGGGGAAGGCGACAGCACAGTCGCGGCCAAATTCGTCGCGGCCCGGCGCGCCGGCTTGATGCCGATTCTATGCATAGGCGAGACCCTGGAGCAGCGCGAGCGCGGTGAGACCGAAAACGTGGTGAGTCGCCAGCTCGATGCGGTGCTCGCCGCCGCGGAGATCGCCGCGCTGGCCGACGCCGTGCTCGCTTACGAGCCGGTCTGGGCAATCGGCACCGGCAGGAATGCCACGCCGCAGCAGGCTCAGGACGTGCACGCGTTCATCCGCGCGCGGCTCGGAGCGAGCGACAGGGCGCTGGCCGCGAACGTGACGATCCTGTACGGCGGCAGCGTCAAGCCAAACAACGCCCCCGAGCTGTTCGCGATGCCCGACGTCGACGGCGGATTGATCGGCGGGGCCTCGCTCGCGGCGAAGGACTTCATCGCGATCTGCGCCGCGGCGCGGAGATAACTCTGGAGAATGCAATATGGATTTCTGGTTCACGCTGATCCTCATCGTCGACGTCGTCGTCGCGCTTTGCATCATCGGTCTCGTCCTGCTCCAGCACGGCAAGGGAGCCGACGTAGGCGCGGCTTTCGGCAGCGGCGCCTCGGGAAGCCTGTTCGGGGCAAGCGGCTCGGCGAATTTTCTCTCTCGCACGACGGCCATCCTCGCCGTCGTATTTTTCCTCACGACCTTCGTGCTCGCCTACCTGGTCACGCACAAGCCGCGCGTGGGCGGAGGCGTGATGGACACGGTCAAGGAACGGCCGCAACCGGCGCAGCAGCAGATGCCCGCGGCGACGCCCGATGCTGCGAAGGCGTCCGACGCGGCGAAATCGAAAGCAAATGAGGTGCCGAAGTAGTAAAATCGGGCGGTTGAGGACGGGCTCGTTTCCGACACGACGACGCATCAAGCCCAAATCATGCCGACGTGGTGAAATTGGTAGACACGCCGTCTTGAGGGGGCGGTGGCGAAAGCCGTGAGAGTTCGAGTCTCTCCGTCGGCACCAAGGGGGACTTGGATCGGAAGCAGGGGACTTCCGGCCCAAGTCCTCTATTTTGAGAGGGGTATGGTTTCTGTGAGTGCGAGCGTGCGAGTGCGAGCCACCGGCACGGCTTCCTGCTCTCAGGCCAGCGGCTGACCCGTGCTCGAAAACTATTTCCCGATCCTGCTGTTCATCGTGATCGCTTTTGTCTTCGGCGGCATCATGGTCGCCGCGGGCACGGTGCTCGGGCCGCACCGTCCCGACAGCGAAAAACTGTCCCCGTACGAATGCGGATTCGAAGCTTTCGAGGACGCGCGCATGAAATTCGACGTGCGTTACTACCTGGTTGCGATCCTGTTCATCCTGTTCGATCTGGAAATCGCGTTTCTCTTCCCCTGGGCGGTGACGCTCAAGGAGATCGGTGGCCTCGGCTTCTGGTCGATGATGATCTTCCTCGCCATTCTCGTCGTGGGCTTCGTCTACGAATGGATGAAGGGGGCGCTGGAGTGGGAGTAGTGAAAGTGAAGGTGATCCATGGGGATTGAAGGTGTATTCGAAGAAGGATTCGCGACGACCTCGCTCGACAAGCTGATCAACTGGACGCGCACCGGGTCGCTGTGGCCGATGACGTTCGGGCTGGCTTGCTGTGCCGTCGAGATGATGCACGCGGGCGCGGCGCGCTACGACCTCGATCGCTTCGGGATCGTGTTCCGGCCGAGCCCGAGGCAGTCCGATGTCATGATCGTCGCGGGGACCCTGTGCAACAAGATGGCGCCGGCGCTTCGCAAGGTGTACGACCAGATGGCCGAACCGCGCTGGGTGATCTCGATGGGGTCCTGCGCGAACGGCGGCGGCTACTACCATTACTCTTACTCGGTGGTGCGCGGCTGTGACCGCATCGTACCGGTCGACGTGTACGTGCCCGGCTGCCCGCCGACGGCTGAGGCGCTGCTCTACGGAATCGTCCAACTGCAGAACAAGATCAAGCGCACCAACACCATCGCGCGCTGATCGGATCGAAGGCACATGGCGGCGAAGCTCGAACAACTGAAAGGCGCGCTCGATTCGTCGCTCGCCGGGAAGATCGTGAGCCTCAGCGAATCCCTGCGCGCGCTGACGCTGGTGGTCGATGCGAAGGACTATTCCGCGACTGCGCGATGGCTGCGCGACGAGCCTGCGGTGCGCTTCGAGGAGCTGATCGATCTGTGCGGAGTGGACTACTCGGGTTTCGGCGAGGGCCGCTGGGGAGGACGCCGCTTCGCGGTCGTGTCACACCTGCTTTCCCTAGTGCACAACTGGCGGCTGCGGCTGCGCGTGTTCGCGCCGGAGGACGACTTCCCGGTGGTCGACTCCCTCACCGGCGTCTGGCCCAACGCGGACTGGTACGAGCGCGAGGCCTTCGACCTGTTTGGAATCATGTTTACCGGGCACGCCGATCTGCGGCGCATCCTCACCGATTACGGCTTCATCGGCCACCCTTTCCGCAAGGATTTCCCGCTCTCGGGGAACGTCGAGATGCGATACGACCCGGAGCAGAAACGCGTCATCTACCAGCCGGTGACGATCGAACCCCGCGAGATCACGCCGCGCGTCATTCGCGAGGACGAGTACGGCGACCTGGGAACCCCGCACTGATCCATGGCGGAAATCCGCAACTACACTCTCAACTTCGGTCCGCAGCATCCTGCGGCGCACGGCGTACTGCGGCTGGTGCTGGAACTGGACGGAGAGGTGATCATGCGCGCCGATCCGCATATCGGCCTGCTGCACCGCGCGACCGAGAAGCTCGCGGAGCACAAGACCTATATTCAGGCGCTGCCCTACATGGACCGCCTGGATTACGTCTCGATGATGTGCAACGAGCACGCCTACTGCGTGGTGATCGAGCGCCTGCTGGGCCTGGAAGTCCCGATCCGCGCCCAGTACATCCGCGTGATGTTCGACGAGATCACTCGCATCCTGAACCACCTGCTCTGGCTCGGGGCACACGGTTTGGACATCGGAGCGATGACGGTCTTTCTCTATTGCTTCCGCGAGCGCGAAGACCTGATGGACTGTTACGAAGCGGTGTCCGGCGCCCGCATGCACGCCGCCTACTATCGGCCCGGCGGGGTGTACCGCGACCTGCCCGAGACGATGCCCCAGTACCGGGTTTCGATGTACAAGAACGCAAGCGCGCTTAAGAAGCTGAACGAGAACCGCCAGGGGTCGCTGCTCGACTTCATCGAGGACTTCACCCGCCGCTTCCCGAAGTACGTGGACGAGTACGAGACGCTGCTCACCGACAATCGCATCTGGAAGCAGAGGACCGTGAACATCGGCGCCGTGTCGCCGGAACGGGCGCTCGCGCTCGGCTTCACCGGGCCGATGCTGCGCGGTTCGGGCGTCGAATGGGACCTGAGGAAGAAACAGCCCTACGCGGTCTACGATCGGGTCGACTTCGACATCCCGGTTGGCGTGAACGGCGACTGCTACGACCGGTATCTGGTGCGCGTCGAGGAGATGCGGCAGTCGAACCGCATCATCAGGCAGTGCATCGAGTGGCTGCGGAAAAACCCCGGCCCGGTGATCACCGACAACCACAAGGTGGCGCCCCCTTCGCGCGTCGAGATGAAGAGCAACATGGAGGAGCTGATCCACCACTTCAAGCTCTTCAGCGAGGGCTTCCACGTGCCGCCCGGCGAAGCCTACGCCGCGGTCGAGGCCCCCAAGGGGGAATTCGGCGTCTACCTCGTTTCCGACGGCGCGAATAAGCCCTGGCGCATGAAGATCAGGGCTCCGAGTTTTCCGCACCTCGCCTCGCTCAACGAGATGGCGAAGGGCCACATGCTCGCCGACGTGGTGGCGATCATAGGCACCCAGGACATCGTGTTTGGCGAAATCGACCGCTGATGCTCAACCCCGACGCACTGAAGAAAATCGACCAGGCGATCGCCAAGTATCCGCCTGGGCAGAAGCAGTCGGCGGTGATGGCCGCGCTCACCGTCGCCCAGGACGAAAAGGGCTATCTTTCGCCCCAGGTCATGGACTTCGTGGCCGGCTACCTCGGGATGGCGCCGATCGCCGTCTACGAGGTGGCGAGCTTCTACGCGATGTACGACCTCAAGCCGGTCGGAAAGCACAAGCTGTGCATCTGCACCAACCTGCCGTGCGCGCTCTCCGGCGCGGAAGACGCCGCCCGACACCTCAAGAAGAAGCTCGGCATCGACTGGAACGAGACCACCGCAGACGGGCGCTTCACGCTGAAGGAGGGCGAGTGCTTCGGCGCCTGCGGCGACGCTCCGGTGATGCTCCTCAACAACAAGAAGATGTTGTCCTTCATGACGCCGGACAAAATCGATAAATGGATCGCGGAGGCTAAGTAATGCTCGATTACGGCTCTGACGCGATCATCATGAAAGACCTGGACGGCGAGAACTGGCGGCTAGCCGACTACCTCAAGCGCGGCGGATACGCCGCGCTGAAGAAGATCCTCACCGAGAAGACGTCTCCCGAGACGGTCGTCTCCGCCGTGAAAAAATCCGCGCTGCGCGGGCGCGGCGGGGCGGGTTTTCCGACGGGCCTCAAGTGGAGCTTTATGCCGCGTCAGTTCCCGGGGACGAAATATCTGGTATGCAATTCGGACGAGGGCGAGCCCGGGACCTTCAAGGACCGCGACATCCTGCGCTACAACCCCCACGCCGTCAACGAAGGCATGGCGATTGCCGCCTACGCGATGGGGGCCGGCGCGGGCTACAACTACATTCACGGGGAGATCTGGGACATCTACGAGCGCTGCGAGGAAGCCCTCGCCGAAGCGCGCGCCGCGGGCTTCATCGGGAAAAACATCCTCGGCAGCGATTTCTCGTTCGAACTCTACAACCACCACGGCTACGGCGCCTACATTTGCGGCGAGGAGACCGCGCTGCTGGAGTCTCTCGAAGGCAAGAAGGGCCTGCCGCGATTCAAGCCGCCGTTTCCCGCGAGCTTCGGGCTGTACGGCAAGCCGACGACCATCAACAACACCGAAACTTTCGCCGCAGTGCCCTGGATCGTCAACCACGGTGCGGACGCATTCCTCGCGCTCGGGCGGCCGAACAACGGCGGCACCAAGATCTTCTCCGTGACGGGACACGTCGCGCGGCCCGGCAACTACGAAGTGAAGCTCGGCACGCCGTTTGCGAAGCTGCTCG
>Ga0209159_1002090_pt1 | contig 14320 bp, 14 predicted proteins | sample GraSoiAngelo_144_FD_185901 | JGI IMG/M metagenome (GOLD analysis project Ga0209159, IMG submission 185901) | Grasslands soil microbial communities from the Angelo Coastal Reserve, California, USA - 14_1009_02_40cm (SPAdes) (version 2) | ecosystem: Environmental > Terrestrial > Soil > Grasslands ...
CTGACCAGGCACCGAGGCAGTCACCCTGGCGAACCATCTTGAATAACTATCTCCGCCCGGCGGTGGTACTGACGCTGCTCCTGACGATCCTCACGGGTCTGATTTATCCAGGGGTCGTCACGGTGCTGGCCCAGTTGATCTTCCCGTACCAGGCCAACGGTAGCCTGCACTACGTCAACGGCAAGCTGGTGGGCTCGGATCTGATCGGGCAGTACTGGACCTCGTCCAAGTACTTCCGTGGGCGACCTTCGGTAACCGTCAACCCAGGTACTGGAACGCCCGAGCCGTACGCTGCCGATAACTCGACTGCCTCGAACCTGGGGCCAACCAATTCGGTACTCATTAAGACGGTGCAGAAAAATGTCGCTGAACTGAAGAAGGAGAACCCGAACGCGCCTCCCGGCCCGGTGCCGGTTGATCTTGTCACATCCTCGGGGTCGGGGCTCGACCCGGATATCTCCATCGCGGGTGCCCTCTACCAGGTGCCGCGCGTGGCTCAGGCACGTGGTTTGAGCCAGGGCAAGGTCAAGCAACTGGTGATGAATAACGTGACAGGGCGCTTCCTGGGCATCTTTGGTGAGCCGTTCGTCAATGTACTTGACTTGAATCTCGCGCTGGATGCGCTGAAATAATTTGTTTCCGCACTCCTGAGCGCTAGCGTGTATAGTAGGGTTGACCCTTGCGGTCAACCGAGCGGCGTTGCAGCGATGGATATCAAACAGAAGCGCTAGCGTGTATAGTAGGGTTGACCCTTGCGGTCAACCGAGCATCGTTGTAGTGCTGAATAAGCGGAATAAAAGGTAGGGACACAATGGCAGAGCACCCGCCCGACGATCAAACACGTGAGCGTGAGGAGGGTCGGCCCGATCCGGAGGAACTGCTGCGGCGCTATAGCCTACGAGATAGCGACCTGGAAGCTCCTCCCTCGGCCACACCTGCTTCGGGTGAGCAGACCGCTCAGCAAACCGAAGGGTACCCGCATCGGCGTGGTCGCTTGCGCGTCTACCTGGGATCGGTAGCCGGAGCGGGGAAGACGTATACCATGCTGAACGAGGGACACCGCCGCGAAGGCCGGGGTACCGACGTCGTGGTCGGCTATGTGGAGACGCATGGGCGTGCCCAGACGCAGGCCCAACTGGGGGATTTAGAGGTCATTCCACGTAAGAAAGTCACCTATCGCGGCGTGACCCTCGAAGAGATGGATACCGAGGCTAGCATTGCCAGGCATCCCAGGGTGGCGCTGATCGATGAACTGGCCCATACCAACGTGGCCGGTTCGAAGCACGCGAAACGCTATCAGGATGTGCTGGAGATCCTCGATGCGGGTATCAACGTGGTCACCACAGTCAATATTCAGCACCTGGAGAGTCTGAACGACCTGGTTGCCAGTATCACAGGGGTACGTGTGCGCGAAACGCTGCCCGACCGCATCCTCGACCAGGCTGACGAAGTGGAGTTGATCGATATCTCTCCCTATGCCCTGCGGCAGCGCATGAGGCACGGCAATATCTATCCTCCTGATCGCATTGAGGCGTCACTGAACAATTTCTTCCGCGAGGGGAATCTGACGGCGCTGCGCGAACTGGCGCTGCGGCGCACGGCCGAGAAGACCGAGGCGCAGCTCCAGCAGTACATGACCGAGCACGGGATCAACGAGCTGTGGCCTGCCAGCGAGCGAGTCCTGGTGGGCTTCGATGCCCGACCCCATACCCGCGAGGTCATCCGCGATGCCTGGCGGTTGGCACACGGACTGCACGCGGATTTGATCGCCGTCTCGATCCAGCCGGAGGGTTATCGCGCCTTCACGGGAAGACTTATCGGCTTTCTCAAGTATGGCAAGGACGCCCCAAAGCAGCGTGAGGCTGCGCGGCGTCGCCTGGAAGAGCATGCCGTGCTCGCTGAAGACCTGGGGGCTGAGGTCATCCGCACGAGCAGCCGCGATATCGCCAAAAAGCTGGTGGAGGTCGCCCACGAGCGGCAGGTGACCCAGCTTGTGCTGGGTCAGCCAGCGCGCAGCCATTGGGAAGAACTTATCCGCGGCTCCATCATCAATCGTTTACTGCGGCTGAGTACCGACATCGACATCCATCTCGTACCGCGCAGCAGGGATGAGTAGAAAGGAGTTCCTATGCGTGACATTGAACAGATTCCACAACTTCCAGTGCGTACAGAGAAACATTGGCAACAGTATCTCATTGATAGCCTCCTGGCAGTGGGGGGAGCATTGGCCGTGACAGGGATCATTTACTTGACTAAAAAATAGAAAGAGCGTTCAGTACCATAGTCCTAGGTCAAGCTTCATATGCTTGACCTGGATTTTTTTAACGGGTACAGTCATCTATAATGCAAGACGTAGAGGTTGTGCGTTAGGGCAGTCTAAATCTGAAGGATTGGAGTCACACGTATGTCGTCAATTAAGGATCGTCCGAATAGTGCCACCACAGAACAAAAGACTACTGTTGGGACATTACAGCTACCAGGGCTTGTCAGCCAACTTTCTCCAGTAGAGCAGCTATCCTTTCCTGATGCCTCTCCACTTCCAATTGGAACGGCTCTTTTACCAGGCATCCAGAATCCGTCTACCCCGGCTATAACTCGCCCGCTGACAGACCTCTTTACATCACCGGGAGCGACGCGCAGCCTGCCCGAAATACAAACGGGTGAATTGCCCCTTCAGAGAAATACAACAACATCTCTACGTCAGCCCGTTGTGATCCGCAGTACTGGTAAGAAAAGCAGTGGCACATTGCTGGCCCCTAGGGGACGTCGCTGGGTTGTGCAACTCTCAGTTACAGTAGTACTGTTATTAATGGCAATTGGCACGTTACTGGCAGTGGTCCCGGCTGGAACGAACGCGGAAAAGGGGTTTAATCCATTTCGGCCGATTATGAACTGGGTAGAAGGTAGCAATAACAACCCCAGTCTATTAGCAGAGCAGGCAGCAACGGTCACGGCTGTAACTCGCGATGGGTATCAACCTAGTAGTAATCAACCGTATTCTGGCTTGCCAGCTCCCCCTGCAGGTACAAGTGGGTATGATGGCTTTACCTACGGCCAATGTACGTACTATGCAGATTTTCGCTATCACCAGTTGACGGGTAACTGGGTTCCCTGGGGAGGGGATGCATGGGCATGGGCAGCTGGGGCCAGAGCATATGGATGGAATGTTTCGTCCATTCCGCATGTACCTTCCATCATCGTCCTGCAACCAGGAGTACAGGGTGCAGGTTATTTCGGTCACGTTGCAGTGGTTGAGGGCATCAACAAGGATGGCTCTGTCTACGCTACGAACTGGAACTGGTACGCCAACGGTGGAGGTTGGGCGCGTTGGAGCTCTTGGAATTTCAGTCCAGGGCCAGGAGTCTCGTTTGTGTGGAAGTAAATAAACTAATCCTCCGAGTATAAAAGAAAAGCAGTAGGGCAGCTACCTGAATACATCAGATGGCTGCCCTACCAAAAATGCGGCAAGAGGGCCACTGCTTTCAAGCAGGTGGGTGCATTGCCGCCCGCCCGCAGGCGGTCTAACCTGTTGACATACCTTTTCTAATGCATTATAACAGAGAACATGAAAACATTTGAGTACCGACTGTACGTGAATAAGGAACAGGCCCACTTGCTCATGGCTTGCCTGGCTACGTCTCGCCATATCTATAATAGGATGCTTGAGATGGTCAAACAGCAGTATGAGGAGCAAGGCACGTTCCCCAGTAAGTACGATCTGGAACGTGCTTTCAAAGGTCAGGGCCGTGATCATGTGCCCGCCACCACTGTCCAGATGCTCGCAGACCGGCTCACCAAATCGCTGAAGCGGTTCCTTGCCGCGAAAGCCAGTGACATCCCGGATATTGGCTTCCCCCGTTTTAAGCAGCCCAATCGCTGGCAGAGCATTCCACTGCGGCAATATGGCAAAGACGTGTACTTGCATGAGGACAAGAAACATCTCATGGTTCCCAAGAAACTGGGACATTTCCTCAAGATCAAGCTGCACCGTCCTATCGAGGGCACGCCTAAGACGGTTCACCTGGTCCATCGGGCCGATGGACACTGGTATGCTCTCATCGTCTGTGAGACGGAGCCACGGACTGAACATGCTCCCTCTGACTGCTCTCATCCTGCCATCGGGATTGATGTCGGACTCAAATCGTTCCTGACGGATAGTGCGGGCCAGACCGTCGAGTCCCCGCGCTTCTATCGTAGCTCGCAGCAAACCTTGAGACGCAAGCAGCGGACGATAGGTAGACGCAAAAAGGGGTCTCATCGACGCCGTAAAGCTGCGCGGAGCACGGCGCAAACGCATCTCAAGATCGCCCGGCAGCGGCGGGATTTTCACTATAAGACGGCCAAGCCGTACGCTGAACACTATCAAGTGATCGCTGTTGAGAAGCTGACTATTCTCAACATGGTCCACAATCATGCGCTGGCCAAGAGCATCATGGACGTCTCGTGGGGCGCGTTCCTCGACATTCTTGAAGTTAAGGCTGAGAGTGCTGGACATCAAGTCATCCGAGTGAACCCCTGTTTCACCTCGCAGAAATGCTACCAATGTGGGGAGATCGTACCAAAGAGTCTGTCGGTCCGAACCCATATCTGTCCTTGCTGTGGCTATGTGGCAGACCGTGATGTCAATGCCACTCAGAATATTCTCAAGCTTGCAAGGCCAGGGCATGGCCTTCAGGAGCCAACGTACACCGATGGGTGCCGCGTTTCCTGAGAAGCCCCTGCGTTTACGCATGGGGAGTTGTCACACCATAGGAATATGCTCCACGTGCATCGACGGGGGTTCTTCGCGTTGAAGGCGGCGCGCTTGCAAGAGCCTTAGCGCATTGCCAATCCTCCGCACGCCCTCCTCGATTTTCTCCTCCTCAGGATACGCATAACTGAGACGAAATTGTTGATGGCCCCCTCCATCGACATGGAATGGTTCACCGATGACGAACGCCACGAGTTCTCTTGTTGCTTCGCGTAGCAGCGAGCGCGCTCGTATATCTCCCTGGAGCCTGCACCATAGGTGGAAGCCTCCCCCTGGAATATTGACCCGTACGTTATCACGCAAGTGCGCTCTAATCGCTTGCAACATTACGTCTCGTTTGTGTTGGTAGTGTTGTCGTAACAACATGAGATGCTTGTCCATCAATTCGTCGCGTTGCAGTATCTCGGAAACAGCCCACTGCCCAAGGGCGTTGGTATTCAGGTCAAAGATTTGCTTGTGGAGCGAGAGTCGCTCAATCATTGGTTCAGGTGCAGCCAGCCACGCGACTCTCAAACCGGGAGCCAGTATTTTAGAGAACGTGCTCAGGTAGATGACCTGTGAATGCGTATCAAACGCCTTCAAAGGTTGAGGTTGTTTCCCTTCAAAGTAAATCTCCGAGTAGGGATCATCTTCCAAAATCGGCGTCTGGTATCGCCTGGCCAGCAGCAGCAAACGACGTCGCCTTTCGGGTGACATTACCACACCGGTAGGGTTTTGGAATGTAGGCATAGTATAGATCAAGCGAGGTCGATGGCGCGCCAGGATAGTCTCCAGCAAGTCGACGCGCATTCCTTCACTATCTATTGGAACCCCTATCACACGTGCACCCAGCGCACGAAATGTTTGGATCGCCCCCAGGTAGGTAGGCACTTCAACGACAACTTCGTCTCCTGGATTGAGAAGAAAGCGACCCGCTAAACCTATTCCTTGTGTTGAGCCTGAGAGAATAAGGATTTGTTGAGTATCCACCGCCACGCCACGTGTACGCATCCGTGCCGCAATACTTCTTCGTAGACTGAGTAATCCCTCAACAGGACAATAACCGAGCGCGCTCTGCCGCGAGCGCAGGAGGCCATCTGCAAAGATGGTATTCAGCATTTCAGCAGGGAGCAGGTCCGTTGAAGGTGTACCCGCCGCTAGTGAAATAACGTCCTCTCCAATAGACGCCAGCTCGCTTAACAAGCGCGCATCGGGTCCAACTACTTCGCGCTCAGTAGTAGGTAGACCGAACAGCCATGAAGGGCCGTCAGCATCGAAGTTGTCATCCAGATAGTTGAACTGGTTGCGTTTCACAAGCGTGCCCCGGCCAACATGTCCTTCGACCAGGCCATCACTGGCCAGCTGGTTGTAGGCGTTCATCACGGTTGTGCGATTTACTCCCAGGGCATTAGCCAGCGCTCGTTCTGTCGGCAAACGCGTTCCTTCCGCGAGTTGCCCAGAAAGGATGGCTTCTCGTATTTTTTCGCAAATCTGTTGGTATAATGGAGTATTGCTATTGCGCTCAAGTTGAATAAGCGAACAAATGGAAGCTGTGAATAGTGGTAGTGGCTGGTGGTGAACGGTACTGTGTCGCATGTCTCCCTCCTGATTGGCTCATACCAATATAGTGTATCCAATCATGAAGGACGCATGCAAGCGCCAATTGGCGGCTTATGCAAGAAGCCAATGTATACAGGGAGGAGATGACATGGAAGATATAGAACAGCGCGTATTGGCGGTATGTCATGATCGTGATCATGGCTCACGTTGGATTGTACGTGAAGCGGTCTCAATTATGCACGATCTCACCAGCGATACAACGTCCCCTGCTGAGGAATCGATGCAGCGCCTGCACATTACGGCGCAGAAAATGGAACAGGCACATCCTGCGATGGCAGCGCTTGCGAGAGCAGTCAGGCGTATTCTCAAGACGCCCGGCGGCCCTGCCGAGATAGCAACTGAAACTTCCCACTTACTCCAGGAAATTGATCAGGCTACAGAGCATATTGCGGCCTATGCCCGTCCTATGCTCAAGGGAACACTGATGACGCATAGTATGTCTGGAACGGTCCTGGACGTCATTGTAGCCTGCAAAGCGCAGATTGAGCACGTCATAGTCTTAGAAGGGCGCCCTCGTTACGAGGGAAGGAATATGGCTCAACTAATAGCCAGGCAGCGTGGGATCGCGGTCACCTTGATTACCGATGCCGAGGCTGATATTTTTGTGCCGCAGTGCCATGCTCTTGTCGTGGGTGCAGATACAGTCCTGGCAAACGGCGACGTGATTAATAAAGCCGGAACCTCTCTCCTGGCCTGGGCTGCCCACGGGCATAACGTGCCATTCTATGTACTATGTGAAACTTTGAAATTCTCTCCGCGAGACTGGAATGGTGACCTTGAGCAGCTTGAGGAGAAGGAAGCTGAGGAGGTGATGGATCAGCCCATAGAGGGAGTCAAAGTTCGTAATTTTTACTTTGATCGCACTCCGTCCCACCTTGTAACAAATCTCATAACCGATCAAGGTATCATACGCCCAGGAGAAGTCAAGCGGTTGATCTCTTCGTGGTAATTGTTCAGCTTGTAGCGAACAGTTGTAGCGTGTACAATGCTGGTAGATACCCTCTAAATACTCCATGTTTTATTTAAGGTTCAGGTATTAGCCATTGAGTGGGAGGTACACAGATTCATGCCAACCTATATTAGCCTGGTCAATCTCACTGAACAAGGTATCAAAGAAGTCAAAAATGCCCCTGAACGTTTGCAAGCGTTTGACACCGCCGCAAGAGAGGCTGGCGGCAGACTGGTTGGGTTCTACCTGGTTATGGGACAGTATGATTACGTCGTCATAACTGAAGCCCCCGATGATCAGACCGCCGCTCGTCTCGTTCTTGGCACTATAGCTCAGGGCAGTGTGCGTACGCAGACAATGAGAGCATTCCCTCGCGAAGAATTCGAGCAAATTGCGCGCGGTATACACTAGGTTCCGCAGTATACGATCTCCGCAAGTCCTTGTCAGCGACCTTTCGTCACAGGTCATCGGTGGAGAAGATGGCCTGCACCAGCCTTTCAGGATCATGACGGGCTAAACGGTCATCTTCAAGATTGAGTTGTTCAATAGTCACATTAGGAACGAGACGAGTCAACTGCGCACGGTCTGGCACAACAGGCTCGCTCCTTTCCTCTGCATATGTCTTTAATAGGTCTGGCGGAAATGAACCATTGTTGACAATGACCCTGTCTACGCTAGATAGCGGTGGATTTCGTTTACGAAATTTGTAGCCTTGAAGCCATCTGTCTCTCCATGCTTTGTCATCAGGTTACATATATACACCTTTTCTGCGTCGGATTCGCGTACCGCCCTGGCAATATCGGACACAAGCAAGTTCGGTATGAGGCTTGTATAGAGATCACCTGGCCCAATGATAATGGTATCTGCACGTCGAATAGCACGTAAAGCTTGAGCACAACCAGGAGCGTCTGGAGGAACCAGGCGTAATTGCTTGATGGGTGATAAATCGTTCAGGTTGTTTTTCCCCCTGGTATCAATGTCGGTTTCACCGCAGATAGTGGTTCCATCTTCAAGGTCAGCACAAAGAGATGTTTGTGCAAGCGTCACTGGCAGCACTCGCCCGGCAGTGTTGAGAAGCTCCTGGGCATCCTCAATGGCAAGCAGGAGATCTCCGTTGTTGATATCTTGTAGCCCCTTCAAAATGAGATTACCCAGGCTGTGGCCACTGACACCCCTGCGCTGCGCTGCTCCATCCGTTTCATCTGACTGTTCAAATCGGTGCATAAACACTTCGCGCCACAGTGCGCCATTGCGCGCTAACGCTACGAGCGACTGGCGCAAATCTCCGAGGGGTAACTGGCGTCGAAACTCATCCATGAGCATACGTGAACTTCCACCGCTGTCTGACATGGTGACGATAGCACTGATATTGAACGAATATTTCTTCATATGTGAAAGTACAGAAAATGTACCAGAGCCTCCGCCAATAGTAACGATGCGTCGTCCTACCAGCCGATCTCCAGCGCGATTGGGTGCTGGCACGGTGCTTCTCCTGTGGCTGATTTCAGATTTGCCATTCACAAGACGTCTCCTCCTAAGATGCAAAACCTACAAATTCCTGATTTTTGCTGCCAGTAATGTAGTTTCGATACAGAAACTAATAGGCGTGTTTCCATCCTGGCAAAATACTATGTCAAATTGTTGGGTACAAGTCTTTTTTATAGTTACAGTCTATCACTGGCCTTTTCCCTTCGCAAGAACGCATAGCGCCTCCGGACGAATATGGGCAAATATTCCTCACTTTTCAAATTGCACAGCAAAACACTTGACAATTAACGATATATCGTTATAATTAAAAGTGAGATTGCGATATATCGTAATGAAGAAAAAGAAAGGGAACGAAAAAATATGTTTGGTAAACGGTTTGCTTATGAATATCAAGGCGCTGGTGAGGAAGGTTGGACACCTCCCTGGCTTCGTGGAGAAAGAGAGAGGTTTGATCCTCGTTTCTCCGGGCCGCAACATGCTCATGGCCCATTTCGCCATGGTCCTCACTTCTTTGGAATGCGCCGTGGGCGCGGCCCTTTTGGACCAGGAGGCCCATTCGGTCCTGGTGGTGAAGGACCTCGTTTCTTTGGACGCGGGGACGTAAAATTTGCCCTGCTAGAACTGCTACAAGAGCGACCTATGCATGGGTATGAAATGATGAAGGCGTTGGAAGAGAAATCTGGTGGTTTCTATAGCCCCAGTGCTGGCTCAATCTATCCTACCTTGCAAATGCTCGAAGACCGCGCTTTTGTCACGGCTAAAGAAGTCGAAGGGAAGAAAGTCTATACCATCACCGATGAGGGTCGTGCCATTCTGACTGAGCGGCAGAAAATTAACGAAGAGTTTGCTGGACCGCCCTGGATGCGTCACCGGAAAGGTTTTGGCAGACGTGAATTCTCACCAGAATTGCAAGCTTTGAGAAGCGAGGCTTTAGAAGTTGTGCGTTTGCTGACCATAGCGGGTAGGATGTCTTTCCAGAACCCAGAGCAGTTAGCCAGGCTTCGTAGTATCATCGAACGCACCCGCAAAGAACTGGCGGATATGATCTTTGCAGCAGGATCTCAAGAGGAACAAGCATCTGCCACTGGCTCTACAAATCAAACCAGTAGCCCCTCAGTTGAAGAAGTGTAGTCAATCTCTCATGGACCAAAGGTATCATCACATATTGCCAAACTCACGTACGGCATCAAATGTGGTGGTATCTCTTGTTTTTACCGCGAGTACTGTCTACACCCGTAAAGTACTGCTTCGTCTTGTGTAGAAAAGGCGCCTGCGGTATACTTTCTCCAACGGGAATCTCCTCACCACTCAGTGGGCGCGGTGGGGGGGAAGAAAGATATCCCGTTCTATTTTCAGATTATTTGAGTGTTTTCCTTTATTCAATTGAATTTAGAAGCCTCCTAAATAGGCTATCTCTCTTTGATTAAATATGCTATACTTGTGTATATTTTCAAGGGAGGTGCTGCGCTTATGGCTCAGAATAATGATGTTCGGATGTTACTGTTTCGTGCTCGGTTGTTGCTTGAGGAAGGGCAGGCGGATAAAGCTTCGCCCGTACTTGAAGCAATACAAGCTGACAACGAAGAAGAGCAGCAAGAGATCGCCTATTTACTCGGTTGGTGCCACGTTTCAAGTAAACGTTGGGATGATGCCGCTAAGGTACTATCACCTCTGCCTAAATTTGTGGAAGGTGATGGAGGTGAAGAGAGCCGCATTGATCGTGTACGTCTTACGCATTCCCTCCTGCGCCTTGGTATGGCTGCCGTCAATCTCGGTCAATATGAAGATGCTTCTCGCCACTACACAAAGTGCCTCAAAGTTCTGCAAAGCAAAAAAATTCAACTACCCGAGGCGAAACTCAAGGCCCGCTATGGCCTCGCCATGACCTATCTTATGCGTGGGCTGTATGCTGCCGCCATCCAACATTATGAGCTTGCGCTGGGCCTCTGTCTCTACATCGACGATGATGAAGAGATTGGCAATATCTATTATGGGTTGTGTCAAACCTACCTGCGTTCGGGAAATTTGATCAATGCCCAACTTGCCGCAGTAAAAGCTTTAGAATTGTATGAACGGTGCGCGGACCGCCATATGGAAGGCCTGGCCCATAATATGCTTGGCTACATCTATTTACAATTAGGAGATTATAGAGAAGCATCTGATCACTATACCGAAGCCCTCTCCATTGCAGCAAGTCAGAGTAACGCCAAAATGGTCATGATCAATTGTGCGTCTTTAGCTGATGTACGCCTCACTGAAGGTCGATTGGAGGAAGCCAACCGCTATTGTCAGCGCGCTCTTGATAATATCGACCTTATCCAGAATAAGGACAGATTCCTTGAGAGCTTAACCTACCTGGAGTGTGGGAAAGTTGCGCAGGCGGAGGCTCAACGATTTGAAGGGGAGCGACGACAACATCATTTAGAAGAAGCCCTGGCCTGGTTTGAGAAGGCTCAGGATGGCCTTTCTCCGACACAAGCCTATACTCAAGTGTCGGATTTGTATGGCCGGTGGGCAGAAGTACTGGAACAATTGGGGCGCTATGAAGAAGCGATCACCTGTTGGAAGTCCGGTTATGAGGCGTTATCAGCGGCAAATGGTCCTGTGTTGAATTGAGTTTGTTCACAATGCTATGATTTAATAGCATAGTGCTAATCCCTCCTATGGCTCTGGCTTTAAACGTACCAGCATTACTCCAAACCAGAGCGCCCAGAGGGCAAAGAGAAGAATAGCCGGTGTGGTGAGCGCTGCCTTTCCTTCTATTGGTGCGCTTGCCACAGCCACAGCACTAATGCTGAGGAATGCGGCCACGGCGAGCGCTGTATACCCAAATGCTACCCAAATCCCCGGCCAGAGTTTCAACCCACTCCTGACGATCATTGCGCCAAAGAAGAGACAGGCCATAGCGAGCAATCCCCCGCCAATCGTATAAGTGACAATAGTCGCCGTCCCCGAAATTGTAGAGAAGCCGCCAGGCGGTGCAGTATGTTCAGTAAAGCCGCTGCTCACTATCCAAAGATAGAGCGTGCTCGCCAGTGTGCCAAGAAAATAGAGCATGATAGCCAGCATTCCTGTCCAGGCCGCCAGTACGGCGAATCCTTTTCCCCGCCAGGATAGCGTACTACTTGCTTCCTCGGTATCCGTTTCTCGAGGTTCTCCCGTGACCTCAGAAGATTCCAGGGAGTCTTCTTGCTGTGGGTGATCGTCTTCGTCCGGTTCCTCTGCCACAAGTTCTATGTCTCCGCCACCCAGGATTTCCTGTGCCACAATGATGCGAAAAAGGGTAAAAGGCAGACTGAACAGGGCTGCAAAAGCGGCAATCGATAATGCTCTATACCCTAAAAACGCTCCCAGATGGTTCCCAATCCAGAAGAGATACGGAGCGAAAGCGCCACCTTCCGCCGACGCGAGAGCGACACTATACCCCTGCGGCAGAAGTACCAGGCCCTGATACAGGGGCACACCAATGACCAGCAGCAAGGTTCCAGTAATATAGTAGATACCATTGGTATGTAGTCTAGATAAGACACTTCGTTTCATCGCGGTTGCCTTTATATCTCATTTGCATTAGCGTACCATATTATAATCTGATTTTCAGAAGGTTGTAAGAGAACAACCTGGTCAGTGCTGCTACAGACAACGCTAATACCCTGACAGAGGTCGTGTTTAGCAACGTAAAAATACAGAAAATATGAACAAAAGTTTCAATGAGATTGACATGTTTTTTCCCATCCTGTACACTCTTGACAGAACGAACAAGAGAGGCAACACAAAGATGAGAACCCAATCAATGGACACCACCCCTGAGGCAGAGCGCGTACAGATTGAATTGATACGCAAGGCAACTCCTGCAAAACTATTTGGTCTCGTTAGATCACTGAGCCAAAGCGTAATAGTAGCTTCCAGGGAAAGCATTCGACAGTTACATCCAGATACTAGCGAAGAAGAATTCGGTCTGATTTTTATTGAGCTTTACTATGGCAAAGAATTGGCTCAACGGGTACGGATATATTTGGAGAAACGAAAATGTCAATGAATATACCAGATATTTTGGCTGCAACGACACCTGTTGTGGAAGCATTGGAGCAGCTTGAGGTTCCTTATCATATTGGAGGATCTGTAGCAAGTTCCCTCAATGGCATCCCAAGATTGACAATTGATGTGGATATAGTCGCCAACCTGAAATTAGAGCATGTTCGACCATTAATAAGACTCCTTGAAGCAGATTACTACATTGATGAAGATGCGGTGAGGGATGCAATTCAACGCCGTAGCTCTTTCAACGTAATTCACTTAGCATCGATTCTCAAAGTCGATGTCTTCATACCCAAATCTCGCTTGTTTGACCAGGAAGAGTTGCACAGGGTGCGACTAATAACACTGGAAAGTAGTGAGCGCTCCTTCTACGTCGCCTCACCAGAAGGCACCATCCTGAACAAGCTGGAATGGTTCAGGATGGGAGGCGAAGTATCGGACCGCCAATGGAATGATATTCTCGGCGTCCTCAAAGTACAGGGTTCCAATCTTGAAATGATCTATCTACGACGCTGGGCGGCCGCTTTACAGGTGACGGATCTTTTAGAGAGAGCGCTGGTAGATGCGGGCTTTACCGAGAGCAAGTAAATCAACGAAAAAAGCCAGGGCAGGATGGTGGCATCCTACCCTGGCTTCTTCTTTCTGCTCATCTCCCTAGCAGAAATGCTAACAAACTATTTGCTGCGGGAGTTGTGGCCGCCAGCACTAACTGTGCTGCGAAGGTAATCACAATCAGAGCAGCCGTCATCAGAGCAATCGAGGAAGAGAGGCCAATCGGCGTCGACAGGTGATCTTCCTTAAACGGTGCATCGAAGTACATGGATTTGACAACACGTCCATAGTAGACCAGTGATATGATGGTGTTGATCAAGGCAACCACCACAAGCACATTGAGACACTGTCCTATCACTACCTGACCGCTGCCAATGAGAGCCTGTCCTTGCCCCCAGGCGGCCGTGAAGATAAATACCTTACTCACAAACCCTGCCATTGGTGGAATTCCACCCAGAGAGAGCAAACACAGCGCCGTGCCCAGACTCAACAGGGGCGCACGCTTGGCAAGGCCGCGGAAATCATCGATACGTTCTCCCCCGGTTGCGTTTGCCAGTGCGATAATGCCGGAGAAGGCTCCCAGGTTCGTCAGCGCATACACAAAGATGAAGAACAGCACCGCTGAATTGCCAGCCGGCTGGTTGCTTGCCAGGCTCGTAGTAACGCCAACAAGGATGTAACCTACCTGTGCGATACTGGAGTAGGCCATCATACGCTTGACGTTCGTCTGCACTGCCGCCACTAAGTTCCCCAGTGTCATGGTCAGGATCGCTACAATCGTGAACGCGAGTACCAGAAAGGGAAGATTGATCTGGCCTAAGCCACCATCGATAAAGACGCGTATCAGCGCAGCGAAACCCGCAGCTTTTGAGCCAACCGAGAAAAAGGCTGTCGCAGGTGTCGGCGCTCCCTCGTAAATATCCGGAGCCCACATGTGAAAAGGAACA
>Ga0209159_1002093_pt1 | contig 14306 bp, 12 predicted proteins | sample GraSoiAngelo_144_FD_185901 | JGI IMG/M metagenome (GOLD analysis project Ga0209159, IMG submission 185901) | Grasslands soil microbial communities from the Angelo Coastal Reserve, California, USA - 14_1009_02_40cm (SPAdes) (version 2) | ecosystem: Environmental > Terrestrial > Soil > Grasslands ...
CTTCGGGTTGTCGGGGATGACGGTGGCCAGGGACGGGGCCGCGCGCTCGGGGTCGTCTGTTGGCTGGACGCCTGGCGGCTGCTCATCGCAGCTCTGCGGGATGTACGCGAACAGCTTCCGCACCTGGGTGAAGCACTCCTGCTCGCTCTCGGCGAGGAAGTGCGCGACTCCGGAACGGACGTTGTGGACCTCGGCGCCACCGAGCGAGTCGAAGGTCACGTCCTCGCCCGTGGTGACGCGGATCACCTCCGGGCCGGTGATGAACATGTAGCCCACCCCGTGGACCATGAACGTGAAGTCCGTGATCGCGGGCGAGTACACCGCGCCCCCGGTGCACGGGCCGAGGATCAGGCTCAGCTGCGGCACCACCCCGCTGGCCTCGACGTTGCGCCAGAAGATCTCGGCGTAGCCGGCGAGCGAGACCACGCCCTCCTGGATCCGCGCACCGCCGGAGTCGTTGATGCCGATGATCGGGATGCGGTTGCTGAGAGCGAGGTCCATGGCCTTGATCACCTTCTCGGCGAAGACCTCGCCGAGGGACCCGCCGAACACGCTCGCGTCGTGGCTGAACAGCATCACGTCGCGGCCGCCGATCTTCGCCATCCCGGTGACGACGCCGTCGCCGGGCACGCCGTCGCCATGGCGGGCAAAGAGGTCGATCTCCTCGAACGAGTTGCGGTCGACCAGGCGTGAGATCCTCTCACGGGCGGTCAGCTTGCCCTTGGCGTGCTGCCGCTTGAACGCCTCGGCGTCGCCGTGGCCGGCCTCGTACTTCCGCTGCCGGAGCTCGTTGAGCGGGTCGACCTTGCGCGTGGTCACCTCTGGATGAACATCCAGCGATGGCCCTCGAGGTCCTCGGCGCGGTAGCGATTGCCCTGCTCTCCGTCCTCGAGCTCGGACAGGATCCTCGCCCCCTGCCCGCGCGCCCGGTCGTAGTGCGCTCTGACGTCGTCGACGTGGACGAGCACCCCGTCGACGACGTACGGGACCTCCTGCCAGCGCGCCGCCGCCTCGCACTCCTCGCGATGGTGCTTGGGGCCGTGGTAGTGCGGAGAGGGGGTCGCCAGCATGATTACGCCACCGTCGAGCTCCATCTCGCCGTGGGTGAGACCGCCGTTCTCCACCCGCCGGTCCAGCTCTTTGAAGCCGAATGCCCGGGCGAGCCAGTCCATCGCCGCGGGGCCGTTTTCATACGCCAGCATCGGAATCACTGCTTGAGCCATCACGCCGCCTCCCCTGGGTGGTATTCGCCGAACACGCCGCGCAGCACGCGGCAGCACTCCCCGATGGTCACGTAGTCGGCGAGCGCCGCCTTGAGCGGCGGCATGAGATTTTCGGTTCCGCGCGCCGCGCGCTCGAGATCGGCGAGATGCCGTGCCACCGCAGCCTTTGATCGCCCGGCCCGAAGCTTCTTCAGCGCCCGCGCCTGCGCGGCCTGCTGGCGAGCGCTGATGCGCATGATCTCGACCGGGCGCGCATCCGTCTCGGTGTAGCGGTTGAGGCCCACGATCACGCGCTCACCGGACTCGATGCGCCGCTGGAGCCGGTAGGCGCTGTCGGCGATGCGGCGCTGGGTCCAGCCTTTCTCGATGCAGCCCACGGCGCCGCCGAGCTCGTCGATCTCGGCCATGATGGCCAGCGCTTCCTCCTCGACGCGGTCGGTGAGGTTCTCGACGTAGTACGAGCCGCCCAGCGGGTCGGCGACGTAAGGCACCCCCGACTCGTAGCCGATGACCTGCTGCGTGCGCAGCGCGATCTCGGCCGCGCTCTCCGACGGCAGGCCGAGCGCTTCGTCGTAGGCGTTGGTGTGCAGCGACTGCGTGCCGCCGAGAACCGCGCTCATCGCCTCCAGCGTCGTGCGCACGACGTTGTTGAGCGGCTGCTGCGCCGTCAGGGTCACACCGCCGGTCTGGGTGTGGAACCTCAGCGCCTGCGAGCGTTCGTCGCGGGCGTGGAAGCGGTCGCGCATGATCCGCGCCCACATCCGGCGCGCGGCCCGAAACTTCGCCACCTCCTCGAAGAAGTCCATGTGGCACGCGAAGAAGAAGGACACGCGCGGCGCGAAGTCGTCGACGGCGAGCCCGGCGGCCCGCGCCGCCTCCACGTAGGCGATGGCGTGGCTGAGCGTGAGCGCGATCTCTTCGGCCGCGGTCGAGCCGGCCTCGCGCATGTGGTAGCCGGAGATGGAGATGGTGTTCCAGTTGGGCAGGTTCTGCTTGCAGTACGCGAACAGGTCGGTGATGAGCCGCATCGACGGCTTGGGCGGAAAGATGTAGGTGCCCCGGGCGGCGTACTCCTTGAGGATGTCGTTCTGCACCGTGCCGGTGATCTTCTCCGGCGGACAGCCCTGCTTCTCGGCGACGAGCTGGTACAGCAGCAGCAGCATCGCCGCGGTGGCGTTGATCGTCATCGACGTCGAGACCTTCTCCAGTGGGATTTCCTGGAGGAGGATCTCCATGTCCTCGAGCGAGTCGATGGCCACGCCCACCTTGCCGACCTCGCCGTTCGCCATCGGGTCGTCGGAGTCGTAGCCGATCTGGGTCGGCAGGTCGAAGGCGACCGACAGGCCGGTCTGGCCCTGCTTCAGCAGGAACCTGTAGCGCTTGTTGGACTCGGCCGCGGTGCCGAATCCGGCGTACTGGCGCATCGTCCACAGCCGGCCCCGGTACATGTCCTTGTGGATCCCCCGCGTGAATGGAAAGGTGCCGGGCATCGGTTCTTCCGCAGGTCTGTCCTCGACCGAGTAGACAGGTTTCAGCGGCAGACCGCTGTCGTTCTGGACTTCGGTCATGCCTCGACGAGCTCCGTCAGCACGCCGCCGACGCTCTTGGGGTGGACGAAGGCGATGCGCGTCCCGTGGAGCCCGATGCGCGGCTGCTCGTCGATCATCTCCAGGCCCTCGGCGCGGGCGTCGGCGATCGCCTTGTCGATGTCGGGCACGGCGACAGCGATGTGATGCAGGCCAGGCCCGCGCTTGGCGAGGAATTTCCCCACCGGGGTGTCATCGCGAAGGGGCTGGAGCAGCTCGACCTCGGCCTCGCCTGCGCGCAGAAAGGCCGCCTTCAGCCCGTCCTTCTCGTTGGACGCCCGATGCGTGAGCTCGGCGCCGAACGCCGTCGTGTAGAGCGCGATCGCGGCTTCGAGATCCTCGACGGCAACGCCGATATGGTGAATTCGCATCCTCAGTATCGATACCAGCCTTCGCCTGTCTTGCGCCCGAGCTTGCCGGACTTGACCTTGGCCTCCAGCTGCGGAGACGGCCGGTAGCGCTCATCGCCGGTGGTCCGGTACATGTGCAGTCGCGCGTTGTAGGTCACGTCCAGGCCGCTGAAGTCGCCGAGCCGGAACGGGCCCATCGGCCAGTTCAGCCCCTTTTCGACCGCGGTGTCGATGTCCTCGAAAGAAGCCACGCCGGCGTCGAGCAGCCGGTACGCCTCCTGCGTGGCCGCATGGAGGATGCGGTTGACGATGAAGCCGTCGATCTCCTTGTTGAGGACGACCGGCGTGCGTCCCATCTCGCGCGCGACCGCGACGGCTCGCTCGACGGTTTCGTCTGACGTCCTGGGCCCGCGCACGATCTCGACCAGGTCCATTACGAGCACGGGATAGAAGAAGTGCATGTTCAGGCAGCGCTCGGGATGGCCGGTGGCGTCCGCCAGCTTGCTGATCCCGATCGTCGACGAGTTGCTCGCGAGCACGGCCTCGCGCGGAGCGGCGCGGTCGAGCTCCTGGAAAATCGAGCGCTTTATCTCCAGGTCCTCGAAGACCGCCTCGATGACCAGCGCAGCGTCGCGAACCGCATCGTCCAGGTCGGTGGTGAGGCGCACGCGTTGGAGCGCGAGCTCGGCGTTCTCCTGCGAGAGCTTCCCTTTCTCGACCCGGCGGGCGAGGTGGCCCTGGTTGGAGTCGCGCGCCTTGCGCAGCTGGGCCTCGTCCTTGTCCTGGAGCGCCACGTCGATGCCGTGCAGCGCCGCCTGCTGCGCGATCTGCGCGCCCATCGATCCGCCGCCGACCACGGCCAGCTTCACTGAACTGAGAAGATGCGCGTCACGGTATTCAGGGTCGCGAGGTTGCCCAGCAGGCCGTCGATCCGCAGCTTGCCCCTCACCAGCTTCGCCGCCACGCCGCGACCGACCTCGTCGTAGTAGACGGGCATCCCGAACAGCCCGATCTTCAGGTTGCTGAGGTTCATGACCGTGCCGGCCTCGGCCCGGATGGTCAGGTCGCGCTTCGGCGCCAGGCCGTTGTGCACGACCAGGTGGCCGCGCTGAAAATCGAGGGTCACCCCTTCGTCGATGTCGGTGACGAAGATGCCCACGCGAGCCGCCAGCGAGTCGAAGTCCTTCCGCTTCTCGGGCCGGCTCTCGACGTTGGCCTCGATCAGCCCGCCGAGCATCGACGCAAAGGCGCTCGGCTCGACGTCGGCATATTCGACCGGCTTCTGCGTTGCTACTTTTCGTCGGGCCATTCGACCGGCACCCGCGTCGTGCATTCGGTCATCTCTTGCGACGCCTTGGTGTAGCGCACGATCGTAGGCAGGTCACCCTTGAGCTTGAGCTTGCCCTGGAGCATGCCCTTGGTGGCGTCGAGCTCCTTGGTCGCCACCTGCTTCCAGCGCGAGTACGGCGCCGTGATCACGAAGTCGCACTTCTGGGCCTCGGCCGCCGGCCCGACCTTGATGTCGCGCGCCGAGCCGTCGAACAGGTCCATTACCACGCCCTTGGATTCCGGGAAGTTCTTGTCCGGCTCGGCCTCGACGACAAGCCCGACGGTCCACTTCCAGCCTTTGGCCGCCGATTTGTAGACACTCGACCGGTTGACCTCGTCCTTGAACTTCGTGGCCCACTCGTCGGAGAAAGCCTTTACCGCCATTTCGACCTCCAGACTAGCCAACGAAATCGCCGACCGCGACCAAGCCCGGCCTGATGACGCGACAGTACACGCCCATCCGCTCGTCGTGCAGGTCGACCAGGACGCGAAGGATGTCTGGGGAAGCTTCGGTCGTGTCCGGATCCATGGTGATGACCTTGCAGCGCTCGCAGCGGCTGGTCACCTCGAGCTCGGCCTCGCCCGCGCGGATGACCCGGCCCAGCCACGGGAGCTCCTCCTCCGGCTCGAGTCCCTCGATGTAGAGGTTGGCGCGGAACCTGCGGTGGTCGAGGGGCATCCCCGCCTCGAGCGCGAACGCCCGCACCGAAGCCACGTTGACGATCAGCACCTGCGAATCGTCGAAGTTGGCGCCGGGAAGCTCGCGCAGCTCCAGCGGTCGCGCCGACTCCTCCTTGAAGCGCGGCAGCAGCTCCTCACGGAGGTCGACGACCGATCCGTCCGCGGACACGACCTCCAGCGCCCGCCCGGCGAGCCGGGCGTGATAGGTCATGAGCGCCGAGTGCTGCTTAATGTTGAACCACTTGCCGTCGCGGTTCGGCGACCGGTCGATGAAAGCCCAGCGACGATCGCCCTCGAGCCCTTGCTCGGTGACCCTGCAACTTTCGAGGCGCTCGCCGGCCATCGACTTGACGGGATAGCGCCACACCTCTGTGACCGTGGCCATGCGCCCGCAAGCGTACCGGCACCAGTACGATCCACCTGGGGATGGTGGAGGCGAGCCCGTTCGAGCCGCTCTCGGCGCGAGACGCCTGGTTTCTTTACGCCGAGCGACCGGAGACGCCTCTCGACCTCGGCACCGTCTACGTCTTCGAAGGCGGCTCGCGAGTCCCCGGCGGCCGCGGGGCGATGGGTATCGAGGAGACCGTGGCCGAGCGTATCCACCTCGTGCCGCGCTACCGGCAGCGCATCCATCGAGTGCCCTTCAACCTCGGCCATCCGGTGTGGGTGGACGACCCGCACTTCGACCTCGGCGCGCACATCCGCCGCGAGGTCCTGCCACCGCCCGGCGACGGCGCGCAGCTGCGCCGGCTCGTCGCCCGGATCCTGGCCCGACCGCTGGACAAGAGGCGCCCGCTGTGGGAGATGACGCTCATCACGGGTCTTCGTGGCGGGCGGGTCGTCATCGTCAACAGGGCGCACCACGCGATGGTCGACGGCGTCTCCTCGCTCGACATCCTCACCCTCCTGCTGGACGCCGACCCAGAGGGCTACCGCCCCGAGCCGCCGGCCTCTCCATGGAAGCCCCGGCCGTCCCCCTCGAACTGGCAGCTGGTTCGGCCGCTCTTGTGGGACCTGCGAGATCGAAGAGACGGGGGAAGGACGCGACTGCCGGTGATATGGCGCACGCGGCTGGTCCCGTGGTCGGGCATGCTCAAGCTCGGCGGCACGATGGTCAGGCCGCGGCCGGACCTGTTCTTCAACCGCAAGCTCGGCCCGCAGCGGACAGGGCGGGGCCTCAAGGTTCCGCTGGCCGCGTTCAAGGCGCTGAAGGACCGCTACGGCTGCACGGTCAACGACGCCGTGCTCGCGGTTGTGGCCGAGGCGCTGCATCGGTGGTTCAAGGAGCGCGGCGAGCAGGTGCCGTCGAAGGTGCGCGTCTTCTGCCCGGTGAGCGTGCGCACCGATGCCGCGCACGGCCGTATCGGCAACCAGATCAGCGGCATGGTCTTCGAGCTGCCGACCAGCGACCTCTCGATCGAGGACCGGCTGAAGCGGATCAACGTCACCACCGGCGACCTGAAGCGCACGCGGCAGGCCGTCGCCGCCGACAAGCTGGCCGGTCTCGCCGAGTGGGCTCCGCCATCGCTGCTGGTGCTGGCCGGCCGCGTCATGTCCACGCCCCAGGCCGGCGCGAACATCAACGTCACCAACGTCCCCGGCCCGCAGTTCCCTCTCTACTCGGGCGGCGCCGAGCTGCTGGAGGTCTGGCCATTCGCCCCGCTCTACCCATCGATGGGGCTGGGGGTCGCGATCGTCTCCTACAACGGCAACGCGTACTTCGGCTTGAGCGCCGACCCATCGGTCGTGCCGGACGTGGAGGAGTTCACACGCGACCTGCGCCAGGCCGCGGCGGACTGCACCGCGCTGGCCGCCGGCGGGTAGCGCGCGGGTTTACGATGGCCCCGATGCGCGCCACGGACGTGCTGCGGATGCTGCTCAAGGGCTCGTTCGGCATGCTCGAAGAGCGCGCCAGCGCGGCCCGCGACGACGAGTGGCGCGGCCGCGCCCTGCCGGGCACCAGCAAGCCCGGCTTCATCATCTGGCACTGCGCCAGGATCCTCGACTGGACGATCCACTCGGCGGTGCAAGGCGTGCCCGAGGTCGCCGACTCCGAGCGCTGGCGGGAGCGCTTTCCGCGCGAGGCGGCCTACGGGGCGGGCATCCCGGCCGAGCTCGCCGACCAGGTGGCCGATTCGACGCCGGCGCGTGTCGTGGCCGAGTATCTCGTCGAGGTCCGGACGCCCACGCTGGCGTGGTTCGACCTCCAGGACGACAGCTCGCTGGAGGCGGTGCCGGCGCTCCAGGAGCACCAGGCGCTGCGGCCCGGCTATCTCGACCCGAGCGTCTGGGCGGAGGTCGCCGACCTCAACGGGCTGCCGGCATGGCAGCTGCTGATGCGCCCGGCCGGCGCGCACATCAGGCGGCACATGGGCGAGTACGACCTGCTCGTCGAAGCGCTACGGGCTGGAGCGGCTACGCCTCGAGGGTGAAGCGCAGAGTGTTCTGACCGATGGCGATCATGTCGCCGTCGGACAGCTGCTTCTCGATCACCGGCTCGCCGTTGACCAGCGTGCCATTGGTGCTGCCCAGGTCGCTGATCCAGAACGAGCCCGAACGGACCTCGATCCGGCCGTGATGGCCTGAGGTCGCCGGGTCCCCGACGACGACCTCGTTGTCGGGCGCGCGCCCGATGCTGACCATCTGGTTCGGCAGGGCCACGATGCGGCCGGCGAAGGGGCCTGTCTCAAACGTCAGCAGGGCGGCGAAGCCAGAGCCCGACGCGATCTCTTCCGGGGGCATCGCCTGCAGCGAGACGGTCCGCTTCGCGTCAGCGTTGGGGTCAGTCTGCTGCCAGGCGGGGATCACGGACGTCGCCTCTTCGAACGAGCCTGGATCGGAGGGTGCGCCGTTCCCTGGAGAAGCGACAGGGGCGCCCGACGGCCAGGCGACGAGAGTGGCTCTGACGTCGGGCGCCGCATGCGCGGCGATCGGCTCGGCCGCGGCCACCGCGGGCTCGGGCTCGGGCACGCGTTCGAACTCGTGCGCGGGAGGTGTGACCGGCTCGGCCCGCGTCGCCACCCCATCATCGAAGGCCGAGAGCACGGGCTCGGTGATGGCCGAGCCAGGCTCGGGTTCGGCGGTCACAGGCTCGGGCTCGGGCTCTTGCTCTGGCTCCGGCTCGACCTCCGCCGCCGGCTCGGCCTCGACCTGCGCCTCGACGACCGCGGGCTCGGGCTCAGGCTCAGGCTCGGCTTCGACCTCGAGCTCGGGCTCCGCCTGCGCGGCGGGCTCGGATTCGTTCTGCGCGACGGGCTCGGACTCGGCCACGTCCGGCGCCGGCTCGGCTTCGAGATCGGTCACCGGTTCGGCGCCTCCCACGGGACCCGGCAGGTCCGGCAGCGCTTCCGGCTCGACGATCGGCGCCTCCGCGGTCGCGTACTCGGAAACGGTCGGCTGGATCACCTCGGGCTCGTCCGCTGGCGGCGCGGCCTCGATCACCGCCGCCGGCAGTTCTTCCGATGTCCGTTCCTCCTCCTCCTCCAGCGCGGGCCTTGCGATAGCCAGGGTCTTGGCCCACTCGCGCGCCGCCTCGACGGGGACCTCGAGCATCTGCGTCGCCTCTTCGGGGGCGGGCCGCTCGGCGGACGCCGTGCCGAGGTACCGCTCGTACCAACCGGCGATCCGCCTCAGGCGCTCAACGCGCCGGTCGGGTCGTCCGCCGCGGGAAAGGTCGTGCGACTCCTCGGGGAACCGCACGAGCTCGACCGTCTTGCCGAGCAGCCGCAGCGCGCCGAAGAGCTCTTCGGATTGCGACATCGCGCACCGCAGGTCCATCTCGCCGGCCGTGAGCAGCAGCGGGGTGCGGACGTTCTTCACGTAGCGGATCGGCGAGCGGCGCCAGAGCTCGTCGAGGTCCGGCCAGGGCGGCGGCCCGAGCTGGAGCAGCCCCCAGATGACGATGTCGTGCTGGGCGTACTCGCTCACGAGGTTGGAGATGGAGCGCATTGACACCGCGGCGGCGAAGCGCTCGGTCTGGCCGATGATCCAGTTGGTCATGTAGCCGCCGTAGGACCCGCCGCCGACGCCCAGGCGCTTGTCGTCGACGTAGCCCGTGCGCTCGATGACCTGGTCGAGCGAGCTCATCAGGTCGGCGTAGTCCATGCCCGCCCAGTCACGCACGACCGCGCGCCGGAAGCCTTCGCCGTAGCCGTCCGAACCGCGCGGGTTCATGTAGAAGACGACAAAACCCATGCCCGCGAGGATCTGCAGCTCGTGGAAGAACGACCATCCGTACTGCGCGTGCGGGCCGCCGTGGATCTCCATGACCGTCGGATAGACGCGGTTGGGATCGAAGTCCTGGGGCTTGAGGACCCAGCCCTCGAGCCTCCACCCGTCAGGCGCGGTGAAGTACTCCTGCTGCGGCTCGGCGATGTAGCGGTCGTGAAGCCAGGGGTTGAGGTCGGTGACGCGAGCCTCCGCGCCCTGGGTGAGCATGTAGAGCTCGCCGGGGTCGCGTGGGTCGGAGGCGCAGAACGCGATCAGTCCGGACGCGACGTCGAAGTCATAGATCCGACGCCGGCCGCCCACCTCCTCGCGCACGTTGCCGTCGAGGTCGACCGAGCGGACGCTGGTCGTGCCCGGACCGCTCGCCGGGAAGTAGATGCGATCGCCCTCTCCCGACCACAGGACCCGCGTCGAGTGGCCCGAGCGCATGTCGTTGATCACGCTGTCGTTGACGGCCAGGTCGAGGTTCGCGGTCAGGCAGCGCGGGCCGCCGCCGGCGAGAGGCACAACCCACAGCCGCTCCAGCAGGCCGACGTCGAGGCCGTTCGGGGCGATGAAGGCGATGAGGTCGCCCTTGGGCGACCAGATCGGCGAGCTCAGATAGAAGCCGCCCCCCAGCCGCACGCGCCGCGCCTCGAGATCGACCAGGTAGAGGTTCAGCTCGCGCTGCAGGTCAGCCCCAGGCTCGGCGTTGCCGGCCACGACGAGCCGCGAGCTGTCAGGCGCCCAGTCGAAGTCGCTGACGTCCCATGCCCCATCGGTGAGCTGCTTCACGTCCCCGCCCGTGGCCGAGACGGAGAAGAGGTGGTGATACCGCCCGTCGACGTAGCCGCGGCCGTCGTGCTTGTAGTCGAGGCGGCGGACGACGCGGGCGACGGGAGCGCGGCGCAACTGCTCGCGGGATTCCGGGGGGCGCGGGTCGTCGACGACGGCCCCGGAGTCGGCCAGGACGGCGCCGAGGAACGCGATGCGCTTGCCGTCGGGCGACCACCTGGGCATGCCGATTCCGTCCGCGACGAAGCTCAGCTGCTGCGGAGGGCCCCCGATCGTGACGTCGAGCACGAAAAGCTGGTCGGCAGCGCCCACCTTGCTGACGAACGCGATGCTGCGGCCGTCGGGCGACCACTCGGGCGAATGGTCGCGAAGGACGCCAGCGGTCGGTTCGACCGGTTCCGGGTCGAGCAGGCGGCGGACGACGATGCGCGTGCGATTCTGTCTCGACGCCGCGTCGGCCCAGCCGACCTGGTAGGCGACGCGCTCGCCGTCGGGGCTCAGGCGGACGTGATCGATCCAGCGGAAACGGTAAAGATCTTCGGGGGTGATCGGGGCGGCCATGCCGACTGGTGGATGCTACCAGCCACCGCCGAATCCATACATCGCTCGCGTAGCTTTCGGTGGTACAACCACTCGCGGTGACAAGAAGACAGGCGGCCTGGAGCGGTTTCGGCTGGGGTTGCGTCGGCGGGCTCGCTTTGATCGCCCTGATGTACTCGACGAGCACCCTGCTTGGGCTCAAGCCGCTGCCCCAGGTCGTCAACGAGCCGCTTCTTTCCCTGATGCCCGGCTTCGTGTTCGGATTCCTCATCGACACCTTGCAGCACGCGGGAAAGGTCGTCGAGGAGGTTGGCCTGATCGGCTTGATGCTCGTTCTGCTCGGCCTCCTCGGTGCGGCGTCCGCGGTGGCGAACCTTCGCTGGACGTCGCCCTGGATTCCCTTTGCGTTTGCGGCGGTGGGCTGGGCGGTCGTGGTGGCCTTGCTTCTTCCCGTGGCCGGCCTGGGATTGCTCGGCCTCAACGACGGCCCGGCGACGCCGCTGACGTGGGCCGCCCTGTTCGCGATCTACGCCGTCGTGCTCCAGTACGGCGGCACGAGCCCGGCAGAGGTCGACCTGGGAAGGCGTCGAGTCCTGGCCTACGTGCCGCTCGGCATTGCGGCCGCGAGCGTGGCCGCGCTCGGAGTCGGCCTCGTCCCCGGCTGGTACCGAGCGATCTTCAGGCCGCCTGAGTCGGGCCTTCGGGGCATCTCGCCGGTGATCACTCCGGTGAGGAACTTCTACATCGTCTCCAAGAACTTCGCCGACCCGACCGTGGACGGTCGCTCCTGGAAGCTTCGCGTCGGCGGCCGCGCCGGCAAGCAGCTGAGCCTTACGCTCGACCAGCTCCGAGCCCTGCCCGCGACGGAGGAATACGTGACCCTCGAATGCATCAGCAACAACGTCGGCGGTCCTCAGATGAGCACGGGCAAATTCACAGGCGTCCCGCTGCGCGACCTCGTCACCAAGGTCGAACCACGCGCCGACGCCAACTGGGTCGCGTTCAAGGCGCATGACGGCTACACGGAAAGCCTCCCGGTCACCTTCGTGATGGAGACGCCCGTGATCCTGGTCGCCTACCTGCTCGACGACGCGCCTCTGCCGATGGGCCACGGCTATCCCGCCCGGATCCTGATTCCGGGGCGATACGGAATGAAGGGCCCGAAGTGGCTGGACAGCATCGACCTCGTGAAGGACGAGGCGGGCGGCTACTGGGAGCAGCAGGGCTGGGATCACAACGCAGTCGTCAAGACGATGTCCCGGTTCGACGTCCCGGGCGATGGCGACATCGTCAAGATCGGGGCGATCGAGGTGGGAGGCGTTGCGTACGCCGGCACGCGCGGGATCGGCAAGGTCGAGTACTCGGCCGACGGCGGATCGAGCTGGAACGCGGCTGATTTCGGCGCCCCGCTCTCGCCGTTCACCTGGGTCGTCTGGCGCGCCGTCTGGTCGCCCGCCGCGCACGGCGCCTACACGCTCAAGGTGCGCGCGACCGACGGGACGGGTTCGGTCCAGGACTCATCCAACGCCGCGAGCTATCCGAGCGGATCGAGCGGATACCACACGATCCATGTGAACGTCTCCGGATAGCTGCTTAAGCCCCTGTCCCCGACCCTCTCCCCGATGGGGAGAGGGAGCACGTCACTGCGCTCGGCTCAGCAGCTCTTGGACGATCTCCTTGTCGTGCACCAGCGAGGCGAAGTGCCCTTCCGCGTGCCAGATCCTCAGGTCCGTCTTGCGCAGCTTGGCCACTACGCGTCGTGCGGCCGACAGCGGCGCGTTCATGTCGTCGTCGCCGTGCCACCACGTGACCGAGGTCTTGATCACCGACGGATCGAAGTCCCACCCGCCGTGCATCGCCAGCGATTCGTCGGTCCAGCCCTCGGCGCCCTGGCGCAGCGTCTCGGCCAGGTTGTCCCGCGACATGCGCTGCCACGCGGGGTCGGACATGATCCTCCGGTCCGTCTCGGGCGCATCGCTCAGCACGCCGTGCATGCCCTCGTCGCTCAGCAACCGCCCGCGCACCTCGGCGAGGAACTCGAACAGCGGCTGCCAGCCCTGCTCCGCCAGGGCGTAGCCGCGGGCGTTGACCCCGACCAGGCGCGATACCTCTTCCTCGACCAGGGGCGTGCCGCCGACGACGACCGTGGCCGCGGACACCTTGTCGGGATGCCGCGCCACCAGCGCGAGCACGTGCGGCCCCCCGCCGCTCGTCCCCATCGCTGGCACCCGGTCGAGGCCCTGGGCCTCGAGCAGCCGGGCGTAGTCGTCCGCGACGTCGGCGATGCCACGGCCGGGCTTGCGCGTCGAGCCGCCGTAGCCGGGCCGGTCGGCCATCAGGTAGCGCGCGCCCGTTTCCTGGAGCACGCTCTCGTCGGGGTTGCGCTGCAGGCGTGAGCTGGGCGTGCCCTGGATGCGCAGCACGGGCTTGCCGCCAGGGTCGCCCCACCAGCGCCATGCCATCTCGCGCCCGTCGCTCAGCTCGAGGACGCCGTCCTCGTATGCGATTCCGTCCTCGGTGTGCTGGAGAGCCTTCATTTCATCGCCCACACGGCCTTGAACGTGTCCCATCCCATCTTGAACAACCCCTCCTGGCGCAGCATCTTGAAGATCTTCTTCTGCTTATCCCATTTCGAAGTCCCGTCGACGCGGAAGAACTCGTCGAGCGCGCGGTCGGCCACCGACGGGTACTTCGTCAGCAGCTGCGGATTGTGCTCGAGCAGCGGCACCGCCTTGTCGTACTTCTTCATGTCGGCCATGATCCAGGAGTGGTCGAGCCGTCCCCGGTACTCGGCCAGCCTGCGCTCGGAGAAGTCGCCCACCTCCTTGGCGTGGACCACGGTCTGACCGGCCAGCCGGCCTGACACCATGGCCAGGTTCGAGCCCTCGCGGTGCACGGGGTTGGAGAGCATCGCCGCGTCGCCGCACACCAGGTAGCCCGGCCCGTACACCCTCGGGATGCCGCGGTAGCCGCCCTCGGGGATCAGGTGCGCCAGGTACTCGACCGTCTCCGCGCCGCGCAGCAGCGGCTTGACCGCGGGGTGCTGCTTGAAGTGCTCCATCAGGTCGTTGGGCGTGCGCAGCGTCCGGTTGAAGTCGCTCAGCAGCGCGCCACCCCCGACCGACAGCGTGTCGCGGTTGGTGTAGATGAACATGAAGCCCGCCATGCCCATCGTCGAGTCGCCGAAGCACTCGACCGTGCACCCCTCGCCTCGCTCGCAGTTGAACCGCTCCTCGATCAGGCCGGAGTCGAGCTGCATGATCTCCTTGACAGCCATCGCGACCTCGTCGGGTCGCAGCTTGCGTCGCAGCGGCTTGCCGTTGATCACGGTGCTCTCGAGTAGGCCCGCGCCAAGGCCGATCCCCTCGCACACGATCGTGACCTCGGCGTAGAGGTCGTCGCCGCGACCGGTGCCGACACCGACCACGCGCCCGTTCTTCACGATCAGGCGCTCGACCACGGTCTCCGGCACGACCATCGCGCCCGCCTTCTCCGCCTGCTCCGCAAACCACGCGTCGAAGCGCGCGCGCAGGACCGAGTACGAATGCGGATGCTCTCGGTTGCGGATGTTCTTGTAGTCGAGGCCGATCGCGGCC
>Ga0209159_1002099_pt1 | contig 14289 bp, 14 predicted proteins | sample GraSoiAngelo_144_FD_185901 | JGI IMG/M metagenome (GOLD analysis project Ga0209159, IMG submission 185901) | Grasslands soil microbial communities from the Angelo Coastal Reserve, California, USA - 14_1009_02_40cm (SPAdes) (version 2) | ecosystem: Environmental > Terrestrial > Soil > Grasslands ...
AGGAAGTCGTTTCAAAGGCTCTGGAAGACTGGCGGAAGCCTGTTTTCGTCGCGTCGAAAGTCTCGCCGTCGCATTTCGGGTATGACGATCTTCTCCGGTCCGCGAGGAAGAGCCTTGAACGGTTGCGTATGAAGCAGATGGACCTCTACCAGCTTCACTGGCCCAATCCTCGGACTCCGATTACTGAGACCATGAAGGCTATGGAGAAGCTCATGCAGGACGGGATGGTGCGGCACATCGGTGTCAGCAATTTCTCTGTCGCTCAGATGAAGGAGTCTCAAGCTGCACTATCGAGGGAAGAGATTGTGTCGAACCAAGTAGAATACAGCCTTGGTGATCGATCAGTGGAGGAGGAGATTCTGCCTTATTGCCAGCGGGAGAAGCTCACACTCATCGCCTACAGTCCTCTCGGTCAGGGTAGAATTGCCAGAGGCAGAGGCGGACCGTTCAAGATCGTAGACGAAATAGCTGCGAGACTTGGGAAGAGTCGAAGCCAAGTCTCTCTGAACTGGCTTCTACAGCATGAGTCTGTCGTGGTTATTCCGAAAGCAGGTGACAAGAAGCATGTCGTTGAGAACGCCGGAGTAAGCGGCTGGAAGCTGAGCACAAGGGATTTTCAGGAGATTGACAAAGCGTTCCGATGAGCTCCGGTTAAGAAGCTTCAGGTTTGCGGACGGGGTGGATCCCAAGCGATTTCTGAGGCAGATTTCTTCCAAAGACCTGTTTTGTGTCGCGGGAAAGTTTTTTTGTAAATTTTTAGGAAGGGGTCATTCGCTGCCCGGAACGTTTCTGGGCGAGACTATCCGTTTTTCGCTTAGAACAGCCGAATCAGCCATTTTCAAATTGGGGCACTAACGGGATCATGCAAGCATGAACTCGGCATCATATGGGACTCCCCTCCCAGATCGTTGATCGGGGTTTGTTCTGAACGATTTTGTGTCCGTACTCTCGGCTGAACCCTCGATCCAGAAATCGATGGGGACTGAGTCTTAACCGCTCGATGGCGTGAAACGAGTTTGAACCTATCGGTCCTTTTACCGCAGAATATCTTTCTGCGAGTTTTCCATAGGATTTTCTCAGAACGAGTATCATTGCGATGTAGCATATGGTCGCGGCTAGGCCGAACCAGAAGAGACCCGCGTAGCTGTCTGAGCTATTGACCCTGTTGCTCTGGAGAGCGGAGATCCACTCTAGGATAGCCAGGAATTTCGCCCCCAACCAGTAGCCGACAAATCCAGAGATAGCCACGCCCGACAGCGTAAACGCCCACTTCCAACCGGCATTGGCAGCCGATGATACTGCCAGTATGACGACTAGAACACTGAGGATTCCCTGGAATACAAGAGAGTTCAGGAGAAGAACGAGAATAATCCCCAGAACGCGGCCAGAGCTAGTTATCAACGCGGATGTCCACGGGTCCACCGGGAGATATGATGAGACCGCGCTGGAGACCGCGAGATACTGGGAAGCGGTTAGAAAGGCGCTGGAAAGGGACCCGAGAAGATAAGTGCCCAAGTGTTCCCTAAGACTACTGGCAAAGGATTCTCGACAGAGCACACTTTTCACATCGGAAGGTTTCAGGATATCGCGCAGCGGCTTCTCATACGAGGGTCTACCCTTGCCGAGGCCTCTGTTGAGGGTCTAACTCTTAAAAGCGGTGTCGCGGCCTTCTCTAGCGGTCTTGCTGTTGGCAGTAGATGATGCACGGTTGAGAAGGGCGCGCATGATCGCAGAGGCGCGTTATGGTTTTCGGTGGCACCTTGCTATCTACATAATCGTTAACCTTGGGTTGGTCGCGATCTGGTACTACACGGGCGCCGGATTTCCCTGGCCTTTGTTCCCAATCCTCTTCTGGGGCCTCGGGGTCTTGGGTCACTACTGGGGCGCGTACCACACCAGCGGAGGGGGCTGGATTGAGAGGGAGACCCAGAAGATTCTGCTAGAGGAAGAGGACAAGAAAACTTAGTGCTCTTGACTGGCGCGAGCAAAAGTCTCGCAACGATGCGCTACATTCTTGGTGATTCATTACTGACCCGGATCGCTAACCGCTAAGCGGGTGCTAGCGGTTCAATAGTTGAGTTCATATCAGTAGACGAAACGGTACTTCTCAGCAATGAGTGATTCCGACAAGGTCCTACAGGATATGGAAGAGGGCGGGGACGGTATGACAAAGTATGGGAATATGATGTTAGAGTTCATCAAGAAGGAGATCTTTGATGGGAGGAAGGACATCTCTGTTGAAGAGGTCGTGACACTTGTTGCGGCCCTTACTGATCTATCGGTAAGCCTTCTTTCCAAGTTTCGTAAGGATCCCATTGATCCCACGAGAGCTACCGAGATAGGGAGGGATGTGTTCAAGCATATGGTTGGCAAGATTGGCTTTGATGTGGGACAGCTCGGAAAGTCATCACTCTACGCGTAGCGTCCCAGAACTAGGACTTTCATTTTGTGCTCCGCGTAGAGCATTTCCTGAAGTTGTCTCAGCTTCTCGTTGAGCTTCTTGGACTTTCACGTTCATCATCGGCCTTCCCTTCGAACCCAGATGTATCGTGGGGATTGACCTTGTCCAAGTGAACTTCTTCTCCCGGCTCCATCTTGTATCGGCCGATGTGGACACCGCTTGGCAAATTGAAAATCATGGTGTCTCTAGACGAGTTCTTAGCTGTTTTTCGCCGTTCGCGCCTCATGCAAGATCGCGGAAAAAAATCGTCTGTCTTGAACCATTCCAATTTTTTTGGAAGGTTCGCGGAGTCAGCTGTGAAGTTGTATTCTATGCATGGATAGCCGTTCTTGAATCCCGGATTGGGCCAGAAGGCGCGGAACCATGTTTGGGCTTTGCTGCCTCTTCGTCCAGCATTCGTTGAAGAGCTTCGAGTGCTAGAGAGGCGTCTTTATCGGCCACGACTAGAGTCAGCTCTGGCGCGCATTCTACAATTCCTGCTAAGTTGATGTCGTTCAGAAATAGTTCTGTCGTGACCTTGGCTACTATTCCCTTTGTCGTGTGTGCGTCAGGGGGAAGGTGAACTGTGATCTCAGTCAGATCGTCAGAATACCCTGTGATCTCTCCGGGTTGGAGCGTCTTACGGAAGCTCTCAAGAGCGGTTTGGCCAGCGATGATTCTTATGAATTGAAGCCCAAGGACCAGCTTGACGTTTTCTCCTCTGGCGGTCCTGTGATTGCTGGCGAACTCGGTGACTCGCCTCATAATGTCTGGGTGGTATCTGACTTCCAACTCTCCAATTTTGTTGCGCAACGACAGCTCGCATCCCTTGAAAATGTGCCGGATGTCTGACGATTCCCCGTCGGAGAGAGGGTAGCGACGAATAATACCTAGAATGGCGTCTGGAGTTGAGTCTATGTTTTCGGTGTCTTGGATGTATCTAGCTAGCGCCCTCGAGTTTACGATTCCTCGTTGGAGACCCTTCTTAATGACAGGGTCCGCCTCTATAACGCGCTCGATTCGCCGCCTAATATCAGCCATAAGTAGCATGTATGCGCCACGTCTATTTAATCTGGCCCAACTGCGACACCAAGCTTAAACCAATTTTCGCAGATTAGAATGCTTACGATAGAAATGCCCCACTCGTACATTCCCAATGGTCGGTGGAACCAGAGAAGCATCTTCACAATTCCGATCACGGTCATGATTCTATCATCTATCATGATTGCGACCGCAATTGTTCACGCCCAATCTCCAGACTTCGCCCTCAACGCAACCCCATCGAATCTCTGCGTCAATCCTGGTGTGAACGGCGCTGCTGTAATTACTGTCCAGAGTGTTGACGGATTTGCGGGCACAGTTAACCTCGCAAGCAGCGTTGACCCAAGTGTGAACAACGGTCCAACACTGTCTCCAATTCCGTCAAGCGAGACCCTTGCACCAGGTCAGAGTGTAAGCTTCGACCTTGCAATCTCGACAACGACATCGACCCCGCTCTACACATACTCCATACGCGTATCCGGCCTCTCTGGGGTAACGTTCCACCAAACAACACTCCTGCTCACCGTCGCTGCTGGCTGTAGCGTAGGAGGAGTCGTCCTTCCAACAGTTGGGCTCGCACCAACGACCTCATACATGATCTATGGCTTAATCATCGCAGGACTAGTCGGAATCGTCGGAGCCACGCTCGCCATTCGCAGGAGTAGCCGGAAACCCATTCCGAACCCGTAAGCACCCAAGCCCGACGTCCGCTGAAGACCATCCCGTTCTTCTTTTTTTTCGTTATGCTCAGCTACATCTAACCCGTCGCCAGGGCATACTGCCGCGAAAGGGTCCACCGTAGTCCTCAAAGCCTAGGAAGCCCATCTCCGTGGTGGGCAGCGAGACAGTGCCGAAGCTCAAGTTCAGCAAAGAATACCTTCAACGGGCTACGAAACCCATTCCGAAAAAGGAGCCGGGCAAGAAAGATGAGACGACGACAGAGGTCCAGTCTCAGCCAAGACACGCAACGGGGTTCGTTCAGTACTGTGGGACCTGCGCGAGGAATCAGAAATTCAAAGTTGATACGCTAGGCTGGAAGACATGCACTGTCTGCCACAGCACGGCGCCAGATAGAAGCCAGAGCCCGCTCTGATCGCTAGTAGAACGTTCCCCGACCCTGCTTCCTTTCTTCTGGTGTCTGGAGTGTATGCCCCTACCCCTTTCACGAACAGATTTCATGAAGGAAGTTTCGCTTTCCTAGGGGAAACTGTTCGTTTAGTGCATGTTTGAGCGGTATTTTTGATCAAAGCTGGCGTTGTAGGAGGCCGTTGTTGGCGATGTTCCTAGTCAATACGGGGAAAAGGGTTGATTCAGATGCCTTCACGTTCGGACTGTGCCCGGATCTCTACGCGATAGTGTAGTTAGTATGACGTCTACGAGTTTCCTTGCGGACTCTGGACTGAGCTCGACCGCAACACGAGCACTAGGACCTTCTTTCTCGTTGACGAAGTCGATGTTCAAAGCATGCTCTAGCTGCGCGTCAGTGGGATGATCATAGGAGACGTTGACCTGTTCCAGCTTGAACCATCCACGCGGACCCTTACCGCTACCTGATACTTCCGCGGTCTCGACTATGCCTGTGCACATCTTCTATCTCCCTCTTCCCGGCGTTCCAAGATACTTTTCGAAAAACGTGAACATCTTCTTCCAGCCGTCAACGGCCGCTTCCGGACGATAGGCGACACTGGGATAGTAGAAGAAGCCGTGCCCTGCGCCAGGGTACATGTGAAACTCGTAATTCTTCCCATACTTCTTCAGCTCCTCTTCTAACTGGCGGACGCTCTCGGGTGTCGGGTTCTTGTCCTCTTCTCCAAACAAGCCGAGTAGTGGACAGGACAGGTCCTTCGTATAGTCGATAGGTGCGACCGGCTGTGCGGGCGTCAGCTTCTCCTTTGGCTGTACGACATTTCCGCCCCAACAATTGACCGCTGCATCGAAGGACTTTGTCCTGCACGCGACAAGGAAGGCTTGACGACCACCCGAACAGGTCCCGAAGACTCCGACCTTCCTATTGCTGAGCGGAAAGGACTTGAGGAAGCGAGCAGAGGCGTCGATGTCTCCTACTACGCTCACATCAGGTACCCCTCCGGACCCACGAACCTTTGCCGACATATCATCAGGGCTACCGTGGCCAAATCGGAAGTAGATGTTCGGACTTATCGCTAGGTAACCGTGGTGGGCGAACTTTCGCGTAAACTCTCGGTACAGCTCGTCCCATCCTGGCATGTGATGAATCAGCACCACTCCGGGAAAGGGTCCGGGACCGAGTGGTCGGGCATAGTAGGCGTTGATCATCTCTCCATTATGGCCAGGCAGCATAATGGTCTCGGCAAGCATTCCCTCATACATGTCAGTCGTATACGGATGCATAGCCCAACGCTTACCATTGACCCAATTTAAGGCGAACCAAGAGGACAAGGGATTACAGTCTGTTAATTCCTTCAGAATGTCGAGTCTTGTGCCGCGAGGAGCAACTACTTTTCACATTTCTCTATGGTAACGGGTCTGGTAACCGTAAATTGTAACAGAGAACTCAAGAACCCTCAGGACTTTAGTTTCGCTATTCCCTGAAGTTTTTGCTATGGGTATCGTGTATTTGTTGTCACGTTTTGAGTACGAGGCCTGATCCTTGATGGGCTTGAAGGGTCCGTAGTAGAGTTCCTTCCATTCAGCACTGCTCTCAATCTTCAACACCAAAAGAAGATCGGCTTCACCGCGAAAACCGATAGTTGATGATGAATGATTCGCTTTGATCTGGACTTTCAGGCCTTCAGGCGTGATGGCATCATAGCCGTCCGCACCCGAGGGGCCTTTCTTGAGATTGTAATTTGAGAGAGCAACGAATTCCCCGTAATCCCCGAGAAGATTTCCCATTCCTGTCCATCTCTGTTGTGGGGCAAGGTCTCGAAGAGCGTTCTGCGCCGAAAAAATGGTCGCAACAATATGTTTGACTGCTTCTTGTTCGCGTCGACTGCTGGCTTTGATATCGCTCAAGGTTCAGATCCTCATGTGAGGGATCTAGATCTTAGCGGATCCGAGACTTTAAGGTGGAGGAAAGTGGTATAACTTGATTCTGCAAGCCTGCCTCTTTGAGCCGTCGTTCGGTTATTGCTCGGACACAAGAAAGAAAAACTGCTGGAAATGTTGGAGCCTCAATTAGGTTAGTTCTTGTCGCCGGTGAGCGGCACGAAATTAAGGAGTGGTATCAAAAGTGGAAGGACTCTTGGCAATTGTTCGAATATCCCTCATTAAGAAAACGCCCAATAGTTCGGCCACAAAGCCCAAGTGACCGAGAAGAGCGCGTCCGAGGACGGTTCATTTAGGGTCACGTCTCCGTTATTTCGGCTCATTTGCTAACTTGTTGGGGAGATAGCTCAAAATAACGGCGATAATTATGCCGGATCGGAGCCTGATCCTAATCTTGCAAAAGGAGCAATCGAAGATGCTGACGACTCACGAACCCTACGTAATGAGAATTTCGAGGACTACCGTAGACAAACTTGGAATCAAGCTCTATGATCGACCCTCTGCAGTGGTTGCTGAAGTTATAGCGAATTCCTATGATGCTGATGCAGAAAACGTCACCGTCAAGATTCCTCTTTCTCGATGGTTAGCAACGAAAAGCGCAGGGCAGGTCGTTGACCAAGGCCTAGTGATCGTGATTGAAGACGATGGCCATGGAATGACCCCTGATGAAGTCAACGAATACTACCTGAAGGTTGGCACCGACCGGAGATTAGATGCTCGAACAGGCTTTTCTAGGAAGAAACGCCGCGCAGCAATGGGACGCAAGGGAATCGGAAAACTCGCGCCCTTTGGGATTTGCAAGATAATTGAGGTGAGAACTGCGGGTGGAGAGCTGACTCCTGCCGGTTACAAGACCGCCCACTTTATCCTGAACTATGATGGCATCACCCAAGACACCGACGAGCCTTATCCTCCGGATACAGGTCCGGACGATGGGAAGTTTTCGAAGAAGTCAGGCACGACTATTACCCTGCGAAACTTTCTTCCTAGGAGAACTCCTGATGCGGAAACCTTCCGACAACAACTCGCCCGAAGGTTTGGTCTCTCTCTTCCCGACTTCCGAATCAGAATAGTAGACACAACCACCGGCTCGGACTTTGACCTAGGACACCTCGATTGCGAAATTCAGGAACAGACCAAGATTGTCTTCGACGAGGCTATCGACTTCGAGGATACGAAACTCCCTGTCAAAGGGTGGGTAGCGTATTCTAAGGAGCCGTACTCGAACGCAGAAGTTGCCGGTGTGAGAATATATGCACGTGGGAAAATCGTTTCGACGACTCGAGATTTCGGGCTTCAAGCAGGATTCACTGGTGAATACACTATTCGATCCTACCTAGTCGGCGAGATATTTGCAGACTGGCTTGACGAAGATGAGGACCTGATTCGAAGCGATCGCCAAGACATTCTGTGGGACTCAGAGAAAGGTCAGGCTTTCCAAGATTGGGGTAGAAAATTGCTCCGTCAGCTGGGAAAGACATCGTTCTTCCCCATGAGGGAAAAGACTTGGAAGAAATTCGTCGCCCAGTCAAACCTTGAGGCCGAGGCTCGCGAGAGGTTCGAGGATGAGGCTGTGATCGACGCCGCGCTTGCTGTTGGGAAGACGATTGGTCAAACGGTCAGCGGAGACGACTTCAACGATCCTGAGTATATTGAAAGACTGAAGGAACTTGTCCTAACCATCGCACCTCAAAAAATGCTGGTTGATTCGCTCAGAGAAGTCGCCAAAGATGAGGATCGACCGCTCGAGATCGTCGCTAAACTGCTGAATGACGCGAAGATCGCAGAAAAGGCCGCCCTTGGTGGGATTGCTCTTGAGAGAGTGGAGGGTATATCAAAACTGGAGACGACCATCTCCAAGTTCAAGCCGACTGAGGACGAAAAGGTGCTCCAGAAGCTACTCGAAAGTGCTCCTTGGCTTGTTAATCCTGAATGGACAGTGCTCCAAGCAAATATGAGGTTTGAGAATCTAAGGGAAAGATTCCAGCAATGGTACTTGAAGACCGAAGGGAAGGATATCCTTACAACAACTGAGGGAACTGCACAAACAAAGAAGCCGGACTTCATCATGCTCCACATCGGCAGGGGCGTCGAGATTGTTGAAATAAAACGCCCCGACCACGCTTTCATTGACGAGGAATTTGAAAGGCTCAGGACTTATTGGGACTCTATGAATACATACCTTAGCGAAAATCCGACGATCAAGTACGACTTTCCGTATGTTCACATGACCCTAATTTGTGATCGTCTGAGTCTTGGACGAACGCCAAGTATAGCCTACGAGACTTTCAAACGAGATGGGGATCTGCAAAAGAAGACTTGGGACGAGGTACTTACAGACACGAAAAAATTCCACCAGAGCTTCATCGAAGCCTACAAGAGAGGGAAGCGTAAAGCGTAACACGTCCCCAATGGCGATATTTTTGGCTGAGGGCCACAAACACTGGACCTGACGCTAATCGATTTATTCTGCGGGACAGGCTCTGCCTCTCTCGGTTTCCAGCGCGCCGGATTCACGATCAGAGCGGCGATTGATAATGACGAAGGAGCGTGCAAGAACTACGAGCGGAACTTTCGCATGAAACCAATTTGCGGTGATCTCCGGTATGTTTCAGGTAGTCGCATTCTGTCTGAAGCTGGATTGCAGAAGGGTGATGTTGATGCTATAATCGGTTGCCCGCCTTGTCAAGGGTTTTCAAGCCTTGGTCGAACCAAACACGTCGAGGGAAGCAGAGACCGACGAAACTCCTTGGTTCAGGTATTCGTCGACAGGATCAAGGAGATACGACCCCGAGTTGTTATTTTCGAAAATGTCCCGGGGATGATGAAAGGGCCGCACCGAAGATATTACTCGCTCTTGATTAGACAGTTAACTGACCTGCGGTACAATTGTTCTTCCGAAATGATTCAGGCGTCGGACTTCGGAGTACCTCAACGGAGAAAGCGAGTCATCGTGATTGCTGTCGAGGAAGGGCTTGCAACGGATGCACCTCTTCCGATCCCGACGGGTTACAAGTCTGGACCGCGCTTCGTTAAGGATGCCATCAAGGATCTTCCCCCGTTACAATCTGGAGAAACGCACCCAAACGTTCCGCTTCACGCGGCCTCGGAGCATTCGGACAAGGTGTTAGAGTTCATTCGTCGTATTCCAAAGAATGGGGGGAGTTGGACTGATATTCCACGTAGGTTTTGGCTGCCTTGCCATAAGAGGCTGAATGGTGATGGAGCGGAAAGTGTCTATGGTAGGATGTGTTGGGACGAACACTCTCCAACGATTACTACCCATTGCAACGTTCCGAGTTCAGGCCGGTTTGTTCATCCTGAGCAAGATCGTGGCATAACCTTGAGGGAAGCAGCTAGATTACAGACGATTCCAGACGACTTCAGCCTTCGGGGGAAGGCTTCGGACCTCGCTGTTTGGATCGGAAATGGAATGCCGACGCGAATGGCAGAGTCTATTGGAGTGCGCGTTGCCGACCTATTCAACTGAGTCGTCTGTGGCCTTGGTTCAATGCACTGTGCATAGACGGGATAGATTCTCTAGAGTGAAGAGAAGCGAGGTGATGTCCAAGATTCGAAGCAAGAATACAGGATTAGACCGGACGATGGCTCGACTTCTCCGAAGCGGCGGACTGTCGTTCCAGAGCTACCCGAAGATTGAGGGAAACCCGGATTTCTTAGTCGGAACGAATGTCGCGCTCTTCTGCGACAGTAGTTTCTGGCATGGCCGGGACTGGCCAATTCTCAGGCGACAACTCGCTAACGGAAACAATCCTGACTATTGGGTAGCTCACATAAAGAAGAATAGGGAACGAGACAGACGCGTAACTCGTACTCTCGGAAGGATGGGTTACAGAGTTCTTCGCCTGTGGGACGAGGAGATTTTCAAAGCCCCCGATGATTGCCTAAGACGAGTTAGAAGGAGCTTGGTAGGAGTGGTAAAGATTCCTATTCAGTCGTTACTAACCAAGGAAAAATGCGAGGAACATAATTCTACCCGTCACAAGAAGAACGAACGTTGTAATCCTCGGACTGCTCTCTTGCTTTAGCCATTGGTCTCGACATCTTGTTTGGTCGAGTTGTCCAAGCAGGAGACGGGTCTTAGAATAGACCGGGTCCTCTTCAAACAGTTTCAACAGCTCTGCGCCCTGGAGAAACTACGCCCGGGGGCTAGAGGGGGCCTCGTCGGAACTGACTAGGCTAGTTCTTGCAGCGATGTGGGCTCGACCTTACGATAGACTTGGCATGGATCTAAGATTTTTCCATCGACCGTCAATAGGTTCCTCTCAATTGATATGCCGAACAGTTCCTCGTTCTCTTCCAGATATGGCAGAATCAGCTCCCAATCTTTCGGGGTTGAGTCAACCAATCGTCCGCCGTGGAGCTGATCCCTTGACACATTACGATGAGGGTCCCGGATGAATAAGGCCCCGCCAGAAGCTAGCGAGAACAAATTGCCTCCTGGATAGGGATATTCCTGCTCTACGAACCTCCCGTCAAAGGAAGGTTTCAAGCCGTTGACGATCACGAACCCACCTCCATTGTACGGATCACCTGCCATGAAAGATTCTGCAAGATAGTCCAGACAGGTCCCGTTGATCACAACTCTCGGCCTACCTACCGCGTTGATGAGTGGTCGTCCCGCGGCGTTACCCAGCACGTACACGTCGCCTCCCTTTGCCGCGTACATGAACGCCTGACCCACATCACCGTGAACCACGAGCTTACCGTACTTGAGAATCTGAGCAGCTTGATCTTGAGCAGCACCATGGACCGTTATTTCACACCCGTCAATGCCCGAAGCGACATAATCACCTACATCGCCGTAACAATCAATCTTCAATCCATTCGTTCGCGGACCCAGCCCGCTTCCGATGAACCTATGGCCTCGCAAGTTGTACAGCAAGATGTTCTTCCAGCCCTGGTCGTGCGCGTCGACCACAAACCTGGCAGCGCTCACGTCTCCCTCGACTGGAAATTCCAGAGCATCAACCACCAGCACCTGTGAGTCCAGTCCCGGATGCGCAAGTCTCAACCTGTTCTTCCACTCCAGCCGAGTGTAGAGGTCATAGTTTGACGATGGGACAGAGGAGAAGATCTCATTCAAAGCCTCGTGATACAGCTGTAATAGAGAGCTACGCTTCTTGTAGCCAGTATCATAGATTCTGTCGAAAAGCAGTGAGAGGGTTTGTATTGCGAAGCGTCTCGACTCTTGTCCCTTCAACGCGAGTTTCTTCAGCTCCTCAAGAATCTCTCCGGCATACTGGAAGCCAGCTTCCCTCAGAGCGGGACGAACATACTCGTAGAATCCCAGCGGGTCCTGAGCCTTTGGACCCTTCTTTGGTAGTTGCAGTTCAACGCTGACGTTTAGAGCGAGATCCGTTCGGGGTCCGTGTAGCCATTCCTGTTCTGGAATAGTAATTTCCCTTTCAAATTTGTCAGCACATTCCAGTTCCTTTCCCTCCTCTCCATCCTTTACACTGAAGAGGAATGCTCCCCCATCTGTGTGGCTCCCTCCACGAGCGTTCCAGTAGGAGTCAGCAAACCTACTCGGAATCTTACCATCTTCTTGTAATCGTCCCAGTACAGCGTTGATCGCTTGTCTCTCAGATGCGATGATTCCAATCTTGATTGGACCCTCTTGTAATGCGAAGACTTGTGGTCGGAGCATTGACGTGTCGGTAATCCCCAGCAACTGCCAGGCATTCTTCTCTACATCATTTCTAGCGACGATGAAGAACCATGGACCATCCGGGGACCCGTGGATGTGAGAAGTCTGAATCAATCGATAGATCTTTTTCTTCTCCTCGGGAAGCATCTCGAAGTCGCGCTCGGTCGTCGGCGCCAGCGCCTCGATCAAATACTCCAACGGATACTTGTAGACGCGGCTGATCAGATCGAACAGTAGGACAGACACTTCAGTATCCGTCAAGAACAATGGATGGATGTTCCGCTGTGCCAGATACTCCATTATCGAATGATAATTGGCGAAATCACCGTTGTGGACAAGCGCCTCGTGCAATCCTACAAACGGGTGCGCTCCGCCAGGATGCCAGACCCGGCCTTTCGTGGGATACCGGTGGTGACCGATCCAGACGTGAGCCTTGAAATCTTCCAGCCGGTAATATTTTACAACATCATCTCCATAGCCGACCAGTTTGAGAACGATCAGGTTCTTGCCGTGAGAGACAACGAATGCTTTCTTCTCGCCCAGCGACGTGTAGTATTGGAGGTTGAGACGGTAGCTGTTCTGGTAGACGAACTCGTCCTCGAGCTCGCTGCCCTTATGCCCGATAAGATCGTTCTTCCGAGCGAAGTCCTCTAGAACCTCCGGCTTGACCTTTACAAAATATCTGTAGACTTCTGGAGGCTCTGCTTCGAGACCGGAAATTGACCGATAATCATCAACCGCTTCAACCCTCGACTCGTAGTCGACGCGGAAGAACGGGCGGATATGCTCGTCTTCCACCTGTTTCCTAGCAGACCTGTCGAGGTATGCGACCTGGAGGATGTAGTCTTCTTGCAGAATCTTCTGTGATACTCCTAGCTGTTCGGGGACGAGTCCGAGAGCAGCAATGCCGCCGCCTTTGCCGTTACCCCTGTTCCGCATCTGCATAAGCGATTGTAGGAGATATTTTCCATCCAACGGGACGTTGGACGCGAGCCCAACGACCCCGCATCCTCCCTCGGCTTCTTGCTTGACCAAAGGCGGCTTTGAAAACGGAAGTGTCTTCCTTGAATTAACGAGTCGGTCTGGTATCATCGTCTCCTCACGCACAAGCAAGAATGTATAGAATTCCAATTTTGAAGAAATAATATCCGAGAGACTGCGTTTCAGGGCACGAGATGGAGGCAGAGTTGACAGGGATAATAGGAGCGAGGAAAAAGAAGGCTGCAAGTGCAGCTATCGCAAGAACTAGAACGACAGTGCGCCGATGCCCTCTTGTTGAGGCCGCAGTCTTCTTCATTTGTAGCGCACCAGCAGATCCTTTCTTCCACGTAAATCCTTGACACTTTCAAGCCCGAAGCTCGCCAGTATCATTCGTAGCCGTTTCGACCAAGCGTTGAACAGGTTGACAATCCTCTTCTCTCCCCACTCGGGATCAATAAGCTGGGAAAGCTCTGGATCAGTTGTCGTTATGCCTACCTGGCAGCCTCGTCCCCGTTCACAGTTCCCACAATGAGTACATCCAACCGCCACAGCCTCGGCTGTACCAATCACACATCCATCGGCTCCCAGCGCAATCGCCTTCGCAATATCGTCCGCGGTTCTGATCCCCCCACTCGCCATCAGCGTGATCTGGTCCCGGACCCCTTCGGATGACAGATACTCGTGCACCTTGGGGATGGCGTACTCGATTGGCATTGCAATGTTCTTCTTCGCAATCTCCGGTGCTGCCCCGGTCCCACCGTAGCCGCCGTCGATGTGGATGATGTTCGCGCCCGCATAGTAGCTCCCGATAGCCACCATGTCCACATCAGTTGGCGTCGAGACCTTCACTGAGACCAGAGCGCGCGGATTGACCGTCTTGATCCAGTCGACATGCTTTTTGTGATCCTCCACCGAGTACACGCTGTGGAATGGAAAGGGCGAGTAGAGGCTCGTGAACATGGACGACTCTCGCATCTTCGCGACTTCTGACGTCACCTTGTCGGCGAGAAGGTGACCGCCCAGTCCCGGCTTTGCTCCTTGAGCATACTTGAACTCGACAATCGGTGCGTACTGTATCGTCTCTTCTCGGACGCCGAACATGCCTGTGGCAACCTGGGTAATCACGTGG
>Ga0209159_1002101_pt1 | contig 14283 bp, 12 predicted proteins | sample GraSoiAngelo_144_FD_185901 | JGI IMG/M metagenome (GOLD analysis project Ga0209159, IMG submission 185901) | Grasslands soil microbial communities from the Angelo Coastal Reserve, California, USA - 14_1009_02_40cm (SPAdes) (version 2) | ecosystem: Environmental > Terrestrial > Soil > Grasslands ...
GGTAGAGCTCGAGCACGCCATCGGGCTGGGCCCAGCGGGAATCCAGCGAGACGCGCCGCCCGGCGATGATCGGCCACGCGCCGTCGTGCACCCGGCGACCGGCGTCATCGTCGTCATCGCGGCCGCGGCGGTCGCCGTCGCGGTCGCGGCGATCGTCGTCACGCCCCCAGCGATCGTCGTCACGTCCTCGGCGATCTCCGTCGCGGCCGCGGCGATCGTCGTCGTCGCCGCGGCGACGGTCCTTCCGCTCGTCCTCGTTGAAGCCGAGGTGAATGTAGGCTCGGGTGAAGTTCCCGGACTGCGAGACGCCGCGGATGACCGACCACTGGATCTTCCCGGCGACCGGATTCAGGGTCCCGAAGTCGTCCTGGGTCGCGTTCTTGAAGAACGAGTTGACGTCGCGAAACGCCGCGAAGCCGACACCGAGCACGTAGGGATCTTTCACGCGGTAAATGACCTGGTACAGCAGCGCGGAGTCGAATCCGTTCTTCAAGCAGATATGGACGGGCAGGCTGCCGGGAAGATGGGTGGGATCGAGATCCTGGGGCGTGCCCGGGAACGGATGCGTCGCGTCGCAGCGAGCAAAAGCCCAGTCGCTACTCGAAATCGTCGACCCGACGGTGACGACGCCGTTGACGGTCTCGCGCGTATGGGTGACCAGCGTCGCCTGGCTGGTGTCCAGCGATGCCGGCAGGTACGGGATCGGGTTGTTCATGACGTTGAGTGGCTGGGAATCCGGGCCGCTGCGGTTGACGATGCGTCCGAGGATGTTTCCGCTGATGGACGAGCCGTCACGGTTCCTCGCCACGGGGACCTTGACCCATTCGTTGGTGGCGAGCACGGTTCCCGCGGGTAGGGAAATGACAGACGCATACGCGGGAACCGTCGTGGCGCCAGCGTTGTCGCCCTGCCAGCCGCTGCTCAGACCGATATCACCCAGGTTGCGCTCGGCTACGGCGATGGTGATCCGGCCGCCGCGGTTCGGCACGTCGTGCCACATGAAGCCGCTGGCCTGTGACATGTCCACCGGCTTCACGACGAAAAACGAGGTCACGTACCGGACCTTGCCGTCGGAATCGGTCGCCGAAAGGATGTCGGTGATGATCGAGTTGTGACGGTCGTGCGGATCGAGCTCGCCGAACGCCCGCCCCGCGATCGACTCGTACGCTATCGTTTGGCCGGTGCCGGTGACCGTCGCCGTGTTGTCGATGACGATCCGGGTGATCCGTGCGTGCGCGGGCGGCGCCCACGCCAACAGCGCGAGGGTGACCGCCACGGTGATCGATGCTGATCGGCCGAGGAGCGAGTGCAGCGACATGATCGAACCCTCCACGTTGAGTGACTCCCCCATTTCGCGCTGCTCAGTCCAGGTGAGACACCCACCGCGGCGATGCACGCCGCGGTGGGCTGAGCCGGCCTGCTCGACAGAGCCGCTAGTCGTCGCCCTCCCCGTGACCGCGACCGCGATGGTCATCGTCGTCGTCCTCGTCGCCGTCGTTGTGACGCCGCTCACCACAGAGCTGAGGCGTCGGCTGCGCTGCGTTGGTGGACGCGGGCACACCTCGCGCCAGTCCCAGCGCGATCATGCGGTCGAACTCAGTCTGGGCGTCCTCGCACAGCATGAGACGGTCCTCGACCAGGTCGCGGATCGCATGAGCCACCTTGCGCCGATAGCGCTCGAACGTGGAATAACGCTCCTCGACCGAGTTGCGTGGATCGCCGGAGGCGAGGCGATCGGCCTTGGTCCTGGGGAACGGGATGAACTGGCCGGCGCTCTCGCACCCGTCGTTGGCCTGGGGGCCGGCCCGCAGCGCCCAGCCGGTATACGTGGCGATCGGCACCGTCACGTCGGGCAGCCGCACGCCCGAGATGTCGTTGCCATCACTGTCGGTCTTCGGGACGTAGCTCGGATAGATCGGCCCGTTCCGCGTATTGTCCTCGTAGGGCGCCGTGATCAGTGGCGGGTTGATCGCCGGAATACCGGTCTCGTAGTACCCCGGGCCGTAGTCGAGCAGGTAGCGCGTCGTCTTGAGGCCCGTGTAGGTGACGCCCGGAATGTGGGGGAATCCCATCCCGGATTGCGGCAGCGGCGGCACCAGCATGCCGTTGCGAAGCCTCGGCACACGGCTGTCCGGCGGCTCCCGGTGGTGGGCCGCCCATTCGTCCAGGGCCAGGAACAGGGCGCGCTGCACGGGCGCCGATTGCAGCGGGTTCTGGAACTGCTGGCAGTTGCCCTTGTTCGCGGCATTGCCGGTGCCGTGCTGGTGGCTGGAGATGAAGTAGTTCCGGGTGAACGGCGACTCGGGAAGATCCTTCTTGCCCTGCGGATCGGTGTGCAGGAGCGAGGCGGCCTTTACCCAGTACTCGTTGGCCGAATAGATCTCGACGCCGAACGGGCACGTGCCGGTCGCGCTGCACCGCGCGTAGCGACTGTCGGTCTTGCCCGTGATCGGATCGTGCGTCGTCACGTTGGCGAAGGGGAACACGCCCTCGGCGTACAGATGATCCTGGCGGTTGCGCTCGGTGCGGCCCGGCTGCGAGAAGCGGTAGTTCATGTTGATGCCGTCGCCCGCGGCGATCCACTGCATCAGGCCGTCGAACACCTTCCTGCCGTTCTCGGCCTGGTTGAAGCCGAGGTGCCGGAAGTCGTTGAGCATGCGGCCCGGCTGCGAGGAGATCTCCGTGTAGATCCGCTGGATGTCGCCAGCCACCGGATTGGGCGTGCCGGAATCGTCGGTCGTCGAATAGCGCAGCCAGGCGTTCCAGTCGCGAACGGCGGCGAAGCCGAGCCCGTTCACGGATGGATCCTTGGCCGTGTACGAGAACTCGTAGATGTCGTTGTTGGTGAAGTTGACTCCGACGTTGGCGGGCGTCACGAGACGGATCGCCGTTCCCGCCGAGCTGGTATAAGCCCAGCAGGGGCCGGCGCCGGTGCACGCAGAACTCCCGAACGCGGGGACCACCGTCCCCGGCAGATCGTTCAGATGAACGCGATGGGTCAACGTGGCTTTGCTCGTGTCCGTCGTCGCGGCGGGATAGTTCAGCGTGAACGAGGCTCCCCCGGTCACGATGTACTCGTACGCCGGCCCGGTGATCGAGCTGCCGTTCGTGTTCTTCGCGATCGGCAGCGTGATCGTCGTGTTGAAGTTCGCATTGCTGGAGCCGGCCGACTTGTCCCAGCCGCTCCACACCACCGTGAACCCACGCTGCATCAGGAACAGGTTGGCGAGCGCGGTGGGGTTCGTGATGGCCGAGCCAGGATCGTCGCTGTTCTTGCCGGCATCGACGACCACGCGGCCCAGGTTCGCCCACGTCTTGCCGCCGCGGTTCGGCGGCTCGTACATCATCTTGTGGGCGCCCTTGCTCAGATCGACCGGCTTCAGCATGTAGAAGTCGAACGAGTACTCGACGTTGCCCCTGGAGTTCCGCGGCGCCAGCGCGATGTCGACGATGACCGCGTTCGTCGGATCGTGAGGATCCACCTCGCCGAACGCCTTGCCGACGATCTTTTCGTACTGCCCGACGCCAGGCCACGAGAAGCCGCCAAACGTCGGCGATTCGGTCGTGGTGATCTCGATTCTGGTAATGCGTGCGTCGGCGGCGGGCACGGCGATCAGTGCTCCGGTCACGACCAGCGCACTCACGAGGGCGATGTAGATGAGTTTCCACTGCAGCAACCGCGTGGGGTGATGTTGCGCAGCCATAAATCCCTCTCCCTCTCCGGTGGGACGCGAGACAATCGCGAGGCACTGCGACTCCGGGAGCGCCTCCTCCTTCGCTCCGCTCATGACACTCGTTGGCCCAATACGTGCTGCAATCCGACGCGGACGCACACTGAGCCAACGTGGCTCTTCAGACAATTGAATATTTCTGATGGCAGTCATATAGTCCCGCTATGAATTTCACGCTCCGGGAGCTGGAGGCGTTCCTGGGCGTGGCTCGCCTCGGAAGCTTCACCCGTGCTGCCCGGTCGTTGAACATGTCGCAGCCGGCCCTCACCGTCAGGATCCGGCACCTCGAGGAAGCCCTCGGGGTGCGCCTGCTCGACCGGACGACGCGATCGGTGACGCTGACTCAGGTCGGCCGGGAGTTCTTGCCGGTCGTGGAGCGTGTGATCGGCGAGATCACCGCGGTGGCTGACAACGCCCGGGAGCTCGTTGGAAAGCGGCGCGGCCTGGTGACCGTGGCGGCGCTGCCCTCGATCGCCTCAAAGCTATTGCCCGAGATGCTCGCCGCCTTCAAAGCCCAGCACCCCGGGATCACGGTCCGACTGCGAGACGCCGTCGCGCAGCGAGTCATCACTTATGTGAAGTCCGGCGAGGCGGACTTCGGTATCGGCAGTACGACGAAGCTCGACGCCGAGTTGCGAATCTCGCACCTCATGGACGACCCGGTGAGCGTCGCGTTTCCGCCCGGACACCCGCTGGAGGATCGTGACCGGATCGGATTGAACGATCTGCTCCCGAGCCCGCTGATCCTGATGGACCACGAATACAGCGTGCGTGATCTTATCGAGCAGGCGTTTCATTCCATCGGCAGGATGGTGGTCCCCGCCTACGAGGCGAGCTACGTCCCGACGGCGCTCGGCCTCGTCAAGGCTGGCCTCGGGATCGCCATCATCGCGCAGTCCGCCCTGGGCGAGGCTGCCGAGTCGGTAGGATTACGCGTCCGCGCCATCGAGCACCCGATGCTGATGCGGCACATCGGCCTCATCGAAAGCGCGACCCGTTCTCTCTCTCCCGCCGCACAGCAGTTCGCCGGTGTGGTGTACGACGCGTGCCGGGGCATGAGGTGAGCGCCATCGCGAGATCGAACGGCCGCGCTCGCTCTCCCGTCACCGCCCGCGCAGCTTCGGGTCGAGCGCGTCCCGCAACGAATCACCGAACAGATTGAAGCCGAAGACGCCGAGGCTGATTGCAATGCCGGGGAACAGCCCGATCCAGGGCGCCTTCTCGGCATAGGACGGCGCGGAGCCTGAGAGCATCAAGCCCCATGACGGCGTCGGCTCGGCCGTCCCCAGGCCGAGGTAGGACAGCGCGGCCTCGGCGAGGATCGCGCCGCCGAGCTGCGCGGTGAGGATGATGATGTAGGGCGCCATGACGTTCGGGACGATGTGCTGGAGGATCACGCGAGGGCGCGACGCGCCGAGGGCGCTCACGGCCTCGACGTAGACATTCTCCTTCACCGAGAGCGCCGTTGCCCGCACCACGCGCGCCGCGCGCGGGATGATCGGGATGGAGATGGCGATCACCACGTTCTCGACCGACGGGCCCAGGATCGACGCGATGGCGAGCGCCAGGATCAACTGCGGGAATGCGAGGAGGATGTCCATCAGCCGCTCGCCGTAGTACGCGCTGATCACGCCGAGCAGCCCACCGAGCGTGCAGCCCGCGAACGAAGCGGTGAACCCGACGAAGAGGGCGATCCGCGCGCCGTACATGATCCGGCTCAGGATGTCACGGCCGAACTCGTCGGTCCCAAACCAGTGGTCGGCGCTCGGGCGGGCGAACTGCAGTCCGTAGTCGCCGCGATACGGGTCGTACGGCGCCAGTGGTTCCGCGAAGCCGGCCACCGCCATCATGGCCAGGATGATCGCCGCGCCGGCCGCGCCGAGCGGCTTCGTCCGGACGAACTTCGCGACCTCTTCGGCAACGGTGAGCCGCGGCGCCAGCTCGGCCGTCGCCGTCGCGTGAGTCAGCGCGTAGTTCGTCGCCATGGGACCGTGAAGAAGTCGACGCGCGAGCCTGAGACTACCGCCATGCTCCGGGCGGCGCTCATCGGTAGCGAATGCGTGGATCGAACCACGCATAGGTCAGGTCCACGAGCAGGTTCACGATCACGAAGCTGAACGCGATGAGGAACACCAGGGCCTGGACGACGGGATAGTCGCGGTGGGCGACGGCGTCCACCACGAACCGGCCGACGCCGTTCAGAGTGAACACGGTCTCGGTGACGACGAGGCCGCCGATGAGGAAGGCGAATTCCGTCCCGATCAACGTGATCACGGGGAGCATCGCGTTCTTGAGCCCGTGGCGGAAGACGATCGCCCGCTCACGCTGTCCTTTGGCCCAGGCCGTCCGGATGTAGTCCTCGCGCAGTACCTCGAGCAACGTGGACCGGGTCATCCGCGTCGTGACGGCAGCGTACCGGTAGCCGACGGTGACGATGGGCCAGACCATCTGCTGGAAATTCGCCCACGGATCCACCCATGGTGGCGTGAACTCGAGCGGTGGGCCCCAGCCGAACCAGATGACCAGGAACAGGATGCAGAGGATGCCAACCCAGAACGACGGGATGGCGAGGCCTCCGATGCTGATGACGCGGATCACGTAGTCGACCCAGGTGTCCTGGCGAACAGCGGCGAGCATGCCGAAGGGGATCGCGATGACCACGGAAACCACCGTCGCCGCGAGCGCTAGCTCGAGGGAGAGCGGCAGGCGGACGAGTAACTCTTCGACGACCGGGCGCCCGGTCCAGAGCGAGTTGCCGAAGTCGAAGCGGAGCACTCCCCAGAGCCACGTCCCGAACTGCACGATCAGCGGTTGATCCAGCCCGAGCCGGTGGCGCATGGCGGCGAGTTGCTTCGGATCGATGTGGCCGGCCTGGTCACCACCGAAGATCAGCAGGGCCACGTCCCCGGGAATGACACGCATGATCACGAACACGAGGGCGGCCGCCCCGAGCAGCGTCGGGATGATCAGGAGCAGCCGCTTCGCGATGTACGTTTGCATACCGCCCGGCTCAATCTTCGGCCAGCCAGACGTCCTGGAGCTTCTGATTGGAGAAGTGATTGGGCGGCGCCACGTAGTTCTTCACCTTCGCCCAGTGCACCACGGCGCGCCTCCACCAGAGGCCCGGGATGTAGTACGCGTTGTCGAGGACGATCTTCTCGATCTCGTTGATGTGGCGCTTGCGCTCGGAAGGGTCGAGGGCCCTTGTTTGCCGTGAGAAGAGGTCGTCGATCCTGGGATCGGAGAAGCGACCCCAGTTGCTCGGGTCTCCCGTGGTGTACCGTTGGAGGAACAGATCGGGATCATCGATGTAGTTGAACGTGCCGCTGATGATGAGCTCGAAGCTTCCCGTGTCCCGTCCATCCGCGAACCAGGCGGCCGTCTCGAGCGGCCGGTGCTCGGCCTCGACGCCGATCTTGCGCCACTCCTGGATCGCGAAGACGGCGAAGTCCTGGTAGGGAACCTTGACGTTACGGTTTTTTAAAATGAGCTTGAAGCCGTTGGGATAACCGGCCTCAGCCAGAAGGCGCCTGGCCTCGGCCCGGTTCTTCTCCATGTCCCGTCCGAATCCGGGGAGCCTCTGAAGCTCGGCCTCCGACGTCGCCCACTCCGTGCCCGGACGCATCAGGCCCCCGACGTCCCTCAGACTCGCGAGTGGGTACAGCACCCGGCTCGCGGTGTAGCGATCGAACGCCAGCGTGAGGGCCTTGCGGACGCGAACGTCGGTGAACGGCTTCACGGTGTTGTTGATCGCGATCCCGAACAGGCCGGTCCCGGGCGTTTCCTGGACGACGATCTTGCTCCCCAACTGCTTCCGGATCGCATCGACTTCCGCCCCCGGCATGGTGCGGAACTCGATGAAGGCGCGCCCCGAGCGAAGGGCCGCCGCCCGCACCGACGTTTCTGGACTGATGAAGAACTTGTACCCGTCGAGGTAGGGGCGGTCCTTGACGAAGTAGTCCGGGTTCCGCTCACCCTCGAAGCTGGATCCGCGCGTGTAGTTCTTGAACTTGAAGGGCCCCGAGCCGACGATGTTCGTCTTGAAGTAGTTCGGATCCTTGTCCAGGTACTTCTTGGGATAAATGACGTTCCACGGCGAGGCGAGGTTCGCGAGAAGCGACGCCGACGGGAACTTGAGCTTGAAGACCACGGTGCTCGAGTCAGGGGCCTCGATGCTCCCGATCGCCGTGTAGGCGTTCTTCCGGATGCTGCGGACTCCTTCCGGGGGGAACACGACCTTGTCGTACGTGGCCTTGACGTCGGCCGCCGTCAACGGCGAGCCGTCGTGGAACCGGATCCCCTGGTGGAGCTTGAACGTGTAGGCCAGGCCGTCGGGGGCGATCTTCCACTCGGTCGCCACGTCGCCGATGATCTTGGGGTACTGGAGCGGGTCGATCTGCAACAACGTGCTGTAGAGCGGGGCCACGAGCTCGATGGTGGCGAAGGTTTGCTCCTGGTGCGGGTCGAGACTCGGCGCATCAGCGCCGATGGCCGCGAGCAGGACGCCCCCTCGGCGCGGGGTTTCGGCCGCCCGGACGATCGTTACGACCAGGGACCCGATCAGGACGAGCGCGAGGACGGTGAAGAGCGCCCGGTGACGTTGCATCGTCAATCCTCCGACAGCCAGACATCCTGGAGCTTCTGGTTCGTGTAGTGGCTCGGCGGCGCCACGTAGCTCTTCACCTTCGACAGGTGCACCACGTTTCGCATCCACCAGAGCCCGGGCATGTAGTACGCGTTCTCCAGCACGATCTTCTGGAGCTCGGCGACCAGCTTCTGGCGCTCGGCGGGATCGAGCGATCTCGCCTGTCGCGAGAACAGGTCGTCGATCCGAGGATCCGCGATGCGGCCCCAGTTCTGCGTGCTGCCGTTCACGTAGCGGCCGAGGAACTGGTCAGGATCGTCCATGTACTCGACGGTCGGCGCGACGATCAGCTCGAAGTTCCCGGTGTTCTGTCCGTCGTTGAACCAGGCCGCCGTCTCGAGCGGCCGGTTCTCGACCTCGATGCCGATCTTGCGCCACTCCTGGATCGCGAACACGGCGAAGTCCTGGTAGGGCAGCTTCACGTTGCGATTCTTTAAAACGACCTTGAGGCCATTGGGGTAACCGGCCTCGGCGAGGAGTCGCCTGGCCTCTACCCGGCTCTTCTCGGCGTCCCTCCAGAACCCGGGAAGCTTCTGGAGCTCCCCGTCCAGCATCGCCCACTCCGAGCCCGGACGCATCAGTCCGCCGACCAGCTTGAGGCCCGTGATCCCGTACAGCACCTTGCCTGCGGTGGAGCGGTCGAAGCCGAGCGTGAGAGCCTTGCGGACGCGAATGTCGGTGAACGGTTTCACGGTGTTGTTGATGGCGATCCCGACCTGTCCGACCATCGGCGTCGTCTGGACGGCAACCCTGTCGCCAAGCTGCTTCTTGATCGCCTCCACCTCGGCGTTCGGCAGGTCCCGGAACTCGATGTAGGCGCGTCCGGAGCGGATGGCGGCAGCGCGCACGGTCGTTTCCGGGCTGATGAAGAACTTGTAGCCGGCGAGGTACGGCCGGTCCTTCACGAAATAGTCGGGATTCCGCTCGCCTTCGAACGTCGATCCGCGCGTGTGGCCCTTGAACTTGAACGGCCCGGACCCCACGACGTTCGTCTTGAAGTAGTTCGGGTCTCTGTCCAGGTACTTCTTGGGATAGATGACGTTCCACGGCGAGGCCAGGTTGTTCAGGAGCGAGGCCGACGGAAATTTCAGCTTGAAGACGACGGTGCTCGGGTCGGGCGCCTCGATGCTGGCGATCTCCGTGTAGGCGTTCTTCCGGATGCTCAACGTGCCCGCCGGCGGAAAGACGATCTTGTCGTACGTGGCCTTGACGTCGGCGGCCGTCAAGGGCGAGCCGTCGTGGAACCGGATTCCCGGCCGGATCCTGAACATGTAGGTCAGCCCGTCGGGCGCGATTCTCCAGTCACTGGCCACGTCGCCGACGATCTTCGGATAACTGTATGGATCGATCTGCACGAGTGTGCTGTAGAGCGGCGCCACCAGCTGGATGCACGCAAAGGTGCTCTCCTGGTGGGGATCGAGGCTCGGCGGGTCCGCGGCGATCACGGCCAGCAGCACACCACCTCGCCGCGGCGTATCCGCTGCCGCGGCGGGGCCGGGAGTCGCCACGACCAACGAGCCGGTCAGCAGGGCCAGGATCATGGCTGAGAAAAAAGCCATTGGCACCTCCTGCGGGACGGTCGAGAGTGTAGCCCGAACTGGCCGCTCGCGGCCGCGGAAGAAGCTCGTGCGCGAGCCCTCGCGCCTCGTCAGGTCTGCGCGGCGCACCCCGCGCGCGGCGCGCCGGGCGCCTTTCGCGGCACCAGCGTGCAGGCAAACGTGGCCGGCTGCGCCCGGTACTCGGTGAGGAGGCGTTCGAGGCGCTGGAGCGTACGATCGCGCCGGGCCAGACCGATGCCGTAGATGGCAAGGTCGTTGACCAGACGCGTGTAGAAGTGGTGCTCGGCGTCACCGCCGTCCGCGCGCGCCACGCACGGCGACGGCTTCTGCGCGACCTGCAGCTGCGTGCCGAACGCCCGGACGAACTCGCCCACCACCGGCTCGTCGCGCAACTCGCGGGGGACTTCGGGGAAGCGCGAGAGGAACGTATCGACCGTCATCGACCCCGGCGCCGCGCGGCCGCGGTCTTCCAGATCACGCGTCAGACGGATCTGCATGCCGACACCTCCGACACGATTGTACGCGAGAGGCCCAGCTAGAGCTTCGCCACCCCGGCGCGGGCGCAGTCTTCGTCCTGCTGCGCTGTTCCTCCTCCGACGCCACACGCGCCTTCCAGCACACCATTGCGGATGATCGGAACGGCGCCCTGGCTGGGGATCATGTGGCCGCCCTCGGCCGCAACGATGCCCTGGATGATCGGACTCCCGGCGCGCTCGGCCAGCTCACCACTCGGCCGCGAGAAGCCAGCCGAAGCGATGGCTTTGCCCTGGCAGCCGTAGACGCTGCCCCAGATCGCACCGTCCATGCGATTGAAGGCGATCAAGCGACCGCCGGCGTCACAGACCGCGACGCTGATCCTGATCTTCGTGTCCCTGGCCTGATTGATCGCACCTTGAATGACTTGATTGGCTTCCGCGAGGGTCAACGCCATGGGAAAAGTCCTCCTCGTCGATCTATTCGGCGGTCGTGCCGCCGTCGATCACCAGCTCGCTCCCCGTCACGTACGAGGCTTCGTCCGACGCCAGGTACAGCACGCCGTAGGCAACCTCCTCCGGAGTTCCGACGCGCCCCATCGGCAGGCGGCGCAGCCGCTGCTCCCAGGACGCTCGATTCTCCAGCACGTCCTTGATCATGTCGGTCGCGATCGGCCCCGGGTGTACGGAGTTGCAGCGGATCTTGTCCCTGGCGTGCTGGATGGCCGTGGACTTGGTGAAGAGTCGGACAGCACCCTTGGTCGCGCTGTACGCGGCGGTCTCGCCGGGGCTTCCGACCAGTCCCGCCGTGGACGAGATGTTGATGATGGAGCCACCACCCGCCTGTCGCATGGCCGGGATCGCGCACTTGGTGCCGAGGAACACGCCTTTGACGTTGACGGCCATGATCCGATCCCAGTCGGCCTCGTTCGTGTCCTCGATCTTCGACCGGAACAAGATGCCGGCGTTGTTGACCAGCACGTCGAGCTTGCCGTACGTCTGTACGACCGTGGCCACGGCCGCCCGCCAGTCCGTCTCGCGAGTGACGTTCAGGTGGACGTAGGTGGCCCGGCCTCCCGACGCGCGGATCTCCGCTTCGACTTTCTTCCCGTCGTCGTCGAGCACGTCGCCGAACACCACCGACGCGCCTTCCCGGACGAACAGACGCGTCTCGGTGGCTCCCTGCCCGCGCGCACCGCCGCTGATCAACGCGACCTTGCCTGCGAGTCTGTCCATGGGCCGGTCCTCCACACTCTGCGATGTAGGGCCAGACCGTAGCCGGCTCTCAAGCTGAGGTCAAGGACGCGCGCGGTCGACGGCCGGGGAATCGCCCCCGCGGAGAACGCGAAGGAGATCCCCCGACAGCGTGTCTACTTACCGAAGCTTCATGGCCGACGCTCGTGGGCCGAACGTACCGGCCGAGCAGCCTGAACCCTGGAATTTCGACGTACCCGTCGTTGAAGACGTACATGCTCGGCGGACGGTCATCGCCCAGCCGCTACTTGCGTGCCACGTCGCCGCTGATCAGCACCTCGACACGCCGGTCGCGTTGCCAGCACTCCCGGGTGTTGTCATTGCACTTGGGCCGCGACTCGCCGAAGGCTCCCGAATGGATCCGGGACGCCGGAACGCCGGCCTGGATCAGCGCGTCACGAATGACGCTGACCCGACGCCCGCTGAGGCCCTGGTTGTAGCTGTCGGTGCCGAACGGATCCGTGTGGCCGTCGAGGCCGACGTTGACCGAAGGATTCTGCTTCGCGTAGTCCGCGATCTCGGAGACCTTGACCATCTCGTTTGTCCGGATGGTCGCGTTGTTGGAATCGAAGAGGATGTCCTTGAACGTGGTCCAGGGCACACCGGCCGGGCCCTGGATCCCCGCCGGACCGGCTGGGCCTTGCACACCGGCGACGCCTTGCTGGCCCGCGGGGCCCTGTGGCCCTGCGGGACCCATCGGGCCCGCGGGACCGGCAAGACCGGGGACGCCCTGAGCGCCGGGCGCGCCGGAGGGACCGTAGAACTTCTGACTGCAACCCGCGACGAACAGCACGAGCACAGCAAAGAACAGTCCACGCTTCATCGTCCTACCTCCCGCTAAGGGTGAACTCCACCTGCTCACGGTTGTAATGCGTGCATCAGAGCTCGAATCTACGTTGCAGTGATCCAGCCCGCTATCGGACCTTGGTCGCACGATCCGAACGGTGGTGATGAACCACTGTTGTGTGAGCTGGGGATCAGGGAGAACGCAGTCCGAGACGGGAATTCGGCGCAGGCGAGGATTGCACGGCGCACGCCGACGTCAGCGCAGCGCGCCCGCTCCGATGATCCCGCGAACCGCCGAAACGGCGAGGCTCCACCGCGCTCACGAAGCACCGTCCGCGTCGAACAACGCGTCGAGCAGCGCTTCGCCGCACGGGTCGGCAATGACGACGCCGCGGCGCACCCTGGCGTTGCCAAAATAGTCGATGAAGTCGTCGATACGCTTCTTGCGATCGACATCGACGATGAACAGGCGCGTGCGTGCGATGCTCACGCTCGCGCTTTGCGGGGACTGGTCAGCGCTGCGATGGATGAGCGGTTGTGACATTGAAGCCTCCCAGGGGTGTGGAGCCCGTGCGTCGAGGCCGGCCCTTCCATTCATCGCTGTTCCCTCTGGCGTCCGTGGGCGATTAGGCGCGAAGCGGCGCGATCAGCCGGATCAGCCAGAGCAGGACGCTCGCCCCGACGAACGCCATGACGAGGCTGATGAAAAACCCGCTTCCGCCAATGCCGAGCAACGTGGCAAACATCCAACCGCCCAACAAAGCACCGATGCCCCCGAGGATGATGTCTCCGAGAACGCCGTAACCATGGCCGCTCATAACGCGGCCGGCCAGCGATCCGGCGATCAATCCGATGACGATGAACATCACAAGGTGCATGGGCCCCTCCCTATCGTCACGTTAGCAGCACGGTGAGATCGCCGGCCAGTGGACCTTGGTCCAATGAGTGCACGAGAGGGTCAAGGGGTAGCGGGATGCTCGCCAGGCCAGCGAGGGCCGACTCGACCAACGCTCGGCCGCTTTGCGCTCGCCTCCCTACGCGATTGCCCGACGGACGGCGTCGAGCAGCGCATGTTCGTCGACGGGCTTCCACAGGTGGCTGGCGGTCCCGGAGTTTTCGATACGCTGGCGGCTCCGGGCACCACGGGCATGCCCATCCCCTCAGCCGCCAATTGCTCCTGAAGATGGAACCCGCTCATTCCGTCGTTTAGGTGGATGTCGAGAACGAGACAACCTCACCAGGCGACGCACCGGGCACGGCTATTGCACCAACTCTAGTATGTCGCTGATGGCTTCCCTGTTTTCGGGTCCCAGCCCTTACGATCGACTCTACGGGACGGTCTGCAGGAAATATGTCAACGCGGGGTACTAGGCGACGCACGATGCGTCCGCGGCCGCGGCTTGGCCCTGCCGAGGTCAGTGCCTCGACTCCCCGACTTTCTCTTCCGCCGCGCCCTTCCAGGTCCGCAGGAGTGACGCGGGATAGAGCACGACGTCGTTGTCGATGAGGTTCGCGCAATTCTGGCAGAGCCATATCGCATTGCCATACGCACCGTACTCGTGGTCCGGCAGCAAAGGATCGTAGCGGCGCCCTGAGGGCGAGGCGGCCGCGATGTGGACAGCGAGCCCCAGGGTCAGGCTCTTTCTCCGATCGTTGAGCGGGCCGCTCGTCAGCGCGCGACAGTTCGGATTCGAGCAGCGGTCGGCGGCGCGCGCCGCGGTCGCGCATGTCACGGCCTCGACAAAGGCGTCGGTCATGATCGTCATCGGCAGTTACCGAACCTTCGCGTGACGAACGTCGTGACGCTTTGGCCGAACGACGCAGCGCCGGTCTCG
>Ga0209159_1002103_pt1 | contig 14268 bp, 13 predicted proteins | sample GraSoiAngelo_144_FD_185901 | JGI IMG/M metagenome (GOLD analysis project Ga0209159, IMG submission 185901) | Grasslands soil microbial communities from the Angelo Coastal Reserve, California, USA - 14_1009_02_40cm (SPAdes) (version 2) | ecosystem: Environmental > Terrestrial > Soil > Grasslands ...
TGTCCGCGAGATTCGAGTCGGCGCTGGTGGTGTAGCGCTCGATCAGCGTGTAGAGCGTGTCGCCAGCCGCATTGGCGTGCGTGTAGTCGACATAGAAGTAGTGGTTCGTCGCGTATTGGGGGTGAAACGCGACGCTCAGCAGTCCTTGCTCTCCGCCCGAGACCACCCGGTCGGTGATGTCCAGAAACGGCGTGGGGAGCAGCGCCCCGTTCTGGACGATCCGGATCGTCCCGCCCTGCTCCACGATGAAGAGGCGCTGTACGTCGCCGGGCGGCGCGGAGAGATAGAGCGGACTCGCCAAGCCGCTCGTGACGACGGGCACGAGGCGCAGATTACCGCTGACCGGCGGCGGCATGGGCGTGTTGTCCCCACACGCGAGCAGCGCCACGACCGACAGCGGGCCGGCGATCGTCCGAGCGGTGATCATTTGGGTTCCAGCAAGATAGGGCCCTTGAAGCTGCGAACTGTGACCTGGGCCCCACCCGTTCCGGTCGAGAGGCGGAGCTCCTGGCCGACGCCGGCGGCGCGCCGTTGCGGCGCCGCGGCAGTCAGGGTGTTCGTGATGGTGCCGCCGATCGTGAGCAGATCGAAGTCGGCGACGGTGGTCGCCGGCACCCGCACGTCGAGCTTGCCGCTCTGGGTCTCGAGCTCGACCACCCCGCCCCGGCCCAGCTCGCCCTCGAAGCGGACGTCGCCCGTGACCGACTCGAACTTACCGCGCTGCACCCCCGTGCCGCCGCGTTGCCACCCCGCCGCGCGCACGACGATCGTGCCGCTGAGCGTGGAGGCGCCCAGATCCTCGCTGGCCCCACGCAACAGGATCCCGCCGCTCACCGTCTTCACTCGCACCCGTCCCGTTCCCCCCGCGATCTCCACCGAGCCGTCCATCGTCTCGGCCGTGACGTCCTGTGGCGTGCCGACCACGTGGATCGTGCCGCTGACGCTGTTCAAGTCGAGCGTCCCATCCACGCCCTCCACCGCGATATCCGCGGTGGCGGTCTTCACCCACACGGCGGCGCGCCGCGGCACGCGCACCTCCAGGTCGGCCTTCCCGGCGTCGCGCTGTTCCACCGGGACCTCCACTCCCAGCTTGCGCACGCGGGCGTCCCCCGCCGAGTAGAAGCGACCGGCCTGGGTGTCGAGCCGGCCCGCGACGGCGAGGCTGTCCACGTCCCAGCCGATCACGCGAATCTGTCCGTAGGGATTCATGATGCGCACCGACCCGCCGGGGTCGAACGCCCAGCGCGCCGAGACGGGGCCCCCCCCCTGCGCCAGCCCGGACCGCCCCAGGAGCGCGCAGCCGAGCGCCAGCCAACCAACTGTTCTCACCATGGCTCCCCCCCCCGTACTCAGCTCGAAGTCGCGACGCGCGTCGCCCAGCGCAACAGCTCCACCTTCTGCCGGTACGCCGCCGCGAACAGCTGCCGCAGCTCGGCGTTGCCAGGATCGCGCTCGAGCGCCGCGCGCGACTCGCGAATCGCCGCGTCGATGATCCGCAGGTTCCGCTCGACCAGCGCGACGGTCTCCGGCCGCAGCCGCCCGCGCTCCATCGCGAGGGTCGCGACGAGCTCGGCGGCGGACTGCTCGTAGTCGGCGGTCACCGCAGCCCAACCCTGCCCCGCCGGGCGGTGGACGGCGGTGGAGGACGGTACGAAGCGGGAGATGCCCACGACGATCGCGAACACGGCGGCCGCCGCCAGCGCGCCCGTCCAGAAAGCCCGTTGCACGTTGCCCGGTGCACGTCGCCCGAGCCTCGCGGCAATCCCGCCCCACAGGTCCCGTCTCGGCGGGATGCTCTTGGGCAGTGCCCCCGCCGCCGCCAACAATGCCTGCAGCTCGGCCACGGCCGCACGACACCCCGCGCAGCCCGCCACGTGCGCCGCGACGAGTGCACGCTCGGCAGCTGGGAGCGTGCCGTCCACGTACTCGTTCAGCTTCACTTCCATGTCGGGACAGATCATCGGTTCAACGCCTCCCGCAACAGCCGGCGCGCCCGAAACAGCTGTGCCTTCGAAGTGCCAACCGCAACACCGGTGAGCCGGGCGATCTCCTCGTGCCGGTATCCTTCCACATCGTGCAGCACGAACACCTGCCGCGCGCCCGGTGGCAGCCCCGCGACGGCGCGCTCGAGATCGAGCGCCACAGCCGGCCCGTCGGACTCGCCTTCCCCCCCCGCGGGGCGCTCGAGCGCTGACGGATCGTCGGTCGTGAGCACCCGCAGCGAGCGCCGCCGTGCCCCCCGGAGGTGAAGAAACACCACGTTCACCGTCAGCCGGTATAGCCACGACCCGAGCGCGCTCTCGCCGCGGAAGCTCGCGAGGCGCTGCCACGCCCGCACGAACGCGTCCTGCGTCAGCTCCTCGGCCTGCGCCGGGTCGCTCGTGAGACGCAGGCAGAGTGCGTACACCCGACCCACGTGCTGGCGATACAGCGCCTCGAACGCGGCCTGGTCGCCCTGCTGCGCACGGTGGATGAGGTCGGTCGGGTCCGAGGCCATCGGGCACGGCGCTACGATGCCGGCCGCCGCCGATTGGTTGGGGGACGGGGGGACGGGGAAACCGCTACGGGGTGGCCCGCCGCATCAGCAGCCCCGTGGTAGACACCCGCAGCTCGTAGGTCGCGGGGCCCGCCCCCGCGGGAACGAACGTGGCCGAGCCGTACTCCGCGTCCACGAGCGGTCCGAGCAGCCGGCGGCGTGCGAGGAAAAACAGATCCACGGGCCCCGTGCGCGCCAGCGCGTACACGGTATGGGGCCGGGCTCGCTCGTCCGCCACGTCGTTGTAGCGGCCGGCGACCCGGTCGAGCGTATAGGCGGTGTGCAGGCCCAGCGCGCTCGCGAGCGGATGCCACTTGAGGATGTGGGCGTCCACGTAAAACGCGTCGCCCGCGAAGTCGTACATGGCGAGCCGCCGGTCCGGCAGCGTGATGATCGCGCGGAAGTGCTGCCGGGCGACGGGCTCCGTTTGCACTGTCGCCGCCAGCTCCTCGTAGGTGAGCTCCCGGTAGCCCCGCAGGCCCACGAGGATGATTCCGGCAAGGAGCGCGAGCGCCACACAGAGCGCGCCCCCGAGGCCCAGCAGGGCGATCGCGAACGGGCGGTGGGCGCGCAGCGCCCGGCGCGCGCCGGCCCCGAGCAACACGCCGAGCACGAGGAATGCCGGGGCGGCGACGAGCAGGGTGAGGGACATGGGGGCGGTCAAAGCTAAGAAGGCGACGGAAGGGCGGAAAGGCGGAAGGGGGATATGTTTCACCCATGCCCGTGCCAAGCGCTTCGATCCAGGTGCTCCAGCCCGCTCCGCCCGACTGCGCGGACGTGCTCAGGCCCGCGGCGCTCGAGTTCCTCGCCGAGCTGGCGCGGCACTTCGAGCCCGTGCGCCGCGAGCTGCTGGAGCGCCGCCGCGCGCGCCAGCGCGAGATCGACGCCGGCCGGTTGCCGGACTTCCTGCCCGAGACGCGCCATATCAGAGACCGCGACTGGACGGTCGCGCCGATCCGCCCCGACCTGCTCGACCGCCGCGTCGAGATTACCGGCCCGGTCGAGCGCAAGATGATGATCAACGCGCTCAACTCGGGCGCCAACGTGTTCATGGCGGACTTCGAGGACGCGAACGCCCCCACGTGGGAGAACAACGTGCGCGGCCAGCAGAACCTGCGCGACGCGGTGGCCGGCACGATCGCGTTCACGAGCGCCGAGGGAAAGCGCTACGCCCTGGAGCCGCGCACCGCGACGCTGGTGGTGCGGCCGCGGGGATGGCACCTCGTCGAAAAGCATATGCTCGTGGACGGCGCGCCGATCGCGGCCGCGTTGTTCGACTTCGGCCTCGCGTTCTTCCACAACGCGGCCGCGCTCGTGGCGCGAGGAACCGGCTCCTACTACTACGTCCCGAAGCTCGAGAGCCATCTCGAGGCGCGCCTCTGGAACGACGTCTTCACCTTCGCCCAGGACCGGCTGGGCGTGCCGCGCGGGACGATCCGCGCGACCGTGCTGATCGAGACGATCCTCGCGGCGTTCGAGACGGACGAGATCCTGTGGGAGCTGCGCGACCACGCCGCGGGCCTCAACTGCGGCCGCTGGGACTACATCTTCAGTTACATCAAGAAGTTCAAGGACCGGCCCGAGTGCGTGCTCCCTGATCGCGGCGCGGTCACCATGGACCAGCCGTTTCTCCGCGCGTACGCCGAGCACGTGATCCGGACGTGTCACCGCCGCGGCATCCACGCGCTGGGCGGGATGGCGGCCCAGATCCCGATCAAGCGCGACCCCGCGCTCAATGCGCAGGCGCTCGACAAGGTGCGGCAGGACAAGCTGCGCGAGGTGCGGCAGGGACACGACGGCACCTGGGTGGCCCATCCCGCGCTCGTGCCGCTGGCGCGGGAGGTGTTCGACGCCCACATGAAGGGCCCACACCAGATTGCCGTGAAGCGGGACGACGTGCGGGTGACGGCGCGCGACCTGCTGGCGGCGCCGTCGGGCGCGATCACCGCGGACGGCCTGCGCAAGAACCTCGACGTGGCGCTGCGCTACCTGGCGGCGTGGCTCGGCGGCGCCGGGTGCGTGCCGATCTACGACCTCATGGAGGACGCGGCGACCGCGGAGATCTCTCGGGCTCAGGTGTGGCAGTGGCGCCGGCATGGCGCGCGTTTGGCGGACGGGCGGCCGGTGACTGCGGCCATGGTGCAACAAACCCTGAGCGAGTTGGTGGAGACCCTACCCGAACGGGTAGGTGCGGATGGCGTTGGGGTGCCTCAGTTTTCGCTCGCGGGGCGGATTCTCGCCGAACTCACGACCGGCGCGGAGTTTGCGGAGTTCCTCACGACGGTCGCGTACGAGCATCTCCACTAGGGCAAGAGGCAGGGGGCAGCCATGGACAGGCAGGCGTTCATCACGTCGCTCGAGCGGCACTGGGCGACGGACCACCGTTGGGACGGGATCCGGCGACCGTACGGTGCGGGCGACGTGTACCGCCTGCGCGGCTCGATCGACATCGAGTACTCGCTCGCGCGCCACGGGGCCGCCCGGCTGTGGCAGCTGTTGCAGCAGGACAACTACCTCGCCGTGCTGTCGGCCATCACAGGGAACCAGGCCATCCAGGAGGTGCAGGCGGGCCTCAACGCGATCTACGTGAGCGGGTGGCAGGTGGCGGCCGACGCGAACAATGCCCTCGAGATGTACCCCGATCAGAGCCTCTACCCCTCCGACTCCGTGCCCGCCCTGCTCCGCCGCATCAACAACGCTCTCAAACGGGCCGACGAGATCGCCCATCTCAAGGACGATCACTCGGTGTACTGGTTCGCGCCGCTCGTGGCCGACGCCGAGGCAGGCTTCGGCGGCCCGCTCCACGCCTTCGAGATCATGAAGAACATGATCGACGCCGGGGCCGCCGGCGTGCACTTCGAGGACCAGCTCGCGTCGGTGAAGAAGTGCGGGCACCTGGGCGGGAAGGTGTTGGTGCCGACGAGCGAATTCATCACCAAACTGGTGGCGGCGCGGCTGGCCACGGACGTGTGCGGCGTGGGCACCGTGCTCATCGCGCGCACCGACGCCAACAGCGCCACGCTGCTCACCAGCGACTGCGACGAGTACGACCAGCGCTTCGTCACGGGCGAGCGGACGGCCGAGGGCTTCTTCCGCGTGCGGGACGGCGTCGAGGCCGCCATCGCCCGCTCGCTCGCCTACGCGCCGTACGCCGATCTCCTGTGGTTCGAGACGTCGCACCCGGACCTCACGGAGGCGACGCAGTTCGCGGAGGCGGTCCACGCGAAATTCCCCGGCAAGCGGCTCGCCTACAACTGCTCCCCGTCGTTCAACTGGCGCAAGCACCTGAGCGAAGCGCAAATCGCGTCGTTCCAGCAGGAGCTGGGCGCCCTCGGCTACAAGTTCCAGTTCGTGACGCTATCGGCGTTCCACGCGTTGAACCACGCCATGTTCACGCTGGCGCGGGATTATAAGGAAAGAGGGATGGCGGCCTACGCGGAGCTCCAGGGCCGCGAGTTCGCCTCCGAGAAGGACGGCTACGCCGCGGTGCGCCACCAGGAATTCGTGGGCGTGGGCTACTTCGACGAGATCACCCAGATCGCGACCGGTGGACAGTCGTCGGTCACAGCGATGGAGGGATCGACCGAGAAGGCGCAGTTCCGCAAGCCGCAGAAGGCCGCGGCGCGGTGAAGCGCTCGACCCTCTATACCATCGCCGCCGTCCTCGCCGTCGCCGCGCTGTTCTTCGTCATGACCACGGCCCGGGCCAAGGTCCAGTGCCGCGTCTGCGTCGAGTTCCACGATCGCACGAATTGCGCCGCGGCCGTCGGGGCCACGGAGCAGGCGGCCCACGAGGGCGCGCAGACCACCGCCTGCGGGCCGATCGCGAGCGGCATGGACGAGCAGATAGCTTGCGGTCGGTCACAACCCGCCGTCATGCAATGTCAATCCCGCTGAGCACGTAACCGAAGATCGTCGAGAAAAAAGGCGTCGAGGGGAACCGTCAAGGACTAGCGTACGCCTCCCCTCGACGTCTTTCCTAGACGTCTTTCCTAGACGTTTCTCCTCGACGCCTTTAGTATTTCGTCGTGTCCGATTTCTCCCTGCCCCGCGCTCCCGTGCCCGCCCGACTGCTGCTCACGCAGGGGGTCTCCCGTCCCGGGCAGGTCTACGTCATGGAGCGGGAGCCGCACCATGACGGGCCGGAGACGGTGCTGGAGATGCTCAACCGGGCCGAGGGGTTCTTCGCCTTCCGGCCAGCGGACGACGGGGACGTGCTGCTCGTGTCGAAGACGCACACGATCTGGGTGTCCCTCGATCGGCAGGCGCCGATCACCGATCCCGCGCGGCTCTCGGCCGCCCGCATGCTGGGCATCGAGGTCGTGCTCGCGGGCGGGGCCACCCTGAGCGGCTGGGCGAGCGTCGAGCTCCCCGTCCATCACTCCCGGCTGCTGGATTACCTCAACGCGTCGCACGATGCTTTTTTCGCCGTGTGGACGCACGCGGCCACCCACTACGTCAACCGCGCGCACGTGCTGTACGCGCGCCCCCAGGACTGAAGCACATGGCCGCGAGAATCGACCCGTTCATCGAAGTGCTGCTGCGCGAGCGCGGCGATCAGCTCTACCTGCTGCCGGACGAGCCGGTCACGATGGTCAAGGACGGGAAGTCGCGGAAGGTCTCGAGGCAGCCGTTGACCGACCAGCACATCTACGCGCTGCTCGTCGAGGTGGCGCCGTCCGAGTCGGCGGATCACATCGACCAGATGGCGGAGACCGAGTTCGACTACATCGCCGACCGCGGGATGGTGCGGGTGCGCATCGTGCCGGAGGCGGGCCGGCTGACGGCCGTGCTGGCGCCGATGGAGAATTCCGGGGCGCCCGCGTCGGCGGCACCTGCCGCCGCGTCGAGCCAGCGGGCGCCCGCATCGGCTCAGGCGGCGGGGGCCGGCGCCCCCGCGACGGCGGGTGCCCGCTGGGCTGCCGGAGCGGGGGCGTCGGCACCCGCCGCCCCCGCGCCGGCCCCACAACCCATCGCCGCGCCGCCCGCCGGCCTGCCCGTGGACTTCGCGGCCGGCCAGTACAAGACGGCCGAGCGGGCGCTGAGCGAGCTGCTCAAAGCGCTGGTCCAGTCGAACTCCTCGGACCTGCACCTGCGGGTGGGCGAGCCGCCGGTATTCCGCACCCACGGCGAGATGAAGCGCCAGGCGACGCCGCCCGTGAACCCGGAGCAGCTCGAGCTGATGCTCCTGGCGGTGATGCCCGACCGCAACCGCACCGAGTGGAAGGAGACGGGCGACTCGGACTTCGCCTACGAGATTCGCGGCCTGGCCCGGTTCCGCGTGAACGCGGCGCGCGACCGCAAGGGGCCGTTCGCCGTGTTCCGGGTGATCCCGGCGCAGGTCGTGACGGTGGACCAGCTCGCCATCTCCAAGGAAGTGCAGCAGCTCTGCTACCTCACCAAGGGCCTGGTGCTCGTCACGGGACCCACGGGCTCGGGCAAGTCCACCACCCTGTGCGCGCTCATCGACCTCATCAACCGCACGCGCACCGATCACATCATCACGATCGAAGACCCGATCGAGTTCGTGCACGAGAACAAGCAGTGCGTCATCACCCAGCGGCAGGTGGGCGTGCACACGGAGGGGTTCAAGCGGGCGCTGCGCGCCGCGCTGCGCGAGGATCCGGACATCGTGCTGGTGGGTGAGATGCGCGACCTCGAGACCATCGCGATCGCGATCGAGACGGCCGAGACCGGGCACCTCGTGTTCGGCACGCTGCACACCACCACCGCCGCGTCCACGGTGGACCGCATCATCGACCAGTTCCCCGCGGACCGCCAGTCGCAGATCCGCGTGATGCTGTCCGAGTCCCTGAGGGGCGTGATCGCGCAGACGCTGTGCAAGCGTATCGCCGGTGGGCGGGTGGCGGCACGGGAGATCCTGCTCACCACGCCCGCCATCTCGAACCTGATCCGCGAGGGGAAGACGTTCCAGATCCCGTCGATCATCCAGACGTCGAAACAGGTCGGCATGCTGACCCTGAACGACGCCCTGCTCGAGCTGGTCGAGAAGAAGGAGATCAGCCCGGACGAAGCCTACATGAAGTCCGTGGAGAAGGCGGGCCTCGTGTCCTCTCTCAAGGCCAGGGGCCACAAGGTGTCGTTCACGGCGTAGGCACGTCCGCCACGCGCCGCCCCGCCGCGGCGGCGACCTCGTACCGAAGGGGCTTGCTAGCGGTAACCGCCCACGTCCCAGTTTCGCCCCCATGGCAACAGCCGCAGCAGCGTGAATGCGGCCCCTGCCGTGCCGAGCATCAAGCCCGCTAGGCCAACCAGCACCAACGCATTCCACCAGCTCATCGGACTTCCACTTCTCACTGCACCAGCAGTGTGCAACCTGAATCGGCGCACTCTGGGCGAACCTAACCGGGTCCGCTCCGGCGCACGGTGCCACGCAACACAGTTACGGAGCGGCCGCCATGGGCGCGCGGAGTGTGCGTTCGATCTCAGCCAGGGCTTCGTAGATGGCAGCGGCGTCCGCTGCCGCCAAAAGCATCTCGACTGCCTGCGGGCGCGAGACCATCTGGGACAGCTTCGTCAGCCACGGCAGATGAAGCTCCTCATACTTGAGCCCGAGCACGAAGAAGAGATGCGTCGCCCCTCCGTCGAGCGCGGCGAAGTCCACTCCTTGCCGAGACCTCCCGAGAACCATGAAGGGACGGACGACCTGGTCCGGATGGCGGTGCAAGGTGTGCAGAAACGCAATGCCGTTTCCGGTAGCGCTGGGCATGACGTTCTCGCGCTCGATCAGGCCGCCGACGAACCACGTCCTGTCGCGCACGAGCCCCAGCGAGTGGGCGTGCGCCGCCAGCTCCTCCACCACCGTCGTCTTCGTCCGGGCACGTAGCTCCGGGATCACGTGGCTCGGCGCGAAGCAGCTCGCGAGGTCGAGCAGCAGCCGATCGGCGCTCGGCGCGCGAGGCGGCTCGACGTACCGGCGGCTGATGCCGAGCATCTGGTCATCGAGCCAAGCGTCGATCATTGCCTTCCGGAACCGCCACTGATTGCCGACCTTGACCGCAGGAAGGGGACCTTCGGCCGCCAACTTCAGCACGGTCCGCTCGTTGAGGTTGAGATAGCCCGCCAGCTCCTTCACCGTCATCAGGCGGTCATCCATCTCCATCCTCGCCTCGATCAGTGGGTGAGTTTGACCGCTCCCTAGTACGATACGTAGAGTTACCATGGCGGTCAAGAAATACCTTGATCTACTCTGTTTTACTCGAGAGTGCGCGGCGTCGAAGGAGAGAGCGGCCGGCCTGCTCGAGCGGCTCTCAAGCTGCGGTACGTATGAATGTGAGGATGTGGCGTTCCGGGCCGCAAGAACTCCGGCCTTGAGATAGCTAGCGTATCAGAGCCACCGGTCGGATTTGAACCGACGACCGCTCGATTACGAATCGAGAGCTCTACCACTGAGCTACGGTGGCGCGGTCCCTAACTTAGCCGGGTGCGGCTCGCCGCGGTACTCCACGGCAATGGGAAGGCACTCCTCGGCTCGAAGAAAAGGAGCCACCATCTACCCGCCATTTCGCGGCCGCGGTTCCGAGCCGAGGCCCAGGACGTCTCGGACCGCTCGCAGCAAGTCAGCGGATGAGAACGGTTTCCTTAGGCTTGTAGCCGCGCCCAACAGTTCGGCGTCCTTGCGAAGGTCCAGCCGGCCAGTTGAGTCCCCTCCCGACACGGCGATCACCTTCACCCCCGGGGCCTCCTTCCGAATCCGACGCACGGTGACGATCCCGTCCTGCCCCGGCATGAAGATGTCGGTGATCAGGGCGAGTCGTACCGTCCTGCGAACGGCGTCTTCGTCATCGATCAGGATGATACGAGCCATCGTCGAGGCCCCAACGGGTCAGCCGCTCTGTCGACGCCGGAAGTTATGCTGGCGGGGCCCCGCGGAGGAGTCACCGATCTCCCCCCCCTTGCCCCAAGAAAACCACAGGTCTTGGCGGCACAAGATTTCATATTAGAGTGGGCTCGGGCCACTAGACCACCGTCAAGGAGGGGCCTGTGGGGAAGGATCGCCGCAAGCCGCGTTCGCTCGCCCGCCCTCACGGCCACGCCAAGGAGGCGCTGCGGGCGAGTGAGGAGCGCTACGGCTCGGTCGTTGCCGCGCTGGCCGAGGGCATCGTGTTCATGGATGCCGACGGCAGGCTGCAGGCGTCGAACGCCAGCGCCGAGCGGATCCTGGGGCTGACGGCGGAACAGATCGGCGGGCGGACCACCTTCGATCCCCGGTGGCGAGCCGTTCACGAGGACGGCTCGCCGTTCCCGGGTGACACCCACCCGATCACGGTATCCCTGCGCACGGGCCAGCCGTGCTCCAACATGATCATGGGCGTCCATAAGCCGAGCGGCGGGTTGACGTGGATCTCCATCAACTCACAACCGCTGTTTCGGCGCGGCGAGCGCAAACCCTACGCGGCTGTGGCGTCTTTCTTCGACATCACGGACCGCAAGCGCGCGGAGGATGCCCTGCGGGCGACGCAGGCGCGCCTGCGGGACGTCCTTGCCTCAAGTACAGCCGTGGTCTACGCCACGAAGCTCACCGCAGAGGGCTACGCGCCGAGCTGGGTGAGCGAAAATGTGACGCGAGTCTTGGGCTACGACGTCCCGGAGGCGCTTCACCCGAAATGGTGGGTGCATCACCTGCACCCTGCCGACCGGTCGCGGGTGCTCGCCGAGATCTCCACGCTGTTGAGGAAAGGCGAACTCACCCTCGAATACCAATTCCAAGCGAAGAACGGGGCCTACCGGTGGGTGCATGATGAAGCGAGGCTGCTGCGCGATCCGACCGGACTGCCGGTGGAGGTCTTCGGCGCGTGGCTCGACATCACGGAGCGGAAGCAACTCGAACAGCAGTTCCAGCAGGCTCAGAAGATGGAGGCGGTCGGCCGGCTGGCGGGGGGAGTCGCCCACGACTTCAACAACCTGCTCACCGCCATCCTCGGCTCCGCCGACCTCGTGCTGGACGATCTCAAGCCGAACGCTCCCGAGCGCGAAGAAATCCAGGAGATTCGCAGGGCCGCGCTGCGGGCGGCCGACCTCACTCGCCAACTCCTGGCGTTCAGCCGTCAGCAGGTGATCTCGCCGACGGTGCTGAATCCGAACGCAGTGGTCGCCAACATGGACAAACTGCTGCGACGGTTGTTGGGGGAGGATGTGGACCTTCGCACCGTGTTGACGCCGGAACCGGGGGCCATAAAAGCCGATCCGAGCCAACTGGAACAGGTCGTCGTGAACCTCGCCGTCAATGCGCGCGACGCCATGCCCGGGGGCGGCAAGCTAACCATTGAGACGCAGAACGTGGACCTCGATGAGGAGTATGCGGGGGGACACGTCTCGGCGCAGCCTGGCTCCTACGTCATGCTCGCGGTGAGCGACACCGGCAGCGGCATGGACGCAGTGACGCAGGCTCGCATCTTCGAGCCCTTTTTCACGACGAAAGAGAAGGGCAAGGGCACCGGATTGGGCTTGGCCACGGTGTACGGAATCGTCAAGCAGAGCGGCGGTTGGATCTGGGTCTACAGCGAGCCGGGTCACGGCACGACCTTCAAGATCTACCTGCCGCGAGTTACGGAGGCCGCCGCGCCGGCCGCCCCGAGCCCGGTGCTGCCGATATCAGTACGCGGCTCTGAAACCGTCCTCCTCGTGGAAGACGATGAAATGATTCGAGCGCTCGTTCAGAAAGTACTGAAGGCCAACGGCTATACGACGCTCGTCGCCGAAAGCGGTCCTGCCGCCCTACGCCTCGCTGGACAGCACGACGGTCGAATCCATCTGCTCATGACCGATGTCGTCATGCCAGGGATGAACGGGCGAGAGGTTGCCGAACGCCTGGCCCCGGCGCACGCAGGGATAGAGGTGCTCTATCTCTCCGGCTACACGGACGACGCCATCGTGCACCACGGGGTGCTTGAGCCGGGGATCGCGTTCCTCCAGAAACCTTTCACGCCGGCCGTGCTCGTGCGCAAAGTGCGCGAGGTGCTCGACGCGGCACACGGTCACGGGCCAGGCTCAGCAACCCCCTGATGCATGTACAGGGGGTCATGGTCAGTCATCGCCTCGTTCATGCTTCTTCCCCGCGTTTCGTCCAAAGCGCTGCGTCAGTCGAACCCTCCAGGCCTCGGCGGCGCCACAGGTAGTAGATGACTGGGATTACGATCAACGTCAGGATTGTGGACGTCACCATCCCGCCCACCATCGGCGCCGCAATGCGCTTCATGACGCTCGCCCCCGCACCGTGACTCCACAGCGCCGGCACGAGCCCGAGCATGATGGCGAGCACGGTCATGAGCTTCGGCCGCACCCGGTTCACGGCCCCGTGCTCGATCGCCGCCACGAGCTCGCCGAGGGTCGGTCGCGGTCTGGCCTTCGCGGCATCCTGCCAAGCGTGATCGAGGTAGATGAGCATCACGACGCCGGTTTCCGCAGCCACGCCAGCGAGCGCGATAAATCCCACCGCGACCGCGATCGACAGGTTGTATTCGAGCAGCCACATGATCCACACCCCGCCGACCAGGGCGAACGGCAATGACAGCATCACGATCGCCGTCTCGGCGACGGTACCGAAGGTGAGATACAGGAGCAGCGCAATGATCCCGAGCGTGAGCGGGACGACGACTTGGAGCCGCGCCTTCACGCGCTGAATCGCCTCGTACTGACCGCTCCAACGCAGCCAGTAGCCAGTGGGGAGCTTCACTTGGCGCGACACGACGGCCCGAGCGTCGCGCACATAACTCCCCACGTCCCGGCCCCGCACGTCGATCGACACCTGGTCGTAGAGGTAACCGCCTTCGCTCCGGATCATCGGTGGGCCGGGGCTGAACTGAATGTCGGCCACCTGCCCGAGCGGCACCTGGGGGCCGTCACGGCCGCCGACCAGCAGCCGGCTGATCGTGGTGGGGTCGTCCCGGAAGTCTCGGGCATAGCGCACCTGCACGGGGTAGCGCTCCCGGCCCTCCACCGTGGTCGTGATCTCCTCCCCACCGAGCGCCAGACTGATCACCTCCTGCGCGTCGCCGGTGGTGAGCCCGTAGCGGGCGAGGGCATCCGCATCCGGCCGGATGTCCAGGTAGCGTCCCCCAAACGACCGCTCGGCGTAGACGCTCGCCGTGCCCGGGAGCGGCGCGAGCGCGCGCTCGATGTCCTGGCCAATCCGCTGGATCGTCTGGAGGTCGGGGCCGAAGATCTTGACCGCGAGGGTCGTCCGCACGCCGGTCGAGAGCATGTCCGTGCGGTTCTTGATCGGCATCGTCCACGTGTTGACGGCGCCCGTGAGACGCAGCCGTTGGTCCATTTCGGCGACCAGGCGATCCTGGGTCATCCCACCCCGCCACTCGGACTCCGGCTTCAGGTTCACGACGGTCTCGACCATCGACATCGGCGCCCAGTCGGTGGCGGTGTTCGCCCGACCGGCCTTACCCCACACGCTCGCGACCTCAGGAAACGTCATGAGGATGCTGTCCTCCACGTGGAGCAGCCGTCGCTGCGTGGTGAGAGACAGGGCCGGTAGCGTGTTGGGCATGTACATCAGCGAGCCCTCGTTCAACGGCGGCATGAATTCGCTCCCCAGACCGCCCAGCGGCAGCAGCGTCAGCAGGAGGAGGCCGGCGGCACCGCCCAGCACCAGCCAGCGGGCGCGCAGCGCCCATTGCAGCACGGGCCGATAGAGCTGGATCGCCCAGCGGTTGAGCGGGTTCTCCGCCTCCGCGCGGATCTTCCCCTTGACGAACCATC
>Ga0209159_1002105_pt1 | contig 14264 bp, 12 predicted proteins | sample GraSoiAngelo_144_FD_185901 | JGI IMG/M metagenome (GOLD analysis project Ga0209159, IMG submission 185901) | Grasslands soil microbial communities from the Angelo Coastal Reserve, California, USA - 14_1009_02_40cm (SPAdes) (version 2) | ecosystem: Environmental > Terrestrial > Soil > Grasslands ...
CTGCATGTGCCCGCGCAGCTTCCTGTCGAGCGCGCCCAGCGGCTCGTCCATCAAGAGAACGCGCGGGTGGAAGACGAGCGCACGCGCGAGCGCGACCCGCTGCTGCTCGCCGCCGGAGAGCTGGCGTGGAAGGCGGCGCTCGTAGCCCGTGAGCCGCACCAGCTCGAGCGCCTCGCCGACCCGGCGCCGGATGTCGGCGGCGGACACCTTCCGCACCTCGAGCGGGAACGCGATGTTCTCGGCGACCGTGAGGTGCGGGAACACAGCGTAGCTCTGGAAGACCATGCCGAGGTCGCGCTTCTGCGGCGGAAGCGCGGCGATATCGATGCCGTCGATCGCGATCGAGCCCCGGCTCGGATGGACGAAGCCCGCCACCATCATGAGCGTCGTCGTCTTGCCCGAACCGCTCGGTCCCAGGAGGGTGAAGAACGACCCGGCGTGGACGGTCATCGAGACATCGCTGACCGCCACCACCGACCCGAAGAGCTTGGTCAGCCCCTGTAGACGGACTTCGGCGCCGGCGCTTACCCCTTCTGGAGCAGCCACTGCGACCAGCGCTCGCTGACTTTCGCGCGATTGTCCGCCCACCACTTGCCGTTCTGCAGGAACGCTCTGGCCTTGTGCTCCGGGCTCGAGGGCAACCGGGCGGCGACGTCGGCGGGAATGGACTTGAAAGCCTGCCGGTTCGTCGGCCCGTACGGGATCAGCCTGGCGAGGTTGGCCTGCAGCTCCGGCTGACAGGCGAAATCGATGAAGCGTTGGGCGTTCTCAGTGTTCTTCGCGCCCTTCAGGAGGCCCCAGTACTGCGACTGCAGGCTCGCCTCGGTCCACTCGATCGCGAGCGGCGCGCCCTTGTCCGCCACCGCCTGCAGCCGCCCGTTCCAGATGCTCCCGAGCACGACCTCCTTGTCGGCGAGCATCTGCGCCGACAGCGCGCCCGTGTCCCAGAACTTCCGGATCCCCGGTCGCACGCGGTCGAGCGACTTGAATCCGCGCTCGATGTCGAGCGGATAGAGCTTGTCCTTCGGCACGCCGTCGGCGAGCAGCGCGAACTCCAGGTCGATGTTGCCCGACGCCAGATCGGCGAGCATCCGGGGGCCAGGGAACTTCTTCAGATCCCAGAACTCCGCCCACGAGCGCGGCTGCTTGCCGGTGGGGAACGACTGCGTGTTGTAACCGAGCACGGAGGAAAAGTAGATATCGCCGACCATATCCTCTCGACGGACGATCGGATCCATGTCGTCGGGATTGGAGAGCTTCCAGCCCTTGTAGTTGATCTTTTCGAGTGCGCCCTTCTGGCTGAGCGAGATCATGCCGAGCTCGCCCGCGTCCACGACGTCGAGCTCGATGTTGCCGGACTCGAACATCGCCAGCAGCTTGCCGAGTGTGGCGGGCGCCTTGACCACCTCGACGCCGGTCGCCTTCGTGAACGGCTCGATGATGGCCTTGACCACCGCCTCCTCGTAGGCGCCGCCGATCGTGCGCAGCACGATCTTCCCCGCCGCGCTCGCGCGGCGCGGCTTGATGATCGGGATGCCGGCGGTGGCGAGCGCTGCCGCGGCGCCGGCAAGGACGTGCCGGCGGCCGACGCCGGTGCGACGGGCGAGGAGCATCTGCGTTCGGCGTGCCTGGCTCATGTCGCGCTCCTTGTGAGTCGGCGGCGATGCCTGGAGTGTCCGCTTCGTTAACACGCGGCTTTCCGACCTGTCAACCGGCGCGTGGCCGCCCATCGGCGCCGATCCCGGCGGCGTCGCTGAGCGCGTACCGCGCCAGCTCGGCGCCGTGGGTGAGCCACACGCCGTCGGCCGCCCGAAGCTCGTCGACAAGCGTCTGCAGCATCGCAAGCCTTGAGGGTCGGCCGGTGTACTGAGGGTGGAGGATCAGCATCGTGAGCCCGCCCACCTCGTGGATGCCGCGAAACTCGTCGCGCCACACGGAGAGCACCGCGGATGGCGGGAAAATCTGTCGATAGAGGTTCGGTCGAAGGCCGAACGCGAAGAACGGACCATCGTCGAGAATCCAGGTCGCCGGCAGCTCGACGAGACCTGGCGTTCCGTGGTGACGATAGGGCCACAGCGAATCTTGCAGATTGCTCGCGTAGATGAACCCGTGCTTGCGAAGCAGGGGGGTGGTCTCGCGGGTGATCTCGTAGAGCGGCGCTCGATAGCCCACAGGTGATACGCCCGTGATGCCGGCGAGGATGCGCGCACTGCCGGTGAGGATCTCTTCCTCCTGTTCGCGCGTCTTGCCCTCGAGCGCCTCGTGCAGGTAGCCGTGATGCCCGATCTCGTGGCCGTGGCGGTGGATCTCCGCCACGACGTCCGGCCACCGCTCGGCCGTCCAGCCCGGCACGAAGAACGTGGACGTGATCCGATTGCGGTCGAGAAAGTCCAGGATGAGCGGCACACCGACTTTCGGGCCGTAGGCGCCCTGCGACATGACGCTGAGCCGGTCGATGTTGGCGGGATCGCGCGAGATCCACGCGGTCTCCGCATCGAGGTCGAAGGTCAGGCATGCCGCGGAGCGTACGCCGGAAGGCCAGGTGATCGGAGCTCGCATCGTCGTTCCTCGGCCCATCAGTGTATGCTCTCCGCAACTTCTCCGCGGAAGAGGATGCCGCCATGGATGACCACGTCCCCTCGTACTGGGCGGCGACGGCGGGACCCGAGCCAGACGGTATCCGGACGCTCGAGGGCGATCGCCGCGCGGACGTCGCCGTGATCGGCGGCGGCTACACCGGGCTCGCGGCCGCCTATCGGCTGGCCGGAACGCATGGTCTCGACACCATCGTCCTCGAGGCCAACGAGATCGGCTGGGGCGCCTCGGGCCGCAACGGCGGCTTTGCGCTCATCACGCTCGGCAAGGTCGGCCTCGAAGAGCGCATTCGGCACTGGGGAGTGGAGGCGGCGCGCCGCTCGATCACGCTCGGCGTCGACGCGATCGAGACCGTGCGCGAGCTCATCGCCCGCGAGCACATCGCCTGCGATCCTGGGAAGGACGGATCACTCGTGGTCGCCCATCGAGCCTCCGCGGTCGCCGACCTGCAAGAACGTGTGCGGCTCTCCCGTGAGGTGCTGGGGTATCCGCACGTCGAGTTTCTCGACCGGGCTCGGCTCGAAGGCGACGGCTACGTGCGCGGCCCCGAGGCCTTCGGAGCCCTGCACACGGCAAACGCGTTCGGCCTGCATCCCCTCAAGTACGTGCGCGGTCTGGCGGCGGCCGCGCTCCGGCGCGGCGCGACGCTCTGCGCGCGTTCACCCGTGGTCGCGTGGCGACGCGAAGGAAGTGAGCACGTGCTCGTCACGCCGCGCGGTGCGGTGCGTGCGCGCACGGTTGTCATGGCGACCAACGGCTACACGCCTGAGGGGCTCCATCCGTTCTTCCACGGCCGCGTGCTGCCGGCCACGAGCAACATCATCGTGACACGGCCGCTTACAGAAGCCGAGTGGCGCGACGTCGGCATGCTCACCACCCGGGTCTACTCCGACACGCGCAAGCTCCTCTTCTACTGGCGACGGCTGCCCGACGATCGGCTGCTCTTCGGTGGACGCGCCGGCATCGTCGACACGCCGGCGGGGCTGCGCCGGTGTCGCCGGCGCCTGGAGGCGCACATAGGCGCGAAGTGGCCGGCGCTCCGCGGCGTGGGGAGCGAGTATTCCTGGTCAGGCAAGGTCTGTCTGTCGTACGACCTGATGCCGCACGTCAACCTGGCTGACGGTGACCCGAGCGTGGCGTACGCGCTCGCCTATCAGGGCAGCGGCGTCGCCATGTCGACGTACTGCGGGGGGCTCGTCGCCGATCTCGTCGCGGGCAAGGACATTGCCCGCGACACGCCGCTTACCTCTGCGACGCTACCGCGCTTTCCACTCCCCTTCCTGCGCTCGGCGTATCTCGCCGGCGCCTACGTGGTCTACGGCGTGAAGGATCGCTGGGGGTAGCCGGCTCAGCGCACGAACAGCACGCGTTCGGTCAGGGTTAGGCGCTCGGCCGCGGCCTCGGTCACGAGCACCGTCTCGCTGAACGCCAACCCCATTGCGCTGACGTACATATGGAAGACCATCCCAGGCTCGAGCACCCACGTCGCGATTGGGACGAAGAGGCGCGTGAAGTCGCTCGTCCGCGGCGACCACGGCGCGTAGTAGCCGAGCGTGTACCCGGTGGCATTTTCGTACCGTTCTCTGAGCTTCGCCGCGAGCACGCCGTCGCGCACGATCCGATCGACGTCGGCGGCGACGGCGCCGGGCTTCATCGCGGCGAGTTGACGGTCTTGCAGCTCGACGAGCACGCGCGCAGCGTCGACCCGGGCCTGGGAAGGCGCGTCGATAACGGTCGGCCGCATGATGCGCGCGCTGTAGCCATGAACCTGGGGCACGAGCTCCATGTGCAGCAGATCGCCCCGCTCGAGGCGATGGCTGCCGAGACCCCCGTGAAGGGACGCGGCGCGGCCGCCGGACGTGATTACGCCAACGCGTGGGGTGTCGGCGCCGAGCTCGAGGAACGTACGGCTCGCCGCGGCGGCGGCCTCGCGCTCGTTGCGCCCCTCGCCGGCCGCGGCGACGGCCGCGGCCATAGCACGGTCGGCGATGCTCGCCGCGCGGCGCAGCAGCGCGATCTCCTCGGACGATTTGCGGAGGCGCAGCTCGCGCAGGACCTCGCCGAAGTCCACGAACGACGCGGCAGGCAACGCCGCCGTCAACGACTGCCAGCGACGCACCGTCAGGTAGTTGGAGTCCAGCTCCAGCCCGATGCGCCGGTTGGCCCATCCGCGCCGGCGCAGCTCGCGCGCGATCACGGCGACTGAATCTTCCCAGTCGGCGATGGTGACGCGATCGGTGAGCCATGACCGCTCGAGGAACGACGGCTCGTCGAGGGCGCGGAGAAACATCACGGGTTCGCCCTCGAGCGGAATCGCACACGCCTGATAGCGCGTGGCCGAACGGTCGAAGCCCGTGAGGTACGCAAGATGTTCGGCCTCGTCCACGAGCACGATCTCGGCGTCCCGCTCGCGCATCTTCGCGCGCGTGGCGGCGAGCCGCCGCGCGTATTCCTCACGCGAGAAGACGATCGACCTCGTCATGACGCGTTCCCCTCCCGGTTTTTCGACAGCTCCACGATCGGGATGTGACACGCGATCCAGTGTGTGGCGCTCGCGCGCTCCCACGGCGGCTCCACCTCCTCGCACACGCGGCCGATCTTCTGCAGGCACCGGGTGTGGAAGCGGCATCCCGCCGGCGGGTGCTGCGCGCTCGGCACGGTGCCTTCGAGGCGAATCGGCCGCCCCGGCGCCGCGGGATCCGGCCGCGGCACGGCGGAGAGCAGCGCGCGCGTATACGGGTGCGAGGGCGCGCGGAACACCTCGGCGGCCGCGCCGATCTCCACGAGCCGCCCGAGGTACATCACGCCGATCCGCGTGGCAACGTGGCGGACCAGGCTGAGATCGTGCGAGATCATCAGATAGGAGGCACCGAGCGTGCGACGCAGCTCTGCCAGCAGCCGGATGATCGAGGCTTGCGTCGAGACGTCGAGCGCCGACACCGGCTCGTCCAGCACGACGAACGTCGGCGCCATCGCGAGCGCGCGGGCGATGGCCACGCGCTGCTTCTCACCGCCGGAGAGCGCCGCCGGCCGCCGCGCGGCGTCGTCGGGATCGAGGCGCACGGCTTGCAGCAGCTCGCGCACGCGGCGCCCTCGCTCCGGGCGGCTGACGCCCCGGAGGACGAGTGGCCGGACCAAGCTGGCGCCGACGCGCTTCATGGGGTTCAGCGAGGAATCCGGATGCTGGAAGACGATTTGCGCGTCGGTCGGCTTTTGTGCGGCAAAGCGCACGCGCCCCGCGGTGGGACGCAGCAACCGCACCGCGAGACGACCGAGCGTGCTCTTGCCGCACCCGCTTTCGCCGACGAGTGCCACGATCTCATCCGCGCGCACGTCCAAGGAGACGTCGTCGACGGCGCGCACCGGCGGGGCGCCCATGCCGCACCACTGGCCCACCACCCCCGCACCTCCGAAGTGCTTGCTCACGTGCTCGAACGCCAGGAGCGGCGCGTCGCGGCCGGCTGCCGGTGGCGCGATGGCCTCGGCCATCGGTCGGCGCGGCGTCGCGATCACGGTCTGCCAGCGCACACAGCGCACCTGGCGTCCGGACGCCACGCGTGCCAGCGGCGGCGTCGCAGCCGTGCACGCGGGCTCGACGAATCGGCAGCGCGGCGCAAACACGCATCCCGGCGGAAGCGCCGTGAGCTTCGGGATGCGGCCGTCGATCGGGGTGAGCCCGTGCACGCCGTCGAGCTGCGGCAAGGCGTCCAGCAGTCCGCGCGTGTAGGGATGGACGGGTTCACGGAACAGGTCCGGGGTCGACGCCACCTCCACCAGCTCGCCGGCATACAGCACGCCCACGCGATCGGCGACCTGGGCGATGACGGCCAGGTCATGGCTTATATAAAGGATGGCGGCGCCGACGCGTCGCTTGAGGTCGGCGACCAGCTCGAGGATGCGAGCCTGCGTCGTCACGTCGAGGCCGGTCGTCGGCTCGTCGAGAATCAGCAGGCTCGGTCCGGCGGCCAGCGCCATGGCGATCACGGCGCGCTGCTGCATGCCACCGCTGAGCTGGTGAGAATAGCGGCGTGCGACGGCCACGGGATCGGCGATGTTGACCAGCTCGAGCAGCTCGTGCGCCCGGCGCATGGCGGCGCCGGCCGGCGGCCGTTCGTGGATCTCGAGGACCTCCGCGATCTGCGCGCCGATTCGCATCGTCGGATTCAGCGCCGAGCGCGGATCCTGGTAGACCATCGCGATGCGTCGGCCGCGGATGCGACGCAGCTGATCCTCGGTCTCGGTCAACAGGTCGCGACCGTCGAAGCGGATCTCGCCGCCCGTGATCCGCGCCGCCGGCGCGAGCGCCCCCACGATCGTGTAGCCGAGCGTGGTTTTGCCCGAGCCCGACTCCCCCGCGAGCCCAAACGTCTCTCCCGGTGCCACGTCGAAGGTCACGTCGCGCAGCACGCGCAGCGGTCCCTCGCTCGTCTGGAACTGCACCGAGAGCGCACGGACGTCGAGCACCGGAGACGGCATCACGCTGCGCCTACGCGATCGCGCAGGCCGTCGCCGAACAGGTTGAAGGCCACGATCGTGACCGCCAGCGCCGTCCCGGGCACCAGCAGCGGCCACGGCGAGAGAAACACGTACTGGCGCGCCTCGCGGATCATCAGGCCCCAGTCGGCGGTCGGCGGCTGCACGCCGAGGCCGAGGAACGACAGGCTCGCGCCGGCCATGATCGCGAAGCCGACCCGGAGTGTCGCCTCGACGATCACAGGGCCCAGCACGTTAGGGAAGATCTCGCCGAACATCACGTAGAAGTGCCGTTCGCCGCGCACCCGCGCGGCCAGCACGAACTCCGCCTCGCGCAGCGCGAGGCTTGCGCTGCGCACGATGCGCGCGATACCCGGCGCGTTCGCGATACCGATGGCGAGCAGGGCGTGGACGGTGCTCGCCCCCAGCGCCGTGATGATCAGCAGCGCCAGCAGCAACGCAGGGAACGCCAGCATCGCGTCCACCACGCGCATCACAAGGTCGTCGAACCGGCCGCCGACGTAGCCGGCGGCCAGTCCGATCGGCACGCCGAGCGTCAGACCGAGCGCGACCGCCCCGAGGCCCAGCGCGAGTGCCGGACGCGCTCCCGCCAGCGTCCGACTCAACAGATCGCGGCCGTACTGATCTGTCCCGAGCACGAACCGGCCGCCTGGCGGCTTCAGCCGATCGAGCATGTGCTGCTCGGTCGCCGGATACGGCGCGATCCACGGCGCCGCGAGGCCCATCGCGATCACGACGACCAGGATCGTGCCACCCGCGGCGAGCGTGGGTGACCGCCACATCACGAGTAGCGGATCCGCGGGTCGAGCCACGCGGACGCGAGGTCGGCGGCGAAGTTCGCGAGCACGTACACGGCGGCGACCACGAGCGCACACATCTGGAGCAGTGGTACGTCGCGGTTCTGCACGGCATAGATGATGAGCCGGCCCATGCCGGGATACGCGAAGACCTCCTCGACCACGACGATGCCGCCCATGAGATAGCCGAGATCGAGTGCCACGACCGTGATCGTGGGCAGCAGCGCATTGCGGAGGGCGTGGCGCAGGACGATGCGCCGGGTGGAGGCGCCCTTGAGCCGCGCCGTGCGGATGTACGGCGCGGCCAGCACGTCGGCGACTCCCGAACGGGTCTGCCGGACCACGTGCGCGAGCAGCACGATGGTCAGCGTCAACGACGGCAGCACGAGGTGGCGCGTCCACTCCGCGACGCCGCTCGTGAGCTCCGCGTATCCACTCGTCGGAAACCAGCCGACGGAGGGCCCCGCCAACACCACGAGCAACGCGAGCCCGGTGACGAACTCCGGGATCGAAATGCCGACGTACGTCGCGGTGACGATCGCGAGATCGAGCGGCCGGCCGCGCCGCAGCGCCGCCAACGTGCCGAGCGGGATGCCCACGATGACGACCACGGCGAGGGCCGCGAGCGCGAGGAACGCGGAGTTGCGCAGGCGAGAGGCCACGATCGTGGCCACGGGTTGCTTCATCGCGAGCGACACGCCCCAGTCGCCGGTGACCACGCCGGTGATCCAGCTCCCGTACTGTGCGGGCAGAGGCCGATCGAGACCCATCTCGCGCTCCAGGGTGCGGACCGCCTCCGGCGTGGCGTACTCGCCGAGGATGAGCGTCGCCGCGTTGCCCGGCAACACGTGAATGGCGGCGAAGACGATCACCGAGACCAGGAGCAGGATCAGCGCGATCGACGCGAGGCGTCTCAGCGCGTAGTGCGTCACCTCACGCTTTCTTCTTCGGCGCGGCCGCCGCGAGCCACACGTCGTCCAGGACCATGTCTGAGCTGGAGGGGCTGAGGCGGTAGTCGCGGACGTACGCCCATTTGCCGTTCAGCTCGTTGGTGAAGAACGGCAGCATGAACGCCCCCTCGTCACGCGAGATCTTGAGGAACTCCGCGTAGTGCCGTCGCAAACGTTCAGGCTCGACGATTTCCCGCGCCTGCTCGAGCAGGCGAATCGCATTCGGGTGCGAGGCCGCCCACCGCCCTTCGTCGAGCCCCTCCTTCGGGTGGTAGAGCTTCATGAGGATCGCGTCCGCGGTCGGCCGCGTCGCGTAGTAGACCACGTACATCGCGCCCTTGTTCCACACCTGCGCCAGATAGCGATCGTACGCCATCACGTCGACGTCGATGTTGAACCCGGCGGGCTGCGCCATCTCCTTGAGGACGACCGCGATGCGCTCGCGGATGGGCGGCGAGTTCGCGGCGTAGAGTTTGACGCTGACGCCGTTGCCGAGGCCGGCGTCCTTCATCAGCTGCCGCGCCCGATCGAGGTCGGCGGTGCGCGCCGGCAGCGGCGAGTACGCGGCATAGGCGCTCGAGATGGGGTGGTCCACGCCGAGTTCGCCCTGTCCGTTGTTGATGGCCGCCAGCATGAGCTTGCGGTCGACACACAGCTTGAGCGCCTCGCGCACGCGGTTGTCGTTGAACGGGGGCTTGTCCGAGGGCAGCGTGACCGCCGCGAACGTGCCGCCGGCGACCGTCAGGGCCTCCGCGCCCGGCTGCGTCGCCACCTGCGAGAAGAGATCGGGCGTCACCCCGGAGATCAGATCGATCTCCTTGCTCTTGAACGCGGTGAGCTCGGTGGCCGGGTCGGGGAAGACACGCAGGGTCACGCCGTCGAGGTACGGCTCGCCCTTACGGAAATAATCGGCGAAGCGTTCCACGGTCACGTGATCACCGGGGACGAAGTCCTTCAACTTGAACGGCCCCGTCCCGAACTCCCGCGCGGCGAGCGCCTTCATGTCGGCGAGCCCCTCGCGCGCGACGATGCGCGCGTTCGGAACCGTCACGACGGCGGGGAACACCGAAAACGGCGCCTTCATCGTAAAGCGCACGGTCGACTTATCGACCGCCTCGACCCGATCGATCGGCCCCACCTCGCCGCGATACGGCGATGCGGTCTTCGGGTCGAGCAACGTGGTGAACGTCGCGACGACGTCGTCGGCCGTGAGCTCCCGCCCGTGATGGAAGCGCACGCCCTGCCGGAGCTTGAATGTCCACACCTTCGCGCCGTCGGCGGCGGTCCACGACTCGGCGAGGTCCGGGACCAGCTCGCGTTTGGCGTTCAGACGAGTCAGGTTGTTGTACATCCACTTCGTCGCTATCCATTCGGCGCCGCTGATGTGCATGATCGGGTTGAGCGTGCTGAGCCCGAACGTGACGCTCACGCGCAGCAGCCCGCCATGCTTCTCGCTCTGCGCGAGCACCGCCACGGGGTTCACGAGCGGGATCGCGGCGGCGCCGGTGACGAGCCCGGTTGCCTTGAGAAACGCGCGGCGAGACATCGTCATTGGCAGATCTCCTGGATGGCGCGCATGTAGATTTCGATCATGTCGAGGTAGTCGGCCACATCCACACGCTCGTCGGGCATCGTGTTGTACCGGCCGCCGGGCCCGCACACGATCCCTTCCATCTGCGCCCGGTGGAGAAAATGCGCGGCGTCGGTGCCGTAGAAGCAATAGGGGCGCACCGGACCGAGCGGCTGTTCCGCGCCGCGCACCGCGCGGTGCGCGGCGCTCACGACCTGGACGATGCGCGCCTGGCGCGGCACCTCGAACGGCAGCATGACGGGCCGGTTGCCGAGGGCCGAGCGCGCGGCGGTGGCGCGGAGGCCGGGCGTGTCACGCTCGATCTCGTCCAGCAGCCGCCGCAGATCGCCGAGGACCGACGCCTCCGACTGGCTGGGCGCATAGCGCGCCGTGCCCAGCAGTCGCGCGAAGTCGGCCACCTGAGGTGGGCGCCACTCGTGCAGTTCGCGCGAGAGCGCGCCATGCACGACGCCGACGTGGGCGCGATTGACCGATGCGTGATCGGCGTTCGCGGCGCCGCTGAAGGTCATCGCGTTGATGCGCGGAATCAGACGCGTGGCGGCGGCGATCGCATCGACCGCCTCTTCACGCTTGGAGACGTGACGCGTGATGCCGGTGAGCTCGATCATCCAGTTGAAGGCGCCCGCGTGCAGCGTGAGGCCGGCCAGATCAGTCGGCTCCCCGTTGATGAAGTAATCGGCCCGGATCCCGGAGTCGATCGCCGCGATGGTGCCGATGCCGCCCTGCAGTTCGCCGACGACGTAGGTCAGCACGACGTCACCGCGAAGCCGAACGCCGCGCTCGATCAGCCGTTCGACCGCGCAGAACGACGCCGCGTCGCCGGCCTTCATGTTCGACACACCGATGCCGTACACGAACCGGTCGTCGTAGAGGCCGCCCCACGGGTCGACGGTCCAGCCCTCGGTCACCGGGTTCGTGTCGAGGTGGCCGTTGAACAGCAGGCTCTGGCCGCCGCCGGTGCCGCGCCAGACCCCGATCGCATTCAGGCGCCCCGGCTCGACTTCTTGCGTGAACGCGTCGAGACCGCGCCGCTGCATGCGCTCGACGACGAACTGCGCAAGCTCACCTTCCCCGGGCGTGCCCGAGTAGCTCTTGAAGCGGATCATGTCAGCGAGAAAGTCGAGCGCGCGCTTGGCGTGGTCCGGGTTCATGGCAGGCGCTTCAGTCTGCTTTGAAAGCACCGACGCGTGCAAGGATCAGCAACGCGACGGCCCCGTGGGGAGAGAGCGCGCCACTAACGAGGCCCGCGAAGACCGCAGCATAAACTTCCATCGTTTTTCTCCCGCCGTCGTGCCGGAAAATCCTAAACGCGGTCGCGTACGAGCGGCGCCGTTGAGCAGTGCACGCCGCCTCCGCCGCGATAGACATGCTCATAGTCGAGGGAGATCACCTCGACGCCGGCCTTCCCGAGGCGCTCCACCGTGCGCGCGGAGGTGCGGCTCATGATGACGCGGCCCGGTCGCACGGCGAGGCAGTTCACGGTGAACGGCGGATCGTCGGGATGGCACTCGACCGTGCGCACCTTCAGGGCCTTCAGATTCTCGAGGAACCAGAACGGCAGGCCGATCGGATTGATCAGCGCGACGTCGACATCGGCCATCACGAACGCGCCGTCGATGTGCTGCTTGTAGCCGTTCAGCTCCACCTTCAGGAGCTCCACGCCGAGCGGCCGCAGCACCTCCTCGACCTGCCGCGCGCCCTCCGCATTGGCGCGCGCGCCGATGCCGACCACTGCGGTCTGCTCGTTGATCATCGCGAAGCTGCCGCCCTCGAAGATTCCCGAGCCGTTGATCGTTCGAAGGATCGGCATGCCGAGCGCGGCGACGGCGCGCGTGACCGGCGCCTCCTCACCGCGGCGGAGGCGGGCGCCCATCCGGCAGATGATCGCGCCGCCGCGCACGGCGACGACCTGATCGCGGGTCGACTGCGACTTGATGTGGCCGGGCACGGTGTCGCTCACGTACGTGAGCTCCACGCCCTCGTTGCGGAGCGCCGCGGCGAGGCGATCGTGCTGCTCGCGCATCTTCTTGAGATCGGGCGGCTCGCGGTGACGCCAGTACCAGCCGGCCTCGCGGTCCGCGTAGGCCTCCAGCTCGCTGTCCCATCGCGTCGTGTCCACCACGGTCGCGAGATCGTCGGGCGGCCGGCACAGCAGGACCACGCGCAGCGTGCCGACGTCGTTGGGGCAGCCCCACTCGCGTCCCCACACGAGCCGCTGCTGCTCGGCGCTCTCGAATGGTGGCTCCGCCTCGGAGGCGAACGCCTTGATCGTCTGGTGGTAGCTCCACTCGTCGGACAGGGCCATGGCCATCGTCGGCTCCTTACACGAATCCCAGGTCGGTGTGATGCTCCATGTCGCGCACGAAGCGCGCGAGCAGCCGCACGGCCAGCGCGAGGTCGTTCAGATCGACGACCTCGTTGGGCGAATACGAGTAGCGCCGCGGCACGCCGAGGCTGATCGTCGGGACGCCGTCCCGCGTGAGATGGATCGACGCCGCCTCGGTCGACCCGCGAAGCAGGTGCGTCGCGAGCTGCACGGGAATGCGCTCGCTCTCCGCCGCCGACAGCAGGTACCGCTTCATGGCCGGATGCGCGATGCTGCCGCGGAAGATGTTGGTCGAGGCGGCGAGCAGCACGACGGGACCGCGCCCCATGACCACCGGCACATCGCGCGTTGTGCTCGAATCCGGCGTGTCGCCGGCCGACAGCCCGTCGATGGCGATCGCGTAGTCTGGCTCGAGCCTGTGCGCCGCCATCGCGGCGCCGCGCAGGCCGACCTGCTCCAGCACGGTCGCGACCGCGAGCACCGGCGCGTACGGCGTCACGCCGGCCAGCTCGACCAGCAGCTGGATGAGGATCGCCACGCCGAGCCGATCGTCCATGCCCTTGCCGCACACACGATCGCGCACGCTGAACTCGGCGAGCTCGCCGACGTACGTGACCGGATCGCCCACGTGAATCCCCATCGCGGCGACTTCCTCCGCGCTCGAGGCGCCCACGTCGATATACAGATCCGTGACCGTCGGAAGCCGCGGAGCAGTATCCGCCGACTGCAGATGTCCCGGGCGGCCGCCGATGACGCCGAAGTGCCCGTTCACTGAGACGCGGCGGCTCGGCAGGAAGACGTCGCCGAAGCCGCCGAGACGGTCAAAGCGCAGGAAGCCGTCGGCCTCGATTCCCTTCACGATGAAGCCGATCTCGTCGAGATGTGCGCTCAGCATCAGGCGCGGATGCGGCTGCCGGCCATCCTTGGTCGCGGTGACGTTACCGTAGCGGTCGATCTCGACCCGGTCGGCGAGCCCGGCAACGCGGCGCTGGAAGTACTTCACGAGCGGTTGCTCGAAGCCGGGAGCGCCGTGCAGCGCGGTCAGATCGGCGAGCGTCGCGCGCAGGCCTTCCCGCGTGCTCTTCGGCGTCTCGGGCACCGTCATGCGCAGATATCCGCGATCGTCGCGCCGAACACCCGCGCACACGCGACGATCTGCTCGATCGAGGTCCAGCGATCGGAGCGCCCCTCGTCGTAGCCCCCGGCCGGACCGTAGAGACAGCACGGGATCCCCGCGCCCCACAGGTGGGAGGTGTCGTTGCCCGCGTAGCTCTGCGGCGAGTGCGCGCCCACCGTCGGCTCCTCCCCGACGATCGCGATCACGTTGGCCTTGAGGATCTGCACGATCGGCTCGCTCGCCGGCACGGACAGCGGCAGCATGACCTCGCGGAACTGCCGCCGCTCGGGGCGGATGGGAAACTCGATCTCGTACTTCAGATCCTTGTCGGCCGCCGCCGCGCCGTCGAGCGCCTGCCGCACATCGGCCAGGGCGGAGTCCGGTGTGACGCTGG
>Ga0209159_1002112_pt1 | contig 14215 bp, 15 predicted proteins | sample GraSoiAngelo_144_FD_185901 | JGI IMG/M metagenome (GOLD analysis project Ga0209159, IMG submission 185901) | Grasslands soil microbial communities from the Angelo Coastal Reserve, California, USA - 14_1009_02_40cm (SPAdes) (version 2) | ecosystem: Environmental > Terrestrial > Soil > Grasslands ...
TCTGCACGTAGCGATGAGCCGTGTCGCAAAGGACTCCGTCGGCGGCTTCGGCAGGCACGTCCCCGCGTTGTCTTCGGCTCTCCGCCCGAGTCCTCACGACGAGCTCAGGGAGTGGGGCGGCCCGCCGCTCGTGCGCGGGAAGCGCGTCCTGGATCTCGGGTGCGGCGATGGCCGCTTGGCGCTCGGGGTCGCGCCGCTCGCCACAAGGGTTGAGGGAATTGATCCCGACCCCGAGGCCATTGCTGCCGCGAAAAGGAACGCGCGCAAGGCGGGTGTTCGAAACGTGCGCTTCGCCGCGGGCGCGGCGCAGCATCTGCCGTATCCAGATGCAGCCTTCGACCTGGTGATCCTCTCGTGGACACTTTGATGAATCGCTCCAAAGGGCATGGTCGATGCCCTGGTCGAGGTGCACAGGGTTCTCGCACCCGGTGGGACTCTGGTCGACGCCCGGCCTGATTCGCGCGTTCAGGCGTACGCGGAGCGCCGGAAGCCGCGGGGATTCCAGCGCTTCGGAGTCGTAAAGACCTCCAGGTTGGAGCTCGCGAACGACCGAGCGTCCGACCACGCAATCACGCGCGTAGTGCTCGATGGATTGTTCGAGCGCAGGCGTTCTGGCCGTTTCTGGCATCGCGTACCATTCAGCGACATCGCTGAGCTCCGCAAGTACCTGAGGGAGCATCTTCGCTTCGTGCATCGCGCGGAGTGGGTCGTCGACGCCGCGACGCGCAAGCGCCATTCGAACGACCAGTTCGTCATCCGCCGTGCCGTCCGCTACGAGCTTCTCGAAGCGTTGCGCAGTCCGCGAAACAACTCGCCCGCGCGACCAGACTGAGCGGGCGAGCACCCCATGTCATTGCTCAGCTCGGGAGTTAAGGGACTGGCACGCGATACCCGTTTGCGAGATGAGTTCGGGTCAAGTTTGGTAGGCCCTCGAGTTTGGTTTGGGACGGGGAGACCGCGAGTTCGAATCTCGCCCGCCCGACCAATGCGCTTCGCCCCAGCAGGCGGCGCCCCCGATTCGCCTGTTTTGCGCCAGCCGAGCGCTTGCCGGGCTCGGATTCGGCGCGCTTTGACCCAACCGTGCAGAACCTGCGGCAAGGAACTTCGTAACTAACTCGTATTTGCGGTGTTCCACCCGCATGGAGACCAACGGTTCCCGTCCGACAGCCAAACTGAGGGTGATAAGGATGCTGCCGACTATGAAGTTGATCCGTTCCCTGTTGTCGGTAGGGGCTGTCGTGGCTGTGGTCGGGTGTGGCGCTGCCACGGCGACATCTGGCGCCTCCAGTCCCACGCCTGTCCCCGTGGACGTGGCCGGCGCGCAGCGAGCCGCCCTCACGTTGTTTCGAGAGCCCACCCCGGGCTGGTGGGTCCCCTGCTTGACCACTGACAATTACGCCGCTTGTCCGCTGTCCGCCTCAGTCAAAGCGCGTCTAAACGACCTCAGCAGCACGAATTACTTCTACTCAGGCCCTGGCGGCCACTGCGCTGGGGATTTCATCAGCAACTCGACGAACGGCATCTTCAAAGCTCCGGCGGTCTTGTCGGCAGTCGCCGAAAGCAACGGCAACGTCACGGTCGTCATTCAGCGCGCAACAATGATCCCTACCCTGACTGCCGTCATGGCGATGGAAAACGACAGGTGGCTTGCCACCGATCTCGCTTCCGGCAGCGGACCTTCAGCCTCCATTTTCTCGCCCAAGCCAAACTGCTGACGGAACGCCGAACGAGCGTCTAGCTCTTAGCGGACTGCCGCATCGCCTCGTGGATCACGTTTCCGTCATGCCATTCCGGCTCGCCCTGCAGGTGCTCGAGCATCCGCCTGTACTCCTTATCCATGTCCGGGCTGTCGGCGTTCTTGCGGTAGGCCTCTTCGCTCTCGAACACCACGGTGAGCCAGATCTCGTTCGGATCCTTTGAGCTTCGGAAAATCGTGTGGTACAGCCAGCCAGGCGGCGGGTTGTCCTCGAAGGATCCCATCTCATCCATCAGCTGCTTCTCATGCCCGGGCTTGACAACGTACCGTGCGACCGTCCCAAACATCTGATTGACACCTCCTGCGCTAGTTTCCGCGATGGTATCGCGCCTGAAATTAAGGCTGGCCGCGCTTCCTGCCGTAGAGCGCGCGCAGCTCGTTCTTGGCCGCCTCCAACCGCTCGCGCCGCTGCTTCGGCAGGTTCTTTCCCGCCCGATTGATGTAGAAGGTAAGCATCGACATCGCCGACCGGTAGGGATCGCTTTTGCGACGCGTGCTGTGCTCGGCTGATCGCTTCAACGACTGGGCGATGCTGCGCGGTGTGTGCTTGGTGAAGACATTCGGCTCCAGGTCGAGGGCGTCGCTCTTCTGGGTCACGTCGCGTGACCACCGTTTCGAATCGGCCAAATTCCACCTCCATGGGCGGGAACGGCCGCGCCGCGCTGCCTACTCGGGACCTCGGTACATCGGCCCCGCGGGGCGCTTTCTATTGAGGTGCTCGGGCGCCCGAACAAATGTGCCCGCGTACCTTGGAGGCGGATCAATGCCTACTCGCCCGGGCGCCCTCATCCTGGCTGCCTGCCTGGTGCTGCCGCTGGCCTCGGCGGCGTGCAGCCTGGTGCCCGCGGGCGGTCACGCCGATCTGGCCCCAACCCTTTCTTTCCAGGACAAGCCCGGGGGACCGGTCGCATTCCAGTCCGGCCAGCCGGTACCGACCTTTGACCGCGAGCCGCGGCTTCGGGCCGATCTCGATGGCGTCTGGCGGTTCGACCGGGTACCCGTTGACACCGGCCTCAGCCTGACCAACCGCAGCTCGGTCCGGAAGGTGCTCGACGCGGAGCTGGGTTCGCGCGCGGGGATGCTGTTTGACTCCTCAGGCTGGCCCGCCATCCAGGTCCCGGGAACCTTCAATCAACCGCCCGACCGGACGACGACCGGAGGTTTCTATCGCATCGACTTTCGCCTGCCCGCGGCGTGGACCGACCAGTTCGCGCTGCTCAAGTTCGGAGCCGTGCGTTACATCGCCGACGTCTGGCTCAACGGCCACTACCTCGGTTACCACGAAGGCGGCGATACGCCTTTCGCTCTCGACGCTACCGGCGCGCTGCTCCCAGACGCGTACAACAATCTCGTCGTGCGGGTGGACAACCCCGAATGGGGAACTCGCGACGACATCGTTCCGTGGGGCCTGGCCGATTGGTGGAACTACGGCGGGATCGTGGGCGATGTCTGGCTCGAAGCCGTGCCGGGCATGAGTGCTGTGCGTGCGGACGTGAGTCCACACCTCGATGGCGCGGACATCTCGATCGTCCTCCAGCACCGGGGCAAGGCCGACGTCAACGCGAGGGTCGAGGTCGAGCTCTGGCCGGCGCAGGTCAACCCGAGCAATCGCCTCGATCCGGAGGCGGCAAGCCTCATCCCGGCTGACGCCAAGCCGCTGCTCGACCATCACATCAGCCTCGGCGACATCAGCGGCGACTCGGTCTTTCGGGTCCCCGCGCCGTTCTCCATCCGCTCCGCCGACCTCTGGAGCCCGAGCCTGCCCGCGCTCTATGTGCTGCAGGTTTCCGTCTACGCGAACGACGAGCGCGTCGACGACCTCTACACGAGCTTTGGACTGAGACAGATCAGGGTCGACTCGACCGCGCCTCGCGTCCTTCTCAACGGCCAGCCCATCGTGTTCAACGGAGTCGCGCTGCATGAGGAACGGCAATCGCCCGTGCGTTCAGGCGCACCAGGAGGAGGGCCGCTGACCTCGGTCACCGACATCGCATCGATCCTCAAGCGCGCGGTCGCCGTGCACGCTGACATGATCAGGATCGACCACCATCCACCCAACCAGGTGCTCCCGGTGCTGGCCGATCGGTTTGGGCTCGCCGTGTGGGAGGAGATCCCTCTGTATCACTTCACCCCGCAAACTTTTACGATCGCCATGGAGCGGGGCATCCCGCAGCAGATGCTCGCCGAGATGGACCTGCGGGATTTCAACCGCCCAAGCGTGCTCTTCCATGGGTTGGCCAACGAGTCGGCGGGCTCGTCTGAGCGTGCGAGCGCGCTCAACGCGCTTCACGCGCTGGATCGCCGGATCGACGGCACCCGATTGACGGGCCAGGCGGCGTACGGAACCGATCCGGCCGATCCCACAAGCTCAAATCTCGATGTGGCGGGCTACACGCTCTACTACGGCGTGCTCTACGGCGCCCGGCTTTCGGGCGCGGTGATCCAATCCGCCCTGACGGAGGCGCATCAGACCTACCCTAAAAAGCCGATCATGATCCTCGAATACGGGCACTGGTCCGACAACGCGGGGGAGGAGCCGCAGCAGCTTCGAGTCTTCAACACCTACTACGGTCAGCTTTCGCCTGATTTCGATACCGAGCAGGACGGCTTTGTCGGCGCGGCCGTGTGGTGGACGCTCGACGACTACTGGACGCAGCGGCCGGGCATCACGGTCGAGACCTTCGGTCTTTACCGCGCGGATGGTTCGCTCAGGCCCGCGGGCGCCGCGGCCGCGACGAAGTTCGCCCGCACCGCACCGTCCACGCCGCCGGCGAGCGTGAGGACGAAGGGAGTCGCAGTCGCGATTGAGCCGGGTCACCGCCACAACCTGCTGCTGCCATTCATCGCCTACGGTTTCGCCGTTCCCGCGCTGGTGTTGATCCTCGTCATCGTCGTGCTTGCCCGGGTGAGACGGCCGGCATGGTGAGCGACTTCCTGGTCCGCCTCTCGATTCGCAGCGCGATGTTCGCCGGAGCGATCACCGGCTTCGTCTTCGGTCTTTTTGCCGGGGCGACGCTTGGCGCTTTGATCAGCTGGTTCGCGGGCGCGATCGTGGACTGGCAGGCGCAGCTCGGCTTCAGCCTCGGCGTCACCCAGCAGCTGCTGCCCCTCGGCGACCAGGTCAACTCGCTCGAAACCGTCGCCGACAGGTGGTTCCTGGTCATCCCGGGCGTGGGGCTTCTCGTCGGCGTGCTCGGCGCTCTGATCGGTTTGCTCGCGGGCGGGTTGTGGGCGGCGCTTGTCAACATGGGCGTGCTGCCAATCGAGGTCACGGTTTACCGCCCCGGAGAGCACGCCCCGCGCCGCCGAGCGACCGACAAGCCGGCGCCGCCCGCGCGACGCCGCAAGGCGGTGGGCGAGTAGTACGTTCAGGCGCGTGATCGAGACCCGCGTCCAGGGTTCGGTGGGCCTGGCGGAGGCGCTGCTGGGCTGCCTCTAGGCCGTTTCCTCGATCCTCGTCCTAAGATGCAGTCGCTGGTGCAGAGGGATTGAGTACGGCTGACCTCGTATTCGGCGCCTGCCTCCTTGTTGGGGGCGGCCTCCTTCTGCTGACGCTGATTTTCGACGACCTATTCGGCGGCTTCCTGAACGCGATCCACTTCGGCCTGGATCTCGGCGGCGTCTCACCAACCCCCGTCCTGCTGGGCTTTGTGGCCATGTTCGGGGTCGGCGGCCTGCTGGGCATCCACGGCTTTGGGGTTGGGGTCGGCATCGCGACCTTGATTGGGGTCGTGGCGGGCGTGATCGGCGCCGGCGTGGTGTTGGGGGCTTTCACAGCGCTGCGCCGGGCCGAGTCGACCGATACGTTCAGCCTGGAGGACATGGTCGGCTCGACCGCTCGGGTCTCGGTCGGCATACCAGCCAATCACTTCGGAACGGTCCTCATCAGCTTCGCAGGCGCATCGCACAACATGACCGCCACCGCGGACATTGAGATCCCGGCGGGTCGGGTGGTGAAGGTGATTGCGGTCGCCGGCAACAACCTCGTCGTTGCGCCAACATCCACAGTTAGCACCGAAGGAGCACGGTCCGATGCCTGAATTCTTGACGTCAACTCCGTTTCTAGTGGTGACGGGGGTGGTGATCCTCCTCCTCCTGATCGCCTTCGTGGCCAGCCGCTACCACGTCGCCGGGGCCAACGAGGCGCTGATCGTCGCCGGGTCGCGAGGAGCCAAGGTCCGCGACGAGCGGGGGCAGGTGGTCGCCTCGCCAGGTGACAAGGGTGTGAAGGTCGTCGTCGGAGGCGGCACCTTCGTCCGGCCTCTGCTCGACCGCGTCGGCAAGCTCAAGCTAACGGCGCGCCAGATCAGCGTGCAGCTGACAGACGCCGTGACCAGCCAGGGCATCAAGGTCCAGGTGCAGGGCGTCGCCACGTTCAAGATCGGGCGTGACGTCGAATCGCTTCGCAACGCGGCCGAGCGATTCCTCGACGCCAAGCCCGAGCAGGTCGATTCGATCGTCAAGAATGTGCTCGAGGGGTCGCTTCGCTCGATCGTCGGCACGCTGACCATCGAGGAGCTGATCCGCGACCGGCAGAAGCTTCTCCAGCAGGTGCAGGACGCGGCCAAGGGCGACCTGGCGACGAGCGGTCTGCAGATCGACGCGTTCACCATCCAGAGCTTTTCAGACGAGTCGAATTACATCGAGCTCCTCGGCCAGCAGAGCGTCTCCACCGTCTCTCGGGACGCGCGCATGGCGAAGGCATCAACTGACCAGGAGGCGGCGGTTCGGGAGGCCCAGGCCCAGCAGATCAAGATCAACGCGGCTCGAGACGTCTCGCTGCGCGAGGCTGAAACCAGGACCCAGGTCGCGGCGGCGCAGGCCCGGGCCGACCAGGCCGGACCACTTGCCCAGGCCGAGGCGACGCAGGAGGTCGTGCGCAAGCAGACCGAGCTGGCGCAGCTGGAAGCCGACCGCAAAGAGAAGGAGCTGCTCTCGACGACCGTCAAGCCGGCGGCCGCTGACGCGCAGGCCGTCATCGCGCGGGCTGAAGGCGCCAAGCGCGCCCGGATCGCGTCCGCGGAGGCAGATGCGGAAACGACGCGGCTGGAAGGTGGGGCGGAGGCGCAGATCGTGCTGACCAAAGGTGAGGCTGAGGCGAAGGCGCTGGCCATGCGCGCCGATGCCTACAAGCAGTTCAACGAGGCGGCCATCATCCAGACCGTGCTGGCCGCGCTGCCCGACATCGTGCGTGCAGCTGCCGAGCCGATGAGCCACATCGACTCCCTGACCGTGATGAGCGCCGACGGCGCCTCCGACATCGTCCGCAATGCGACTCGGGCCATGATCGAGTCGACCACCGCCATCAAGGGTCTGACCGGGCTCGACGTTCCAAACCTGGTCGGAGGCGCCCTGGGCCGTGGGTTTGGCGAAAGGCTGCGCACCGGTGAGGGCAACGGCGACGCGACTGGCGCCTCGGCTACGGACCGGATCAGCGAGATCGCCGGCCAGGGCCTGACGGCGCTGAAAGCCCAGACGGCACACGACGCGGTCGCCGCGAAGTCTGCCGCCGAGGAGGTGTCGGCCAAGGCGGCCGACGAGGTCGAGAAAGCGAAGCAGGCCGCCGAGAAGGTGATGGCGGCCACAGAGTCGAAGGTTGCGGCGACGGAGGCCAAGGTCGCCCCCGGTGACGGCAATGTCAAGCAGTGGGCGAAATGGATGGCCGATCAGCTGCGGCAGCTGCCTGACATCGGGGTCTACGGCCGTTTGCGCTTGCGTGACCTGGCCCAGCGTGGCCCGGCGTCGGCCCGCGGGATCTGGGCGACCGCCAAAGACGCCCTGAGCCAGGACTACGGCAACGTCACCATCGACGACCTGCTTGGCGAATTTCAGGCGCTCCAGAAATAGAGCCGAACCGGTTCCAAAAAACGGGGAAGCCCGCTTGCGCGAGCTTCCCAAGGCTGGGGTGGGGGCGTGATGTCGAATTCACCGGCCGCTTTATCGGCCTCTCATATGGTAGCAGATACGCGAGTGGTCCACAAGATATAGACACCTGGGGAAAACTACCTTGAAGCTGCCGCTGCCCCTGGAAATGGAGCCGATGCTCTCGGCCATCTCCGAGACCGGAATCCCCAAGGGGGACGGATGGGAGTACGAACCCAAATGGGACGGCTTTCGCACCCTCGTCTATCGCGACGGCGAGGAGGTGGCGCTGATGAGCCGTGGCGGCCGGCCGATGACCCGCTATTTTCCCGAGCTTCTACCGGCATTCCGCGCCTTACCCGCCTCGAAGCTGGTGCTGGATGGAGAGGTGATCGTGGTCGGGGCCAACGGCCTCGACTTCGGCGCCCTGCAGCAGAGGGTCCATCCCGCCGAGTCACGGGTTCGCATGCTGAGCGAGGCGACGCCGGCGTGGTTTGTCGCCTTCGATGTTCTCGCCGAGGGCGCAACCGACCTCCGCAAGCTGCCCCTCGGCGAGCGGCGCAAGCGGCTCGAGAAGCTGCTCAAAGGCATCAAGAAGCCGATCTTTTTGACGCCTTACACGCGCGATCCGAAGACTGCTGAGGCCTGGTTCGAAAAGTTCGAAGGCGCGGGACTCGACGGTGTGATCGCCAAAAGTTGGGATGGAGCTTATGTGCCGGGCAAGCGGTTCTGGGTGAAGATCAAGCACCAGCGGACGGCGGACTGTGTCGTCATCGGCTGGCGCAAATCAAGCGACGGCTCAACCCTGGGCGCGTTGCTGCTCGGCCTGTATGACAAGAAGGGCACCATGCACTATGTCGGTCACACCTCATCCTTCAACGCCGCGGAGCGAAAGGAGCTGATCGCCAAGCTCAAGCCACTGCAGACCGAGATCCCGGAAGAGGAATGGCGCGCCAACCCCGGTCGCATGCCTGGCGGGCTGAGCCGGTGGTCCCGGGGCAAAGACACCGAGTGGGTGGCGGTGCGCCCGGAGCTGGTGTGCGAGGTGACCTACGACAAGCTCGAGGCGGGCGAACGATTTCGCCACGCGACCGGGTTCCTGCGCTGGCGGACGGACAAGAAACCGCGCCAGTGCGGCTTCGACCAGATCGCTTCAGCGGCCGAGTTCGACGTGCGAGGGATCTTCCGGAGCAAGTAGGAGCGGACGCGCGCCGGGACCACCCGGACCGTAATACCGCATCGCCCCTCTGCCGAGTCCCGTCACCGCGAGCCAGTCGAAGCCTGCGCCGACCCCGATGCCGACGCCGAGGGGGATGATTCGCGCCGCCACCTTGGCCGTACCGGTGGTGGCAAGGCGGGCGAGGATGCGTGTGATGAAGCGCCCCGAGCCATGGACCAGCAACAGGTTCGGCACCCGGCGGAAGGCGGCCACGGCGAGGCGCTCGCCGCCCGCGACCAGCACGTCCTCGCGCAGCTTCAGCGAGCCGCTGGTGACGCCGACCACGACGAGCGCCTCGAGCACCCGGCCCTCCGAACCGCTGAGCTCGTGGCCGAAGATCATCGCGATGCCGAGCACGAGCTCGATCTCTTGCTCGAGCGCGTAGAGGGTCTGGCTCGTGACGGTGCCGATCGCGAGCACCGTGCCCAGGCCGGGCGCAATCGAGGCCGCGCCGCTCAGCGCACCGGTGGCCGCAACCCGGCGTCGCGTGGAACGGATCAGCGCCTTCGCAAGTTGATCGTTGGTATAAGCCGGATGAGCCGCGCGAAGGCGCTCCACCTTGGCCCGGATCGCGGGTTCGCGCCTCTTCATAGCGTGGTCGAGGGATTTGAGGACGATGCGTAGCTGGGGCGGAAGCTGTTCGAGGTCCATGCGCGGAGCCTACCGTACTCGCGCTCATAGGACGGAGTCGCATCAAGCTGGGCCATATTCGAATACGCAGTTGCGACTCTGTCGCGATAAGCCTTAGTCTCTCTCGATGGCCTCGATGCGGATGTTGCTCTCGCAGTCCTTCGACCGGGGTGAGCGGCGTCGCCTGGCCGGGTTCTTCGGATCGGTAGGCCTGCTCCACGTCGCTGGTTGGGGACTCCTGCTCGTGTATTCGGCGTCGCATCCTGGGTTCCTTGCGCTGGGCGGCCTGGCGTACACGTTCGGGCTCCGCCACGCGTTCGACGCCGACCACATCTCGGCTATCGACAACACGACACGCAAGCTTCTGCAGAGTGGCAAGAAGCCGGTCGGGGTCGGGTTCTTCTTCTCGCTGGGTCACTCCACTGTTGTGCTGTTAATCGCGCTCGCGCTTGGGCTCGCGGTCAAGTCGCTGGTTCAGGGTGTGGTGGGGGACAACGGCGAGCTGCGGAACATAGGTGGTGCGGTGGGGACCCTCGTCTCGGGCGCATTCCTCGTCTTGATCGGGGTCGTGAACCTTGTGATCCTGATCGACATCGTCCGCGTGTACCGGAGGATGCGGCGCGGCCAGTACGACCGGGAATCGCTGGACAACGAGCTCATGACCGGTGGCGTCATGACAAGACTGTTCGGCAGGCTGTTTCGCGTGATCGAGCACAGCTGGCAGATGTACCCGATTGGCTTTCTCTTCGGTCTCGGTTTCGACACCGCCTCCGAGATCGCGCTTCTCGCCATTTCGGCGGGCGCGGCGGCGCAAGGCCTGCCCTTCACCGCGGTGATCTCGCTGCCGTTGATCTTCGCCGCGGGCATGTCGCTCATGGACACGACAGACGGAGCATTCATGTCCAAGGCTTACTCATGGGCTTTTGCAAGCCCGATTCGGAAGGTGTTTTACAACCTGACGGTCACGTCGCTGTCGGTGTTCGTTGCTCTGTTCGTCGGGTTCGTCGAGCTCGCCCAGATTCTGATCCGGCTGCTGGGACTTGGGGGGGGAGTGTTCGACGCGATTGCGGGCTTCGATTTCGTCAGCAGCGCCGGTTACGTCATCGTGGCGGCCTTCCTGGTCGCGTGGGCGGGCGCGTTCGCGATCTACAAGGTACGGCGCATCGACGAACGCTGGGCCGCCGCGGTCGACAAGGTCGCGTAGGCCCTTACTCTTCGTCGCCCGTCGGCCCGGCGAGCTTCCACCCACTCTGCCACGGCCAGTTGTTCCGAATCTGAAGCACGATGTTCAACAGACCCATCGCTTCCAGTGCGCGAGCCATCGTGAGCGGTCCCGCGTCGAGCGGGCGGAATCCGATCGATTCGATGAACTCGAGCGCCTTTTGCTTGGCCGCTTCGTCGTCGCCCGCAACGAATCCATCCAGCCTGGTGCCGCCGACTTTCGGATCCGACATCTTGGAGGCGAACGCGTAATTGAACGCCTTCACCACATGCGCCTTTGGCGCCCGCTTTTGGATGTGCTCGGCCATAGACGAACCGTCCAGCACCTGGCCGGGATCCTTTACGTCGACGCGGTTGGTGACGTCGACGATCACCTTGCCGTCGAGCTCTGAGGCCAGCGAACCAAGCACCTCATCGACCTTGTCAGCCGGAACCGCCAGCACCACCAGGTCCGCATCCTTGACCGCTTCTTGATTCGACCCCGCAGCGTGGGAGTTGGTTGCCTTCGCCGCCTCCTGCGCCTTCTCGGGCGAGCGGGCGGAAAGCGTGACTGTGTGTCCCGCGCGTGTGCCTGCCGCCGCCAGAGCCTTGCCTACGTTCCCCGAACCGATGATCCCAATCTTCATCTGCAGCCCTCCACTGACCTGTATCCGCCGAGCTATTGAACGGTCGCCGGCTCGCGGCTATTCGGTCGATGCGCGATGCGGACGAGAATCGATGAGGCCGCGATGCTCACCACCACCGCGCCCACGAGCCCCGAGCTCACCTGCGGCGTGATGAGTCGCGCGTTGAGGGCAATCGCGCCCAGGACGTAGCTGAACTCGCCGACCTGCCCGAGTCCGACCGCCAGTTGAAGCGTTCGGGCGCCCAACCGGCCGAACCTGGCCATGATCCACACCACGAGCACCTTGCCCACGACGACCATCGCCAGGAAGGCCACGAGCCAAGGCAGAGCCTGGGGCAGAGTGTTCGGGTCGATGACGGTTCCGAGCGCGACGAAGAACATCACAGCGAAAAGGTCGCGGAATGGCAGGAGACGCTGACGCGCCTCGGCAGCTACGGGACTTTCGGTGATAGCGAGGCCAGCGACGAAGGCGGCCAGCGCGAGCGGGATGCCGAAGTAACGCGACCCGACGCCTGCCAGCAGCAGGCCGCTGGCGACGGACACGAGCAGGAACAGATCGTGCTCCGCCTGCAGCCGCCGCAGGAGCCAGGGCAGCAAGGAAGCCGCCACCGCAGCCAGCACGACGAAGGCGATGACACCTCCGACCGCGACGAGACCAGATCGACCACCGATCCCGAGCACGACGACAAGCACCAGGGCCGCGCTGACCCCGACCAGGTCCTGGATCACGCTCCACCCGAGCAGCTCCTCGTCAGTAATGCGGTTGGTCGTGCGGCGCCGGCTCCGGGTGATGTTGACGACGACGACGCTCGACGACATGGCGATCGAGAGGCCGATCAGTGCGGCGCCCGCGGAAGGCATGCCGAGCGCGATGCAGGCCGCGGCGCTCAGGATCCATGTGACCGCGACCTGGAGCGGCGCCAGTAGGAGGAGCCTGCGCCCTTCGCGGGCCAGCCGGAGGGGATTGATCTCGATCCCGACCTCGAACAGCAGAAGCACGACGCCAACGTCCGCAAGGATCGAGAGCTGCTCGCGGTTGGCAACGTAGCCCGGCGTGAAGGGAGACACCAGGACGCCTACGAGGAGATAGCCGATTACCGCGGGTAAGCCTATGGCGCGTGAAGCTTTACCCGCGAGCGCGGCGAGGAGAAGCAGCAGTCCCAGCTCGAGGATGGCGGGTGCGGTGTGGTCCACTGCCGGGAGAATAGGGAACCGCGATGGATGACCTGGGATGGCGGCCGGCCAAACGACCAGACCGCACACCGCTCACGGGAGACACCGTGCTGCTCGAGCCGCTCGAGGTAGCGCGCCATGGCGAGGAGCTGTACGCATCGACGGCGGGGGCCGACTCGACGTGGGATTACCTGCCCTACGGACCGTTCGCGGGCAAGGGAGACTTCATGGCCTGGCTCGAGCAACGCGCCCCCGTGGACGATCCCCTGACGTTCACCCTCATCGACCGCCAATCGCATGCCGCCCGCGGCCTTGCCAGCTTCATGCGGATCGTGCCGGAACATGGGGTGATCGAGATCGGCCATATCTGGCTTTCACCGCAACTGCAGCGGACGCGCCAGGCCACCGAGGCGATCTACCTCATGTCGCGCCACGCGTTCGACGACCTGGGCAATCGACGCCTGGAGTGGAAGTGCAACGCCGCCAACGCGGCCTCTCGTCGCGCCGCCGAGCGATTCGGCTTCACCTTCGAGGGAGTCTTCCGTCACCACATGGTGGTCAAGGGGCGCAACCGCGACACGGCGTGGTACTCGATCACGGACTCGGAGTGGCCGGCCCGCCGGGCGGCGTTCGAGGCCTGGCTTGCCCCTGCGAACTTCGATCCGTCGGGCGTTCAGCGCCGGTCGCTGGCCGAGATCCGCGGGGGAATAGAAGTCTCACTCGACCGATAGGCCATTGACAGAATGGCTGTCACAAAAGAGGCGATCGAGGCGGCGCTCCAGCGCGGGCACACGATCGACATCACTACCAGGGGACGCCGGAGCGGGCAGCCGCGGCGGCTCGAGATCGTGTTCCACAACATCGACGGGCGAATCTACATCAGCGGCACTCCGTACCCGAGAAAGAGGCGATGGCTGCTCAACCTCGAGGCAGATCCACACTTCAACTTCCACCTGAAGGGCAGGACGAGTGCCGACCTGCCTGCCACGGCCCGGGTGATCGACGACGAGGCGGAGCGGCGGGCCATCCTGCCGCACATCGCTCGCGCATGGAACCGCAACGACTTGGATCGGATGGTGCGCTACAGCCCGTTGATCGAGGTCACGTTCGACTAGAGGAGGCTCGAACGCCCCCACCCGGGCCGCTCCGCGGCCCGACCTCCCCGGCAAGGCGGGGAGGTGAAAAAAGGCGCCGCCCGGTGAGGGACGGCGCCTTAACTGGGGAGGGGGATTAGCTGCAGCCGGTCGTGGCTCCGCAGTTCAGGCACTTGTAGCAGGAGCCGGAGCGAACGGTGATCGCGCCGCAGTCGGCGCACGCGGGAGCGTCGCCTGTGTTGACGAAAGCGAGCTTCTGGACCGTAGAGGGCGTGGCGACGACCTTGAACTCGGGTTCAATTGGCTTGGGATCGCTCGTATGGGGTGAGACTTCTCGGCGCACGATGCCGACTTCGTCCTGGTCTTCGACCGGCAGGAAGTGGCTCGCCATCCAGCGGAAGATGTAGTCCACGATCGACTTGGCGATCGGGATCTCCTTGTTCTTCGTGAAGCCGGACGGCTCGAAGCGCATGTGGCTGAACTTGTCGACCATGAACTTGAGCGGGACCCCGAACTGCAGGGCGTAGGAGGTCTGGGTCGCGAAGGCGTCCATCAGGCCCGAGATGGTCGATCCCTCTTTGGCCATCGTGACGAACAGCTCGCCGGGCATCCCGTCCTCGTAGAGGCCCACTGTG